>Ga0256835_1001375_pt1 | contig 14738 bp, 11 predicted proteins | sample PIR30metaG_FD_185972 | JGI IMG/M metagenome (GOLD analysis project Ga0256835, IMG submission 185972) | Hydrothermal vent microbial communities from East Pacific Rise, Pacific Ocean - PIR-30 | ecosystem: Environmental > Aquatic > Marine > Hydrothermal vents | place: Pacific Ocean: East Pacific...
TTAGCACCAAAGTGCCAGACAAGCTGCAAGAAGACAAGATTGGTTTTGTAATGGCGCCTTCTAAGGGTAGGCAGGTTATCTCTGAGGTGGCAAGACTTTTGAGGATGGGAGAAGATCAACTTTCATGTATCCTTTTAGACGATGACGATAAGCAAGACGACCTTACCATCACACCTGATGAGCTTGCAGGTATGAAGGTCCTTGTAGTAGAGGATGACAGAATCAATCAAAGGATAGTGGTAGACCTGCTAAAAAAGTTTGGAATAAAACCTGTTGTGGCCTCTACAGGAAAGGCTGCATCAAATGCAGTGAGAAAACGCAGGTTTCATGCAATCTTTATGGATATAAACCTGCCAGACACAGACGGATACAGACTTACAGAGGAGATTAGAAAAGTAGAGGGGTATTCCGATGTGCCAATCATAGCACTTACTGCAAGCACCAAAAACAGGAGCATGTGCATGCAGGCTGGTATGAATTACTTTTTGTCAAAACCTTACAGCGAGACAAAACTTTTAAAAAGTCTTATAGCTACTAAGGGACGTATTTGAGGTTTAACCTACATTTGCTGAGGCCTTATTAAGCCCTACTGGATAGGAGCCGAGCCATTTCAAAAAGGTGCAACCGCTCCTTATTGCCTCAACGCCCTCCTTTACATGTTCATCTTCTATGTGGCCTGCTATATCCACATAAAAAAGATACCGCCAAGGCTCATCTTTTACAGGACGCGACTGGATTTTGGTCAGATTTATACCCTTATGTGCAAGTGGCTCCAAGAGCCTGAATAATGAACCAGGTTTGTCTTCCAGACTTAGAAGTAAAGATGTCTTGTCATGGCCACTTGGCCTGGGACACTCGTGGCCTAGAATAAGAAACCTGGTTGTGTTGCCTGCAAAGTCTTCAATACTCTTTGCCACTGTATAGAGGTTGTAGGTTCTGGCAGCAAGAGGGCTTGCTATTGCTGCAACAGAAGGGTCTACAGCAGCCCATCTTGCAGCCTGGGCTGTACTTACCACCTCTTCAGTGGGCACAGCCGGCAAATTCCTTTGAAGCCATATCCTGCACTGAGCCAGTGCATGGGGATGGGATAGGATTCGTCTTATAGTGTCTATCCTGCCGCTTTTATTTATAAGGTCGTGGGAGATGGGCATATAGATCTCTCCGCACACCTTGATATCGTAATCGCAAAGTCCGTCCAGGGTGAGCGCCACAGTACCTTCAACAGAATTTTCCACAGGAACCACACCAAAGTCTATGCGTTTTCTCTCAACCTCCTCAAAGACCTCTTTTATATTTGATTCTGGAATAAACTCAGGTGCGTGTCCAAAAAACTCTGTGGCAGCCATGTGTGTAAAGGTGGTTTCAGGGCCGAGAAAACCTACACGAGCTGGCCTCTGGGCATTTCTGCATGCAGATATTATCTCACTGAAAATGACCTGTAACCCTTCAGGTGGGAAGCGCCCCTTGTTGTACTCAAGAATGTGGTTTATCACCTCTCGTTCCCTAACAGGATCAAGGGGTTGAGCCAGGGATTTGGCCTTGGTGCGGCCAATCTCCTCGGCAACCTTTAACCGCTCTTGCAGAAGGGCCACCAAATCCCTATCGATTTCATCAATCCTCTTTCTAAGTTCAGTAAGTTTTTTGAGCTGTTCGTCATCAAGCCTTTGCATCATAGTCTATCACTTGTAATTCTTTGCAAGAATCCTTTGTATTTCTAATAACTCCTGGTAGATCTCCTGAAGCACCTGCTCCCGATTAGACACCTTTTTGCCCTGGCTGTCAGCACCGGGTTTTGAGAATTCCCTCTGTATCTTTTTCTTGGCACCGGCAATAGTGTAGCCTTCTTCATATAGAAGTTCCTTTATCCTTTTCAGGATCTTTAGGTCTTGGCTACGATATAGACGTTGCCTAGATATCCTTCTAGGCTGAATCTGTTTAAACTGGCTCTCCCAGAACCGCAATACATGAGGCTCAACGCCTACGATTTCACTAACTTGACCTATTCGATAATATTTGCGGTCCTTTTTGAGCATTTACCCTCTTTTTCAATAAGGGACTTGGCCTGAAAGATACGGTTTTCCGTGCCGGAATCAAAATAGTCTCACCTGTAGTAGGATTTATACCCTTTCTAGATTTTTTTAAAAGGGGGGAAAAGGTACCAAATCGCACTATTTTTATAACTTCACCGCTGTTCAAGGCCTCCTCCATAACCTTGAACAGGCTATCCACCACCTTGGCAGTGGATCGCACTGAAAAACCCAGTTCTTCACTAATCTTGTGGGATAACTCCTGCTTGGTGAGAGCGCCCTTTTGGGATTTCATGGTTAGTTAGCTTCTAAGACTGCCTTTAAATTCGCTCAGAATCGACTCCTGAAGGGGTGAATGGAGACGTTCAACATCTTCTTCAGAAAGGGTTCTATCTTTGGATCTGTAAACAAAGTGGATACCAAGAGACTTTTTACCCTTTGGCACCTGTTTACCCCTGTAGACATCAAATATGTAAAAACAGACTAGCTCTTCTATGCCACTTTTTTCAATAAATGCCAGGACATCTTGAGCCCTGACAGAATCATCAAGGATTATTGCAAGATCCCTTTCTACTGATGGGAAACGATCAAGTGGAACAAAACGCTTTTGAGAAGAAGATGCCCTAGAAAGATTTTCCAGGGAAAGATCTGCCAAAAACACCTTTTGCGGGATGTTGAATGACTTGGCAACTTCTTGTTTGACCTGGCCCACAGTCCCTATCAGCCCATCACCTACATGGATATCAAGCTGAGTACCATCTTCATAGAATGACTCACAGAGAGATGACGGTGTGAAACTCGCTTTATTGCAGTTAAGGAGTGACAGTAGATTTTCTATAACGCCCTTCAAATCGAAAAAGTCTACCTCTTTATCTGGCCAGGCCCATGACTCTGGAAACCTTTTACCCGTCATTGACAGGCAGCACCTTTGGTATTCTGCTGGTATTACACCTTCTCCTCTATCTATGAAGACTGCACCAAGTTCAAAGATGGAAAGAGAAAGATTTCTCCTCCTTATATTTCTAGAGATTGTCGAAAGCATACAAGGAACAAGGGTTGTCCTCATAATCGACTGGTCTTCAGCCAGTGGATTCATGAGTCTTACCGCCTTGCTCCTTTCATCTCCTTCTGGAAGATTGAGGGCTGCAAGTTCTTTAGGCCCTATAAAACTGTATGAAATTATCTCACTCATTCCTTGGCTGGTAAGATGTTTTCTAACAGAATCCATAAAGGGCCTGAATGATTCGGGCCGTTGAACAATTAAGGTGGCCACAGGCGACGCTGTTGGGATCTTTGCAAAACCGTGACACCTGGCAACCTCCTCAAGGATGTCTTCCTCTGCCTTGATATCGGCTCGAAAGGAGGGAGGAACGGCTTGAAATGTCTCCTGATCTATCTCCTCAACAGAAAATTCCAGTGCCTTTAATATCTTTGCCATCTCTGCAGCTGGAATTGTAGTACCAAGGAGACGATTTATGCGTTCAGGCCTGTAGGTCACCTTTACAGGCTTAAAGGGCACAGGATTTTCATCCTTTACCCCTGAAAAGGTGCCACCTGCCAGCTCAAGAATGAGTTGACATGCCCTAAGGGCTGCCTTTTTCTGAATAAGAGGGTCAACACCACGCTCAAATCTGTATGAGGCCTCTGTAGGGAGCTTCAAGGCCTTTGCCGTGCGCCTTATACTTGAAGGTGCAAACCAGGCACTTTCTATGAGAACATTCCTGGTCTTTTCAGTAACCTCTGTATCAAAACCTCCCATAACGCCAGCCACTGCCACGGGTCTGTCCTTGTCACAGATGAGGAGCATACCTTCTAGAAGCTCGCGTTCTTTACCATCAAGGGTTGTTATCTTTTCCCCTTTTCTGGCCTGTCTCACCACAATGGCAGGACCTGCAAGAGTATCGAGATCAAAGGCATGAAGGGGCTGGCCAAGCTCCAAAAGCACATAGTTAGTCACATCGACTATGTTGTTTATTGGCCGTACTCCACATGCAAGCAATCTCCTTGCAAGCCATCCTGGAGATGGGGCAACCTCGACCCCTTCAATGGCAGCGCCAACGTACCTGGTGCATAAATCTGGATCCTCTATGGAGATCTCTACTCCCTCAAGGGGTTGTGAGTCGTCCAGCTCGATTTCTGGAGGTTTGACCTTTGAATCAAAAATGGCAGCAGCTTCTCTGGCTACCCCTAATATGCTTAGACAATCTGGTCTGTTTGGTGTTATGCCGATCTCAAAAACCGTATCTTCTATCCCGGTAATCTCACCGATGCTTTGTCCTATCTTGGCATCTGGGAAACGAAGGGAAACATCAAATATGCCAGATGCATCACCTTCCAACAGGAGCTCACATTCAGAGGCAAGCATTCCACTAGACTCCTTGCCATAGATTGTTGCCTCCTTGACCTCTTTGCCGTCTGGCATCTCAGTACCAGGCGGAACGTAAGCGGTAAGCATGCCTTCTTTGACATTTGGTGCGCCACAAACAACCTTGACCTCGCCGTCCTTGGTCTCAACAGTACAGAGAGAAATGTGTTTTTGCTCATCAAGGGTCTCTACCCTTGAAATCCTAGCAACCTGGCTATTTACAAGCCACGGATAGGCTGGCTCTACAGCCTCTACTTCAAGACCAACTAAGGTTAAGGCATCGGCAAGCTCATTGTCATCTGCCTGAACTGAAACAAGCTGTCTAAGCCATGATGAAGGAACAAGCATCTTTAAGTTACCTAAAACTGACTGAGAAATCTCATATCGTTGTCATAAAACAGGCGGATATCGTTAATCCCGTACTTCAGCATGGCGATCCTCTCAATACCCAGACCAAATGCAAAGCCACTGTACTTCTCAGGATCAATGCCAACATGCCTGAAGACCGCAGGATGAACCAAACCTGCACCAAGAACCTCCAGCCATCCAGTATGGGAGCAGACCCTGCACCCTTCTCCCCTGCACATGACGCACTGTATATCAATTTCAGCACTTGGTTCAGTAAAAGGGAAAAAGCTTGGTCTGAATCTCACCTTGGTATCTCGATGAAAGATCTCCTGGGCAAAATGGGTAAGTATTCCCTTTAAATGAGCAAAGGAGACGTTTTCATCAACCATCAGGCCTTCCACCTGATGAAACATAGGGGTATGTGTAATGTCAGAATCACACCTATACACCTTTCCAGGAGCGATAATCCGTATTGGAGGCCTCATTTGCTCCATAGTGCGTATCTGGATGGGAGATGTGTGGGTACGCAGTAACACCTTGTTGTCAACGTAAAAGGTGTCCTGCATATCCCTTGCAGGATGATCTGGAGGAATATTCAATGCCTCAAAATTGTAAAAATCAAGCTCTATCTCTGGCCCTTGTGCCGCAGAAAATCCAAGCTTTTCAAAAACCGAGCAGACTTCATCCAAAATCTGTGTGATGGGGTGGCTATGCCCAAGCGGCAGAGCCCTTCCAGGCAGGGTTGGATCAAACCCTTTTATCAGCCTTGGGCCCGCTGACTTTTCAAGGGCTTTGAGACGCTCCTTAATGGCCTTTTCGATCTTGACCTTGACCTGATTGGCCAGCTTGCCAATCTTTGGACGCTCTTCTTTGGGAAGGGTTCCAAGGCCCTTCAAGATGGAGGTGAGGACCCCTTTACGCCCAAGATACCTGACCTTTAAACCCTCAATGGCCTCCTTATCTTGGGCCTTTTCTATCGCTTCAAGGGCCTCCCCCTCAATGGACCTGAGCCGGTCTTCCATAGCTTTGAATACGGCCTTGTTTATTAAAGAGCGGCCTTTGCCTTCTCCACCAGAGCAGAAAAGGCATTTGGCTGGGTCACAGCAAGATCAGCCAATATCTTTCTGTCAACACCTACCTTGGCCTTGGCAAGACCTCCAATAAACTTACTGTAAGAAATATCGTTTAGTCGGCAGGCTGCATTTATCCTGGTAATCCAAAGCCTTCTGAAAGAACGCTTTTTGGCACGCCTGTCACGGTAGGCGTAACAAAGGGCCTTTTCAACACTATCCTTTGCCTGACGATAGCAGCGACTTCTGGCCCCACGAAAACCCTTTGCCAGCTTGAGTAGCTTTTTTCTGCGGCGCCTGGCCTTAAAACCTCTCTTTACCCTTGGCATTTGTAATACTCCTATTAATTAAAAAAATTAAACTTTATTAAACTTTAAAAAATTTCTAAAAATCAACATCGTATGTGGGAGCATCTTCCGGCAAGATCGCCAGTTACAACATATTTGTCATCCACCTTGTGCTCCCTGTAATAAACTTTTAATGAAGATAGCCTAGTCTTTTAGGAACACCAGCCCTGTCACTAGTTTACAACGTACTTTTGCAAGACTAGCCACAGAGGCAGTGAACATCAGGAGTAAGGCAGCATACGCTTGACATGGTCGAGCATCGCCTCTGAAACTACCCTGTCCTTTTTCATGTATCTTTTACGCTTTCTGCTCTTTTTTGTCAGAATATGGCTGTGACCAGGCCTATTAAATACAAACTTGCCTGAACCGGTCTTCTTGAACCGTTTGGCCGCAGCCCTCTTTGTCTTTAATTTTGGCATGATAAAGTCCCCGCTTATAATAAAAATTTAGGCACAAACGGCATTATTTAACCTCAAACGCCTGTAAGGTCAACGTCTAAAATCAAAAACAGATTGGCCCTCCCCTGTAAAGAGGCACAAATACAGAAGAGAACCCAATTTTACAAGATGGCTAGCGGGTCTTTTTGGGCGCAAGCACCATGGTCAGTGTGCGGCCTTCCATATTGGGCATATGTTCTACCACAGATATGTCGGCCATCTCTTCTGCTATCTGTTTCAGCATCTGCGCGCCCAATTCGGGATGAACAATCTCCCTTCCCCTGAACTGTACGGTGACCTTGACCTTGTTCCCCTGGTTAAGAAACTTGACGATCTTTTTCTTCTTGACGTTCATGTCATGAACATCGGTTCTAGGCCGCATCTTGACTTCCTTGACATGGATCACGGTCTGGCGCTTCTTGGCCTCCTGGGCCTTTTTGCTCTGTTCGTAACGATACTTTCCGTAATCCATAAGGCGACAGACAGGTGGTTTGGCATTTGGAGCCACCTCTACCAGGTCGAGACCAACCTGATTTGCCCTATCCAAGGCCTCTTCCAAGGTTACTATGCCAACCTGCTGTCCTTTTTCGTCAACCAGGCGAACTTCAGACGCCCTTATCCCTCTATTTACCCTTGCTTGCTGTTCTCTGGTGATGTGACACCTCCCATTTTTTCTTCTTGTGCCTGCCTGTTTAGAAGATCTACAAACTTGTCAACAGACATGGCCTCCAAGGTTTCTCCTCTCCGAGTTCTAGGACTGACTGTTTTATCAGCCACTTCCTGATCCCCCAAAACTAACATAAACGGTATCTTTTCCAACTGGGCCTCTCTTATCTTTTTGCCCAACTTTTCGTTTCTAAGATCAATGTCGGCCCTTATTCCTCTGGCCCTTAAAATATCAAGCACCTCTCTAGCCCATTCATCCTGCCTATCGGTTATGGTCATAACCCTTGCTTGAACAGGGGAAAGCCATATGGGAAAGGCGCCTGCATAGTGTTCTATCAGAACCCCAAAAAACCTTTCAAGAGATCCCAAAAGTGCCCTATGGACCATTATCGGTGCATGTTCCTTGCCATCTTCACCTGTAAACTTTACATCAAACCTTTCTGGCAGATTAAAATCCACCTGAATGGTTGAACACTGCCAAGACCTATCGAGACAGTCCTTTATCTTTATGTCTATCTTGGGACCATAAAAGACGCCTTCACCTGGATCAATCTCATATTCCAAGCCCTTGGATTCAAGCGCCCTGCGTAGGGCATTGGTCGCAAGCTCCCAATGTTCGTCACTTCCCACATACTTCTCAGGCCGTGTTGAAAGATATATGTCATACTTCTTAAAGCCAAAGACCTGGAGCATGTATAAGGTCATATCTAAAATCTCAATGATCTCCGCATCGAGCTGTTCGGGCATACAGAATATATGGGCATCGTCCTGCGTAAAGCCTCTCACCCTCATGAGGCCGTGGAGCGTTCCTGTACGTTCATACCGATAAACCGTTCCAAGCTCGCACCACCTGAGGGGAAGCTCCCTATAACTCCGCTTTCTGGAATTATAGATGGCGATGTGAAAAGGACAATTCATGGGTTTTATCTGATACTCCACCTCATCTATCTGCATGGGAGCATACATGTTTTCAGAATAGAAATCCAAGTGTCCACTTGTTTTCCAAAGATCTCTTTTGGCGATATGGGGGGTAAAAAGAAGACTGTATCCCCGTTTCAGGTGTTCATCCCGCCAAAAGTCTTCCATTATCTTCCTGACAAGCGCCCCCTTGGGATGCCAAAGTATGAGCCCTGGACCAATGGATTCCTCAATGGAGAAAAGCTCGAGTTCTTTTCCAAGTTTTCTATGATCTCGTCTCTTTGCCTCTTCAAGGCGCTCTATATGCTCCTTTAGCTCCTTCTTGTCAAAAAAAGATGTACCATAGATCCTTTGGAGCATCTCCCTATTCTCATCACCTCTCCAAAAGGCCCCTGCAACATTAAGCAATTTGAAGGCAGGAATCTTCCCTGTATCAGGAAGGTGTGGGCCACGGCAAAGATCTATAAAATCTCCCTGTTTGTAAAGGGATACCTTTTTCTCTCCCTGTTCCTTAAGCTCTAGGAGAAGTTCTACCTTGTACGGCTCATTGGCCTTTTGGAAGAAAGAGATGGCCTCGTCAATATCCATCTCCACTCTTTCAAGAGGCAGGGCCTTTTTGGAGAACTCCTTCATCTTTTTTTCTATCTTTTTAAGATCATCTGGAGAAAAGGGCTTTGGAGTGTTGAAGTCGTAATAAAAACCTTGCTCAATGGCAGGGCCGATTGCAACTTGCACATCAGGATACAACTCTTTAACAGCCTGAGCCATAAGATGCGCTGTGGTATGACGAAGCACATCTAGAGCCTCTTCGTCTCCCAAAAAGACCGGGCTCAACTCACAATCTTTCTCAAGCCTATAGCTCAGGTCCTTTAGCTCTCCATCTACCTTTGCCAATATGAGCCTTTTTCTTTGCTTTTTACTGAGGCCTTCAGACAGAACCTCGCCTGCACTTTTACCTTCTTCTACTTCTATTGTCTGACCGTCTTCCCTTCTGACTTTAATCATCTGTCCCCATGTCCTCGTATGATCCTGATGTTTTACCGATGCCCTGCAATAAAAAAGGCATCTGGGCCAATAACATTGACCATTCAGATGCCTCTTTCTTACAAATTTTGTGGGACAAAGTAAATATTTATTAAAAAAACCAGCCTTTTCTTTGGCTCTGTAAACTGAAATTCACCATAAAAAAATAAAACCTGGTAGGCGCGGGCGGGATCGAACCGCCGACTTCTACCGCGTCAAGGTAGCGCTCTCCCCCTGAGCTACGCGCCTGCAACCCCGAAACGAAACAATGGATTTGTCTGATAACAAGAATTATATTTCATGTCAAGATGGAGGTTAAGCCATGATTTCAACTGAACTCGTAAAAAGAATATTTGAAGCGGCAAGCATTCAGAGATGGAACGACCATGTAAGACCTGTTGAATTGACAGAGCTGGACAAACAGTCCCACAAGATGCTCATTGCCTACATGCTTGCCAGGTTTCAGGAACAGCTCCAGAAAATAAATTGGCTCCAACTGATTGAAGGCGGCTTCTTTGAGTTTTTGCAAAGAGTGGTGCTAACCGACATAAAGCCCCCTGTATTTCATTACCTTATGAAAAAGGCAGGCACTGAGCTTAACCGTTACGTGCTTGAACAGGTGAAAGAAGAGCTAAGAGGCCTGGTAAGCCTTTCCACAGGGCGTCCTTTGGCAGATGAAATGAAGATATACCTGGAAGACAGCAGCTATGGAGCCGTGGAAAGACGCATCTTGAGTGCTGCCCACTATCTTGCCACCAAATGGGAATTTGATCTTGTTTATCATGCCTTTCCAAAGATGTATGGAATTGAGGAGACCAAAAGGGAAATAGAAGACAAGATCGAAGATTACTATGAGCTTACAGGCGTTCAAAAGATCCTACTTGGCGGCAAGTCCCATCACTTTGTAGACCTCTTGAGTCAGCTAAGATTTCAAAAAAGGTGGTCAAAAACCCCTCGGATTCCACAGACTACAGTACTTGGACACATGCTTGTTGTTGCACTCTTTTCATATCTGCTGACCCCACTTCTCACTAAAAAGCCCTGCCCCAAAAGGCTTTACAACAACTTCTTTTCTGCACTCTTTCATGACCTTCCAGAGGTATATACCAGAGATATCATCTCTCCTGTAAAAAGAAGGGTCGCTGGCCTGGACCGGGTCATTCTGGAATATGAAAAGAAGAAATTAGAAGAAAAGATACTGCCGCTCCTGCCTGATTCGTGGCAAGAAGAGGTGGTCTATTTTCTTGAGCACCAATTTGACAATAGGATAGTGGAACATGGTAGGTGCAAGGTGGTGGAAGAGATTACAGATGAAATGAATACAGACGAGTTTTCACCTGTTGACGGCTCCCTGGTTAAGATCGCTGATGAAATGGCAGCCTACTGGGAGGCCGCCATTTCTGTATCTCATGGAATACGCTCTCCTCATCTTGAGGAGGCAATATCGTCCCTTGAATCAAAATATAAAAAAGACCAAAGGTTTTCGCCTATATTTTCAACCAAAGGTTACTCATAACTATCTGCCTTTATCTTCCATATCTGGAAAAGAGGGGTGTTGAGTGCAACTGGCTCAAAATAGGTGGTGTTAAACTTGTGTCTCAAAAAAAGCTTGTTGAATACAGACTCTGCAATGTCTTCACTCATGAGCGCAGAGTAGCTTCCTGGGATCACCTCTAAGTGGTAGCCTTGCTCAACAGGATATGTTCTTTTGTCTATTTTGTAAGGATATCTAATATAAAGTGCCTTCAAAGGTATGGCCTTACCCCCAAAATATACGATCCCATTGCTTATATCAGCCTTTAAAGATTGGCCCCTGTTGGTTACGGCAGTAATGACCTGGCCTTTCACTTTGGTGTTATAGAAAGGAAGATATGTGGGATGGATACCATCATGTTTGGCTGGGTCCCACGATCCAAGCCAAAACCACCAGTAGTTGGTAACGGTAAGACGCCAATCCGTAAAAAGATAGACTGGTCGTGTCTGTTTGGGGAAAAAGAAACTAAGCCAATCCTCAACTGTTACAATGTCTTTTTGAGGCTTTAGGCCGGCAGATGCTATCATGCGCTCTGCATTTACCGGGCCTGCAGACAAGACCTCTTTTATAAACCTAAAACCCTTTGTGGTATTGTCCCCAAGGGCGTGATAAACCGTGTGTGTCCCATGTATAATTCCCCTTTGAACAAAAAAGTTCATAATATTGGCTGCAAGTCTATCATCAGATGTGGTGTATGGAATGCCATTAAATACAGAGCGTTCCCCGCCATGTACCTGGCCATCATTTATAGTTGCCCTCTTAGCCCAATAAATCATGGGATAGCCATGGTCCCACCAGGCCCAAATAACCGAATTGGGCGGGGTCTTTTCCTTTGCCTCAACCATGCCCTTTATAAGAAAAGGTGGCTCTTTAGGCCAAAAGGTCTTTGCAAAACCCTTTTGCACCGAAGGATAAATCAGGATCGATATTACTGCTGCCATAATTGCCCATCTCATCAGAGGAGATCCTAGTCTCTCCTTCAAAAAGTAGTAGCTCTCATAAAGTATACAACCTATTCCAAGGGCTAAGGTGGGTGCCAGGAATATGAGAAATCTTTTTGCAAAGAAAAAGGAAAGGCCACTTAGGATCAACGGCACGGCCAAATATAACGCCTTGGCTCTAAAGCGGTAAAAAAGGAACAAAAGACCAATTATGCCTGTAGAAAAGGCAAGGATACTATCGGTGGTCTTTGCGATAATTTCTCCAAAACTTGGGATTGCCTGTTCTGAAATAGAAACACCTATATTTGGAAAATCTCCTGCAACTTCCTTTGATATGTATTTGTAAATATTTGCTATATGCTGAACCGACTTTATAGGAAGATCTGCTCCACTTAAAAAGAAAATGGCAAGCACAAACGTTATTAGTAGGCCAAAGAATATGGCCCCTTCCCTCTTGTCTGGTCTGTAGAAAAGAACTATTGCCACAGCCGTTGGCAAAAGAGCGATGACTGTTGCCACCTGAGGCGTTTGATCCCACCACCACATAAAGAGAAAGTAGTTCAGCAAGACCCCTAAAAACCATAGATATCTAGAACGTCCTTTGGTTTCGCCAAACTTAAGGGCAAAAAAGACGGCTGCCATAGCAAAAGTGACGTTCATACAGTCTGTATCAAACCAACCAAGACTGCTTCTATATACGTAATAAAATGACATGAGTGAAAAGAGGCCTGCCACACATCCCATTATGGGGCCTCCATAAAAGCGCCCAATACCATAAACAGGGAAAAAGAGCGCAAGCCCCAGAACAGCCGGCGCAACAGCGGCAATCCAGTTCAAAGAGGCCCCTGTAATCTTTTGGACGCCAAAGGCAATGGAAGACAGAAGTGGCGGAGGCTGAGGTCTTGGTGGACAGTCTGGAACAGCGCGCTTTTCATCTATGGGGTGATAGGCATCTTCAACAAGGTCCCGCGCAAGCGTCAGGTAGTAGTATCCGTCAAAGGTTGTAAGAAGCGGCTGTGAGTTAAAAAATGCCCTGTCTGGCTGGGCATTCCAATCTTGTAAGTCCTCTATCCTAACTAGAAAGGCAACAAGAAGTACAAGAATAATAAAAATGAGTTCTGTCCATCTACTGTTCGTAAACAAGGGGGGTATCCTCCATGTGTGCTTTTAAGATTTTTAAGAAAAAATTTTTCTCCAGGTCTCTAATACTCTTTTTCGTACCTCGTCAAGTTCTGCTAAAGCCATAATTGGCTCTTCTAGATCAAGGCCCTTTAGGCTCACGTATTCCTGATAGGTTTTAAAAGCGCCAGAAAGCACTTTTGCCTGAGCTTCTGAAAGAAATCCTGTAGTTCCTAAGACTTCCAAGAGTCTTTCCGTACCCCTGTGCTTGACTAAGGAAGGCTCCTGACAGGCGTATTTGAGCACCAAAAACTGCACAATGAACTCTATATCAACAAGGCCACCAGGAGACTTTTTTATGTGAAACATTCCTTCCTTTAGCTTTACGCTCTCAAGCATCTTATTACGCATATCAACAACTTCTGCCTTTAGCTGTTCTTGATCGCGTTTTTGAGTAAGTACCAACTGTCTGATCTTTTCAAAGATTTTGCCGCACCTTTCATCACCACAAATAAAGCGTGCCTTTATAAGGGCCTGATGCTCCCAAGTCCAGGCCTTTTTAAGCTGATATTCTTCAAAGGTCTCCATGGTGCTTACCAACACCCCTTGAGAGCCATTTGGCCTTAATCTTGTGTCAATTTCATAAAGAATGCCTTGGGATGTGCGAGTAGATAAGAAAAATATAAGCCTTTGAACCAGCCTAGAATAAAAGTAACTAAGCTCTCCTCTTTGAGCAGATGTTAACTCACCAAAATGGTTTGGATCATAAAGAAAGACCAGATCAAGATCTGACAAATAGGTCATTTCCCTGCTTCCAAGGCGTCCATAAGCCACAATGGCCAGGCCGCTTTCCCTAGAGCCAAAAGATTTCCCGATAAAAGAGGGGGCTTTTGGCAACATATCTTCCAAGGCCCCTTCAAACACCTCTGAAAGAAGTATTTCTGCAAGGTTGGCAAGCTCTATGCTTACTCTATCAATGGGAATTACCTTTTTGAGCTGGCTTGCTGCTATCCTAAGGATGTTGGCCTTTTTAAAGCGCCTAAGCTCATCGAGCCAGTGTTCCAGATCCTTTCTGGAAAGGGCATCAATGGTGGTTGCAAGGAGTTTTTTAAGCTCCTCTTTGCTGGAGCCTTTAAACAGGGTATCACCACTAACCAGCTCATCCAAAAGTATTGGCTGGCGGGTGATGAGCTGGGCAATAAGACGGCTTTTACTGCACAGATAAACAAGGTGTTCAAGGGCTGGGGGGTTTTGATTTAAGAGCACAAGATAAATGCTGCGTTTTAATACGGACTCAAATATGGAAAGCACCTGTTTGAGTGCCTTATCTGGAGCGCTGCTCTTTGCTGATGTCAAAAGCAGCCGAGGCATTAGGTTATCAAGAAGCTCCCTAACCTGCCCTGATAGTGCCCTTACTTTTTTGGAATCTTTAAAATTCTTTATTAAAGAGCCTGTTTCTTCAGGCGATTTAAAACCCCACTCTTTGAGGATCTCGATGGCCTTTTTATCATCTGGATCTGTCCAGATAAATACGGCCTTAAGCATCTTTTCATCTTTCTGCTCATTACTTTCACAGGTGGCTTCACTCTCACACTCCTGAAAAAGCCCTTTAAAAACCCGAGATGTTTTATCAGTCTTTTGAAGGTAATCTTTGTGAAACTCATCCCAACTTGGATAACCCATTGAAACAGCAAGCTTTAAACGCCTTTCCTCCTGCTGCGGAAGAAGCTGAACCTGCATGTCGCCATATTCCTGTAATCTGTTTTCTACAGTCCTCAAAAATACATAAGTTTCAGCAAGAACTTCACACGTCTTCGCATCCAGTAAGCCAAGCTCCTTTATCACCTCAAGGGCTGAAAGAAGATTGGGTGTTTGAAGCGCCTTTATCCTTCCTCCCTTTATGAGCTGAAAGGTCTGGACAGTAAACTCAATGTCCCTTATTC
>Ga0256835_1001376_pt1 | contig 14728 bp, 15 predicted proteins | sample PIR30metaG_FD_185972 | JGI IMG/M metagenome (GOLD analysis project Ga0256835, IMG submission 185972) | Hydrothermal vent microbial communities from East Pacific Rise, Pacific Ocean - PIR-30 | ecosystem: Environmental > Aquatic > Marine > Hydrothermal vents | place: Pacific Ocean: East Pacific...
TGGCGAGGCTGAAGACCTGGAAACCGCCGCTATCGGTAAGGATACTCCTTGGCCAGTTCATGAAGCGGTGAAGCCCGCCCATCTTGGCCACCAGTTCGTGCCCGGGGCGCAGGAAGAGATGATAGGTATTGGCAAGGATAATGCGGGCCCCCAGGGAGGCGACCTCCTCCGGGCTCAAGGCCTTGATGCTTGCCTGGGTGCCCACCGGCATGAAGACCGGAGTCTCGATCACCCCGCGCCTGGTGTAAAGGAAACCCGTGCGGGCCGAGGAATGGGGGCATTTCTTTTGGATTTCGAAGACTAGTTTTTCCATCTTGCTAGAGTATCCTCAGACGGTTGCTCAATTTGAAACCAGAAAGGCTAAGAGAAAGGGGGGCATTTCTTGCCTGGACGAAGACCCAGTGGCTCATGCCAAGGCCCTGGGGCAGGAGGAGAAGTTTGAGGGCCTCGATGTCTCGCGGAGCTGTGCGTCCGATCTCCTGAAGGAGACCCTCCACTCCCAATCCTACCAGGAAGGCAGCCTGGGTGGTGAAACCCACGGGATAGAGGCCGAAGGTCTCTCCAATCTCCTTGAGCGCGGTGAAGTCCACGTGGGCCGTGAGGTCACACTTGCCCGGAAAGAGATAGGGGTTTTCGAGTACCTGGTGTTCCCGGAAGCAGAGGAGAGTGCCCCACTCGCGATCCGGGTGGTAGAGATCGGCCCGGCTGTAACCGTAATCAAACGTGATCACCACGCCTTTTACGAGGCGCTTGGCAATTTCCTTGAGAAAACCCCGGTAGGCCAGGCACACCTCCGTGCGGTAGCCCTCCGGCCAGTAATTGGCGTAGGGGAGGACTCTTTCAAGTATTTCGGGCTTCGAAAGCCCGCCCAGGGCCTCGACGAACCTTCCTTTTCCAAAGACCACGTACACCTCCCGCAGGTCTTCGGCGGTCTTTTCGATGAGGTGCACTGGGAAGGAATCGAAGAGCTCATTTGAGAGGAAGACACCGGTGAAGGGGGGCACCTCTTCCCAGCTCTCGAACCACTTCACTTTTTCGGCGAGCCCCTGGAGGGTTTGCCTCTGTCTCGTGCGGTTGGCGGGGAAGGGCTCGAGAATCCCGTAAGAAAACTCTTTCCCCTTGAGGGCGAGGTAGCGCAGGATATCAAGGGCCAGGTAGCCCTCCCCGGCCCCGGCCTCAAGAATGGTGAAGTCCTTGGGGCGACCGAGGGCTTCCCAGATCTCGAGAATCTGTTTGGCCACCGCTGCTCCGAAAACGGGATGCACCGTCGGGGCCGTGAAGTAATCGCCCTTCTTTCCGATTTTCGGGGCGCTGGCGTAATAGCCAAACTCCGGGTGGTAAAGGGCAAGCTCCATGTACCTTGCGAAGGTCATGGGAGACTCGGTGGCAAAGATCCGGGCTAGTTCTGCGGGAAGATTAGGTGGCATCTTCTTCGGGGAGTCTGAGGAGTTTTTCGAGTTCTTCGCCTTCAAGGGTCTCTTTCTCAAGGAGGGTTCGGGCGAGGGTTTCCAGGCGCTCCCGGTGCCTTGAAAGCACCTGTTGGGCCCTTTCGTAGGCCTCTTTGATGATCTTGGCCACTTCCTGGTCGATGAGGCGGGCCGTCTCCTCACTTATGTCTTCCCGGTGGCGCCAGACCGGCTCGAGAAAAAGGGCCTCTCGCTTGCGAAAGGTCTGGGGGCCAAGGGCCTCACTCATACCGTAATCCATCACCATGGCACGGGCGATTTCCGTGGCCTGTTCGAGGTCGTTCTGGGCCCCGGTGGAGACCTCCTGGTAGATGATCTCCTCGGCGGCCCTTCCTCCCAGGAGGACCGCCAGTTTGTCCAGGAGCTCGGATTTCGTCATGAGATAGCGGTCTTCGGTGGGCAGCTGGAGGGTGTAACCCAGGGCTGCCACCCCGCGGGGCACAATGGAGATGCGGTGCACCGGGTCGGCGTGCGGCATGGCCGCCGCCACCAGGGCGTGGCCGGCTTCGTGATAGGCAACTCTTTCTTTTTCGCGCCGGGAGATGTAGCGGTTCTTCTTCTTGAGCCCGGCAACCACCCGGTCTACGGCCTCCTCAAAATCTTCCATCTCTACCCAGGGCTTTCCTTTGCGGGCGGCCAGGAGGGCGGCTTCGTTCACCACGTTGGCAAGATCCGCCCCCACCATACCGGGGGTGCGGGCGGCGATCACCTTGAGGTCCACGTTGGGGGCAAGTTTTACGCGGCGTGTGTGGACTTTAAGGATGGCTTCCCGCCCTTTGAGATCCGGCCGGTCCACTACGATGTGCCGGTCGAACCGGCCCGGGCGCAGGAGCGCCGGGTCGAGGATCTCAGGGCGGTTGGTGGCCGCCATGATGATGACTCCCTTCTTGGAGTCGAAGCCGTCCATCTCGGTGAGGAGCTGGGCGAGGGTCTGTTCTCTTTCGTCCACCCCGGAGACCGGCGAGACCCCGCGCACCTTGCCGAGGGCGTCTATTTCGTCGATGAAGATGATGCAGGGCGCCTTTTCTTCGGCCTGTTTGAAGAGATCTCGCACCCGGGCCGCTCCCACTCCCACGAAAAGCTCCACAAAAGAAGAGCCGGAGATGGAGATAAAAGGCACCCCGGCCTCTCCGGCCACGGCCTTGGCAAGGAGGGTTTTTCCCGTCCCCGGAGGGCCTACCAGGAGTACCCCTTTGGGGATCTTCCCCCCGAGGGCGGTGAACTTCTGGGGGTTTTTGAGGAATTCGATGATCTGCTGGAGCTCTTCTACGGCTTCGTCCACGCCGGCAACGTCCTTGAAGGTGACGTCGATTTCATCCTGCACGTAGATGCGGGCCTTGCTCTTCGCCACCCCCATGAGCCCTCCTTCCGGAGGGCCGAAACGCTTCATGAGGAGGACCCAGAGCCCCAGAAAGAAGAGAAGGGGAAGGACCCAGGAGAGGATTTCCTTAAGCCAGGAGGCCTCCTTGGCGGCTTCGTAACGCAGCCCCTTTTCGTCGAGAAGTTTGACGAGTTCCGGGTCTTCAAGGCGCAAAGTGAAGAAGCGGTCGGTGGAGAGCTTCACGGGTTTTTGGCGCAGTTTTGCCAGCACTTCCGAGGCCCCGGGTTTGAGTTGGCCTTCGATGAAGTTCTCTCCGACGATGAGGTCGTCTACCAGGTCGGCCTTGAGCAGGGCCTTGAATTCGCTGTAAGAGATGTTGGTGCGAGGTGCGAAGCGGGAAAGTTCCAGAAAGACAAAAAGGAGCACCAGGAAGAGCAGCAGATACCACCCGTGGCGGGCAGAAAAACGCGGGCCAAACTTGAAAGGTTTTTTCTCTTTGCCCTCCAAGATGTTACCTTCGGGTTGCGGCTTTGAGCTCTTTTACGAAACGGCCTACTTCCTTCACCAGCTTGGCAGGCTGGTCCTGATAACGGGCAATGATCTTCACGATGGCACTTCCCACCACGATGGCGTCCGTGAAAGGGGCAAGGTTTGCCACCTGCTCAGGGCTTGAAATGCCAAACCCCACCGCCACCGGGACAGGAGAGAGTTCGCGGGCCAGATCAAGCTTGAGAGCCAGATCTTCCGGAAGCTCCTTGCGGGCCCCGGTGATACCGGTGACGGAAACGTAATAGAGAAACCCCGTGCTGGCCTGGGCGATCTGGGCCAGTCTTTCCGGAGGCGTGGTGGGGGCCGCCAGGAGAACGGCGGCAAGCTTTCTTCGCCGGGCCGCCTTGAGCCAGGGGCTTGCTTCTTCCAGGGGAAGATCCGGGATGATGGCTCCGTCCAGGCCGGCTTCCCGGGCCTCCCGGGCAAACTCTTCCAGCCCGAATCGGAAGAAGGGGTTCAGATACCCCATGATGACCACCGGGGTCCTGAAGCCTTCGCCCCGGATTTTCGCAATCAGTTGCAGAAATTGCGGGATGGTGGGGTGGTTTCGCAGGGCCCTCTGGGCGGCTTCCTGGATGGTAGGGCCGTCTGCCAGGGGGTCAGAGAAGGGGAAACCCAGCTCGATGACATCGGCCCCGGCCTCTTCGAGCGCCCAGAGGAGCTCTTCGGTTACCTCAAGGTTCGGGTCCGCCCCTTCGATGAAGGGCACCAGGGCTGCTTCTCCCCTTTCCTGGGCTTTCACGATGGCCTCTTCTACCGCCGAAGCTCCTCTACGCATCGCGCTTTCCTTTCAGATATTGGCATACCGCGGCGACGTCTTTGTCTCCACGGCCGGAGAGATTGATGACCACGATACTCCCTTCGGGGAGTTTGGGGGCGATCTTGACCAGGTAGGCCACGGCGTGTGCGCTCTCAAGCGCCGGGATGATCCCCTCGGTCTCAGAGAGCAGGCGGAAGGCAGAGAGGGCCTCTTCGTCGTCCACAGCCACGTACTCCGCCCTTTCGGTTTCTTTGAAGAAGGCGTGCTCCGGCCCCACCCCCGGGTAATCGAGCCCCGGGGCGATGGAGTGGGCGCCCTTGATCTGACCCACGTTGTCCTGCAGGAGGTAGGTGAGCATTCCGTGCAGGACCCCGGGCTCCCCCACGGTAAGAGTGGCGGAGTGTTTGTCGGACTCAAGCCCTGCCCCTGCCGCTTCCACCCCGATCATCTTTACCATCTGGTCGTTCACAAAGGGGAAGAAAAAGCCCATGGCGTTGGACCCTCCGCCCACGCAGGCCAGAATGACATCCGGCAGGCGGCCTTCAGCGGCCAGGATCTGCCTCCTGGTTTCCTTGCCGATAACACTCTGGAAATCTCGCACCATCATGGGATAGGGGTGAGGCCCCACCACGGAGCCGATGACGTAATAGGTGGTCTCGACGTTGGTCACCCAGTCTCTGATGGCCTCGTTGATGGCATCCTTGAGGGTCTGGGTGCCGGAGTGGACGGGAACCACCTTGGCTCCCAGGAGCTCCATGCGAAAGACGTTCATCTCCTGGCGCACGGTATCTTTGGCCCCCATGTAGACCGTGCATTCAAGCCCCAGGAGGGCGGCGGCGGTGGCGGTGGCCACCCCGTGCTGGCCGGCTCCCGTCTCCGCGATGATGCGCCTTTTGCCCATCTTCTTGGCGAGCAGCACCTGCCCCAGGGTGTTGTTGATCTTGTGGGCCCCGGTGTGGGTCAAGTCTTCGCGCTTGAGATAGACCTTGAGGTGCCCGCCGAGACTTTCGGCCAGTTTACGGGCCGGATAGAGGGGCGTGGGGCGACCAACGTAGGTCTTGAGATAGAAAGCGAGCTCCTTTTTGAAGTCTTTGTCTCTCTTGAAGCGCCGGTAGGCCTCTTCGAGCTCGAAGAGGGCTGGCATGAGGGTTTCGGGGACGTATCTCCCTCCGAAAGGGCCGAAGTGACCGCGTTTATCTGGCAGGGCCAAAGCCGCCTCCTTTTTGCTCCAAAGTTACTGGGCTCCTTCCTCCTCGTCAAACATCGCCTCTTCTTCGGTGGCGATCTCGCGCAGGAATTCCTTCTCCACCAGAAGGATGACGAGCTCGCCTACTTCCTGAAGTTTGGTCTCGAAGATCTCGAGCCGGGCCATGAAGAAATTGTAGGCCATGCTGGCCGGAATGGCGGCAAAGAGCCCGAGGGCCGTGGCGATCAGGGCTTCGGCTATCCCCGGGGCCACCGTGGCCAGGCTTGCGCTGCCTTTTACGCCTATCTGCTGGAAGGCCGTCATGATCCCCCAGACGGTACCGAAAAGGCCGATGAAGGGGGTGCTGTTTCCAGCGATGGCTAGAAAGGAAAGCCCTTCCCTTAAGGGAAGGAGCTCTCTTTCGCGGGCGATGTTCAGGTGGCGGTTCAGGCGTTTGATAAACATCTCAAGCCAGAGGGCGAAGAGCTCTTTTTCTTCCGGAAGGGAGCCCTCGGCCTTGAGCCTTGCCACCTCCGCCAGGATGAAACGGGCCACGTTCCAGGCTGAAGAGTGTTTGTAGCGCCGCATCTTGGTGGCAAAATCGGCGAGGTCGAGGCTTTTTTCCGCCAGTCGCGAAAGCTCCGATAGCCCCTTTCCCGCGGCCCTGAATTGCCGCCATTTGAGGAAGATCACGGCCCAGGTGAGCACCGAAAACAGGATCAGCACCAAAAGGGTGACCTTGGCCACCGGGCCTGCGGAGAGCAAAAGATGAAAGAGATTCAAACGCCGCCTCCTTCGAAAAAGATGTTCGGTATCTCCTGCGGCAGGAGGTCTTCTTTCTGCAAGAACTCGGTGAAAGCCAAGATAGCCCTTCTTCCCTCCTCCCCGAGATCGTAGGTGAAGCGGTTGACGAAGGTCTCGATGTGCTGGCGGATGGTCTCCGGCGCAAGCTCCTGGGCGTTTTCGCGGATGAAGTCCCAGAGGGGGGAGAGGTCTTCACGCGCCGAGGAAAGACTTGCTCCGAGGTCTTGCAGAAAGGCCGCCTTGTCTTCTTCCGGGAGCTTTCTCTTTACGAAGATTCCGCCGAGGGGAAGCGGAAGTCCGGTCTTTTCTTCCCACCAGGCTCCGAGGTCTGCCAGGGCAAAAAGTCCGTATTTTTGGTAAACGAAGCGCCCTTCGTGGATGAGGAGCCCGGCCTCGGCCTCTCCGCGGAGGAGAGCCGGGATGATCTGGTCGTAACGCAGGGGAATTATCTCCCCGAGAGGGGAGTAGAGGCGCAAGAGGAGATAGGCGGTGGTGTGAAGCCCGGGTACGGCGATTCTCGCACGAGAGAGATCAAGCGAGGACCTCGTGGCCACGAGTACCGGCCCGCAGCCGTACCCCAGGGCCGCTCCCACGGGCAGGAGTTCGTAGGAATCTATCACCTCCGGCAGGGCCCCGAAGGAAAGCTTGGTGATGGGAAGCAGCCCCTCCTTTGCCCAGCGGTTCAAGGTTTCCACGTCTTCCAAGACGAATTCGTAAGGCAGGCTTGGCTTCACCAGGCCCTTGATGAGGGCGCCGAAGATAAAGGTGTCGTTGGGGCAGGGGGAAAGGCCGATTTTCAAAGGTTTTTCTCGAGCCATTTCAAGGCTTCTCCGAGCCTCTCCAAGGCCTCTTCGACCCGCCAGGGAGCGTCTGGTTCTGCGATCAGGTTACTCACCGCTCTCAATTCCAGCAAGAGAACTCCACTTCTCTTGGCAGCCATGGCAACGGAGAAGCCTTCCATGTTTTCGATGAGGGCTCCCTGGTGCCTCAGGGCGAGAATTTCCCCCCGCTTTGGGTCTCTCGTGGCGCAGCAGACCGTAACGAAGGGGCCGCACTCAATGGCGAATTTCTCTTCCAAGCAGAGGGTGGCCTTCTCGAGAAGGGGATGTCTCAGGGAACATTCCTTCAGGGCCGGCAAATTCTCGACGAAGTCTCTTTCAAGGAGACAGTAGCAGAGCCCCAGATCTCCGAAATACTCTACCGTGGCAAAAGCGAGGTCTCCAATCGCAAGCCCGCTGCCGGGATAGGCTCCGCCGATCCCCGCCAGGATGGCTGGCCCGGGACCTTTTTCAAGGAAAAGGCTATAGGCCCCGAGGGCCGCTTCCACCGGCCCCATACCGATGACATGGGGTTTGAGCCCCATCCTTTTCAGAGGTTGCGCTTCAAGCTCCGTAGGTACCAGAAGAAACATAGTCTACCCCTTGGCGATCATGGCGCGCATGAGATCAGCGGCGTTTTCGGTGTGCCCGGAGATGTCGCAGATAAACTCCGTGAGTTTGAGGAGATAGTAAACCGAAAGCGGGTCGATCGTGAGGGCAAAGATCTCTCGCTTGAGATCCGTGGCCACCTCGTCGCTTTCGTGTTCACGGCGCCGGATGGTGCGCACCACCTGTTTGGCCTCTTCCCGGGCCTTGTCGTCGGCGGTGGAGAGATAAGCCCGGGCCTTTTCGATGAGCGGAATCAGGAGCTGGGAAGTTTCGGCGTTGTGCTTGGCCAGAGAAAGCATCTCCTGGGCTATTTCTGGTTTGGGTTTTACCTGCCGGAAAGTGAGCCATTTGAGGATGTCTTCCGTGGCGTCTGCCACGGCGTCCTGCTCCTTGAGATAGAGAAAGAGTTCGAACTTGTCCACCGGCATGATGATTCCGGGAGGAAGGTGCCCGCGGATGTTCTGTTTGATGCGGTCGGCTTCACGCTCGATGCGGATGATCTCCTGCGAGATCTTCTGGCAGCGCTCGTAATCCTGTTCGAAGTAGGCCTCCAGGGCGCTTGGCAGGAGCTCCGTGCAGGCCAGGACGTGACGGGCGTGGTTTTCGAGGCACTCGAAAAGTTCCTTTTTGGGGCGCCGGGGTGTTTCGACGGCGGTTTCTTTTTCTTCGGTCTGTTTCAGGCGCTCCTCGCAGATGTCCTGGTGCCTTACGATCCGCCCTTCGACGAGATAGATCACCTCTTCAGCGATGTTGGTGGCGAGATCCGCCACGCGCTCGAGATTCTGGGCTACGATGATGTAGTCGATTCCCACCCGGATGATGTGGGGATTTTTCTCCATGCACTGGATGATCTTTTCGATGACGATCTTTTTGTAGTTGTCCACCTTTTCGTCGCGCAGACAGATCTCGCAGGCCTTTTCCGTGTCGTGGGTGACGAAGGCGTCGATGGCGCCGTCAAGCATGGCGAGCGCCTCGCGGGCCATATCGGTGAGATCAACCGGGCAGGTGAAGATTTTGGCCTTGGCAAGGTCTGGCACCCGCTCGGCAATGTTTACCGCCTGGTCTCCCAGGCGCTCCAGGTCCCGGATCATGCTCATGGCCGAGGTGATGAAGCGGAGGTCGCTTGCCAGGGGGTGATGCAGGGCCAGGGTCTTGAGGCAGAAAAGGAGGATCTCGTTTTCGATGGCGTCGATCTTTTGATCCTGGTCGATGACCAGTTGGGCGAGTTCTTCGTCCCGTTCTTCGAAGGCCTTTACCGCCGTGCGGACGGATTCCGTTACCAGGCGGCACATCTCCAGGAGATAGCGTTTGATTTCCTGGAGGTCTTTTTGGAGCAAGACGTTCATTCCGTCCTCCGTTTTTTTAACTAAATTTACCCGTAAGATATTCTTCTGTCCGCGGATCTTTGGGGTTGGTGAAGACTTCCGCGGTGGGGCCGAATTCGATCAGCTCTCCGAGGTAGAAAAAGGCGGTGTAATCCGAAATACGCCCGGCCTGCGGCATGTTGTGGGTCACGATGACGATGGTAACCGTGCTCTTGAGCTCCACGATGAGGTTTTCTATCTGGAGAGTGGCTTTTGGGTCCAGGGCGGAAGTGGGCTCGTCCATGAGGAGGACCTCGGGTTTCACCGCAAGGGCCCTTGCGATACAGAGTCGCTGCTGTTGTCCTCCAGAGAGAAAAGTCCCCCGCCGGTGAAGGACGTCTTTTACCTCGTCCCAGAGCGCGGCCTTCCGCAGGGCGTCTTCCACGATCCGGTCCGCTACCTCTTTTGGGAGACGAATCCCGAGAAGCTTGTAGCCGGCAAGCACGTTTTCGTAGATGGTCATGGTGGGAAAGGGGTTGGGGCGCTGGAAGACCATGCCCACTTTTCGCCTCACCACGATGGGGTCCATTTTGAGGATGTCTTTGTCCCGGAGGTAGATCTTGCCGGTGATCCTGGCCCCGGGGGTGAGTTCGTGGAGCCGGTTGAGACAGCGGATGAAGGTGGTCTTACCGCAACCCGAGGGCCCCATCACCGCGGTGACCTTCTTCTCCGGAATGCTTACGGTGACGTGTTTGATGGCCATGAAGTCTCTGTAATAGGCGCAGAGGTCTTCGGTGCGAAAGATGGGGTTTTTGATGGAAGTCATCTTATTTCTCCCCGGCTATTCTTCTTGCTAAAAGCCGCGAAACGATGTTCAGGGCGAGAACCATGAAGACCAGAACGATGGAGGCTCCCCAGGCCTGTTGCCACCAGTCTTCATAGGGGCTGGTGGCGTAGTTGAAGATCACGAGTGGAAGAGCATTCATCGGTTCCAGAGGGTTAAAGGTCATGAACTGGTTGCCGAAGGCCGTGAAGAGCAGGGGAGCAGTTTCACCTGCGATGCGGGCCACGGCGATGAGGATGCCCGTGGTTACCCCCACCATGCCGGTGGGGAGCACCACCTTGAGCACGGTGCGCCAGTAAGGGATTCCCAGGGCCAGAGAGGCTTCCCGCAGGATATCCGGGACGAGTCTCAGGACCTCTTCGGTGGTGCGGACCACTACCGGGATCATCATGAGGGCGAGGGCCACGGAGCCCGAGAGGGCTGAGAAGTGCCCCATCGGCCTCACCACCCAGGCGTAGGCCACGATACCGATCACGATGGAGGGGACTCCCTGCAAGACGTCGGCGGAGATGCGCACCGCGTGTGCCAGCTTCGATTCCTTCCCGTATTCGGAGAGATAGATGCCCGCCATGATGGAGATGGGAACACCTATGAGGGTGGCAAGCCCCACGATGATGATGGTTCCGACGATGGCGTTGGCGATGCCTCCCCCGGGCTCTCCTGGCGGGGCCGGAAGATTGAGGAAGAAATCGAGGCTCAGACTCGAAAGCCCTTTGTGGAGCAGCTGAAACAGGATGAGGAAGAGGGGTACCGTGGGAATGAGAGCGAGGACGGTGATGGTCCCCAGGATGAGGCGATTTTTGAGACGCCGCCAGTTTTCTCTTGCCGGGTAAGAGTTGTTCATCGTACTTTCGTCTTCACGATAAAGATGCGTGCGATGAGATTGACGATCACGGTGATCACGAAGAGCAGGAGGCCTATTTCCACCAGGGCTGCCAGGTGGAGATCTTCGGTGGCCTCGGTGAATTCGTTGGCGATGACACTTGCCATGGTGTTAGCAAGGTCCCAGATGCTCTGGGGCATGGCGGAACGGTTACCGATCACCATGGTTACGGCCATGGTTTCTCCCAGGGCGCGCCCCAGGGCCAGTACGATTCCGGCGAGAATTCCAGAACGGGCGTAGGGAAGGACCACGTGCCGGATGGTCTCCCAGCGCGTGGCACCGAGCCCGTAAGCGGCTTCTTTGAGATCCTGTGGGACGAGAGAGATCACGTCGCGGGCCACGGAAAGCGCGTAGGGGAGGATCATGATGGCGAGCACGAGAGAGGCGGTAAAGAGACCAAGCCCGTAAGGCGGGGCCCCGATCTTCATCTGGAAGGCCCTTACCAGCGGTACCAGGTAAAAGAGGGCCCAGAGGCCGTAAATCACCGAGGGAATGCCGGCCAGAAGTTCAATTACAAAGGAGACCGGGTTGGCGATCTGGGGAGGGGCGAGTTCCCCCAGAAAGATGGCTCCGGCCAGGGCGAAGGGGACCGAAATGGCCAGGGCCAAAAAGGAAGTTATGAGGGTTCCCACCAGGAAGGGGAGAGCCCCGAATTCCAGGGTTACCGGGTCCCAGGTGGTGTTCCAGAGAAACTTGACCCCGTAAGCTTTGATGGCCGGCCAGGATTCGTAGACCAGGGTCAGGAAGGCTGCTACTACCAGGATGATGACAAAGATACCCGTCCCCGTGGCCAGTTTGCGAAAGGCGATATCGTATTTAATCTGGCGGTAGAGATTTTTGGGCGTTGTCATCAAGAAAAATTGTATAAAATTTGGCTGCGGTAGTTGTTACAATTTTATGACAAAAGAGGGAGGCAAATCATGGCAAGCAAAGTCTATTTCGTGGACTTTCGGATAGAGAACAAAAAGAGCCTTCTGGACAAGCTCGAAAAACTCCTTGCGCCCTTCGAGATTTCCAAGAAGTTTCGCAAAGATGCTTTGGTGGCGATAAAGATCCACTTTGGAGAATTGGGGAATCTGGCTTACCTGCGCCCCCAGTGGGCCGCCCGCCTGGCTCAAATCCTCAAAAAGGCTGATCTCAAGCCCTTTCTTACCGATACCAACACCCTTTACAAGGGAAGTCGGTCCGACGCCGTGGTGCATCTTGAGACCGCCGTCCGCAACGGATTTGACTTCGCCGTGGTCGGGGCACCTCTCATCATCGCCGACGGCCTCCGGGGGAACACTTACGAAAGGATTGAGCTAGATCTCCCGGTGCTGAAGGAATTTTACGTGGCCAAGGAGATCTACCGGGCCGACGGCCTCATCGCCCTCACCCACTTCAAGGGGCACGAGCTCTCGGGTTTCGGGGGAGTCATCAAGAATATCGGGATGGGATGTGCGGCCCGCAAAGGAAAGCTCCAGCAACACTCCACCATCGCTCCGAAGGTGAATAAAAAACAGTGTATAGGTTGCGGTTCTTGCCTGGAGTACTGTCCGGTGGGAGCGCCGGAATGGGTGGAAGGGGGCAAGAAGAAACGCATGCGCATCAACGAGAAGAAGTGCATCGGCTGCGGGGAGTGTATCGCGGTCTGCCCCCAGGGGGCCATCAAGGTGCAGTGGAACGAGCAGGCCATCCCCTTCATGAAAAAGATGGCCGAATACGCCTGCGCCGTGCTTTCCAACAAGGCCGGGCGGGCCATTTTCGTTTCCTTTGTCCAGAACGTCTCTCCGGCCTGCGATTGTTATCACTTCAACGACTATCCCATCGTGAGGGACATCGGCATCCTGGCTTCCGAGGATCCGGTGGCCATCGACCAGGCGGCGGTGGAGCTGGTGAATGCCGAGCCCACGCTCCCCGGGGCCAAGGTCACCGCTGATCCGGGAGAGGACAAATTCCGGGCTCTTTATCCCGAGATCGATTGGAGCGTGCAGCTCAAGCACGCCGAGGAGATCGGTCTCGGAAGCCGCGAATACGAACTCGTGCATCTATGAGGCTCGCCGGGGATCGCACCGTTGGGAGGCTCGTAAAATGGCTCCGTATCCTGGGCATTCCCTGTGACATGCTCACCATCGAGAAGAGAGAAGGAATCCCGGAAGACGTCTTCCTCCTCACACGGGCTACTTCGCTGGCCTCGGCCCGGAGCCTGGTCCTCCCCTGCGAAAAACCCGCCGCGCAACTGCGCTTTGTTCTCGAGAAGTTGCCTCACCTCTGGGAGGAGATGCGCCCCTTCAGCCTCTGCCTGCCTTGCAACGAAAGGCTTGAAGAGATCTCCAAGGAGGAAGTCTTCGGGCTCGTGCCGGATCACGTCTACGAGACCCAGAGGCGATTCCGTCGCTGCCCGCGCTGTGGCCGTATCTACTGGCCCGGAAGCCACCACAGCCTGATGAAAAGGCGCCTGGAAGAGATCCTCGGCCGGCCCCTTACTGCCGATCCAGATGGGTCGGAAGGTAGATCTTGACGGTGGTCCCTTTGCCCGGGGCACTTTCGATGACGATCTTTCCGCGGTGCTCTTCGATGATCTGCTTGACGTAGGGAAGCCCGAGCCCCGTGCGTTTCCCCTTGGTGGAATAAAAGGGCTTGAAGATGTGGGGCATGATCTCTTTTGGGATTCCAGGCCCGGTGTCCTTGATGATCACGTAGTTGTAACCCTCTTTGAGACCGGTTTTGACGGTGATGACGTCTTCCGGCCCGCAGGCTTCGATGGCGTTTCGCAAGACGTGGACGATGGCCACCTTGATGAGCTGGCCGTGCCCCCGAAAGAGAAGCGGCCCCTTGGCAAGCTCGACCCGGAGACGGATATGCTTTTGTTCGGCCTCCGGGGAGACGAGGTTTACGGCGGATTTGACGATCTGGTTCAGGTCTTCGATCCGGAAGTATTCCACCTGCTTTTCCATCAGGGTTTCGAATTCCCGCACCAACTCTTCCAGCCGCTGAACCTGTTCCAGAATCTTGGAAAGCTTTTCTTCGAGATCCTTTTCTTGCGGACATTCTTTGGCCAGACGATTTATGAGGCCCCCGATGATCATGACGGGGTTTCTTATCTGGTGGGCGATGCGAAGGGCAAGCTCCGTGGCGGTGCGTTCCGAGACGATCTGCTCCATGTCGCGGTTGAGCTCAAGTATCTCCTTGCTCATGTTCTCGAGTTTTCTTCGCTCCTCGTTGAGGCGCAGGCAGATGTTTTCCACGTCCCTCATGAAGAGGGTGACCCCCACGATCATCATGAAAGAAAGCGTGTTCAAGGCCCCGCAAAAGGGGGCAAGCTGGTGCCAGACCGCGTCCAGATCAAAGGCGAGGAGCACGTGCCGCAGGATGTGCCCCCCGGCCCGAAAGATGGCAAAGGCCATGAGGGTCCCAGTCACCCAGCAAAGGTAGCTATAGCGAGGATTGTTGGGATCGAGGCGATGGGTCCTCAGGGCCTTGAGGAAGGAAAGCACTCCGAAGAGGATCATCCCCACGGAACCCACGACGTCGATGACACAGATGGGCCACAGGGGCAGGAGCGTCATGTCTCACCCCGCAGGAGGGCCTCCATACGAGAAATTCCCCGGTAAATGAGATAAAACGCGGGGAGTGTGAAGAGATTGTCGTTCTTGAGGATGTAAAAGAGAAGTTCCCTCCAGCCCGCGATGAGGATCTTCTTCTGGCAGAAGTGATAGTCTCCACCGTCCTGCGGGAAGAAGACCTCCGGGGAGATCTCAAGCGCTATCAGATGCCCCAGAAAGGCCCAGAGATTCCAGACAACCAGAAGGGCGGCGGCATATTGGAGATAGCGCCAGTGTGGCCTCTGGCTCAGGCGCATCCTCCGGATGCGATATGCGAAAAGGACCATGGCGAAGGCGAAGAAGAGGTGGGCAATCTCGTGAGCCACCAGACCTTCGGGACTGGGATGGACCTGAAGGGCCCAGAGAGGGGCTGGAAAGACCAGCAGGGCAAGAAGACTCCCGAGAAAGAAGCGCAATTTCATCGCAATTTTGATTATAGGGAAAAAGCCGCTTTCAGGGCAACTATTTATAGGGTTCGGCCTCGAGGCGTGGGGCGTTTTCAGGCAGCTTGAAGCGCGGGAAGACGTAGATCCAGGTTGAGGCCCTCAGAAAGAGCGGGTAGGTGAGCTCGCCGATTTTGTAGTTCCCAAAGGGGAGGCG
>Ga0256835_1001377_pt1 | contig 14723 bp, 11 predicted proteins | sample PIR30metaG_FD_185972 | JGI IMG/M metagenome (GOLD analysis project Ga0256835, IMG submission 185972) | Hydrothermal vent microbial communities from East Pacific Rise, Pacific Ocean - PIR-30 | ecosystem: Environmental > Aquatic > Marine > Hydrothermal vents | place: Pacific Ocean: East Pacific...
CTTTTCACTGTTTTAGGTGGTCTTGTTGGGGCAAGGATAGCCTATATACTGGAACATCCGGATGAGTTCAGATCACTTATTGATTATATAGCTGTATGGAAAGGTGGTATTGACTGGTTTGGTGCATTCATAGGTGGAGCGATAGTTCTTTACCTTCTTCTGAAAAAATACTCAATCCCTGTGCTTAAAGCTGCAGATATAGCTGGAATATCTGTGGTACTTGGTCACGGTATAGGAAGGCTTGGATGCACAGCAGCAGGATGCTGTTACGGAAAGCCTGTTCCTGAAGACTCTATCTTCAGATCTATAGGGATAACATTCCCAGATCATCCTCACACAGCTGCACCACATGGATTTCCACTTTATCCGACACAGCCGGCAGAGGCTTTAGGAAACTTCCTTATATTTGGAGTACTTTTTTATATTTATAGAAAAAAATCCTTTGATGGACAGATATTCTCAATCTACCTGATACTTTACGGGATTGAGAGGTTTCTCCTTGAGTTCTGGAGAGGTGTAACACCACCTCTGCCTGTTATAGGTCTTACATGGAATCAGATAGTGACAGCAGGAATGGTTGTAGCAGGGGTTGTTATTCTCCTATACGGACTTAAAAGGAAAAAAAGATGAAGCTTTACAGACTTTTCAACAGAAAGGTCTTCCATATACAGCCTGATCTTGAAAGGATAAAAAAGGCGCTGGAAGAGATAGGAGAACCTCAAAAAGAATTTCCTTCTATACTTATATCAGGAACTAACGGTAAAGGATCAACAGCTGTATACCTGGAATCTCTTTTAAGGTATCACGGCCTTAAAACCGGCCTTTTTACATCACCTCACATAATGGAAGAGAATGAAAGATGGCAGGTGAACAGGAAAAGTATAGAAGTTGATAAGCTTGATAGATATATTAAAGAGATAGAGGATCTTATAAAAAGGTACGATCTTACATACTTTGAGGCTTCAGCTGTTATAGCATTCAGATACTTTTTAGATGAGAATGTTGATATAGCCGTTCTTGAGGTCGGTCTTGGTGGGAGATGGGATGCAACAAATGTCGTTTACCCGGAGATCTCAGTTATAACAAATGTATCACTTGATCATACAGATCTTCTTGGAAACAGTCTTATGGAGATAGCAAGGGAAAAGCTCGGGATAACAAGGAAAGACAGACCTGTTGTTATAGGAACTGACCAGATGGAGATAATATCACAGGCTGTGATGAAAGGTATAAAGGAGATATACCACTACCCTATAGGCTTTACATACCAGATAAAAGATAGAAGTATGGATTACATATTTAAGGGTAAAGAGATCAGGGATATCAGAACATCAATCTTAGGCGACAGACAGCTCTCAAATGCTGCAACAGCTCTAACAGCATTTTTACTTTACTCTGAAAGAAAAGGTATAAAAGTGGATGATGAAAAAGTGAAAAAAGCTATCTCAGGGAGTTTTATCCCTGGAAGGATGCAGATATTAAAGGAAGAGCCACCTGTTATAGTGGATGGGGCTCACAACTTAGATGCTGTCTCAAAAACGGTAGAAGAGGTAAAAAGATTATATCCAGGCAGAAAGATAATAACAGTTTTCAGCTGTATGAAAGATAAGGATTATAAGAGTATTATTCATATAATAAGATCCTCATCAGACAGGGTTATAGCAACAAAGTTACCTTTTTCACGTTCTATAACAGAAGATGAGATATCACAGTTTAAAGATATAGATTTTATACCGGATATAGATGGAGCTTTAAAGAAGGCTATAGAAGAAGCCGACAGTAAATCTGTTGTTCTAATAACAGGATCACTTTATCTTGCAGGGGAGATCCTGAAAAAAATAAAGTAAAAGAAGGTGGGCATGGACGGGATACTTCTGGTTGATAAACCTGAAAATATAACATCAAATCATCTTGTTCAGAAGATAAAAAAGCATTTTAAACAGATAACCGGAAAAGAGATAAAGGTTGGTCATACCGGGACGCTTGATTATTTCGCATCAGGTCTTATGGTCATAACAGTTGGGAAAGCAACAAGACTTACAGAGTACTTTCAGGGACTTGATAAGGAGTACATAGCAACAGGAGAGCTCGGGAAGATAACAGATACATACGACAGGCAGGGTAGAGTGATAGAAGAGAAGGAGTGTAAAATAGACGAAGACCAGTTGAAGGATATCATACTTTCATTTAAAAAAAGATACCTCCAGACCCCTCCCCCCTATTCATCAAAAAGGATTGAAGGTAAAAGGGCATACCAGCTAGCAAAGAAAGGCATTCAGGTGAAGTTAAAGCCAAAGGAGGTTACAATTTACAGCATTCAGATATTAAAAATTGAGATGCCCTTTTTCACAATAAAAGTTCACTGCAGTTCAGGAACGTACATAAGAAGTCTTGTAAAAGAGATAGGTGATAAAGCAGGATGTGGGGCATATGTAAAAAGCCTGAGGAGAACTAAGGTTGGCATTTTTAGTGTTGAAAACGCTATTAAATTAGAAGAACTTCTAAGGATGACAGAACAGGATATAGAAAGTAGATTAATAGATATAAAAGATGCTTTATATTTTTTTACAGAGATTTTATTAGATCCTGTTTTTGACGAAAGATTTATAAAAGGGCAGAGATTTAAGGTTCCTTACAGTATTAAAGGTTTAGTTAAAGTACTTGATAAAAATAAGAGATTTCTTGGTATCGGGGAGATTAAAGAAAACCAGATCCTACAGCCAGTTAAAGTTTTTATTTAACTGGAGGGTTGATGGAGTTAGACAGTGACATTATGGAAAATCATCTAAACGGTATAGCTTTTTTTACTGAAGGTGGAGACTATCTGTTCTCAAATGAGATGTTTAAAAGATTTCTGCAAAAAGAAGAGAATCATCTGAAGGGTAAGAATATAGTAGAAATATTTAAAGACATTATATTTGATAGATTAAAAAGGTCATTTGAAAAAAACAGATATTTTGCACAGAAGATAAAAATAAACGATAAGAACTTTGCTGTTTTTGTTTTTCCGGTAATAGATAAACTAAAAAACAGGCTTCTTGTGTTCCTTGTTGAGGCAACACAGAAGGACATACAGGAGATGAGAGAGTTGCTTAACACACTGATAGAAAAATCACCGGCAGGAAGCTTCATATACAGGGAGACATTTATATTCTCAAACAGAACATTCCAGGAGATAACAGGTTTTTCTGAAGAGGAGCTGAAAAAGATAAGACCGTGGGAGATAGTTCATCCAAAATTCAGAGAGGATGTTATAAAAACGATAAATGATAGACTGTCAGGAAAGATGATGGACAAGCATTACGACCTTCTGACAATAATATCAAAAGACGGGAAAGAAAAGCATCTTGAACTTATTACAACAACGATAAAATATCAGGGAAAGTATGCAGGGATGGGTGTCTGCGTTGACAGGACGGAAAAGGTTGAGCTTGAAAAAAGGCTGAACTATCTTTACAGCCATGATGAGCTTACAGGACTTCCTAACAGAAAAAAGTTTATAGAAAATCTCAAAAAAGCCCTTGATTATGCAAGGAAAAATAACCATCTCGTTGCAGTTATCCTTATTGACATAAAGGACTTTAAGATAATAAACAAACAGTATGGGTATGAAACAGGTGACAAGGTTCTTATATCAATATCAAAAAAACTTGAAGAGTTAATGACAGATGTTGATTCTGTAGCAAGGGTAGGTGATGACAAGTTTGGTATCTTACTTTACGCATTCAGAAGTTTTGAGAAGCTGACAGGAAAGATAGAGGATGTTTTCAACTCTGTTGAGGGTGAGTACAGCATAAACGGTTTTAAGATATTCGTTGAGATAAAGATGGGTGTGTCCGTATTTCCCAAAGATGGTGTTTATCCTGATGATCTTTATAAAAATGCAGAGATAGCATTACTTAAGGCCAAAAGAACACCTGGCAAAAGCTTTGAGTTTTTCTCAAAGAATATATACTCCGAGATAACAAGGATACTAAACCTTAAGGAGAAGATAAGAAAGGTTATAGAGGAAAACAATATTCTGATTTACTACCAGCCAATAATAAACCTGAAAACAGGTGAGATTGACAGTCTTGAAGCACTTTTCAGGCTTAATGATGGTAACGAAACAGTAATTCTTCCTAAAGACATAATACCTGTTGCTGAAGAGACGGGACTGATTGTGGAACTTGGCGAGAGAATACTTAACTCTGTTCTAAAATTCTCAAAAAAAGTACCCCAGAATATAAAACTGTCTGTTAACATATCATCTATACAGCTGAACAAGCCTATGTTTGACAGAGACTTTCTATTATCGTTGGAGAACTCAGATATACCTCCAGACAGGATAGTTATAGAGCTAACAGAAACGGCGATTATGGACAGTGTATCAGAAAATATTACAAAACTCAGAAATCTGAAGGAAAAAGGGATAAAGATAGCCATAGATGATTTTGGAACAGGTTACTCATCATTGAACTACCTGAAGATACTTCCTGTTGATTTCCTAAAGATAGACAGATCATTTGTAAAAGGTATTGGCAGAGATAGAAATGATGAGATGATAGTGAAAACGATCATATCAATGGCAAAAAGTATGAATCTTAAAACGATAGCTGAGGGTGTTGAGACTGAAGAACAGCTTAGATTTCTCATAGAAAACGGATGTGACTACGGACAGGGTTACTACTTTGGGAAACCCGTTCCAGAGGATAAAATAATGGAAGTTATAGATTAATACTTCTCCATCAGTTTATAATATTTATAAAAAATACGGAGAAGAGGTTTGAAAAACTTAATATCTGTAAATAATATTGAACTGAAGGATTTTGAAGGTATATATAAACTGTTCAGAGATTACAAGGAAAAATATAAAAACGGGGAAACAAAGTTTACAGACCTTAGAGGATACTCAATACTCCTCCCATTTTTTGAAAGCTCAACAAGAACAAGAACATCATTTGAACTTGCAGGCAAGATATTAGGAGCCGATACGATAAATATATCAGGATCTTCAAGCTCTGTAAAAAAAGGGGAAACACTTTACGACACAATAAAAACCCTTGAGGCTATGAATGCAGACTTTATAGTTTTAAGACATTATATGTCAGGCGCTGCACATATCGTAGCAAACAAAGTAAAATCCAGAGTTATAAATGCAGGGGACGGAACACATGAGCATCCTTCACAGGCTCTTTTAGATGCCTTTACCATTCTTGAAAAGAAAGGGAAGATAGAAGGACTGAAGATTGTAATAGTTGGGGATATACTTCACAGCAGGGTGGCAAGATCAGACATAAAGCTTTTAAAGATGTTAGGTGCAGAAATAACGATATGCGGCCCACAGACCATGCTTCCGAGACATCTTGAGGTTTTTGAGGTTGACTACGTCACAACAGATGTTAATGAGGCATTGAAGGGGAAAGATGTGGCTATATTCCTGAGGATACAGCTTGAAAGACAGAAAAAGGTGTTCTTCTCAACATTAAACGAGTACTCAATAAGGTATGGGCTTAATCAGGAAAGGGTTAACCTTCTCAAAGAGGATGCCGTCATAATGCATCCAGGTCCTGTAAACAGAGGTATTGAGATGCAGAGTGAACTTGTGTATGGGGATAGAAGTCTTATACTGGATCAGGTGGAAAACGGTCTTTTCACAAGAATGGCTATATACAGATATCTACTACAGAACTAAACAACAATAAAATCCCTGTACTGCACCCATTCTTGAATAAAAAATCAAACAATGTTATATTTTTTACCTAATATATTGGAGGAATAACCGTTGAAAAGGGATTTTTTAAATATCTCAGACCTTAACAGAGATGAGATATTCCAGATAATAGAGTACGCAGTAAAACTAAAAAAAGGTGAGATAAAAGATCAGACATTAAAGGGAAAGTCTATAGGTCTTATATTTATGAAACCTTCAACAAGAACAAGGCTCTCCTTTGAGGTAGGTGTCTACCAGATGGGTGGACAGCCTATATACATTCAGGGATCCTCAACACAGATGAGCAGAGGTGAGGACATAAAAGATACCGGAAGGGTTATGTCAAGATACCTTGACGGTATAGTTATAAGAACGTACTCTCACAGCGAGGTTGAGGAGCTATCAAGATATTTTGATAAACCTGTTATAAATGCCCTTACAGACTATCTCCATCCCTGTCAGATACTTGCCGATCTCCAGACGATATACGAGAGACTTGGGAAGATTGAAGGTATAAAGGTTGCGTTTGTTGGAGATGGGAACAATGTTGCAAACACATGGCTTATAGCTGGAGGTCTTGTAGGTTTTAATGTTTCTGTTGCGACGCCTGAAGGGTATGAGCCATCAGGAAAGGCCGTTTATGAAGCTTTCAAGCTCTCTGAGAAGTCTGGAGCAGAGATTCAGATAACAAACGATCCTGTTGAGGCTGTAAAGGAGGCTGATGTTGTTTACACAGATGTCTGGGTTAGTATGGGTCAGGAAGGAGAGAAAGAGAAAAAAGAGCTCTTCAAAGGTTTCACAGTAAACAGTGATCTTTTATCACACGCATCCAAGAATGTTATTGTTATGCACTGCTTACCTGCACACAAAGGTGAGGAGATAACCGAGGATATATTTGAGAAGTATTCGGATGTTATCTTTGATGAAGCTGAAAACAGACTTCATGCACAGAAAGCATTAATGAGCTTACTATTCAAATAAAAGGAGGTTTGTAATGGCGCAGGAGAAGAGAAAAAGACAGAAGAAGGTATATAGAAGACACGACAGAAATCCGATGCCCATGCTTCCACCTGATGTAAGGGCAAAAACATTTAAAGAGTTCACATTTGGATATGGGCATACAGTTGCCAAGGACGAGGCTTTCAGATGCCTTCTATGTAACAGACCTACATGTGTTGAGTCATGTCCTGTAGAAAATGATATGCCTAAATGGATTGAAGCTATACAGCAGAACAGGGTTTTTGATGCATATAAAATACTGAGACAGACATCTCCTTTCAGTTCGGTATGTGGTAGGGTCTGTCCTGTAGACAGACTTTGTGAAAGTACATGTGTTCTCACATTTAAAGACAACGGTCTTTCAGTTGCTATAGGAGCCCTTGAGAGATTTGTTGCTGACAGTGTGAGAACATCTGGAATAGAATGGGTAGATGAGAAAGAACCACCAACAGGTAAAAAAGTTGCTGTAATAGGGGCTGGTCCTGCAGGTCTTGCTGCAGCTTACTTCCTTGCGAGAAAAGGGCACAGTGTAACAATATTTGAGGCTCTCCCTTATACAGGTGGTGTTATGAGATACGGCATACCTGAGCCGAGACTTACAAGGGAAGCCCTTGATTATGAGATAGAACTTATAAAGAAGCTTGGTGTTGAGATAAAAACCGGTGTGATAATTGGTGAGGATATCACCATAAATGATCTCAGAAGGGATTACGACGCTATATTCATAGGTGTCGGTTCAGGTAGAGGAAAGAAGATGGGAATCCCTGGAGAGGATCTGAAAGGTGTTTACACAGCTATAGGATTTTTAATGAAGGTAAATACTGGTGAGGTTCATCCGTTACTCGCGCCAGACGAGGATGTTGAGATACCAAAAGGTAAAAGAGTGGCTGTTATAGGTGGTGGATTTACAGCTGTTGACTGTGCGATAGTCTCAATAAGACTTGGAAATGAAACACATGTTGTTTACAGAAGAACAAGAGATACATCCTCTGCAAGGGACGAAGAATGGGATCACCTCGCTGAGGAAGGCTGTCACCTTCACTGGTTAACACAGCCTGTTGAGGTTATAGGAAACGAGAAAGGTGAGGTTGTGGGTCTAAAATGTATAAAGATGGAGCTTGTTCCTGATGAAAAAGGAGGAAGACCAAGACCAAAACCTATTGAAGGATCAGAACATACAATAGAGTGTGATGTTGTTATTATGGCTGTTGGACAGGGAGACAACCCTACGGCCTATAAAAATGTTGAAGGACTTGCCATTGATAAATGGAATAACCTCTCAACTGTTGATAAAAGATACAGAACGAATATTGAGGGGATATTTGCAGGTGGTGATGTAGTTAACGGTGGTGATACAGTTGTTACAGCAATAAGACATGGAAGAGATGCTGCTGACGCAATACATGAGTACCTGATGACTGGTAAGTGGGAATACGAAAAGGAAAACTAAAGATAAAGGGGCTTTAAAGCCCCTTTTTTTATTGCCATAATGATCTACAGTCTCTATCTTTTAATATTAAATGTACTATTACAAAGAGGGCGGTATGAGATTTGAGGATTTTCTAAAACATCCGGACACTATGTTCATCCTTGATAAAGAGTCAAAAAAGGTTCTGTTATCACTCGAGGGTCTCCCAAAGGATCATGAAAGGTTTATACATTCAATGAGTCTGATAAACTACAATATAGCCCTTTTAGAAGCAGAGGGGTGGAAATTTATATCAGGGAAGTACGATATAATCCCAATTGATTTCTGTAGCGCTTCAAGTGAAAAATACTCCATATTCTTTGATGATAAGTACACAGTCCTCGTTAAAACATCTGATAAACTGAAAGATCTTTATAAGAAGATAAAAGAAACGCCACTTGATAAACTTATCCTTGAAGAGAGTGTGGAAGCTGCAGGCTCTGTCTCTGAGTACGGGGACATTATTGATTATAAAGGCGATTTTACAGATGAGGAGATAAAGATTTTTGACAGTATTGTCAACACAAACGATATTCTCTTTAAACTCCAGGCTGATATGCTCTCTGTAGTCTCAGGGTTGATATGGTATCCGCTCTTAGGATGGTTCATAAAAGGAAAGGAACATACATTGTGTTCATCCCTTGGAAAATGGGCTGTTATAAAGAGTGAGAGCTTCAGGGAGTACATAAGATAAAAAGGGGAGAAATCCCCTAAGGTGTAATCCTTATGAGACATTCATCAGGGTTAACCTGATCCCCTTCCCTTACATAAACCTCTTCAACGGTACCATCTATAGGTGAGTGTATCTCATTTTCCATCTTCATAGCTTCAACAACCAGGAGGACATCTCCCTTCTTCACACTGTCTCCTGGAGATACCTTCACAGAAACAACCTTACCTGGCATTGGTGAGCTTACATCTCCCATATCCTTTGCCTTAGGCCTCTTTCCAGCAGGAACACCTCCCTCAGGTAAGGTTTCCATCCTCTCGCCAACCTCAATCTCCCTTATAGGCTGGACAATAGTCTCTTCAAGTCTTCCGTCTACCCTCACAAAATAAGGTGTTCCACCTTCAACTGGACTTCCAACACCTGCGATCTGTATATGGTAGACCTCACCGTGGAGGGTGATATTAAACTCTATAGGAGCTTTTGTCACACACGCTTCCTCTTCTGTTATCTCTTCCACCTCTGGCGGTAAAGCCTCTCCTTTTTCATACTTCTCTCTCCACTCAAAGAACTCCTTGGCAACCTGAGGGAAAAGACAGTAAGAGAGTATATCTTCCTCACTTCTTGCTCCCACTTTCTGTGCTTCTTCACTGCATTTATCAAGCTCTGGCTCAAGTAGATCAGCAGGTCTTACCTGTATTGGCTCCTCGCCATCTATAATCTTCTCTATTATCTCTGGTTTTATTGGAGCAGGTGGTCTTCCGTAAAGCCCTTTCACATAATCCCTTGTTTCCTTAGTCACTACCTTGTATCTTTCACCCTGAAGAACATTTAAAAGAGCCTGTGTGCCAACAATCTGACTTGTAGGTGTCACAAGTGGAGGATATCCAAGATCTTCCCTTACCTTTGCAACCTCTTTCTTAACATCCTCAAGTTTATCAAGGGCGTCATTCTCTTTAAGCTGATTTATAAAGTTTGACATCATACCACCAGGTATCTGATGTATTAAGACCTGTGAATCTGGCCATTTCTCCGCTGTGTCGTACTTCTTGTACTTCTTTCTTACCTCTTTCAGGTATTCTGCAACCTCCTCTATTATAGAGAGATCTATCTTTGTCTCATAACCAAACTCTTTAAGAACATAAACCATCGTTTCATTTGCAGGATGGGCTGTAAGCCATGACCACGTTGAGACGTCGGTATCAATAATATCACAGCCAGCCTCAACAGCCTTTAGGCAGGTCATCTCTGCCATCCCTGACGTTGTCTGAGCATGAAGGTGAACAGGAAGCTTTACTTCCTCTTTAAGTCTTCCAACAAGCTCATATGCTATCTTTGGTGAAAGTATGCCGGCCTGATCCTTAATTGATATTATGTCAACACCAAGATCTCTTAGCTGCTTTGCTATACCTACAAAGTAATCAACAGTATGGACAGGGCTTATTGTGTATGAAAGAACACCCTTTACTATCTTTCCCTCTTCCTTGGCTACAGATATGGCAACCTCCATATTTCTCACATCATTTAAAGCATCAAATATCCTGAAAACATCTATACCGTTCTCTGCAGCTTTTCTAACAAAAGCCTCTACAACATCATCAGGGTAATGTCTGTAACCTACTATATTCTGCCCCCTTAAAAGCATCTCAAGTTTTGTGTTTGGGGCAGCTTCTTTGAACTTTCTCAGTCTTTCCCAGGGATCTTCCTTAAGGTATCTGAGACATACATCAAATGTTGCTCCACCCCATACCTCAAGTGACCAGAAACCTGCCTTATCAAGTTTTTCAGCAGCAGGCAGTAAATCCTCAGTTCTTACCCTTGTTGCAAGCAAGCTCTGCTGTCCATCTCTAAGTGTAACATCTGTAAACTCTATAACTCTTCCCATTCTGTTTCTCCCTAAATAATTGTTACCCTCAAAAGATTTCATATATTATACAATATTTTGGAAATATGAAAATTAAGGGTTTTTAATTGATTCTCATTTACGGTAAGGGAAAAACAGGTAAAGGGGTTGAAAGGCTTTTAAAGAAAAAGAGTATACCCTATAAAATAACGGATGATACAGATTTCAACACAGACCTACTTGAGAATACTGATCTTATAGTTGTATCTCCTGGAATCCCTTTTTTTCACAGGATTTATAAAGAAGCAAGAATAAGAAAGATACCTGTTGTAGGGGAGATAGAGTTTTCTTACAGATTTTTTGATGGAAGTGTAATAGCTGTTACTGGTACAGATGGAAAATCAACAACATCAAAACTTATACACCATATAATAGGGGAAGAAAAAGCTGATATAGGTGGTAATTACGGTACTCCTTTCAGTGATATAGTTTCAGAAGGGAAAGATACAGTTGTTTTAGAGCTTTCTTCCTTCCAGATTTACTCAACAGAGATGTTCAGGCCTGATATCGCTGTATTCCTAAATTTTTATCCTGATCATCTTGACTGGCATAAGAAGCTTTTACATTACAGACTTTCAAAGTACAGACTTTTCAGGAATATGAAAGAGGAAGATCCTGCCGTTCTGAATTTTGATGATCAGGTTGTAAGAAACACCCCAAAAAAAGGAAAAAGGTACTATTTCTCACTGTCACCTCTCCCTGACAATCTTGAAGGGGCGTACTATGATGGTTCGGAAATAGTTTTAAAAATAAACGGCTTTAAATTCAAGTTCGGACTATCTGATATCCATCTAAAAGGTATCCATAACATTCAGAATATTATGGCATCAGTTGTAACAGCATACATTTACGGCATTGATCCTGAAACGATAGAGGAGAGATTAAAGAGCTTCAAACCTCTACCTCACAGAATGGAGTATGTGGGGAGTATAAATGGTGTTGATTTTTACAACGACTCTAAAGCAACAACAGTCCAGGCTGTCAAGAAGGCTGTCCAGAGTTTTGATGGGAAAAGAGTGATACTTATAACAGGTGGTATAAACAAAGGTGGCGATTTCTCAGATCTCAGGGATGAGCTTTTAAACTCAGTAAAGGAAGTTTTTATCATAGGGAGGGACAGGAAAAGTATCTACAGTATGATAAAGGATTATGTTAAGGCTGAGATCAAGGAAAGTTTAGAAGATGCTGTTAACACCGCATTTAAAAAAGCCGAAAAAGGAGATGTGATACTTCTATCTCCCGGCTGTGCAAGTTTTGATATGTTCAAAAACTACCAGGAAAGGGGGGAAATATTTAAAAGTATAGTAAGGAAATTAAAGGATGGTTAGGGATTTTTATTTTGACAGGATACTTCTCCTGTGTTTCATAATTCTTTTTATATACGGTATAGTTTTTGTTTTCAGTGCAACATCAGTCCCTTCACTTATAAACAATAAAGATCCTTATCTCTATCTAAAAAAAGAGATACTGTGGGTATTTATAGGCTTCTCAGTTATGGTAGCTTCATACCTTACACCTGTAAACTTCTGGAAGAAGATCTCATATCCAGCTGTTATTATCAGCATAGTACTTCTTGTAATGGTTCTCATATTTCCTGCAGAGATAAAGGGAACATCCGTTAAACGATGGTTAGATTTAGGTTTTTTTAAGTTTCAGCCTTCAGAGCTGGCAAAGATATCAACAGTTCTATTCCTTGCAAACTTTATCCACAGGAAGGAAAAGTATCTTAAAAGCTGGGAGGCTATAATATCTGCAATTACTGTTCCTGCTTTAATCTCGGCTCTTATACTTGTTGAACCTCATAAAGGTGCTGCATTTTTTATACTTATACTCACATTTCTGATAATGTTTTCTGCCAACTTTGACTGGAAAAAACTTGTAATATTCCCGGTAGTTGCAGTACCTGTTTTCCTGTATATATTTTTCTCATCCGAATACGCATACAAAAGAATACTGGCTCTGATCGATCCTATGGGATATAAGGAACAGTTCAGCTATCAGGTTTTCCAGTCTATACTTGCGTTCTCTAAAGGTGGTTTAACAGGTGAAGGGATTGGAGCTGGAACTCAGAAGCTCAGATATCTTCCTGAGATACATACAGACTATATATACGCCCTTATAGGAGAGGAGACTGGATTCTTAGGAGCTTCATTTCTTGTGATAATATTCCTTGTTATACTCCTGAAGGGTATAAATATAAGTATAAAGCTTGAGGACAGATTTTCTCAGGTTCTTGGAGTTGGCTTGACATTTCTGATAGTCATTCAGGCATTTTTCCATTTTGCAGTTAATACAAGCCTTCTTCCACCAACAGGCTTTACCCTTCCATTTGTAAGTTATGGGGGGACCTCACTGTTTGTTATGTCCCTTTCTGCAGGGATACTGTTAAGATTATCAAAAGAACCTGTTAAAACAGCTTTCCACAGGAGACTGCATTGAAAGGTAAGGTTTTTATAGCAGGAGGCGGAACAGGAGGACATTTCTATCCTGCAGTCTCGGTTGCAGAAAAGTTAAAAGAAAATGGATACAGTGTGTACTACTTTGGGACAGAAAACGGTATAGAGGGGAAGAAAAAGTTTCCAGCGGAAAAAGTGTTTCTTTATGACATAAAAGGGGTAAGGGGAAGATCTTTCAAAGGTAAGATAGTCTCATCACTCAAGCTTTTAAAAACAGCTCTAAGCATAAGAAGTATTATAAAAAGGGAAGATCCTGAATTTGTTATAACATTTGGCGGGTATGCATCCCTGCCACTTGGGTTATCAGCATTACTGACAGGTAAGGATCTTTACATACACGAACAGAACTCCGTTCCTTCCTACACGAACCTTTTACTATCAAAGTTTGCAAAAAAGGTATTCATAACATTTGACCACTCAAGAAGGTATTTCCCGGCAGAAAAAACTGTTCTTACAGGTTTTCCGCTGAGAAAGGATATTATTGAAGATAAAGAGCTTGGGAAAGAGAGAGCAAGGGATATTTTAGGTGTAGACAGTGAAAGAAAAACAGTCCTTGTTTTTGGGGGAAGTCAGGGAGCAAAAAAACTTACAGAAACAGCCCTTAAAGTGGCTGGGAGAATGAAGGATGTTCAGTTTATAATTATTGCAGGAAAAGGGTATACAGATACAAGTAATAATGAGAATGTAAAGATATACAGGTATTACGACAGGATGGGAGTTTTATACTCTGCTGCTGATCTAGTGGTATCAAGGGCAGGAGCTGGAAGTGTCTGGGAGATAGTATACTACGGGAAACCTGCTATCTTTGTTCCATATCCTTACGCAGCATCAGATCATCAGTTTTATAATGTAAGATGGCTTGAAGAGAAAGGTGAGGCTGAGATTATAAGGGATGATCAGTTAGATGATGAGCTATTATACAAAAAAATTAGAGAATATCTGGACAAAAACAGTCAGGGAAATATAAAAAAGTATAGTATTATTGATACAGCAGAAAAAATTTTAAAAGAGATAGAGAATGATAGATTATGAAGAGAATGTTGACCTGTCGAAGCTGTGTACTATAAGAATCGGTGGAACAGCTAAAAGGGTTTACTTTCCAAAAAGTGTTGAAGATATTATACAGCTTTTGAAGATATCACAGGACAGCGGAAAAAAGATAATTCCCCTTGGTGTGGGGAGTAACACAGTTTTCAGGGACGGCATTCTTGATCATCTGTTTGTATCAACATCAAAACTCAAAAGGTATGAGATAGAAAGATCTGAAGATCACGCCGTAATAACAGCTGAAGCGGGTGTCAGTTTTAAAACACTGGTGAGTTTGGTTAAAAGATACAATCTTGAAGGGTTTGAGAATCTATCGGGAATACCAGCTTCGGTAGGTGGTGCTGTCGCTATGAATGCTGGAGCATTTGGATCTGAGATATTTGATATTGTTGAACAGGTTGAATGGATAGACAGTGAGGGAAAACTTACTGTCTCATCTAAAGATGAGATAGATTACGGGTACAGATACACCCAGTTTCAGAAAGAGGGCT
>Ga0256835_1001378_pt1 | contig 14719 bp, 16 predicted proteins | sample PIR30metaG_FD_185972 | JGI IMG/M metagenome (GOLD analysis project Ga0256835, IMG submission 185972) | Hydrothermal vent microbial communities from East Pacific Rise, Pacific Ocean - PIR-30 | ecosystem: Environmental > Aquatic > Marine > Hydrothermal vents | place: Pacific Ocean: East Pacific...
AAATAAAAAATTTTTTTAATAAATTAACCTTATCTCAAAAGGTTTTTTTAGGATTTGTTGTAATCCTTACAATAGCAGGCATTATTTTAATAACAAATCTTGCCAATCAATTGACCTATGGAGTGCTTTATTCAAATCTTTCAATGAGAGATTCCGGATTAATTGTTGAAAAATTAAAGGAGAAAAAGGTTCCCTATGAGGTTGAAGCAAATGGAAGTATTATTAAGGTTCCTGAGGATAAAATTGCAGAGTTAAGAATAACTCTTGCAGCAGAAGGTTTACCCGAGGGAAGTGGGGTTGGATTTGAAATTTTTGATAAAACTTCTCTTTCAACCACTGATTTTGTTCAGAATATAAACTATATAAGAGCACTTGAAGGAGAATTGGCAAGAAGCATATCCGAGTTAAAAGAGGTTGCATCAGCAAGAGTTCACATATCTTTACCAAAGAGGTCGGTTTTTGTTGATGAATCGGAAGAAGCAAAAGCATCAATTGTTTTAAAGTTAAAACCAGGTGCAGTTTTAAATAATTCTATTATTCCTGCAATAATTCATCTTGTTGCTCAATCGGTTGAAGGATTAAAACCAGATAATATTGCAATAGTTGATATTTACGGAAGATTATTGTCAAAACCAAAGTCAGGAAATGAAGATTATTTTGATAAAACCACAAATACTCAGTTGGCGTTTCAAAAAAGATTGGAACAGGAATTTGTTAATAAAATTGTTTCATTAATTGAGCCGATTGTTGGAAAAGGAAAGGTTAGAGCAAATGTCAGATTAAAGTTAGATTTCAGTAAGGTTGAAACCAAGCAGGAAGAAGTTGATCCGGAAAGAACAGCAAAGGTTTCGGAAAAGAGTGAGACGAGTTCTTCGACTGGTGCTACAAAGGGCGGAGTTCCGGGAGTTTCTTCAAATGTTGCCCAGGCAAGTGTCGGACGGACCGGTGTTTCAAAACCTTCAAAATCAAAATCGGAAAAATCACTCGTTAATTATGAAGTATCAAAGAAAATCACTCATTTAATAAAACCGGCTGGAGAAATTCAAAGGATGTCGGCAGCTGTTGTTGTTGATGATGCTGTTGAAGTTAAACTTGAAGGAGGAGAATTAAAAAGAACCAGAAAACCGAGAACTTCTCAAGAATTGGAAATCATAAAAAAAATAGTTCAAGCAGCAATAGGTTATAAACCTGACAGAGGTGATATGGTTGAGGTTGCAAATTTGAGTTTTGATACTTCTTTTGAAGCTGAAAGTGAATATTATTCAAAAAAACAAAAGACTTCGGAATTAATTAATACGTTAATTAAATATGGTTCGGCGTTGTTAGTGTTTTTGATGGTATTTTTCTTAATTGTGAAGCCGATTATTAGAAAAGTTAATTTAATAGTAAAAGCGGCAACTTCCTCAAGATCTGGAGATATTGAAATCCCTAAGGTTAACGGAGAAAAAATTGCGGCGATTGAGGAAGCAAAGGAAGAAATTGAAATAGAAAAAGAATTGAGGGAAAAATATAAAGTACCAAAAGAAGTTAAAAAAATGACTGTACTGAAAGAAAAAGTATTGGATTTTGCTAATAATAATCTTGATGAAACAGCCGTATTGATAAAAGGATTTTTGATGGAGGATAGAGGATAAATGATTGATAAGGAAAACATAACAGGAAAACAAAAGGCTGCCATAATGATGCTTGTTTTCGGAGAAGAACTTACAGCGGATGTTTTTAAAAGGTTAACAGAAGAAGAAGTTTCTGAAATATCAAAAGAGATTTCATTGTTAGGAGCTGTTCCTTCGGATGTGACGGATCAGGTTATAGAAGAATTTTATAATATGACATTGGCAAAAGAGTATTTAACAATAGGTGGAATCGAATATGCAAAAAAGGTTTTAATAAAGTCATTAGGACCGGAAGAGGCAAGAAAAATCATTGATAGATTGGTCAAGTTATTGGAAAAATCAGCCGGATTTTCTTCCCTTGAAAAGGTTAATCCTCAACAATTATCAAAATTCATACAAAATGAGCATCCTCAAACAATAGCATTGATATTAGCTCATTTGAGTGCTTCACAAGCAGCAGAACTCATATCTTCATTACCTGAAGATATGAGAGCTGAAATTGTCATAAGAATGGCAAACCTTGAAGAAATTTCTCCTGAAATTGTTAAAAAGATTTCGTCGGTAATTGATCAAAAATTAGAAGCATTGGGTTCGTATAATTTGGAAGAGTATGGAGGTGTTAAAGCGGTTGCGGAATTATTTAATAGAATGGATAGGAGAGCCTCAAGAAGTGTGATTGAACAAATTGAGGCAAGGGATCCTGAACTTGCGGCTTCAATAAGGGATTTAATGTTTGTTTTTGAAGATATATTGTTGATCGATGACCAGGGAATAATGGAAATTCTAAAAAGGGTGGATAAGAAAACACTTGCAGTAGCACTAAAGGGAAGTAATGATGAATTAAAGACCAAATTCTTTAAAAATATGTCTCAAAGAGCGGTTGAAATGTTGAAAGAAGAAATGGAGTACCTGGGTCCGGTAAGAGTTAGGGATGTTGAAAAATCTCAGCATGAAATCGTTGAAATAGTCAGACAGCTTGAAGAAGAGGGCGTGATTGTTATTGGTGGTGCCGGAGGAGATGAGTATGTTGTCTGAGTTGATAGAAAAAGAAAAATTAAATACAAGAGAAATAAAAAAATTTGAATACATAGATCATTTTCATGTAAAAGAAATATTGGAAGAAAAAAAGAGAGAGTTTGAAAGAGAAAAAATAATAGAAGGGAATAAAGATGATCCGGTTGCTGCTGCCAAGAAAACAGCTAATGAAATATTAAAAGAAGCGCAGGAAAAATTAAAAGAAGCAGAGGTTCGAGCGGGCTTAATTTTAAGAGAAAAGGAAAAGGAATTAAGAGAAAAACTTGAAAAAGAGTACAGAGAAAAATTAGAAAGAGAATTGACGGCTTTAAAACAAAAGTATATTAATTCAATCGAAGAGTTAGTTTTTGTTAAAGAAAGCGTGTACATAAAAACAGAAAAACAATTAATGAATCTTATTATGGAGATTTCAAAAAAGATAATCGGAGAAGAGATTAAAACAAGACCGGATGTTGTAGTTAATATGTTGAAAAAAGGATTTGAGAAAGTTAAAAATTCTGATTTTTATGAAATAAGGGTTAATCCTGATGATTATGAATATATTGCAAAGAATAAAGAAAAAATCAGAGATATTTTAAATAAGAAGAATGTCAGATTTATTGAAGATGATACAGTTGAAAAAGGTGGTTGTAAGATAAAAACCAATTCAGGTGAGATATCATCAGAGCCGAGTGAACAATTGGAAGTAATTCTTGAAGAATTAAAAGATGAAGTATGATTTTGAAAAAGCCTTAAAAAAAATAAAAAGTATAGATACTTTAAGAATTTATGGGAAAATAGAAAAAATAGTAGGGTTAAAGGTCGAATCAATAGGACCGAAGTGCACAATCGGAGAGATCCTTGAAATTGAGGGAAAGGAAGGAGAAGTATCTCTGCAAGTTGTTGGATTTGATGGTGATAAGGTTATTTCAATGGCATTGGGAGATATTACTGGAATTTATCAGGGGCAAAGAGTTTATTCAACAGGAAAGTATCCTGGGGTTTATTGCGGAACTCAATTGTTGGGAAGAGTTATTAATGCACTTGGTGAACCACTTGATAATAAAGGAGAAGTTATTGCTGATGATTATATAGGAGTTTACAATGATCCGGTAAATGCAATGCATAGAGAACCGATTACTAAGGCTTTGTCAACCGGAATTAAGGCAATAGATGGTTTGATAACAATTGGCAAAGGTCAGAGAATAGGAATATTTTCAGGAAGTGGAGTTGGTAAAAGTACATTAATGGGTATGATTGCAAGAAACACTTCTGCTGATATAAATGTTATTGCTCTTGTTGGAGAAAGAGGAAGAGAATTAAAGGATTTCATAGAGAATAGCCTGGGAAAAAAAGGATTAGAGAGGTCCATAGTTGTAGCGGCAACATCAGATGAGCCTCCTTTAATAAAAATTCTTGCATCATTTACAGCAACCGCAATTGCCGAGTATTTTTGTAATCTTGGTAATGATGTTTTGCTTATGATGGATTCAATCACAAGATTATCTATGGCTCAAAGAGAAGTTGGTTTGACTGCAGGTGAACCACCTTCAACTAAGGGATATACTCCTTCTGTTTTTACAATGATGCCGAAGTTATTGGAAAGAGCGGGAAATTTTGAAGGAAAGGGAAGTGTAACGGGTATTTATACTGTTTTAGTTGAGGGTGATGATGTGACAGAACCAATATCTGATCATGCAAGGTCAATATTAGACGGACATATTGTTTTATCAAGGGACCTTTCTCATAGAAATCATTATCCCGCCATAGATATTCTTGGTAGTATTTCCAGGTTAATGAAGGATGTTGTAAAAGAGGATCATTTACAAATCGCAGGTAATGTGAGGAGATTACTTGCAGTGTATAAGGATGCCGAGGATTTGATAAATATAGGTGCTTATGCAAAAGGTTCTAATCCTGATATTGATCTGGCAATTTCAAAGATTAAATCAATTAATTCCTTTTTAACTCAAAAGATAAACGAAAGTTTTACATTTGAGCAAACAGTTAATTTATTAAAGGCGATTTAAAATGAAAAAGTATAAATATAAGTTAGAAACTGTTTTAAAGTACAGAATGGTTCTTGAAAAACTTGCCAAGAATGATTATTTAAAAGAATTATCCAGATTAAATTTTGAAAAGGAAAAATTATTAAATCTTATTAATGTAAAGAATGAAATAATTGAAAATTTTGATCCATCCAATAAAGAAAAATTTAATTCGGATGAATTGGTCTTTTTTAATAATTATTTAAAACAATTATTATATTTAATAGAGGAACAGAAAAAGGTTATTGAGGAACACAATGAAGTTGTTAAGGAAAAATTTAATGAATGGAATGAGAAAAGAAAGGGAGTTAAGGTTTTGGAAAAGTTAAAAGAAAAAGATTTTAAATTGTGGTTAAAAGAGTTTGATAAGGAAGAACAAAAATTTGTCGATGAAGTTTTTATTGGAAAATATGTAAGGGGTATGAATAATGAAAAATAAATATTTTTTGTCCGTTATATTGATATTATTTGTTGTTTCTGTTGCAATATCTGTTTATCTTTTTATTGATAGAACTATTATTGCGGAGTCTCAAAAGGATTTTGTTAATAGAATGATGAAGGAATTTGAAAAGGAAAGAAAAGTGATTGATTTGATAAAAAAGAAGTTAGAAGTAAAAGAACAGAATTTAAAGGTTTATGAAGAGGAATTAAATAAAAAATTTGAAGATTATAAGAAAAAGATGGCTGCCCTGAAAAAGAAGGAAGATGAGTTTAATAAAAAAGTTGAATCAAAAATGATTGACAGACAGATGATTGAAACTTATGAGTCAATTGATCCTGAGCAAGCCGCTATTTTAATGAGGAATCTTTATTTAAAAGATAAGAATATTGCGACTCTTTTAATTAGAAAATTATCAGGTAAGAAAGCAGGTAAGATATTGGAAGCATTAATTCAATTGGATCCAAAAGTATCCACTGAACTGGCTAAATATTCCATTGATCTGTATAAATCAAAATAACACTTTTTTCGAACGAGGAGGAAATAAATGGAAGAGACTAAAAGTGGTATTGAAATATATGTTTTAGAGGAAATAAGTAATAAAGAAATAGAGGTGAGAAATAATATTTTTTATGTAAAGGTTAAAGCAAATCGTAGTGCTGGATATTTCTGGGAGGTTAATTTTGAACGTAGTAATAATGTTATTGTTTATGATGGTGGAAAGCCAATCGAAAATAAGAGAAAGGAAATTATTCCTATCGTTGGAGCAGCTGTTGAAGAATATCATGTTTTCAGAGTTGTAGGTAATGGAAAAGTAACGGTTGTTTTTAAGTATGGAAGACCATGGGGAAATGATATTGAGCCTATTGAAAGAATATCCTTTAAAGTTGTTGTTAAAAATCATAAAAATTAGTTAAATATATTTTATTCTAAAATTTATTGTGTTAAAATCCTCATTTCGGAGGATAAATGAAAATTGAAATTAAAGTTCCTGATGATGAGGAACTTGAAGAGCTGAAAGTTAGCTCTTGGCCTATATGGAAGAAAGAAATCTCAGAGTTTGAGTGGAATTATTCAGAACCTGAGGTTTGTTATATTTTAGAGGGAGAAGCAATTGTAGAAACAGATGAAGGCGGCTTTACAATAAAAGAGGGGGATTTGGTTAGGTTTGAGAAAGGATTAAGTTGTGTTTGGAAAATAAAAAAACCAATAAGAAAACATTATACATTTGGAGATATAAAAATATAAAACCGTTGAGGTGATTAAATGGAAAAAGAAGAGTTACAAGCCAATCAAGAGGCTTTAGAGAGAAGAAAGAAGTTCAAACCTTCAAAAAAACAGAACAAAATAACCTTTGTACCTGTTTATTGCAAAGGTTGTGGACTTTGTGTAGATGTATGTCCGACGGGAGTTTTGTTGTTAGTTGATTCTCCTGAAAATAAGTTTGGGGCAAGTATTAAGGTTGATGCTGAAGAATATTGCATAGGTTGTAATCTCTGTGAATGGAGATGTCCTGATTTTGCAATTTTTGTAAATTATGATGAAACCAAAGAGGGTGTAAAATGAAAACAAAACAGGTATTACAGGGAAATATTATTGTGGCAAAGGCAGCTCTTGCCGCAGGTTGTAATTTTTTTGCAGGTTATCCGATTACTCCTTCATCTGAGATTGCTCAATATATGTCAAGGGAAATGCCAAAGATGGGAAGACAGTTTATTCAAATGGAAGATGAGATTGCTTCTCTTGGAGCTTGTATCGGAGCTTCATTATCAGGTAAAAAGGTTATGACCGCAACAAGTGGTCCCGGCTTTTCTTTGATGCAGGAACATCTTGGGATGGCTGTTATGGCGGAAATACCTCTCGTTATTGTTGATGTGATGAGAGGCGGTCCTTCAACGGGTATGCCAACTAAACCTTCGCAGGCTGATTTAATGCAGGCAAGGTGGGGAACTCATGGAGATCATCCGATAATTGCTCTTTATCCGGCATTTGCAAAAGAGATATTTTGTGAAACAGTAAGGGCTTTTAATTTATCGGAAAAGTTCTGGAATCCGGTTATTTTGCTTCTTGATGAAGTTCTTGGGAAAGCTCATGAGAATATTGAAATTCCTGAACCGGAAGAACTTGATATTTATAAGGCGGAAAAGACTGTTATAAAGGATTTGAATATTTATGATAGAAGTATCGGAGAAAATCCTCCGAGAGTTGATTTTTTTCAGGGTTATCCGATTCATATTGATGGATTGGAGCATGATGCTCACGGATGGCCTACAACTGATTCAAAGATAGTTGACAAAATGCAAAGATTGAGAATGCAAAAGATTTACCATTATCAGGACGAAATTATAAAGTATAATGAATATTACATGGATGATGCTGAAGTTATGTTGTTTAGTTTTGGTGTTTCCGCAAGGTCATCTCTTGCAGCTGTTCAATTGGCAAGAGAGAATGGTATAAAGGCAGGATTATTCCAAACATTAACAATTTGGCCTTTTCCGGAAAGAGCATTGCGAGAAAGATTTAAGAGGATAAAAAAGATATTAACTGTCGAGTTAAACATGGGACAAATGAAGTATGAAATTGAAAGAATTGCAGATGATAGTATTAATAAAGAATCATTAAATAGAGCTAATGGAGTCCCTTTTACACCAAAAGAGGTTTTGGAAGCCATTGAGGAGTTATTAAAATGAGAAATTATGAACGGTATATAAGGTACAGGACATTCCCCACTCCCTGGTGTCCGGGTTGTGGTGATGGTATTATTTTAAAAGCGATTGCAACCGCTTTTGCTGAGTTAAATATTGATCCGGATGACATAGTTGTTGTCGCAGGTATTGGTTGTTCCGGTAGAATGCCGACGTATTTTAATACAAACACCCTTCATACAACCCATGGTAGAGCATTGACTTTTGCAACCGGAATTAAATTAGCCAGACCTGATAAAACAGTCGTTGTTATTTCCGGTGACGGAGATGCTCTTGCTATCGGAGGCAATCATTTGATACATGCGGCAAGAAGAAATATCGGAATTAAGATGATATTGATAAATAACGGTGTTTATGGTATGACAGGCGGACAGGTTTCTCCTCTAACACCGCAAAAATTCTTTACTGAAACAACTCCTTATGGAAATATCGAACCCAAATTTGATGTGGTAAATCTCCTGATGGCTTCAGGTGTCTCTTTTGTTGCAAGAGAAACAGTTAATAGAATGCTCCAATTAAAGAATGTTATTAAACAATCTTTTCAACATAACGGTTTTTCGGTAGTTGAAGCAATAAGTAATTGCCATATTAATCTTGGAAGAAAAAACAAAATGAAAAGCCCATTAACTATGACTAAGTGGATAGATAGTAAGACCATAACAAAGAAAAAATTTGAAGAATTACCACCTGATGAGAGAAAGGGTAAATATCCTGTTGGTATTTTAAAACAAGATACTGAAAGATTAGAGTACACTGACCTTTACTATAAATACATTGTTCCTGCTGCACAGGCAGCAGCTTCAAGGGGTGGAAAATGAACAAGTATGAAGTAAGAATGGCAGCTGTCGGTGGTCAGGGTATTTTAACAGGCGGTGCATTGTTGGTTGATATTGCAGTAAAGAAAGAAAATAAGTATGCGGTTGAGAGTCCGACTTATACCGCTTCCGTTAGAGGTGGTCCGACAAAGGTTGATATTATTATTTCAGATGAAGAGGTTATTTTTCCGCATGCAACAGAGGTTGATTTCTTTTTGTGTACTGACCAAAAACCTTATGATTTATACAAAGATAGAGTAAAAGATGATGCAATTGTCGTTATTGATCCACATCTTGTCATAGAACCCGGTGATACCAGGAATTGGAAACTTTATAAGATTCCGTTGATAAATGAGACAAAAAAGGAGCTCGGGAATATTGTTTTGACTTCTGTTGTAAGTCTTTCAATAACTCAAAAGCTTACCGGTGTGATTAGTTATGATAACATGGTTGATTATGTGAAATATTGGGCAAAGCCGTCATTTTTAGATTTAAATTTAAAAGCAATAGAATTAGGACAAAAATTAGTGAAATAGTATGGGTTTTAAATCGGTTAAAGAACAATTGAGAATAATAAGAAAGGGTGCTGTTGAAATAATAAGCGAAGAAGACCTAATAAAGAAGTTAGAAAAGTCTAGAAAAGAGAATAAACCTTTAACAATTAAAGCAGGATTTGATCCAACTGCACCTGATATCCATCTCGGTCATACTGTTCTTATAAGGAAGATGAAACACTTTCAGGACCTCGGACACAGGGTTGTTTTTCTTATTGGAGATTTTACAGGAATGATAGGAGATCCTACGGGAAGGAATAAGACAAGAAAACCGCTTACTCAAGAAGAGATTAAAAAAAATGCGGAGAGCTATAAAGAGCAGATATTCAAACTGCTGTCGCCTGAAAAAACGGTAATTGATTTTAATTCCAGATGGAGTAATGCATTAACACCTGTTGAATTCATTAAATTAACTTCAACTTATACTGTTGCAAGGCTTCTTGAAAGAGATGATTTTTCAAATAGATTTAAAAACGGAATCCCTATTTCTGTTCACGAATTGCTTTACCCTTTGATGCAGGGATATGATTCGGTTGCATTAAAAGCGGATGTTGAACTCGGAGGAACGGATCAAAAGTTCAATCTTCTTGTCGGAAGGGAAATACAGAGAAGTTACGGTCAGGAACCTCAGGTCATATTGACAATGCCATTGCTTGAAGGGCTTGATGGTATTAATAAGATGAGCAAGAGTCTTGATAACTATATTGGTATTACGGAAGATCCCAATCAGATATTCGGTAAGGTAATGTCAATTTCAGATGAGTTGATGTTTAGATACTATGAATTGGCAACAGATGTCAGTATGAAAGAGATTGAAGAAATAAAAAGGGATATTGAAGAAAATGGAATCAACCCCATGGATTATAAAATGAGATTGGCAAAATTAATAATCCGGGATTTTTATTCAAAAGAGGTTGCTGAACAGGCAGAACAAAACTTTATCAATGTTTTTAGAAAAAAGGAAATTCCTGATGATATTAAGACATATAATCTTGATAAAGATAAATTACTGGTTGATTTTGTAATTGAGAATAAATTACTTTCTTCAAAAGGTGAGTTTAAAAGATTGGTAAAACAGGGTGGAATTTACATAAACAATAATAGGATAAATGATATTGATTATAAACTTACAAAAGGAAACGAATACATCTTAAAGATAGGAAAAAAGAGGTTTTTTAAAATCATTTCATGAAACATTATCTGTCAGTTGGAGATATTAACTTAGGTTTGTTAATGGCTGGTCAAATAGTTGGTCTTATAAATGTTTTATGTAACATGTTTTTTAATGTTATTAGAAGTGAAAAGAGAACTTTCAGTCTCAAGGGTGAATAGCGAAGTTTGTTTTTTTAGAAAAGAGAATTGTAAGGTAAAAAAATGAAATAATGTAATTTGTTTTAATGATTTATAATTGTATGATTTATTAAGATAAAAATTTATAATCAGGTTGAGTTGATTTTTTTTAGAAGTTCTTCCCAATTCTCTTCGCTTTTTAGTCTTGCAAAGATTTCAGGCCATTTTTCCTGTGCATCAAGAATAAAATCTATGACTTCTCTTACAGCCCCTCTTCCCCCGTATCTTTTTGCAATATAATGAGATATCCTTTTTATTAACGGATGAGCATCACCAACTGCTGCTGAAAATCCGACCATTCCCATTACTTCGGCATCTCCGATATCATCACCTATATATGCAACTTCTTCTTTTGTTAAGTTATATTTTTCTAACAATTCCATCAGGGGTATTGTTTTATTATAAACTCCTTCATAGTAATCATCAATATTAAGGTCTTCCGCTCTTTTTTTTGCTGATCTTGATGATTTTCCTGTTATTATTGCTGTTTTTAATCCGGCAAGTTTTGCAAATATTATACCTGCTCCGTCTTTAACATCAAATGATTTTATTGTTTCTCCTTCTGGTGTTAAAAAGAAACGTCCGTCAGACAATGTTCCGTCTACATCCATAATAATTAATTTTACTTTTTTGGCTAATTCTTTTTGATCCATTTATACTAACTCCGTTCTCCATAAATCGTGAAGGTGAAGTAATCCTTTTAAGTTATTGACTTCATCCACAACGATCAAAGATGTGATTTTATGTTTTTCAAGTATATTTAATGCTTCAACAGCAAGATTATTTTCTTTTATTGTAAGTGGATTTTTAGTCATATGTGTTTTTACAAGTTCTTTGTTAAAATCCAGTCCCTTTATTAAAAATCTTCTTATATCTCCGTCTGTTATTATTCCCGATACATGGTTGTTCTCTTTTACAATTCCAACTCCGAATCTCTTTTTATCAATGACTTCAACTGCTTCGGATAAGGATTGGTCGGGTTTTATGATTGGTAATTCTTCGTTTTTATGCATTAAGTGTTTTACTTTTAAAAGTTTTTTTCCAATGGAACCTCCGGGATGATAGAATCTGAATTCCTCTTCACTAAATCCCTTTTCCACCATTAAGGCGATTGATAAGGCATCACCAATTGCAAGAGTTAATGTTGTTGAAGTGGAGGGAACCAGTCCAATTGGGCAAGCCTCTTTTTCAACACTACAATCAATTGCAACATCACTTTCATTGGCTAATGTTGAATTTATATCGCCGACAAGTGCAATGAGTTTTACATTTATTCTTTTAATATAATTAATTAATCTTAATACTTCTTCTGTTTCTCCGCTTGTGGATAATGCAATTACGGAATCATCGTTGTTTATTATTCCAATATCTCCGTGAAGTGCTTCGGAAGGATGAAGGTAGACAGAAGGAAAACCTGTTGAGGTTAATGTTGCGGATATTTTTCTTCCTATCAATCCTGATTTTCCCATTCCGGTTATTACAATTCTACCTTTTGTGTTTAATAGGATTTTTACTGCATCTTCAAATGATTTGTCAATTCTTTTTATTGCTGTATTAAGAGCCTTTGCTTCTGTTTCAAGAACTTTTATACCTGTTTCTATAATGCTCATAAGTTTATATTATATAACTTTTTAAGATATATTAACAGACCTTTTAATTTTTTTAGTTCAAGGGAATTGCTTCCGTCGGATAAAGCCTCTTTTGGGTTCGGATGAACTTCGAGAAAGACTCCGTTTGCACCGGATACAACACCTGATCCTGCAATAATTGGTATGAATTCGGGATTTCCTCCGGATACTCCTTTCTTTGCACTTGGTCTTTGTAGCGAATGAGTTGCATCAATTACAACCGGATAGCCTATTGAATTCATTATTGGTATGTTTCTAAAATCAACAACAAGGTTTTTATATCCGAAAAAAGTTCCTCTTTCAGTAAATATTATCTTATTATTTCCTGTTAAAGTGATTTTTTCAGCAACATATTTCATATCATCCGGTGAAAGGAATTGTCCTTTTTTCACATTAATAGGTAATCCTGTTTTACCTGCCTCAACAAGTAAGTCGGTCTGTCTGCATAAAAAAGCAGGAATTTGGATAATGGATAAAACCTCTGATACTTTTTCCGCCTGTTCAGGTGTGTGAATGTCGGAAATTACAGGTATTTCGTACTTTTCTTTAATATCTTTTAAAATTTTTATTCCTTCTTCCAATCCGGGACCTCTGAATGATTTTATTGAAGACCTGTTTGCCTTATCAAAGGATGCTTTGAAAATTATTTTAAGATTTAATTCTTCGGATATTTTTTTTATTTCTCTTGCAATCCTGTCTGTAATTTCATAACTTTCAATCACACAAGGACCGCATATGAAAAATAGGTCTTCTTCACTTACCTTAAAGTATTCCAAATTATAATTAAATTTCATTTGCCTCTTCCTCGTCCGTTAAATCTTCTAATTCTTCTAAATTCATTAAGATTTCTCTTTGATTTTTACTATTAGGCGGAGACACTACCTTTTTTGTTTCGAGTTGATCCATTAATCTGCTTGCTCTTGCATATCCTATGCTTAATTTTCTTTGTAAGTAAGATGTTGAAGCTTGTCCGGTTGTTATTATTAATTCTGCTGCGTCAAAAAACAGGTCGTCAAGGGATTGTGTGTCTGAGAGTTTTTCCTTTTTTTGAGGAGGTTTTACAACCTGTGTGTTAAATTTTGGCTTTGCCAATTTTGACAGATAATTAACTATTCTTAAAGCCTCTTCTTCTGAAACAAAAGAACCATGAATTCTTCTTACCAATGCCGAATCAGGGGGTAAAAACAGCATATCTCCTTTTCCGAGTAATTTTTCAGCACCTATCTGGTCAATGATTGTTCTTGAATCGTGCTTTGACGGAACAGCAAGAGCAATTCTTGCTTTGAAGTTGTTTTTAATTGTTCCTGTTATAATATCTGTTGATGGTCTTTGTGTTGCAAGGATTAAATGAATTCCGACCGCTCTTGCTTTTTGAGCGATTCTTGCAACATTCTCTTCAATTTCTCGAGAAGATACCATCATAAGTTCGGCTAATTCGTCAATGATGATTACAATGTATGGTATTTTTTCAATGTTCTCGTAATCTTCCGCATTTTCAGAATGCTTTAAAAGTTCAAGTTTCTTATTGAATTGTTCAATATCTCTTACCTGAAGAGAGGCTAATTTCTTATACCTTTCTTCCATTTCATAAACAGCCCAATCAAGTGCATTTTTAGCAAGTTTTTCATTTACAACAACAGGTGTTAGTAGGTGGGGAAGGGAGGAATAAATCACTAATTCCACTCTTTTCGGATCAATTAATATGAATTTCACATCATCTGGTGATGATTTGAATATAATGCTTAAAATTACTGTGTGTATTGTTACACTCTTACCACTTCCTGTTGCTCCTGCAATTATTAAATGAGGCATTGACCTCAAATCTTCCATGTAAATCTCTCCGCTTTTTGTTTTTCCGAGAGCAATTGTAAGCGGAGAATTAAATTTCTTATACTCTTCACTCTCGAGAAGTTCTCTTAAATGTATGATTTCTCTTTTTTTATTCGGGATTTCTATTCCTATTGCTTTTTTACCATGTATTCTGTCTATTCTTACATATTGTGCTTTTACTGCAAGAGCAAGGTCTTCTTCTAAGGATTTAACGTCTTTTATCTTAACACCAATATCAGGCTCAAATTCATAGGTTGTAATAACAGGACCCGGAGTGTATTCATTAATATTACCTCTGATTCTAAAATCTTTTAATCTTTGGGACAATTCCTCTCTCTTTTCTTCCAATTCATTAAAATCGATCTTACTCTTTTTTGTTGGTGCATCAAGGTATGTTAAAGGAGGCGGGGTATATTTCTTTTTGCTTATTATCTCTTCCTCTTCTTCTTCAAATAGAAGTTTCGGAGGTTGTTCTTTTTTATTACTTTCTTCCTTTTTGACTTCTTTTTTCCTTTCTTTCTTTTTATCTTTTTTATTATCATCCTCTTCAATTTCGTATTTTTTTCTTATCTTTTCAGCCCTTTTCTTTCTCTTTCTTTCCTCTATTCTTTCAATGATGAATTTTACCAATATCCTCAGGTATTTTTTTAGAATATTGTTTAATTTGATAAATGTATCTTTGATTGAGAATTTTAATATTAACATTAAAGATACTGCTATTAG
>Ga0256835_1001379_pt1 | contig 14706 bp, 14 predicted proteins | sample PIR30metaG_FD_185972 | JGI IMG/M metagenome (GOLD analysis project Ga0256835, IMG submission 185972) | Hydrothermal vent microbial communities from East Pacific Rise, Pacific Ocean - PIR-30 | ecosystem: Environmental > Aquatic > Marine > Hydrothermal vents | place: Pacific Ocean: East Pacific...
CTGAACAGATTATTTTTTCCAAAGAATAGAAAGTACGCTGCATAGATAACTAAAAATAAAGTAGCAAAAGGCAGAATAACATCCGCCTTAAGCCACTGTCTTATCTTATCTGATAAATTTCGAGTAAGCCTCTTTTCCTTTGAATACTGCATCTTCTCCTAACTCTTCCTCTATCCTGAGGAGCTGGTTGTATTTCGCTATCCTGTCTGTTCTTGAGGCAGACCCTGTTTTTATCTGCCCTGCATTTGTAGCAACAGCAAGATCAGCAATAAACGTATCCTCTGTTTCTCCTGATCTATGGGAGATAACATTTGTATAACTTGCAACCTTTGCAAGCTCTATAGCATCTAATGTTTCGGTTAGAGATCCTATCTGGTTTAATTTTACAAGAACTGAGTTCGCGATACCCTCCTCAATCCCCTTCTTTATAAGCTTTGGATTTGTTGTGAAAAGGTCATCTCCAACAAGCTGTATCTTATCTCCTAAAGCTTTCGTAAGCTTTTTCCATCCTTCTATATCATCCTCAGCAAGACCATCTTCTATGGATATAATAGGATATGTTCCCTCAATCTCCTCATAGAGAACGATCATATCATCAGCTGTGAGCTCTTCACCTTCAAATCTGTAAACCTTCCTTTCCTTGTCATAAAACTCTGTTGAGGCTGCATCTATAGCAAGCAGAACATCCTCACCTGGTTCGTATCCTGCCTTTTTTATAGCATCCATAAGAATATCAAGCGCTTCCTTTGTTGAGTTTAGAGCAGGAGCAAAACCTCCCTCATCACCAACATTTGTTGAATATCCCTTATCCTTAAGAACAGTTTTTAATGTATGGAATATCTCAACACCACATCTGAGAGCTTCTTTAAATCTTCCTCCAAAAACAGGTACTATCATAAACTCCTGAAAATCAAGGTTGTTATCTGCATGTGCACCACCGTTTATAACGTTCATAAGCGGTACAGGGAGAACCTTTGCGTTTGTTCCACCAAGGTATCTGTAAAGTGGGATATCAAGCTCCATAGCTGCCGCCCTTGCAACCGCAAGGCTTACAGCAAGAATAGCATTCGCTCCAAGATTTGATTTATTCTCAGTACCATCAAGCTCAAGCATAAGCCTGTCTATCCTTACCTGATCAAGTGCATTTTCACCTATAAGGAGATCAGCTATCTTAGTGTTTATATTATCAACAGCCTTTAAAACACCTTTTCCTTTAAATCTGTTTTTATCTCCATCTCTCAGCTCAACAGCCTCTGTTTCCCCTGTTGATGCACCACTTGGAACAAGTGCTGTTGCAACAACACCGCTTTCAAGAACAACTTCAGCCTCAACAGTTGGGTTTCCTCTAGAGTCTAAAACCTCTCTTCCTCTTATATCCACGATAACCGACATATCTAAACCTCCTTATAATTTATGGTAAGCTGCTATAGCAGCTGCAATAACAACAGCGAGATCCTCAGGATTACCTTCTTCAGGCTTGAGTCTGAATTTAGGAAGCTTTCTATCAAGATAGCTTGTATCAAACTTTCCTGCCAGGAAGTCTTTATCCCTTACTATCTGTCTTAAAAGTGGAAGGTTTGTTGGAACGCCTCTTACCTGGAATTCATCTAAAGCTCTTTTAGCTCTGTTTACAGTCTGTTCCCAGCTTAACGCCCATACTGTAAGTTTAGCAATCATTGAGTCGTAATAAGGAGGTATTATGTAATCCTTATAAACTGCGGCATCTATCCTTACACCAGGTCCCCCTGGTGAGTAGTAAGATGTTATCTTTCCAGGAGAAGGTGCAAAGTTCTTATCAGGATCCTCAGCATTTATCCTGAACTCAATAGCATAACCTCTGAACTTTATATCCTCCTGAAGGAACGGAAGTCTCGTACCCTCTGCTATCTGTATCATCCTCTGAACAAGATCAACACCTGTTACAGTCTCCGTTACAGTATGCTCAACCTGAAGTCTCGTGTTCATCTCTATAAAGTAAAAGTTATCATCCTCATCAACAAGAAACTCAAGCGTTCCTACACTTTCATAACCGAGCTTGAACATTGATTTTACAGCAACCCTGTAAAGCTCCCTTCTGACCTCATCGTTAAGCCTTGGTGATGGAGCTATCTCAACTATCTTCTGGTGTCTTCTCTGGATTGAACAGTCCCTTTCCCCAAGATGTATAACATTTCCGTATTTATCAGCCATTATCTGTATCTCTATATGCCTTGGGTTTTTCACATACTTCTCTATAAATACATCACCCTTTCCGAAAAACTTTTCAGCTTCAGCTGTGGCAGATCTGAAAAGCTCCTCAAAATCTGACTCCTTTTCAACAATTCTCATACCACGACCGCCACCACCATAGGCAGCCTTTATAATCACAGGAAAACCTATCTCTCTTGCAATCTTTTTGGCATAATCTATATCCGTAATAGGCTCATCAGTTCCAGGCAGAACAGGAACACCAACCTCTTTCATAGCCTTTTTTGAGGCTATCTTATCTCCGAAAAGGGCTATATGCTCAGGTTTTGGGCCTATGAATATAAGACCTCTTTTCTCACAATAACTGGCAAAATCGGCATTTTCAGAGAGAAAACCGTACCCTGGATGTATTCCATCACATCTTGTCTGTTTTGCAAGATCCACTATCTTGTAAAAGTTCAGATAGGCTCTTATCGGATCTCCAGGTATCATGTAAGCTTCATCTGCCTTTTTTACCCATATACCGTTAGAGTCAGCCTCTGAGTAGATAGCAACCGTTTTTATTCCAAGTTCCTTACATGCCCTTATAATCCTTGTTGCAACTTCTCCCCTGTTTGCAACAAGAACTTTTTTGATCTTCTTAGTTCTTGCCATACTAAACCTCTCTTATCCTGTAACTATATTTTCAGTATTTTCTATAAAAGCCTCGTGCAGAGCTCTCACAGCAAGCTCCGCATATTTTTCATCTATAAGACAGGATATCTTTATCTCAGATGTTGATATAGCATATATATTTATACCTTCCCTGTATAGAACCTCAAACATCTTCCCGGCAGTCCCTGCATGTGTTTTCATCCCAAGACCAACAACAGATATCTTTGCTATTCTGTCATTTCTTTCAACACCTTTTGCTCCTATCTCCTTAGCAACCTCTTTTGCTATCTCCTCAGCATACTCAGCATCTATCTTGTTAACTGTAAAAGATATATCAGTGTATCCTTCATGTGATACGTTCTGAACTATCATATCTACAACGATATTTCTGTCTCCAAGAGCTTTAAACAGTTTTGCAGCTATACCAGGTTTATCAGGAACCTGAACAACGGTTATCCTTGATTCTTTAAGATCATGACTTATTCCTCTTACAACAACCTTTTCCATCTCTTCATTCTCCTCCACTATCCATGTTCCGTCTTCTTCAATAAATGATGATTTAACATGTATCTTAACACCATACTTTGCGGCAAACTCCACTGATCTTATCTGCATAACTTTAGATCCGAGAGATGCCATCTCCATCATTTCTTCATAGGATATAACGGGTATCTTTTTCGCATTTTCAACGATCCTTGGATCTGCTGTAAAAACACCTGTAACATCTGTGTATATCTCACACACATCAGCATTTAAAGCTGCTGCTAGAGCAACAGCTGTCGTATCAGATCCACCCCTTCCAAGTGTTGTTATATCACCGTAATCTGATATACCCTGAAATCCTGCAACTATCACTACCCTTCCTTTATCAAGTTCTGAAAGTATCCTTCCTGTATCAATCTTTTTTATTCTTGCCTTTGTGTGAGCATCATCTGTATAAATAGGAACCTGCCAGCCTGTAAGACTGACAGCATCTATCCCCATCTCTTTCAGTGCTATTGATATAAGACCTATGGCTACCTGCTCACCTGTAGATACAACCATGTCCTGCTCACGGGGATCAGGTTTGGAAGAAAGCTCCCTTGTAAGTGTTAAAAGCCTGTCTGTCTCACCTGCCATAGCAGATGAAACAACAACAACCTTATTACCTTCCTCAACAGCTCTCTTTATCTTATTTGCAACATTCTTAATTCTCTCTATACTGCCTACAGATGTTCCACCAAACTTCTGAACTATTAAAGGCAATCAAATACCTCCTGATATTTATAAAATCTCAATTTTAGATACTCTAATTATACCATTTAAGGCATTGGCCACGAAAATATAATCAGCCTTTCTAACATCCTCAAGGTAAAATCTTCCTTCAACAACAGCAAAACCTTCATCTTTAGCTTTTTTCAGTATAACACTTCTTGTAACCCCTGGAAGAAGACCACAGTCTACAGAAGGTGTGTACAGAAATCTCCCCTTTATCCAGAATATATTTGCTGAAGATGTTTCTGTAACCTCGCCATTCTCGTTAAGGAAGAGGGCATCATCGTAACCTTTTTCTAACGCATATCTCTTTGCAATAATATTTCTGCTGTAGTTCGTTGATTTTATCTTCAGCATAGGATCAGAACTGTGAACCCTGAAAGGTGCAACAGCTAATGATATCTCCTTTTTCTCAGGCTCTTTATACGGTTTAACGATCACAAGGAGATGGCTTTTGTAAGGAACAACTGGAAAGTATATATTTCCTTCAGAGAGCAGTACTGTTTTGACATAAAGATCATCACTTTCTTTACACTTTTTTACCGTTTCCTCAATGTAAAATATGTAATCCTCCTTCGTTATCTTCGGAATCTTGAGAAGTTCAGCTCCTTTTATAAGCCTTCTGTAATGCTGATCAATATGTTTTGGGAGTCTTCCCCTGTAACGGAATGTCTCAAAAACACCTTCTCCGTACATAACAGATCTTAAAAATCTTGTGTCAATAAGTTTCTTTCCATTTACCGTAACTATATAATCCATCTTCCTCACCTCTTATATATTAGATATCTTTTTTCAAAACCTGATAGATCACCTTTTTCTGCCTTTAAAACATACTTCAGTAAGATGGCAAACCTTGACTCACTTCCCTTTCTATAAAGATAACCACTCCAGAGTATTTCTGCATCTTTTATTTTCTTCAGACCTTTTTCAGAAACAAGGGCTAATAGAGGCCTTTCTTGCTGGTATTTAAGTATCTGATCAATACTGTAATCTCTGAGAACCTTTCTCTTTGCATAAAATGGAAGGTTATGCCAGAACTTTTTTTCAACAATAAGTGGGATATCCCTCTGAGGAACATTATCATTTATAATCATCCCTATTCTGTCGTAAGGTCTGTATTTTTCAACCTTTGGAAGAATTGAGATCGTAAATATCATAAATGTTACTAAAAAAGATATAAATGGGAAAAAGATCAGATCCCTGTATCTCAAGGCTATTATAGCAGGAGCAGCTGCTAATAAGTAAAGGAGAATATCAAGCCTGAATTTATAGATGATAAATATGTTTACAACAAGGATTAAAAGTCCTGTGAATACAAAAATCCCCCTGTAAATATATCTGAGAATTCTTTTATCAGGATGATGATTGATCAAAAAATATCCAACAATAATGGACATCCCAACATGAGCCTGTATCATGTAAACAGGGATCTTACCTTTCGCAATAGTAAAAATTAAAAACATAACAGCAAACCATGAGAGTGGAAATGCAAGCTCCTTTATCTTTCCCTTTATGTTTACCAGTGAGTAAAAAAATACCAGTGAGTAAGGGAGAAAGCCCCAAAGTATCACAGGTATATAGAAAAATATATCAAGAGGCTTTGACTGTTTATGTAAAGCTCTCCTTAATGTCTCATTCAACGTAACATCAAGAAAAGCTTCACCGAATTTCAGATACATATAGAGATACCAGCCAAATCCTATAATCAGAACTAAAGGAATCCCTATGTAAACCTTTAAAAAATTAAGCTCTCTCAGAAATTCTCTAAGATTAAATGATCTATCTATAAGAATATAAAGGAATACTATCCCACCTATAACAATTATGTAAGGATAACCTTTTGTTAAGACTGTAAGGCCCAAAAATATGTAAGAAAGCAGTATATATTTCCATTTTCTCCTCCTATAGCCTGCTATAAAAAAGTAAAGTGTAGCTGTAAAGAAAAATGTTAGAGGGATCTCAGGGGAAGCATACCTTGAGTTTATAACAAACTGGAAACTGAAAGCCATAACCGCGGCTGATGCTATACCAACATTGTGTGAGTAAAGCTCTCTTCCTATCCTGTAAGTAAAATAAATCGAGCCCAGAGCCAGAAGAACTATAGGAAGTCTTACAGCGAACTCTGATACTCCAAAAACAAGAAAAGAAAGAGCAACAAGCCAGTATGTCATAGGTGGCTTATTAAAACGGGGCTCATAGTTGTAATAAATATCAAGTGGATTTTTATTCTCAATCATCTCCCTTGCAGCTTCAGCATAGAAAGCCTCATTTGGTATCCACACATCGTTAAGCCATATATTCCAGAAAAAAACAAAAACTGTAAGAAAAAAGAACAGTGAGACAGCGTATCTATTTTGTATAATAGTCATCTATTTCTCCCTTTTAGTAATCTCAATCATAAAAGCGGATGATAGAATATTCTAATATATTTGAAACTGTAAATCTCTGATGGAGGAGCTTTTTGGAGATATATCTTCCTGTTGCTGATGTATCCGTTAATATATTTTTTCTTATAGCACTTGGCATTGTTGTTGGATTTCTCTCAGGTCTACTTGGAATAGGAGGAGGGATAATACTTAATCCTGCACTAATAAAGATAGGGATACCTCCAATAGTAACCGTTGGAACTTCCGTTTCCCAGATGGTTGGAGCTACAGTCTCAGGATTCATAGCCCATCTGAGACTGAAAAATATAGATATGAAGATGGGTTATATACTTGTAGGATCAGGTTTTCTAGGAGGAAGTGTAGGGGTTTTTCTTGCAAAAGTTCTTGAGGATGCGGGACATTTCAGAACATTCGTTCTTTCATTTTACGCTTTTTATCTTGGTTTTACAGGAATAACATTATTTTTAGATGTTTTCAGAAAAAACAGAGATGAAAAAAGATCCTCAAAAATTAAAGATTTTATAGACTCCCTACCTCTGAAGGTTGAGTTTCAGTTTACAACAGTTTCATTACTAGTTCCTGTGGGAATAGGGGTCGTGGCAGGTTTCTTAGCAGCTGTTATGGGTGTTGGTGGTGGTTTTGTTGTTATACCTGCACTTATGTACCTTGCTGGATTCCCTGTTCAGAAAGCTGTAGGTATGAGTCTTTTCCAGATGATATTTGTAACAGCATTCTTAACATTCTTTCATGGTGTTGTTAACCACGGTGTGGATATTGTTCTTGCCCTTATACTTATGCTTGGATCATCCTTTGGAGCTGTTTTTGGCGCTGCAGCCGGACAGAGGATAAGTAAAAATATAACAAAGCTTATAATGGCATTTCTCGTAACATCTGTATCTATAATGAGCTTTTACCAGCTTTTTACACCTGCTAAAAAGAAAACTGAGATCTTCCACATAGCTCACAATCCTATAGCGGACTTTGCATTCAATTATCCTGTTTACTACTCAATCTGTGTAATCATAATAAGCCTTATTGTTGGTTTCATCGTGAGCTCCCTTGCAAACAGATTAAAGCTTTTACTGCAGATATATCTTGAAAAAAGAAGGTCTAACTGGAAATCTGAGTGAAACAGTTAAAGAAGCTTTATAAGAATACAAATGCTTACCTGAGTATATTAAAGTACTATAAACTTTTAACGATTTTGCACAGGATCTTAAATAATAAAGATTGGAGCAAATTTTATAAATAATATAAAAGATTTGTTTATCGCATTAAACAAATACTGTATAATCTGTTTATTATGGAAAACATCTTTCTGACATACAGTGATTGTAAACTCTTCGCCATTTGAAGAATATTTTAAACAGATATATTTCTGTAAAGAGTTATAGTCTGAACCAGCAATAAATCTTGTATACATAACCGGATTTTCATTTTCTGACATTTCTTGTAAAATCTGGAAACGATCCAGAAAACAGCACACATTAGTTTTAAAGTTGTGTCCCTTAAAAACCGAAAAAAAATCAGTACATAGGTGGTGATCATAAAATGGATCTATCTAACAAAAAAGTTCTTGTTACAGGTTCATGCGGTTTCATAGGAAGCCATTTAGTTGAGAGATTAATAGAGAAAGGCTGTAAAGTAAGAGCATTTGTCTACTACAACTCTTTTAACAGCTGGGGATGGCTTGATACATTTCCCAGGGAAAAACTTGACCGGATAGAGGTTTTCACAGGCGATATCAGAGACCCTAACGGTGTAAGAACCGCTGTAAAAGGCATGGATCTTGTTTTTCATCTCGCTGCTCTGATAGGGATACCTTTCAGCTATCACTCACCGGACAGTTATGTTGATACAAATATAAAGGGAACTCTTAATATACTTCAGGCATGCAGGGATTATGATATTGAAAAGGTGCTTGTAACATCAACATCTGAAGTTTACGGAACGGCCCAGTATGTACCAATAGATGAGAAACATCCACGTCAGGGACAGTCACCATACTCAGCCACAAAGATAGGGGCAGATTATATAGCAGAGAGCTTTTACAGAAGTTTTAATCTACCTGTTGTTATCGTCAGACCATTTAATACATATGGACCAAGACAGTCCGCAAGAGCTGTAATTCCCACAATAATAACCCAGCTTCTATCAGGGAAAAAAGAGATAAAACTTGGTGCTTTACACCCAACAAGGGATCTTGTATTTGTTAAAGACACTGTGGAAGGCTTTATAAAGATAGCAGAGTCTGAGAGGACAGTAGGAGAGGAGATAAATATAGCTACAGGTAAGGAGATATCCATTGGAGATCTTGCAAAAAAGATTATTGATATGATAAATCCAGAGGCAAGGATAGTTACAGATCAGGAAAGATTAAGACCTGAAAAAAGTGAGGTTGAAAGACTTTTAGGGGACAACACAAAGATAAAGATGCTTACCGGATGGGAACCTGAGTACTCGCTTGAAGAGGGCTTAAAGATAACTATTGAGTGGTTCAAAAACAAAGAAAACTTAAGACTTTACAAACCAGATATATACAATGTCTAAACTGATTTATTTAGATGCACCTGTTCTTGGTGAGCTTGAGAAAAAGTATCTGTGTGAGGCTGTTGATACCGGTTATGTATCCTCTGTGGGAAGGTTTGTGGAAGATTTTGAAAAAAGATTTTCAGACTATTTAGGCGTAAAAAAATCTGTCTCTGTCCAGAGCGGAACAGCGGCTATACATATATCACTTTACGAACTTGGTATAAAAGAAGGGGATGAGGTTATCGTACCGGCTCTAACATTTGTAGCAACAGCAAATCCTGTTGTTTATCTTGGAGCTAAACCTGTTTTTGTTGATATTGATCCTGATACATGGAATATAGATGTGGACAGGATTGAGGAGAGGATAACAGAGAGAACAAAGGCTATAATCCCTGTTCATCTTTACGGAAATCCTGCAGATATGGAAAGGATAAATGATATAGCAAAAAAATACGGTCTGTATGTAGTGGAAGATGCAACTGAAAGCCTGGGAGCAAAGTACAGGGGAAGATATACAGGAACGATCGGTGAACTTGGATGTTTCTCATTTAACGGCAATAAGCTGATAACAACAGGCGGCGGAGGTATGGTTGTTGGAAGATCTGAGGACAGACTTGACCATATAAAATATCTGGTAAATCAGGCGAGGGATAACAGACCAGAATACTACCACTCTGAGATAGGATTTAACTACAGGATGACAAATATTGAGGCAGCCCTCGGTATTGCACAGATGGAAAGGATTGATAATCTTTTAGAAAAGAAAAAAATATTCAACCAGATATACAGAGAAGAGCTTAAAGGTCCTGTCAGATTTCAAAAAGAGTACAAAAACGCTGAAAGCTCCTGGTGGCTAACAGCTGTCTATATAGACAGAGATATAGATATACCAGAGCTCCAGAAGGAGCTGTCAAAAAGGGGGATACAGACAAGAAGGATATTTACACCCCTCGTTGAGTTTCCCATGTATAGAGAAAGCAGAGATAAATATCCTGTTTCTTACGATATATACAGTAATGGGTTATGTCTGCCTTCCTCACCACTAAACAGCGAGGATGATATATTTTACGTAACAAAAACTCTTAAAGAGATCTTAAGATGAAAGAGATAATACTTGTTGGCGGTGGTGGTCACTGCAAGGTATGTATTGAGATAATTGAGAGATCTGGGAATTTTAAGATAGCAGGTATAGTGGATAAGAAGGAGAGAATAGGGGAAAAGGTTTTAAACTATCCCATCATAGCCTCAGATGATGATATAAATGATCTTTTAAAAGATTACAGTTACTTTCTCATAACAGTTGGTCAGATAAAGTCCGCAGATAAAAGAAGATCTCTTTTTGAGAGGATAAAATCTCTTGGAGGTGAGTTTCCTGTTGTTATATCACCTCTCTCAAAAGTATCCCCTTACTGTGATATAGGGGAGGGAACTGTAGTGATGGATAACGTGATCATAAATCCAGATGCTAAAATAGGGAAAAACTGCATAATAAACACAGGATCCATAATAGAACATGACTGTGAGATAGGGGATCACTGTCATATATCAACAGGAGCCGTTATCAACGGCGGAGTAAGGATAGGAGATGGAACCTTTGTAGGAAGTAACTCAACTGTATCAAACGGAGTTACAATCACCGATAATGTTGTTATAGGAGCTGGTTCTGTTGTTATCAAAGATATAAAAGATTCAGGTGTATATGCCGGAAACCCTCTGAGGAAGATAGGATGAGAGTTTTTATCATAGCAGAAGCTGGTGTTAATCATAACGGAAGTATTGATCTTGCAAAAAAACTGATTGATATCGCTGTAGATTCAGGAGCTGATGCTGTTAAATTCCAGACATTTAAAGCTGAAAACCTTGTCAATCTTTATGCAGAGATGGCTGAATACCAGAAGAAAAATTTAGGAAAAACAAAATCACAGTTAGATATGCTGAAGGAACTTGAGCTGTCTTTCAATGATTTTGAGGAGCTAAAAAGCTACTGTGATAAGAGAGGGATAACATTTCTCTCAACACCATTTGATATTGAAAGTGCAAGATTTTTAAAAGAGTTAGGTCTGGATATATTCAAGATAGGATCAGGGGAGATAACAAACTACCCTCTTTTGAAAGAGATAGGAAGCTACAGGAAAAAGGTTATACTATCAACAGGTATGGCAGATCTTGGGGAGATAGAGGATGCTCTGGATGTTCTGATAGAAAATGGAACGGAAAAGAAAGATATAACTGTTCTCCACTGTAACACAGAATACCCAACACCCTATGAAGATGTAAATCTTAGAGCTATGCTAACTATAAAGGAGGCATTTAAGGTAAAAGTTGGTTACTCTGACCACACAACAGGAATAGAGATACCAGTTGCCGCAGCTGCACTTGGAGCGTCAGTTATAGAGAAACATTTTACAGTTGACAGGGATCTGCCGGGACCTGACCATAAGGCAAGTTTAGAGCCTGATGAACTAAAAGCTATGGTGAGAGCTATCAGAAATGTAGAAAAAGCTTTAGGAGATGGGATCAAAAAACCTTCAAGATCAGAGATAAAAAATATTCCTGTTGCAAGAAAGAGTATAGTTGCTAAAAGGGATATAAAAAAGGGAGAGATATTCACAGAAGAGAATCTGACAGTAAAAAGACCTGGAACGGGTATATCTCCTATGAGATGGAATGAGATTATAGGAAAAAAAGCGCCAAGAGATTTCAAAAAAGACGAGGTTATAAATATATGTATTTGATAAAAAGTCAGGTAACCTTATATTAAGATTTGATTGAAGGCTTGCTAATGGAGGCTTAAGATGGAAAAGAAAGAAGATATATATATAAACATTGGAATACTACCTGAAGAAGCCAGAAACGAGCTGTTGAACTACTATGAGTATCTGTTAAAAAAATATAATAAAAACAAAAAGGAACTTTTAAAAACCCTGCTTTCAGATCCAAAAGGCAAACTACCTGAAAATTACAAATTTAATAGAGAAGAAGCTCATGAGAGATAGGATATTTATTGACACAAATATCTTGATCTACTCTATCTCTAAGAACTGCCAAAAGTGTGAGATAGCAAGACAGATCTTAATAGACAATGCAGACTTAATAACTTTAAGTTCTCAAGTTATAAATGAGTTTATAAATGTTTGTATTAAGAAAAAAATTTTATCTGAAGAACTTACATTTATGTATGCTAATGAATTTATGGATATTTTTGATTTTTATATTATCAGTAAAAAGGAAATAAGATTAGCTATAAGTATTAAGCAAAGATACGGATTTTCCTACTGGGACAGTTTGATAATAGCATCAGCTTTAGAAAGCGGCTCTTCAGTTTTATACACTGAGGATTTACATCACAATCAAAAAATTGAGAACAGCCTGAAAATCATAAATCCTTTTGCTAAAAGAGAGTGATATGAATAAAAGAAAAATATGTGTGTTTACAGGGACTAGAGCTGAATACGGACTTTTGAAGCCTCTTATGGAAGAGATCAGTAAGGATAAAGATCTGGAGTTACAGATAGTTGTTTCAGGAATGCATCTATCCCCGGAGTTTGGGCTGACATACAGGGATATACAAAAAGACGGTTTTAATATAGATGAGAAAGTTGAGATGCTTCTATCCTCAGATACACCTGCCGGTATATCAAAATCTATAGGTCTTGGAATCATTGGTTATACAGACGCACTAAACAGACTAAAACCTGATATCACCGTAGTTCTTGGAGACAGATTTGAGGCTTTAGCCTTTGCGGTATCATCCTTCACACTCAGAATTCCGGTAGCTCACATTCACGGGGGAGAGATAACGGAAGGAGCTTTAGATGAAGGATACAGACACGCTATAACTAAACTTTCTTTTCTCCATTTCACATCCACAGAAGAATACAGAAAAAGGGTTATCCAGCTTGGAGAAGAACCTGAAAGGGTTTTTAATGTTGGAGCTTTAGGTATAGATAATATAAAAAGATTAAAACTGCTATCTAAGGATCAGCTTGAGAAAAAGCTTGGTTTTAAACTATGGGAGAGGAATCTTCTTATAACATTCCATCCTGAGACATTATCAAAAATATCATCTGCAGAAATTTTTAAAATACTCCTGGAAGTTCTTGACCAGCTTAAGAACACAAAACTTATATTCACAAAATCAAACGCAGATCCTGAAGGAAGAAAGATAAATGCATTAATAGATGAGTATGTAACAAGAAATCCTGAAAAGGCTGTAGCCTTCACATCAATGGGACAGCTTTTATACCTTTCAACGATGAGATACGTTGATGCTGTTGTAGGAAACTCATCAAGCGGGATAATAGAGGCACCATCTTTCAGGATAGGAACTATAAATATAGGAAACAGACAGAAAGGAAGGGTAAAAGCTGAGAGTGTTATAGACTGTGACCCAGATTATGAGAGTATAAAAAAAGCCTTTGAAAAACTATACTCTCCTGAATTTAAGAAAATCTTGAAAAAGACAAAAAATCCATACGGAGACGGTATCGCATCTGTAAAAATAAAAAATATACTGAAAACTTACGATATTAAAGATATCAGGAAAAGCTTTTATGATTTAGAGGTAGATGATGTATAAGGACATATTTATAAAACCTGAAAACACAATCACAGAAGCCTTAAAAAAGTTAGACAGAACATCTGAGAAGGTTCTGCTTGTAACCAATGAGAAAGATGAGCTTATAGGTGCTTTAACAGATGGGGATATAAGGAGATACATTCTCAGGACAGGTAAGATAGAAGGTTTTGTGAAGGATGTTTACAATCCCAATCCTATTTTCATATACGAAGATGAGATAGATGAGACAAGAATAAAAGAGATAATGGTTGGAAAAAAAATAGAGCTTATCCCTGTTTTAGACAGAAAAAAGCATGTAAAAACATTCATAACATGGACATCATTTTTCGGTAAGAAAGAGATCCCCTACGAAAAGATAGATGAGGATATACCTGTTGTTATAATGGCAGGCGGTAAAGGAACAAGGATGCGTCCATTTACGGAAGTTCTCCCTAAACCTCTGATCCCTGTGGGAAATAAAACAGCTGTTGAGTATATAATTGATCAGTTTAAAAAGTTCGGAATAAGAAGGTTCATACTCACACTGAACTACAAAGGTGAGCTTATAGAAGCTTACTTTAACGGTATTGAAAAGGATTACTCTATAGATTTTGTGTGGGAGGATGATTTTTATGGAACAGCCGGCAGTCTAAAACTGATTCAGGACAGGATAAACTCAGACTTTATAGTATCAAACTGCGACATCATAGTAAGGGCAAATATGAAAAAGGTTCTTGACTTCCACAGGAAGAACAGAGCCTATCTCACCTCAATCACATCAATACAGCATTATAAAATACCCTACGGTGTTGTAAATCTTACAGATGGTGGGAAGATTGACCATATTGAAGAAAAGCCTGAGTACACATTTCCTATAAATACAGGTGTTTATGTACTGAATAAAAAAGCTTTAGATTACATTCCTGAAAAAAGCTTTTACGATATGCCACAGCTTATAGACGATCTTATAAAAGATAAGAAGGATGTTTATGCATACCCTGTAAATGAGAGTGATTATATAGACCTTGGACAGTGGGATGAGTACAGAAAAGCTCTTGAGAAACTGGTTATCGTATGAGTAAAGATATGAAAATACACGCTCTTATACCTGCACGATCTGGAAGTAAAGGTATT
>Ga0256835_1001380_pt1 | contig 14704 bp, 16 predicted proteins | sample PIR30metaG_FD_185972 | JGI IMG/M metagenome (GOLD analysis project Ga0256835, IMG submission 185972) | Hydrothermal vent microbial communities from East Pacific Rise, Pacific Ocean - PIR-30 | ecosystem: Environmental > Aquatic > Marine > Hydrothermal vents | place: Pacific Ocean: East Pacific...
GCCACCAACATCGGCTCCCCGCCTCCCCCAAAGTAGGTGACCCGCAACTCCAGCCCGCCCGGTAGCAAAGCGGCCACTACCAGCGTAAGCCCCAACCCGGCCAGCGCCACCAGCGCCAGCCGGGCCGGGAAGTTTAGCTTCATGATTAAACGTTTACTTGGGCAGCAACCTGGCCGGGACCTGTATCCCCATCTCCTTGAGCAGCTTCACCGCGCCGGGATGCAAGGGGATGGGCGACTTGCTCACCGCGTTGGCCGGCGTGGTGTAACGGGCAAAGGGATGGATTTTCTGCATGTAGGCGTTCTTGGCGAACAGGACCTTGAGCAGCTTGTAGACCAGGTCTTCGGGCAGGTCCTTCTTGACGATGATCACGTTCCACACGCTGATGGTGGGCACCGGCTTGTCCACCCCGCGGTAGATTCCGCCGTCGAGGTTCCAGGCCGAGTAGAAGCCGTAGGCGTCGGTGACCTTCTTCTGCTGCTCGGGGGTGAAGGGCACGATGGCGATGTTGTGGGTGGTGGCCAGGTCCATGATGGAGCTGGTGCCCGGGGCGACCACCCAGAAGCCGGCGTCGATGGTGCCGTCGCGCAGGGCGTTGGCCGTCTCGTTGAAGGACAGGCGCCGCACCTTGAAGGACTTGAGGTCCACTCCGCAGGCCTTGAGCACCAGCTCGGCCATGAAGGCGGTGCCGCTGCCCGGCGCGCCGATGCTGATGGTCTTGCCCTTGAAGTCGGTGACGTTGCGGATGCCCGATCCCTTGAGGGTGACGATCTGCAAGATGTTGGGGTACATGCAGGCCATGGCCAGGATGCCCTGCTTCTTGCCCTTGAACTTGCCCTCACCATAGTAGGCCTGGTAGGCCACGTCGCCCATCACCTCGCCTATGACCGTCTCGCCCTTGTTGGCCAGTTTCACGTTTTCCACGCTGGCCCCGGTGACCTCGGCCACGGCGCGCACGCCGGGAACGTTCTTGGACCATATCTCGGCCAGGCCGCCGCCGTAGGGATAGTAGACCCCGCCGGTGCCGCCGGTGCCGATGCTGATAAAGATAGTGCCGGCCATGACCGGAACGGCCAGGGCCACCGCGGCGCATAGCGCTATTATAAAGCTTAGGCGTTTCATGCTAATTGCCTCCTTTGGCTCTCTACTTGCCCATGGTCTTGACGATGAGGGTCACACCGGTCGGCGGCGTGGCCAAGCCCTTGACCGGGTAGGTGAACGAGGCCTCGGCCCCCGGCTTGATCAGGCCCTTCTTGGTCTTGCGCGGCACCAAACCGCCCACCGCCCGTCCGTCGGCCAGGAAGATATTGACCCGAAAACGCTGCGGCTGGTCGCTGACGTTGCGCAGCTTGACCATGAAGTGCAGGCTCTTGACCTTCTTGTACGGCTTGAAGAAGCACTTGAAGGCCACCAGCTTGGCGTCCGGGGTGATGGCCCGCACCAGCTTGCCCTTGGGCGCGCAAGCCACCGTGGCCTTGGTCTTGGCCGGCTTCTTCACCGCCACCTCGGTAGCGGCGACCATGCAACCGGTCAGCACCAGGCAGGCCGCGGCCAGCAGGGCCAGGCCGATGAACACCCATCTTACTCGTTTCATGTCTTCCTCCCTATTCCTTGTAGATGTCTCGCCAATCTCCCAAAGCCCGCGAGCCGGGCCGTTTATCCTCTAACTGATCTCCCGGCCGCCGGCCGCCGGTGCGGCCGCCTCCGGGTTGACGTCCACCCGGATGCCCATCTTGTTGTAGCGCTGGTGCAACTGTTCCAGGTCCTGGGCCGTGAGCCGGCGGGCGTCCTCGGCCCGGCGCTCCAGCAGGGCCCCCACGATGTGGTGGTGATACTCCAGCACCCGGCGGCTCAGCTCCACGTTGAGCCGGCCCTGCAGGCTCTTGACCAAGATGGCCAAGACCGTCTCGCACAGCGAGGAGAGCAAGGGATTGCCGGCCAGGGCCACCAGGCGACGGTGAAACTCCAGGTTGGCCGCCCGCAGGGCCTCGGAGTCATCGGCCAGGTCATCGGCCTGCTCCACGACGCGGGCCAGGTCCTCGATATCGGCGCGCCGGCCGCGCACCGCGGCCATGGCCGCGGCCGGGGCCTCCAGCATCAGGCGCAGCTCAAAAAGATTGTCCAGGGTGATGGCCCCGCCGGCCAGCAGGTTGTTGATGGAAGCTCCCAGGGGCTTGTCGAAATCGTGGGTGACAAACGAGCCGCCCCCGGCCCCCGGCCGCACCTGCAACAGGCCGTCGGACTCCAGGGCGCGAATGGCCTCGCGCACCACCATCCGCGAAACGCCGAAGGCGTCGGCCAACTCCCGCTCCGGCGGCAGGCGCTCGCCCTTGGCCAGACCGCCGGTTAGCACCTGGCGGCGGATGGATTGGGCCACCTGGGCGTAGGCCTTGGGACGCTTGCCCCGGGAGTCGCCCGCCGCCTGCAGCGAGAGATTCACCGGTTGATAATTCCCAGAGCGTCCGGTTTCCCCCTGGGCAGGCTTTTTGTCTTGGATTTGGCTCATATTGTCCGAATATATATAATGGTTAGACCAAAGGTTAGACCTTTAATATAGTGCCCAAGTAACCCCAGGTTTGTCAAGGCAGATTTACACACAAGATGTGCCAGATAACTTAATGTTATTAGTGACAATTCACAGCCCGACTTCGGGTGGCCCCAAATTGCGGCTCAAATTTACGGGCTAACCTTTATGATCACCCAGCGGCCATGTTCCGGTTCCGGGGTATCGGCGTCGCCACGCCTGGCCGGCGGCCAACCCAGGGCCGACACCTGGACTTGCTCGCGCCGCACCCCGCGAGCCACCAGGGAGCGGGCCACGAACAGGGCCCGGCGCATGGCCAGCCCCAGGTTGTCGCCAAAGCGGGCCCGGTTGTGGGGGCTCAGGGGTTGGGGGTCGGCGTGGGCCACGACCGTCACCTTGGCCCGGGGCAGAGACGCGGCGTAGCGCGCCGCCTGGGCCATGATGGCGGCGGCCGCGGCGTTGGGGCGCACCCGGCCCGGCCCGAAGATGATGGGGCCGAAGCTCTTGCTGCGGCCCCGGCGGCGGGTGGCGGCCAGGCGTCCGGCCTCCTGGTCCGAGGCCAGGGCGGCCAACTGGCGGCGCAGGTCGGACAGCTCCTGGCCCAGCTTGGCCGTCTGCAGGGTCTTGGCCTGCAGGGAGCGTTCGGCCTCGGCCAGTTGCGAGCGCAGGTGGGCCGCCTGTTGGGCCTGGGCCCGCAGGACCTGCACCTGGCGGCTGAGGGTGGCCTCCAGCGGGGTAAGCCCCTGCTTCATCTCACCGGCGGCCAAGCGGCGGCCGGCCTGGTCGTCGGAGGACCAATGCTGCACCAGGCCCACCACCAAGATGACCCCCAAGACCATCAGGCCCCACCGCAACACGCCCAGCACGGGTATCCTCATAGCGCCTCCCGCCCAGCCGAAGCTTTTGGACAATACAACACCATTTTAGCACAGCCCAACCGGTAGGGGCTTGACCGGCCGGCCGGCCGGCGTTAGGTTGGCCCCATGTCCAGCCACCCCACCACCACGGCCCACCCGCCCTGGCGCGGGGCCTTGGGCCAAGGATTGCGACGCGTAGCCTCCCTGGCCGGCTTTTTGCTCCGGTGGGTGCTACCGTTGTACGTGGCCACCGAAATCCTGGTGCGCACCGGCGCCCTGCACTGGCTCTCCGGCTTCCTGGAGCCGGTGATGGGGCTGTTCAAGCTGCCGCCCGAGGCGGCGGTGGTGGTCTGCGCCGGCATGCTGGTTAACCTCTACGCCGCGGCGGCGGTGGCCGCGCCGCTGAACCTCACCCCGGAGCAGGTCACCGTGCTGGGGCTCATGCTGGGCATCGCCCACAACCTCGTCCTGGAGGGGGCCATCGTGCGGCAGCTCAGCGACCGCTACCGCCGGCTCACCCTGCTGCGCATCGGCCTGGGCCTGGCGGCCGGATTGGCGGTGGCATGGATGCTCTGAGCCAGTGGGGACCGGCGCTCTGGGGCGCGGCCGGCGAGGGGCTTATCCTCTGCGCCAAGATCCTGGCCATCCTGGCGCCGCTGATGATCGGCTACGAGCTGGCCAAGGCCTACGGCGTGTTCCAGCGCCCTTGGCCGCGCCTGCGGCCGGCCCTGGGGTGGATCGGCCTGGGCCCGGGGTCCCTGGTGCCGCTTTTGGCCGGGTTGTTCCTGGGGCTGTTGTACGGGGCCGGCATCCTCATCGCCATGAGCGACGACCAGGGTCTTGGCCGGCGGGAGCGCCTGGCCTTGGCCGTGTTCTTGGTCACCTGTCACGCGGTGGTGGAAGATACGGCCATCTTCGTGCTCTTGGGCGGGTCGGCCCTGTGGATGCTGGGCTCGCGCCTGGTGTTGGCCGTGGGGCTCACGGTGGTGCTGGCCCGCTGGTGGAAGCGTCCCGGCGGATAGGTCAAGGCCGCGCCGGCAGCATGCTTGGTGCGGTTGTAGGCGGCGTGCAGCACGGTGCAGGCGATGGTCTCCAGACGCGTGCGCCAAGCGCCGGTGATACCTTGCAGCCGCAAGACCAGCTCAGGCCGGCTCGCCTTTTCCCGGCCAGCGGCGTTGATGGCGCTAAAGGCCCGCTTACAAAACTCCACGAAGCTCCGGCCAACCGTTTGGTCCAGCACCGCTCCGCCGGCCAGGCGACTGGCGGCCGCGTTGGGGTCGGGGTGTAAGGCAGCCAAGCCGGGGAGGTCGGCGGCCAGGCCGTTGATGGTTAGTATCTCGCCGGTGTCGCGGGCCACCTCGGTCACCATGTCGACCAGCAGTTCCTTGACCACCTCGGTGCGCTCGGCGGTTATACGTGCCAATTCAGCCCGGACACGGATTTGCCACCCGTGATCGGCCAGGATGAAACCGCCGCCCTGGTGTTCGGGTAATTGCCGGCGTAGCGTTTTAAGGCAATCGTCGGCCACCGAGCCCAAGGCGTGGGTGATCCCAGGTTCCCATTGGCCTTGAACATAATAACGCTGCGTGGCGATACCCATCTTAATCGACTCGATATAATATTTTTCCAGTGCGTGTTTGCCCATCTTATTTACCCGACCTTAATGAATATCAAACTAATGATCATGGTGCAAAATCGCACACGACTGCCATACCGTAGACAAACATTACCGGGTAGAACAACACTATCAGGGCGGATGGCCATACCCAACATAGGTATCTGAGTTTGCGCCTGCGCCTTACCATCATCATGATGATAATAATAAGCCAAGTAGCAGGCACCATGACGACACCCAACAGCATTTGGTATTCCACTTCAGGCAAAAAGCGTAATATTGCCACGTGAATTGCTACTACCCACGCCAGTAGCCCCAAATAAATATCTACGTCAGGCCTCATACCGTTTCTTTCTTTGGCAGTTGGCAAGATACAGCTACTTGCCAATAATCTCTCCAGCCAGTTTTATTAAAAACACCGCGGCCTCACGGCCTTCCTCGAGCCAACCATAAAAAACAATAGGGGCAGAAGCCCAGACAAACCATAACATTCGGGGCTTCGATTTAGATAAATTTACCAGGATAGCGGCGCAGCATAACCAAAGCAATGGCAACAGGTAAAGACCTATGACAAACTTATCGGCATGGAATGGCAAGCTTTCTCGGCAGATACTTATTAAAGCCACCAGCCACGAAAATGCGCCAACGACTACAACGAATGTCCTTTTTTTTGCAACCATATTTCCAACCAAAGTATTACGGCATTATTTGAATTTCGTGTTCCAGAGACTCGCGCATAGCCTTTGGCAAATCGTGAGCTCTAACAAAGCGACGAAACAACCAAATAGCATGTTTCCGATATCTCCTCGCATACGCAATATCATATTCAGTTGCCGGTGGGTTTCGCCACATTCTGGGGTCATCGGCCAAGCCCTCCAACTCCTTAACCAGTTGGCGGTCGCATTCAACTTCTTCAAACATATCATAGCATCTGTCATGCTGAGCAAAGATAGCGTCCATGTCGTCTTCAGGGTCAGGTGGTCTATCTGGAGGAGGTTCTCCATCGCTAAGGTCTCTCCCATAACTCCACTGTTTTCCACCATATCTACCATAAATCGGGCCTTTTAAAAGTGCATTGTGGCGCCATATCAACTTCATGAATCCAATATAAGCCACTCCCTCCATGTACGGCTTAATCTGCTGTTCAACGCAATCGGTCCTACTTTCTTTATCCCCTTCATACACCTGGGGTTCTGCATGGAGCGCCGCAGGAGTAAACTCTACCATCTCCACCCTGGTGCAGCGGCAGTTGGGATGCAGGGGTGGGGCGGGCATGTCCGCCACCGACCTTTGGCCATCTTGGGGATGAAAAAAGAATTCTTGGCCATCCAGGGATGAACATTCAGGGCAGGCGCGGGAGGGCCGGCTGCTCACCCACCGATATCCTATCACCTTGACCATGGACCGATTCAACATGCTTTACCTCCCCCGGCCGGTGATGCACCCCGTGGCTCCACGGTGCGATGCGCACCACTATGCCACCGGCGGCCGGAGCCGCGGTAGCGCTTCGTTTCGCAAATCAATCGCCGGGGGCCAACCGCCGGGCCGGTTGAACATTGCCCGTCCGGGCGATATAGTTGGCTCACCCAATTTTTTCCAAACTACAGGGACCAACTATGCCGCGCTTTAGTCACCGGTTTGTGGAAGACTACGACGGCCTGGTGGGCTTTGGCCTGGACCGCCAGACCGACGAAGCCACCGTGAGCGCCTATTTACAGATGTTTTCGGACGACGATTGCATGGGGACCCTGGTCCCGCGCATGAGCCAGTCCGAGTTGGAGGAGCTCTTTGACCTGCTCAGCGGCCTGCTGCGGCGGCACTTCAACGAACAGGAGTACCACCGCCTGTTCTTGAAGGAGGAGCACCACCATGACTGACCCGCCGGCCGGCGTTGGCTCCCTGGACCAGGTCGCCCTGTTGGAGGGGGTGCTCACCGGGGCCTTTTTCTCCCCCCTGCACCTCACCGATCTCTTCGGCTTCTTCTGGGGGCAGGAGGGGCTCTTGGGCCTGGAGCGCGAGGAGGTCTTCGACCTGTTCGTGCGCGGGGCCATCGCGGCCGAGACCATCGACCCCGAGGGGGCCGAGGGGCGCGATCCCCTGGCCTGGCTGTTGGGCATCGAGGAGCCCTCGGCGGTGGGGGCCCACGCCCTGGCCAGTCTGCGCCACGACCGGCCCTTCCTCTTTCACCGCCTGCTCTACTTTCTGCCGGCGGTGCGCGAGGGCCGGCTGGATCCGGACGAGTTCGAGCTGGTGGAGGACTTTCTCAAGCAGGCCATGCGCGACAACCTGGAGCTGCGCCTGGCGGCCGAGACCGAGATCGCGGGGGTGCGGGCCAGCGGGTTCATCATCTCCGGGATGGAGCAAGACGATCCCCCGCCCGAGGTGATCCAGGCGGCCGAGCACATCCTAGCCACGGTGGACCCGGCCCACGGCGGCACCGACGTGGACCTGGTGCTGTGGATGAGCCGGGAAAACGGGCTGGGGGACCTGCCGTCCGAGCTGGCCGGCCCGGTGATGGTGGAGGTGTGGAGCCGCTGGGTGGGGGCGGTGGTGGGCAGCCGGCCCGACCTGGACCTTTTGCGCCGCCTCATGCCCGAGCTGGACCTCACGGCCGACCAACTGGCCCAATACGTGCCGCCCGAGATGGCCGGCCACGTCATCGGCGCCCAGTGCCCCTACTGCGGCACCCGGGTGGCCCTGGAGCTGGGGGAAACGGTGGCGGCCCGCAACGAGTGCCCCCACCTGGTCTTTGTGGGCACCAGCGACGAGCTGCACCTGATGCAGGCCCTGCGCCGGGCCGATTTGGGCAGCGACTTCGTGGAGCTAATGACCAGCTACTACCACTCGCCGCCCGACCTGGACCTCTTCTCCCAGATCGCCAACGACCTGTTCGAGATGCTGAGCCAGCAGGGCCGGGTGCGCACCGCGCCCATCGAGTGCCCCACCGCAGGCCAGGGTTTTTATTTTCTCAAGGCCTACTTCGCCGAGGCCGGCGACCCCCAGGCCACCCGCCACTAGCCAGACCCGGGCCGCGGCTGCCGCGCGGGGCGGATTCGTGCTATATAGCCTTAGACCGAGCCGGAAGGCTCTCACCCATCCACCCCAGCGAGGAAGCGGCCATGGACTTGGCAACCCTTTTGGATAAGCTATGCCCTCCCCTGGGTCCGCCGGGGCGCGAGGACGAGGTGCGCCGGGTGCTTGAGGAGCTCTGCCGGCCCTGGGCCGGCCGCATAGAGACCGACCGCATGGGCAACCTGCAGGTGTATCTCAATCCCGAGGCGCGGCCCCGGGTGATGCTGGACGCCCACATGGACGAGGTGGCCCTGGTGGTGCAGGCCATCGACGAGGGCGGCATGGTAAAGGTGGCCCCCTTGGGCGGGCTGGACCAGCGGCTGCTGCCCGGCTCGCGAATGGTCCTGCAGCCCCGGCCGGGGGTGCACCTGCCGGCGGTGGTGGGGCTCACCCCGCCGCACGTGGAGGAAAAGGGCGCGGCCGACAAGGCGGTGCCCTTTCACAAGACCTTTGTGGACACCGGCTTGGGCTCGGCCGAGGCGGTGGCCGAGGTCGGGGTGGAGATCGGCACCCCCGGGGTGCTGGTGGCCCAGGCCGGCCGCCTGGGACCGGCCGGCTACGTGGCCCGCAACTTGGACGACCGGGCCGGCTGCGCCCTGCTGGTGGCCGCCGGCCGCCGCCTGGCCGAGGCCGGCAGCCCCCCGGGGCTGGTGCTGAACTTCGCGGTGGCCGAGGAGGTGGGGCTGCGCGGGGCGGCCACCGCCGCCTACGCCCTGGCCCCGGATATCGCCTTGGCCCTGGAGACCACGGTGGGCGACACCCCCGGGGTGGAGGCCGCCCGGCAGCCCTCGCGCCTGGGCGGTGGCCCGGCCATCACCGTGGCCGACGGCCGCATGGTAGTGCCTTGGTCCCTGGTGGAGTCGCTGGAGGCTGCGGCGGCCCGGGTGGGGGTGGCCACCCAGCGCAAGCGGCCGCCCTTTGGCGGCACCGACGCCGGGGCCATCGCCCAGAGCCGGGGCGGGGTGCCGTCGGCGGTGCTCAGCGTGCCGGTGCGCTACATCCACAGCCCGGTGTCGCTACTGGACCTCGGGGACTTAGATGACACCCTCAAGGTGCTCCTGGCCTGGCTGGAGCGGGTGGACGAGCTGCTATGAGCCTGAGTTTTCCTCCCGGTTACGAGCTGGTGCCGGTGGCGGTGCTGCGCGCGCGCCACCAGCGCCTGGGCCGCATGTGCCGCCGCCTGGGGCTCGACGGCCTGCTGCTCACCCACAGCGCTGATACCTACTACGCCTCGGGCACCGGGCAACAGGGGGTGGTGCTGGTGGACGCCGACGGCGGGGCCCGGGTGTTCATGCGGCGCAACGCCGCCCGGGCCGCGGCCGAGAGCCCCCTGCCGGTGGAGCCGGTGAGCGGCCTGTCCCGGCCGGCCCAGGCCGTCCTGGAGCACCTGGAGGCCGGGGCGCGCCTGGGCCTCACCCTGGACGTCATGGGGGTCAATACCTGGCGCGGCTGGCAAAAGCGCCTGGCCGGGCTGGAGCTGGTGGACGCCTCGGCCGAGCTGCTCAAGCTCAAGGCGGTGAAAGACGCCTGGGAGCTGGCGCTCATGGCCCGGGTGGGGCGGCTGGCCGCCGAGCTATACGACCTGGCCGCCGGGCTCATGGCCCCGGGGGTGAACGAGCTGTGGCTGGCCGGCCAGCTCATGGCCCGGGCCCTGGAGCGCGGCTCCATCCCCCTGATCAACTCCCGCGGCGAGTCGTTCGTCTACTCCTGGCACCTGGTCAGCGGACCCGAGGGGGCCACCCGCAGCGTCATCGACGCGCCCTTTGGCGGCTATGGCCTGTCGCCGGCCTTTCCCCAGGGCCCCTGCGACAAACCCCTGCGCCCCGGCGAGCCGATCATCGTGGACCTGGGGGTATCGCTGCAGGGCTACCAGACCGACCAGACCCGCACCTACTGCCTGGGCCCGGCCCCGGCCGAGGTGCGGCGGGCCCACGACTGCCTGCTGGCGGTGCAGGCGGCCATCTACGACCACCTGCGCCCCGGCGCGATCAGCGGCGACATCTTCGACCTGGCCGTGGCGGTGGCCACCGAGCATGGCATGGCCGACGGCTTCCTGGGAACCGCCGAGCAGCGCATCAGCTTCGTGGGCCACGGGGTGGGCTTCGAGCTGGGCGCGCCGCCGTACCTGCTGCGCGGCTCGCGGGAGGTCGTGCGTGCCGGCGAGACCTACGCCCTGGAGTTGAAGATAGTGCTGGAGCAGGGACCGGTGGGTCTGGAGAATACGGTGGCCGTAAGCGAGCAGGGCCCGCCCAGCGTACTGAGCGTAATCGAGGACCGGCTCTTTGAGCTGTGAGACCGGCTGACCCCGGCCATCACCGGCCCCGGCCAAGCCGCGCAGGGACGACGCCCGCCGGCTCGGCCGCCGGCTAGTGGTTGAAGTCGATGGCCTCGAACTGCTCGCCGGTGAGGCCGCGCCGGATGCGGCAGCGCTGGCCGCTGAAGCCCACCAGCAGGGCCCCGACGATCTTGCGCCCCCGGCGCAACGGGCTGCATACCACCCACAACTGCGAGCCGTCTTGCATGTAGAGCCGGGCGCTGGTGATCCGGCCCTGGCGCAGGGCGTCGCTCACCACCTTGGGGATGCGCACCCGGTTGGCCTGGAGCATGGCGATGTAGCTCTTGAGCAGGGGGTCGCCGCCGGGGGCCTCCACCGCCAGGATGGTGCCGCCGGCATCCATCAGGGCCAGGCCGTAAACACTGGGCGCCTGCTCCCGCTTGCCGGCGGCCACCAGGGCGGCGATCCTCTGGCGGGCGGCCTGGCGGTCCGAGGCGGCCGCCAGCCGCCCCAACTCCCGGCGATTGGTATTGATCAGGCGCAGCACCTCGCGTTTAAACGAGGCGGCCGCCTGGTCCAGCCGGGCCGGCCCGGGAAAGCCGTAGTACAACCCGGCCATGACCAGGGCCAAGACCGCCAGCCCCGCCAGGAGAATCCACCGGGATGCTTTGGCCGCTGCGCGGGAATTCACCAAGACCTCCCTCCCCTTTAGTCGCCGGGGGTCGTCACCGGCCGTTGGCCTCGCCTCACCCCGGCCGACAGGCGCTTAAACGACAGACTATTTATAGATGACCAGGTTCTGCCCCACCTTGATCACCGTGCCGGGGCGCAGGTTGTTCCAGCGCCGCAGGTCACTGGTCTTGACCCGGTAGCGCTGGGCCACCACCCACAGGGTGTCTCCCCGCTGAACCTTGTATACATGCTTCTTGAGCTGCGGCGGATCAGCGGCCGGGGCCGCGGCGGTCGGCTTGGTCGCGGCCAGCTTGGTCGCGGCCGCCCGCGGCGCCGGCGCGGGGCGCCCTTTTTCCATGGCCCTGATGCGATCTTGCAGGGCCGCCAGCTTGGCCGCCAACTCGGTCAGCTTGGTTACCGCCCCGGCCCGGCCGCGCATGGAGTAGAGCTGTTTCTCCAAGGAGGTCATCTGTTTCTTGATGGCCAGCACCTCCAGGATGAGGTCGCGCACGTCCTTGTCCAGCTTGGCCACCCGCTCGGCGGTGGCCCCGGGCACCACCCCCGGACCCGGCGGGGGCTGGGGTATCGGCTCCGGCGCGGTCATCAGGTTGAAACCCACCAGCCCCAGGGCGAACAGGGACAACACCAGGGCCAGCACCGCCAGCCCGGTGGCCGCCCGCCCGCCCGAGGCCGGACGGCCCGACGGCCCCACGGCGCTACGCGCCCGCCGCCGGGCCGAGCTCAGGTGGTCCTCCTCCGTCTCCGGGCCCAGGTCGATACGAGGCCCCATGTCGTCATACCCACGGTTGGTCATGTCTTCCCTTCCGCACTTGGGTGGTCAATGGTTTATAACATTACCACCGGCCGGGCTCAAGACGACCGCCAACCCCAAAAACAGGTGCTTCCGGCCGCCGGGCATGGCAGAATAAATTTATCCTCGCTAATTTGGTAATGTTAATTACCACTTGCCAAAGGAGCTTTTCATGATTCACCTGGTCGCCGCGGCCCCGGCAACCCCGTGTCCCGGGGCCTACCACCGGCGGCCGGTATCACGCGGCCGGATACGCTATATATCTTGATTGACCGCCCCTTTCCAGACGAGCGCCGGCCGCGTCTCTTACCGCCCGGCGCCCGGCCGCCCCAGCCCCCGGACGGAGTATCGATGGACCACCGCGGTGACCAAATCCTGCAAAAGATTCTGGCCAAGGACTTCCTGCCCAGCCTCTCGGCCCTGACCGTGCGCCTGGTCTCCATGGCCGCCGACGACCAGACCCGCTTAGACGAGCTCACCGCCGTGATCGAGCAGAGCCCCGGACTCACCACCCGCCTGCTGCGCCTGGTCAACAGCGCCGCTTACAAGCATTCAGACCAGGAGGTGACCAGCGTGGGCCGCGCCGTGGCCTTGCTGGGCCTGCGCCAGGTGCGCCTCATGGCCCTGTCGCTGAGCCTGCGCGACACCCTGCCCACCCGGGCGGGCCTGTTGGACTATGGCCTGTACTGGCGCGCCAGCCTGCACCGCGCCGTGCTGGCCCGCCGCACCGCCATGGTCCTGGGCCGCCGCGATACCGAGGAGGCCTTTGTGGCCGGCCTGATCCAGGAGGTGGGCCTGCCCCTGCTGCTCAAGGCCATCGACCCCGAGCAGGCCGCCGCCTTCCCCGGCCTGGCCTGTACCCTGGAGGACCAACTGGCCTGGGAGCGCTCCCACCTGGGGCTGGACCACCGCCGGGTGGGACGCGAGGTCATGACCCGCTGGGGCCTGCCCCGGGTGCTGGTGGCGTGCCAAGAACCCGTGGACCCCGACCAGGACGGCCCGCCCTCCCTGGCCGCGGTGGCCGATTTCGCCCGCCGCGGCACCGAGGCCTTTTTCGCCCCGGGTGTGGAGTTAAGCGATATCCACCGCTTGGCCCTGCGCCGCTTTGGGCTGGACCCCGACACCGTCAGCCAGATGTTGGTGGATTCCCTGGCCGACGCCGCCGAGGCCGCCGAAGCCCTGGAGGTCGACCTGGACCACCAGGCCGACCTGCTGGCGGTGATGGAAAAGGCCAACCAGGCCATCTTGCGCCTGAACCAAAGCGTAGAGCCCTATGTCCAGCGCATCATGCGGCCGGACCACGACGACCTGGAGGCCCGCGAGCAGGCCGTGGTCAACACCCTGGAAGCGGTGGTGCACGAGATTCGCAACCCGCTCATGAGCGTTGGCGGTTTTGCCCGCCGCCTGGCCGCCAAGATGACCCAGGGCGGCGAGGTGAGCCGCTACGCCGAGGCCATCGTCTCCGAGGCCGCCCGCCTCGATGACGTCCTGGCCGAGATGGCCCGCCTGGTCACTCCTCCCCAACCCGACCTCCGGCCCCTGGAGCTGGGCCAAGCCGTGCAGGAGGCCGCCCAGGGCCTGGCCCACGATCCGCCGGCCCACATGCCCGAGGCCGAGGTCGCCCTACAAACCAACATCGAACCCGGCCTGTGGGTGTTAGCCGACCGTGACTTGCTGGCCGGCGCCCTGCGCGACCTTTTGGCCTACGCCGCCCACCTGTGGGACCAGGCCGGCCGCCGGGGCCCCATGGCCATCGCCGCCCGGGCCGACGGCGGACACGCCCTGGTGGAGATATCCGGTCGCGGCGTCCTACCCGATGAAGAACAGGCCCCCTTGGCCCAGCTCAGTTTCGGGCCGGAGCTCAACCTGGTGCGCGCCCGCCGCATCTTCAGCGCCCACGGCGCCGAGTTGCGACAATCATTCAATAGCCAGGAGAAAAGTTTTGTTTTTAAGATACAAATCCCCCGGGAAATGAATGGGAATAAACTAGGGGAAAGTACTATTGGCAATCATTAAGAGTAAATATCACCTTCCCATCGTTTTGTTGCATTACCCCCCAATTCCGTTGCATAATGGACTAACTATCCCGCTCTTCACCCTCTGGCGTCCGTGATCGGGAGGCTGCAATATGAATGAAACCGCCGTGGCCGCTTCGCAAAACACTGGCTCCTTGGCCGAACGCGTCGCTGGTAAATACCTCACCTTTGACTTGGCCGAGGAAGAATACGGGCTGGAAATCCTGCGAGTCCGCGAGATTATTGGGATGATGGAAATCACCCCCGTACCCCGCACCCCGGAATTCGTTCTCGGAGTCGTCAACCTGCGGGGCAAGGTAATCCCGGTGGCCGACTTGCGGTTGAAATTCGGACTGCCCTACAAGGAACCCGATGAGCGCACTTGCGTGATCGTGGTGGAGGTGCAAAGCACCGGCTCCACCTTACAGATGGGTATCGTGGTCGACCGGGTCAACGAAGTCGTCGACGTACGCTCCGAGGACGTTGAACCTACCCCCAGCTTTGGGGCCAACCTAGATACCGCCTTTATACTCGGCATGGCCAAGGTCGGCGACAAGGTCAAGATTCTTTTGGATATCGACCGGGTGCTCACCGGCTCTGAACTCGACGTCATGTCCTCCTTCTAAAGGGGGCTGGATTCCGGGGCTGGACCAGGGGCCAAGGGGGCGAGACGGGGCCAAAGGGGCCAGAGAAACGATAAACCAGCCACCCAGCCGGGGCCAAGGGGGCGAGATCGCCGGGGCCAAGGGGGCCAGACGGGGCCAAGGGGGCCAGAGAGACGATAAACCAGCCACCCAGCCGGGGCCAAGGGGGCGAGACGGGGCCAAGGGGGCGAGACGGGGCCAAAGGCGATGAACCAGCCC
>Ga0256835_1001381_pt1 | contig 14698 bp, 13 predicted proteins | sample PIR30metaG_FD_185972 | JGI IMG/M metagenome (GOLD analysis project Ga0256835, IMG submission 185972) | Hydrothermal vent microbial communities from East Pacific Rise, Pacific Ocean - PIR-30 | ecosystem: Environmental > Aquatic > Marine > Hydrothermal vents | place: Pacific Ocean: East Pacific...
ACGAGCTGGCCGACCTGATGATCACCAGCCCCAAGGAGGTCGAGCAGGCGATACTGCGGCTGGCGCAGATGGCCCGCGCCACCGGCATGCACCTGATCCTGGCCACCCAGCGGCCTAGCGTGGACATCCTCACCAGCCTGATCAAGGTCAACGTCCCCGCGCGCATCGCCTTCGCCGTTTCCAGCAGTCACGACTCGCGTACCATCCTCGACAGCACTGGCGCCGAACGGCTGATCGGCCAGGGAGACATGCTCTTCCACCAACCGGGCCTGCCCAAACCCGTGCGCTTGCAGGGTCCCTTCCTCTCCGACCGCGAGATCCGCCGGGTCACCGAGTTCTTGAGGGCGCAGGACTTCGAAGACGCCTTCGCCGAGGCCTACGGAGCCGACTTCGACGGCCCGCTGACGCTGGGCGTTAACACCAACGCGGTGCAGGGAGAGCTGCCGCTCGACTTTTCCGATCCCTACCTGAAGCGCGCCGCCGAGATAGTAGTGGAGGAAGGCCAGGCCTCGGTCAGCCGGCTGCAGCGCCGCCTCTCGGTCGGTCACGCCCGCGCCGGCAAGCTGATGGATCTGCTCGAGGCGATGGGCGTCGTCGGCCCCCACCAGGGGTCGAAGCCACGCGAGGTCCTCATCACCGCCGACCAGCTCGACGAGTACTTTGGCTGATCGGTCGAGAAGGCGGGTCGTGATCGTTTTCCCATAGAGCCAAGTCCTTTGGTAAGGCGGTATCCGAAGGTGACCCTTCGAGCCCACCGGCCCTTCGGGTATGATGTCCGGCAATGCGGCTCGCCGTCCGTCACCAGCACCAGGCCGAAGAAGGCGGCCCCTACCACTTGCTCCTGCCCGGCGACCGGCCGGGCCAGCGCGTGGACGCGGCCACGCTCAGCCGCAGCCCCGACGAGCGCATGAGCGAGCCCGACCTGAGCCTGGCCTGCTTCCGGCTCGCCCCCGGTGAGGGGCTCGAGCTCCGTTTCGAAGCCGAAACCGCGCCCACCTTCGCCCATGAGGCCCCGCCCGCCAGCCAGGAGCTCGCCCGCGTCGTGGAGGAGGCGGCCGCCGCCCTGCGCGAGCGGGGCTGGCCCTACGACGCGGCCAGCGGCGTGCCCGGCGCGCCCTCGCTCCTGCTGGCGCTGGCCGTGAGCGAAGCGCTCACCCGCACGGGCCGGCCCGCCGGCGTCGTGCTCGGCCACGTGCTGCGCGAGGGGGCCCACCCCCACGCCTGGGTGCGGCTCGAGCAGGAGGGGCTGGAGCTCGACCCCTGGTTCTACCTGCAATCCCGCGAGCACCCCGCCCTCTGGCTCGGCTGGGGCCTCGCCCCGGCCCCCGAGGACTACCTGGGCGGCCACGAAGGGCACCGCATCGCCTGGGGCCGCGTGCCGCTGCCAGCGGACCGCCTCCCCTGCCAGGACGAGGTGGCCCGCACCGAAGCCGCGCTCTTTTTCTGGCCCGACCTCAACCACCCCCTCAGCGGCCTGGCCCAGCCCGACGGCCGCTCCCGCCTGCACGTCACGCCCATGGGCAAGCTCGCGCGCTTACGCGAGCTTGCGGCCCTCAGCCGCGGCGTCACCTTCCTCGCCATCCTCCTCGTCGCCCTGGGCTTCATCGCGCCCGGCGGCTGGACCTGGGTGGCCTACCTGACCTACGCCACCCTGCTCGCCGGGCTCCAGGGGCCGGCGCTGGTAAAGCTCGCCGAGCGGCCCCAGGCCCGCCGCCACGCGCTCGAGGCGCTGCTCTTCCACGCCGCGCTCATCGCGATCTTCGCGAGTGCGGACACGGTGCTGCCGCAGACGCTCTACGTACTCACCTGGATCTACAACCGGCTCGAGCTCTTCCTCCGGCGCGCCGGCCAAAAAAGCGGGGCCGGCTAGGCCGGCCCCGCGCGCTTGCGAAACGCCCTCAGCCCAGGCGCTCCTTCACCAGCTCCACGATCTCGTCGATGGTGTCGGCCACGGGTATGCCCGCCTCGGCGAAGGCCTTGAGCTTGGACTCGGGGGTGCCCACGTCGCCCATGATGATGGCGCCGGCGTGGCCCATGCGCTTGCCCTTGGGGGCGCTGCGGCCGCCGATGAAGCCGACGACCGGCTTGGTCATGTGCTCTTTGACCCAGGCGGCGGCCTCTTCTTCGTCGGAGCCGCCGATCTCGCCGATGACGACCACGGCTTCGGTCTCGGGGTCTTCGTTGAAGAGGGGCAACAGGTCCTTGAAGGTGGTGCCGATGATGGGGTCACCGCCGATGCCCACGGTGGTGGTGGTGCCCAGGCCCGCCTCGCTGAGCGCCGCCGCGGCCTCGTAGGTGAGGGTGCCCGAGCGCGAGATGAGCCCGACCCTGCCCTTCTTGAAGACGTGGCCCGGCATGATGCCCAGCTTGGACTCTTCGGCCGAGATGAGGCCGGGGCAGTTGCCGCCGATCAGGCGCACGCCCAGGTCCTTGATCTCCTTGACCGCGGCCACCATGTCGAGAGTGGGGATGCCTTCGGTGATCAGCACCACCAGGGGAACACCCGCGTGGGCGGCCTCGAGCGCCGCGTCGGCCGCGGCCGCCGCCGGTACGAAGACGATGGAGGCGTCTATGGCGTGCCCGGCCACCGCCTCCTTTACGGTGTCGTAGACGGGAACGCCCAAAACTTCCTGGCCGCCCTTGCCGGGGGTGACGCCGGCGACGATCCGGGTCCCGTACTGCTGCATCTGTTCGGCGTGAAAACGCCCCTCGCGGCCGGTGATGCCTTGCACCAGCACGCGCGTGTCCTTGTTGACGAGGATGCTCACTTTGCGCCTCCCACCATGGCGACGATGGCCTTTGCCGCCTCCAGCGAGTTGGGGTAGAGGTAGATCGGCTTGCCCTCGAGCAGCTTCTTCGCCTCTTCTTCGGCGGTCCCCGCCACCCGCATGACCACCGGCACCTTGACGACTCCCTCCTCGAGCGCCTGGATCACGCCCTTGGCCACCTCGTCGGCGCGGGTGATGCCGCCGAAGATGTTGATGAAAATGCCCCCCACGTCCGGGTCCTTGGCCACCAGCTTGACCGCGTTGTAGACGACCTCGGCCTTGGCCCCGCCGCCGATGTCGAGGAAGTTTGCGGGTTTGCCGCCGGCGCGGTTCACCAAGTCTAGGGTGTACATGACCAGGCCGGCGCCGTTGCCGATCACGCCAATGTTGCCGTCGAGCTTGACGTAGGCGAAACCGTAGTTGCTGGCCTCGATCTCGAGCGGGTGTTCGGCCTCGACCTCGCGCAGCTTGGCCAGGTCCGGGTGGCGGAAGAGGGCGTTGTCGTCCAGGTCGATCTTGGCGTCGGCGGCGATGATCTCGCCCTGCTCGGTGACGACCAGGGGGTTGATCTCGGCCAGCGAAGCGTCCACGCCCTTGAAGGCGTTGTAAAGCTGGACGATGACGTTTGCGAGTCGGTTGAGGTTACCCTCTAGCCCCGCACGCTTGACGACCTCGCGCGCTTCGAAGTGGCGCAGCCCCTTGTGCGGATCGATGGGGAATTTGACGATGGCGTCGGGGTTGCTGCGCGCCACTTCCTCGATGTCCACGCCGCCTTCCTTGCTGACCATCAGCACCACACGCTGGCTCGAGCGATCGATGATCAGACCCGCGTAGTACTCCTTGGCGATATCAACGGCCTCGGCGACCAGCACCTTCTTTACCGTCAGGCCCTTGATGTCCATCCCCAGGATCTTCCCGGCGACCTCGCGAGCCTCTTCGGGGCGGGCTAGCTTGACGCCACCGGCCTTTCCCCTTCCGCCCACGTGCACCTGGGCTTTGATGACGACGCGTTTGCCAAAGTCCTTGGCGATTCGCTCGGCTTCTTCGGGGCCGTAGGCCACCTTGCCCGGAGGCACGGGTACGCCGTACTGGGCCAACAACTCTTTAGCTTGATATTCGTGGAGTTTCAAAAGGCACCTCCCGTGCTGAATACCGCGTCTTGCGGCCGGAGGTATTATACCCCGCGCTTTTGCGTGGTCTCCGGGTTAAACGTCATACGGTAGACTTGGGTTGGAGGCGAACAATGGAGAAAAAGAGGTTGGTGCGCAGCGAACGCGACAAGCTGATCGCCGGCGTTTGTAGCGGTCTCGCGGAATACTTTGGTCTCGACGCCAACCTGGTGCGGCTGGTCTGCCTCGTGCTGGTCTTCGTGCAGCCCGTTTTCGCGCTTCTATACCTGCTCCTCGTCTTCGTTCTGCCACGGGAAGACGCCGCGGAGCGTCCGCTGGAAGAGCGCGTCGAAGAAACCGTACGCGAAATCGAGGACTCGGTTCAACGTCTCGCTGGTGAAGCCCCGCCATCCAAAGCGCGTTTTTATGGCGGCCTCGCACTGGTGGTGCTGGGGCTGCTGTTGCTTCTCGACGAACTAGGCTTATGGTGGTTCGACGTGCGGATCGTCGGCGCCCTTTTCTTGATCGCTCTCGGCGTCTACTTTTTGTTTCGAAATAAGGAGCGCTCGTGATTCCGGGCCTGATCCTCGTAGCCATCGGCTTGCTGTGGCTGCTTGCCGAACTGGGGGTATTGCCGCTTTCACTTGCCGATCTATGGCGGCTCTGGCCGTTAATTCTTGTAGGCTTTGGTCTCGAGCTGCTGCTCGGATCCACCCCCAGGGGCAGACGCCTTGCGGCGGCGATCTTCGCGGCGCTACTCGCTGCTGCCCTCTTTTGGCTCGCCTGGCCGGGGTCGGCCGGGCGGGGGGCCTTTATCAGGGAGACCTACAGCGTTCCGCTGGAAACGGGGCTGGAACGGGTGCGGTTGCGCGTCAACGTACCGGTGGCGCGGCTGGATCTCGCTCGTCTTCCCCAACCCGACACCGCGGTCTTCCGGGCCGATCTGGAACGGCTGCCGCGGCAGCGCATCGTCTTTACGCGTAAGCGACGCGGCGACCGCCTCGACATCGAGATTGCCAGCCGCGGTCGCCATCTGCGCTTCCGCGGAACGTCTCCCATCTGGAAGCTGCGCCTGCATCCGGCTCCGACCTATGATCTGTGGTTGAAAACAGGCGTGGGCGCGGGGCGGCTCGACCTGCGCGGTCTGCGGTTGCAGACGGTAGTGGTCGAAGCCGGTGTGGGCAGCCTTGAGGTCTACCTTTCCGAACAGGGCGGCTACGAGGCCCGGATCGAAGGCGGGGTGGGCGCCCTCACCGTTTACGTACCTCCCGCTCTTCCTGTGAACCTTCAGGTCGAGCGCGGGGTGGGGCGCGTGGAGATCGCCGGTCTCGACGACCTCGCGGCCGTGAATCCGACCCTTGAGCCCGTGCGGCTCGTGATCGAATCGGGCGTAGGGCAGGTTACCGTCCGGCGTCTCGAGCCCTAGGGGGCGTCCGGCTCCTGCGGCTCCTCGTCCTGCAATCGCGCGAAGACTAGGCGGCCAACCTGGGTCTGGATCGTCTGGGTGATTATGACCTTGACCTTACGACCCCGATACTGAACGGCGTCGTCTACGACTACCATGGTTCCGTCTTCCAGATAGCCAACGCCCTGCCCCGCTTCCCGTCCGGACTTGATGATCTCTATCTCGACGCGATCGCCGGGTCGGTATTGCGTGCGCAGCGCCATGGAAAGCGCCTGAACGCTCAGGGCCTTGACGTCGTAAATACGCGCCATCTGCACCATAGCGGCGTCGTTGGTCACCAGGACCATACCGCGGGCGCGGCACAGATCGAGCAGCTTGTCGTCTGTTAATTCCTGCTCGGTCACGTCTTCGTCGAGCACTTCGGTCTCGACGTGGGTTCGCAGGCGCTCGAGCGTCTCGAGCCCTCTGCGCCCCTTGCCGCGGCGCACCGGATCCTCCTGGTCAGCCAGCATCTGCAGTTCGCGCAGGATGAACCGCGGCACCCAGAGCGGCCCTTCGAGCCATCCCAGCTCGGCCATCTCGGCGATACGACCGTCTATCAGCACCGAGGAATCCAGCGCCTTTCCACCCAAGCGTACCGTCTTCCGGGCGGCTTGTTCGTGCTGAAAAAAGTGCAGATTGCGCACCGCTACCGCGCTCATGGCGACGACGAGCACCACGGCGATGAAGAGCGAGTGGTACCAGGCAAAGCCCGGCACGCTCGAGAGCAGCGTGGTCAAGAGCACGGCCATCAACAAAGCCAGGGTCGCTGCTATCGTGACCGCCAGCGGTACTTCCGGGGGAAGGCGGTTCCATGCCTGCTCGGCCCGTCTTACCAAAAGGCGCAGCAGGTACTCGAGCCGGGGAGCGAGCAAGAGTCCCAAAAGCAGTCCTACGGCTGTCAGGTAGACCAGGTTGATGGGGCTTCCTAGCAGGCCGTTAATGCCGAGCAGCTGACCGGTAAGGAAGCCCAGATAGGTGAAGAGCAGGAGCAGCAATATACGAACGTAGCTCATATCGTCGCCTCGCGCACGGCCTGGTCCAGATTGGTCAGCGTCGGGGGGCCCAGAAGGCGTTCGAAACCCGCGCGCCTCGCCTCTCGCAAGCGCCCCTCGAGCGAAATCACGCTGCGCAGCTCTCCGGTGAGGCCTACCTCTCCCACCGCCGCCAGCTTTTCGGATATCGGACGGCCCATAACCGCAGAATAAACCGCAAGCGCCACCGCCAGGTCAAGTCCGGGATCGTTTACGCGCAGCCCGCCAGCCAGATTGACGTATACGTCGAGATGGCCCAGCTTGAGCCCCAGCCTGCGCTCGAGAACCGCCAGGATCACGTCCACCCTCCGCGCGTCAAGCCCCTGAACCACCCTTTTGGGCACGGCGTAGGGGCTGCGCGAAACCAACGCCTGTACTTCCAGGGCAATCGTTCGCTCACCGTAGAGCGCCAAACCTACCACCGAGCCCGGTTCGCCTTCGGGCCGTTCCGCCAAAAAAGCCTCGGACGGGTTCCGTACGTCTTCCAGGCCTTCGTTCGTCATCCGGAACACCCCCACTTCACCTACCGCGCCAAAGCGGTTCTTCGTGGAACGGAGCACCCGATAGAGGCCCGCGGTCTCCAGGTAGAGGGTCGCGTCAACCACGTGTTCGATGACCTTCGGACCCGCCACGGTGCCTTCTTTGGTCACGTGCCCCACGAGCACGAGCGTGCCGCCTGAAGCCTTTGCCCAGCGCACCAGGGCCTGAGTGGCGGTTCGTACCGCGACCAGGGATCCAGGGACACCCTCGGATTCGATCGTCTGTATGGAATCCACCACGACCAGGTCGGGCCGCCTGTCTGCAAGCCCACCCAGCAGCGGCTCCAGGCGGGTCTCCCGCATCAGTTCGAGGTCACCGGATACACCCAGTCGCCGGGCCCTGAGCTTTACCTGCTGCGGCGACTCCTCTCCGGCCACATAGATGACGCCGCGCCCCGAACGCAACGCCCGGTCGGCGAGCTGCAAGAGCAGCGTGCTCTTCCCCACCCCGGGCTCACCGCCAATTAGCAGCGCCGCACCCGGTACGAAACCGCCCCCGAGCACGCGGTCCACCTCTTCCGAGCCGCTTGGAAAACGAGGAAGTTCGGAGGCGTCGACCGCGCTCAGTCGCATCGTCTTGGCGGGGGTCGCGGACGCGCCCGTAGTTACCGCCGCTGCCTCCTCGCTGAAACTCCCCCAGGCCCCGCAGCTCGGGCAACGACCAAGCGGCTTGGGGGCCTGGTAACCGCACTCTACGCAGCGAAAGCGGGCTTTGGCCCTGGCCATGCGTACCTCAAATCATGTCGTCGCTGCGAACGACGACGGCGTTGCTTCGATCCTTGGTCAAACGAGACTGACCTCACCAGCCTCGAAGAAGAGTTCGCCTTCGCGCAGCGTAGCGCGCAGGCGCTCGCCGGGGTGTTCGAGCAGCGCAATAGAGAGCGGGTCTTCTACCTTTTCGCGAATGATGCCTCGCAGGATGCGGGCGGAACCGAGCTGCGGCGCCTGTTCGACAACCCACTCGGCCACGCTGCTGTCGAAGCTTACCGCTACTTCGCGACTGGCAAGCTCTTCTGCAATTTCTTCCAGCATGAAGCCCGCGACCTTGACCAGGTCTTCGCGCGTGAGCGGGCCGAAGCGGATTACCTCGTCCAGACGATCGAGGAACTCGGGCGTGAACAGCGTCTTGAGCGGCGACTCGCTATCGACCTCGGTTTCGGTGAAGCCTATTGCCGGCCCCACGTTGAAGCCGGTATTCGAGGTCATGATCAGGATGACGCGACGGAAGTCCACCGTGCGGCCCAGGCCGTCGGTGAGGCGGCCGTCGTCGAGCACCTGCAAGAATGCGCCGTAGACGTCGGGGTGCGCTTTCTCGATCTCGTCGAGGAGGACGACGCTGAAGGGCTGACGCCGCACAGCTTCGGTGAGGCGGCCGCCCTGCTCGTAGCCGACGTAGCCCGGAGGCGCTCCGATCAGCTTGGAAATCGAGTGCGGTTCCTGGAACTCGGACATGTCGAAGCGGATGAGCGCGCGCTCGCTGCCGAACAGCGTTTCGGCCAGCGCCTTGGCCAGCTGGGTCTTGCCCACGCCGCTGGGACCGACGAAGAGGAAGCTCGCGGTCACCCGGGCGCGGCCGCCCAATCCTACCCGTGCGCGCCTGAGCGCCGACGCCAGGGCGCGCACCGCTTGGTCCTGGCCGACCACCTTCTCGCGCAGGCGGCTTTCCAGCTCGAGGAGGTTTTCTTCTTCGGAGTCGTCCACGTAGACGCCGCCCCAGGAGTCCACGACTGTCTCCAGGTCTTCTCGGGTCACCACCGGGGTGTCGTCTTCGTCGGTGGCCACCGGCAGGCCCAGCGAGGCATTGAGGCGCACGCGGCTAGCCGCCTCGTCTATCAGGTCGATGGCTTTGTCGGGGAAGTTGCGCCCCGGCAAACCGCGCACGCCGATGCGGACCGACGCCTTGAGGATCTCGTCGGGGATGACTACGCCGTGATGCGCCTCGTAGCGCGGGCGCAGCCCCTTGAGGATTTCGAGCGTTTCGTCGGGGCTCGGCTCTAGCACGATTACCGGCTGGAAGCGGCGCTCGAGCGCGGCGTCCTTCTCGACGTAGCGGTGGTACTCGCCGGTGGTCGTGGCGCCGATGAGCTGGATCTCTCCGCGCGAGAGCGGCGGCTTCATGATGTTGGCCGCGTCCAGCGTACCCTCGGCGCCGCCGGCGCCGATGAGGGTGTGCAGCTCGTCCATGAAGGCGATTATTTTGCCGTTCTTCAGTTCTTCGATGATCTGGCGCAGCCGCTCTTCGAACTCGCCGCGGTACTTGGTGCCCGCGACCACACCGGCCAGGTCGAGGCTGACCACGCGCGCTCCCTGCAGCACCGGGGGCACCCGACCCTCGACGATCGCCTGAGCCAACCCCTCGACGATCGCCGTTTTGCCCACGCCGGGGTCGCCCACCAGCACGGGGTTGTTCTTTGTGCGCCGCGCCAGGATCTGAATGACGCGGTTTATTTCGTCAACCCGGCCTATGACCGGGTCGAGCTTTCCCTCGCGGGCGTCTTTTGTGAGGTCGCGGGCGTACTCGTCGAGGAAAGGCGTTTGCGCGACCTTCTCCTGGGTTGCTTCTTCGCCGCCGGCCATGATACGCCAGCGGATCGTGTCCACGTCCTTGGCGAAGTGGCTGAGAATGCGGTAGGCGACCCCATCGCCCTCGCGAATGATACCGAGAAGGATGTGTTCGGTACCGATGGCGGGGGAACTCATGTTGCGCGCTTCGGCCCCGGCCAGCTCCATCACCCGCCGCGCGCGGGGGGTGATGGCCGGCGGCTCGCCCGAGCGGGTACCCTCTCCCCGACCCACCAGCTCCTCCACCATCCGCCGCATAGCCTCCAGGTTCGCGCCGTATTCGGCAAGGATGCGGGCCGCGGTGCCGCCCTCGCGCATGAGGCCAAGCAAAAGGTGCTCCGGCCCGATCATCGAGTGGCCCAGCCGGCTCCCCTCCTCGCGGGCGTAGTGGAACACCAATCGTGCGCGGTCGTCGTATCGGTTCAAGGCGATGACTCCTTTCCGCTCCGGTGCCTTGAATGCTCTCCCTGCAGGCCTCTTTCGTGCATGTTTTCGTTCGTGACAACGATGAAGCCTGCTTATATGATATATTATCCGCGCGCGTTCCGCGCGGGTGAAATACCCGTGACAACCTCTCATGAACAGGAGCCGGCGCATGCTCTTTCAAGATTTGATATTGAAGCTACACGAGTACTGGGGCGGTTATGGCTGCGTAATCAGCGAACCCTACGACACCGAGGTGGGCGCGGGTACTTTTTATCCCACCACCTTCCTCAAGGCGCTGGGCCCGGAACCCTGGAAGACCGCCTACGTGGCCCCGAGCCGCCGTCCCCAGGACGGCCGCTACGGCGAGAACCCCTACCGCTTCCAGTACTACTTCCAGTATCAGGTCATCATCAAACCCTCGCCGACCGACGTGCAGGACCTCTACCTCGATTCGCTGCGCGCCATCGGGATCAAAGTGGAAGACCACGACGTTCGCTTCGTCGAGGACAACTGGGAAAGCCCCACCCTGGGCGCCTGGGGGTTGGGCTGGGAGGTCTGGCTCGACGGCATGGAGATCACCCAGTTCACCTACTTCCAGCAGGTGGGCGGCGTGGACGTCAACCCGGTGAGCGTGGAGATCACTTACGGACTCGAGCGCATGGCCCTCTACTTGCAAAATAAAAAACACACCTTCGACGTGGAATACGCTCCCGGGGTGACGATCGGCGACATTCGCCGCGACTTCGAGCTCGAGCACTGCGAATACAACTTCAAGTACGCGAACGTCGAGAAGGTGCGGCGTTGGTTCGACGACTACGAAGAAGAAGCCCGCAGGCTGCTAGAGCTCGAGCTGATCCACCCCGCCTACGAGTTCGTGCTCAAGGCCTCTCACGCCTTCAACCTGCTCGACGCCCGCGGGGTGCTCGGCCACGCCGAGCGCCAGGCCTACGTGCAGCGGGTCCGCCGCCTGGCCGAGGCGACGGCCCGCGCCTACCTGAAGAAGCACTACCCGGAGGTGGCCGGATGAACCTCCTCTTCGAGATTGGAACCGAAGAACTGCCCGCCGCCTACGTGCCCCGGGCGCTTGCCGACCTGGCGCGGCTCGCCGCCGAACGGCTCGCGGCGGCGCGGCTCGGATTTGAGGCCATCGAGACTTACGCCACCCCGCGCCGCTTGGCGCTGGTGGTGCGCGGCCTGCCCGAGGCGAGCGCGCGCGTGGAAGAGGAACGCCGCGGCCCGCCCGAGAAGGCCGCATTTAAAGACGGGGAGCCCACCCCCGCAGCCGCGGGCTTCGCCCGCAAGGCCGGCGTGGAGGTGGCCGACCTGACCGTTAAGGACGGCTACGTCTGGGCCCGCGTCGTCCACGAAGGCCAGCCCACGACCAGTCTTCTGCCCGAGCTGCTGGCCGGGTTGGTGCGCGACCTGCCCGCGCCCAAGAAGATGATCTGGGGCGCTGGCGACGGTCCCTTCGTGCGGCCGGTGCGCTGGCTGGTGGCCCGTTTGGACGGCGAGGTGCTGCCGGTCGAGGTGTTCAACGTCTCCTCCGGGAAAACGAGTCGCGGCCACCGCTTCCTCGCTCCCGGAGAGGTGGAGGTGGACGCCGAAACCTACCGCAACGCCCTCTACGACGCCTACGTGGTAGCCGACGTCTCGCAGCGGCGCCAGCGGGTGGTGCTCGAGACCACCACCCTGGCGCTCAGCGAAGGGCTGGAGGCGGTCATGCCGGAAGACCTGATCGAAGAGGTAACCCACCTCGTCGAGTGGCCGGTGGCGGTAATGGGAAGTTTTTCTCGAAAGTATCTGGAGCTCCCCGACGAGGTGCTGGCCACGGTAATGATCCAGCATCAGCGCTTCTTCCCGGTGCGCGCGGGCGAACGCCTCAGCAACCGTTTCATCGGCGTCTCCGGGCACCAGCCGCCCGACCTGGACGTGGTGCGCGCGGGCTACGAGCAGGTGCTCGAAGGCCGCATCTACGACGCCTACTTCTTCTGGACCGAAGACCTGAAGACCCCGCTGGCCGAACACCACAAGAAGCTCGCGGGCATCAACTTCCAGCGCGGCCTGGGCACGATGGCCGACAAGACGGAGCGCGTGCGCCGGGCGGCGGAAAAGCTAGGCGGTCGGCTCGGGCTCGACGAGGGCGTGCTGCGCGAGGCCGCCGCGCTCTTCAAGGCCGACCTGCCCACCCAGATGGTCTACGAGTTTCCCGAGCTCGAAGGCATCATGGCCCGCGCCTACGGCGAGAAGCAGGGGCTGGACCCGCGCGTGGCGCGGGTGCTAGAGGACGCGGTACGCCCCCGCGGGCCCGACGCGCCCCTGCCCGAAACGCCCGAGGGCGCGCTTCTCGCCGCCCTCGACCGCGCCGACACCCTGCTGGGCTTCTTTCACCTGGGTAAGAAGCCCAGCGGCTCCGCCGACCCCTACGGCCTGCGCCGCGCCGCTGCGGGCCTGGTGCGCATCCTTGGCCGTATGGGCTGGGATCTGCCGCTCGAGGCCGTGCTGGAAGCCGCCGCCGAGGCCTACCGCGACCGTGGACTCGACGTAAGCCCCGACGTGGCTCAGGCCGCCCGCGCCTTCATCGAGGAGCGGCTCGAGTCGCTGCTCACCGAGGCCGGTCTGCCTACGCTGGCGGTGCGCGCCGCCCAGAAGGCTCCCTCGGTCTACGGCAAAATGCTGCGAGCGCGCCTCGTCTACGAGCTGATGCAGCGGCCCGAGTTCGCCGAGCTGACCCGGCTCTACAAGCGCGCCGCCAACCTGGCCTCACAGGGCGAGAGCACGCGCGAACCCGACCCGGAGCTCTTCGAGACCGAAGAAGAAAAAAAGTTGCATGCCGCCGTACAACCAACCCGCGAGGCCGTGGAAGAGCTGCTGCAACGCGGCTCCGAACTACTCCCGCCCTGGGACCCGGCCGCACCGCTCCCTAAGGCCGACCTCACCCCGCTGGAAGGGCCGCTGGCCCAGATCCTGGCCCTCGCCGGCGCCCTCGACCCTTTCATGGACCACGTGCTGGTAATGGTGGACGACGCGGCGGTGCGCGAGAACCGGCTGGCGCTCTTGCGCGGCGTTCGCGACGCACTGGGTGAGCTGGGGGCGCTCGAGCTGCTCGGCGCATGAACATTCGTGCAAACTGTACGGCAGAGGCCGCGCGCGCGGCCTCTTTCCTTGCACGCCGCGCCGGGCTGTGCTAGTTTTAGTGAATCTTTTCGCGCACCCCGCGTGCGCCTTGGAGGAGTCATGCGCGTCGCCATCGTTGGAGCCACGGGAGCCGTAGGCAAAGAGCTGATCAAAGTCCTCGAAGAGCGCGACTTCCCGTTAAGCGAGCTGCGGCTGTATGCCAGCCCGCGCTCCGCTGGAAAGACCGTCGTCTTTCGCGGAAAGCCCCTGACCGTCGAGGTCACCCCAGAAGGCCCCATCCCCGCCGACGTGGTGCTCGCCAGCGCCGGCGGCGGGGTCTCCAAAAAGCTGGCCCCGCTGTGGTCGGGCGAGGGAGCCGTTGTCATCGACAATTCTTCAGCCTGGCGCTACGACCCCGAGGTGCCGCTCGTCATCCCCGAGATCAACCCCGAGGCGGCCAAGAATCACAACGGTATAATCGCCAACCCCAACTGCACAACCGCCATTCTGGCGGTCGCCCTCTGGCCCCTGCACGAGGCCTTCAGCGCCACCCATGTGGTGGTCAGCACTTACCAGGCCACCAGCGGCGCCGGCGCCGAGGGCATGCAGGAACTGCTGGACGAAACCCGCAACCACCTGGAGGGCCGCCCCGTGAGCCACAAGGTCTTCCAACACCCCATTCCCTTCAACGTCATCCCCCACATAGACGCCTTCCAGGAGAACGGCTACACCCGCGAGGAGATGAAGGTGGTATGGGAAACCCGCAAGATCTTCGGCGAGCCGGAGATGAAGATCAGCTGCACCGCGGTTCGCATCCCCACCCTGCGCGCCCACTCCGAGGCGGCCACCGTCCTCTTCGAGCGTCCCGTCACTCCCGAGGCGGCGCGCACCGTGCTGGAAGAAGCGCCGGGGGTGGAGGTCGTGGACGATCCCGATCAAAACCGCTACCCAATGCCGCTTTCGGCCACCGGCAAGTGGGACGTGGAGGTAGGGCGGATCCGCAAGAACCCCGCCTTCGACAACGCCCTCGACTTCTTCGTCTCGGGCGACCAGCTGCTCAAGGGCGCCGCCCTCAACGCCGTTCAGATCGCCGAGCTGCTCCGCTAGCTCCGCGAGCGCTACAATGGAGTAGAAAGGAGGGCAACATGGCGGTTTACAAAAAGATTGAACTCGTGGGTACCAGCAGCGAAAGCCTCGAGGACGCAATCCGCACGGCCATCAAGAAGGCCTCTGAGACGCTGCGCAACCTCGACTGGTTCGAGGTCAAGGAGATCCGCGGCAAGATCAATGGGGACGACGTGCAAACCTTCCAGGTTGTACTGACGGTTGGTTTCAAGATCGACTAATTCGTGGTAGGCGACTTCTTCTCGAAAGTTTGGTACGTGCTCACCGACCCCGCGCGGGCCGGTGAGCACCTTACCCTAACTGCGGCTGGGGTCAAGTACGCCCTCGTCTGGACGCACTCGAAGGCCGCCCTCGACTTCAGCCGCGAGGTGTCCGCCGCCCGCGGCATGAAGGTGGTGCCCCTCTATTCCTGGACCTTGAAGGACGCCTTCCTCACCGCCAGCGAAAAACTGGGCGCGACCCACCTGCTCATCGACTACCGGCCCGGCTCGCTCCAGGCGGCCGCCGCCCCCATTGCCCTGGCCCGCGAACGCATCCAACCCAAGCCACAAAACCACAAGGCGTAAAAAGACCGACG
>Ga0256835_1001382_pt1 | contig 14692 bp, 15 predicted proteins | sample PIR30metaG_FD_185972 | JGI IMG/M metagenome (GOLD analysis project Ga0256835, IMG submission 185972) | Hydrothermal vent microbial communities from East Pacific Rise, Pacific Ocean - PIR-30 | ecosystem: Environmental > Aquatic > Marine > Hydrothermal vents | place: Pacific Ocean: East Pacific...
CTTCGCCCGCCTGGGCATCCAGACCTACGGCTTCACCCCCATGAAGCTGCCCGCCGGCTTCGAGTTCTCCAAGCTGATTCACGCCGCCGACGAGCGGATCCCGGTACAGGCGCTCCACTTTGGCGTGGACGTGCTGCGGCGCTTTTTCAGGACGTACGGGAGGTGAACCCGATCCGTCGCAGCGACGGCGTATACTAAAGCGATGCTCAGCTGGCTCGACGTCCTGGCGATCACCACCGCCGCGCTTGCCACCGCGATAGGTGTGCGGCGGGGAGGCGGCTTTCTGCTAGCCCTACCGATCGCCGGGGCGATCTACTGGCTGGGGCTCGACTACGTACCCAGCCCTCCTTGGCTGCTCTTGCTCGGCCTGGGCAGCGGGCTTATCGCCGCGTTCGTAAGCGGTTGGCTGCCCATAAGTTTTCCCTTCAAACTCGACCCCGTTCTGGGCGGCCTCGCGGGGTTCCTCTGGGGCGTTTTTCTGGCGCTGGTATTGTGGGTGGGACTACCCTCGGAGTACAGCCCGGCCACGGGGGCCATCCGCTACCCGGCGCTCTCGGCCCCGCCCATCATCCAGGACGCGGTGGCTTCGAGTCCCTTTGCGCCTAAACTTTTCTCGGCGATATGGCAGCACCCCCTGGCGCGTAAACTGTTTTTTGGACCCGAACCCATACGCTAACCGCTACTCGGCCAGCACCGTCGCCAGGTCGTAAACGCTGCGGTCGATCGGCTTGCGCCGTTCCACCGCCTCGGCCAGCGGCGTGAGCGCGATCTCACCCTCGACCTCACCCAGCATCACCCCGCTGCTGCCCGAAACCAGCGTCTCGGCGGCGGCCGCGCCCAGGCGACTGGCCAGCACCCGGTCGCGCGCGGTGGGCGAACCCCCACGCTGGATGTGACCCAGCACGGTCACCCGTCCCTCGAAGGGGTGAATACGCTGGGCGGCCTTCATCAGAGTGTCGGCGCCTCCGGGATAGGCGCCCTCGGCCACCACAATGATCGAGGAGTGCTTGCCCTTCTCCTCGGAGACGCGAATCTGCTCGGCGATCTCCTCGGGACCGGTAGGAATCTCGGGCAACGCGATCACCTCGGCCCCGCCAGCGAGCCCGACGTCCAGGGCGATGAAGCCGGCGTGCCGGCCCATCACCTCGATGAAGAAGACGCGCTCGTGGCTGGCGGCGGTGTCGCGGATGCGGTCGATGGCGTCGAGGGCGGTGTTGACCGCTGTGTCGAAGCCGATGGTGAAGTCGGTGCCATAGAGGTCGTTGTCGATAGTCCCCGGCACCCCCACGACGGGCACGCGGTGTTCCTGGGTAAGCTTGATGGCGCCACGGAAGGTGCCGTCGCCGCCGATGGCCACCAACCCCTCGATCCCCGCCTCTGCCAGGCGGCGGGCGGCCTCCGCGCGTCCCTCGGGCTCCATGAACGCCTTGCTGCGCGCGGTGCGCAAGATCGTGCCGCCGCGCTGGATGATGTTGGCCACGTCGCGCGGCGCCAGCGGCACGAACTCCCCTTCGATCATCCCCGCGTAACCGCGGCGGATCCCCACCACCTCGACGTCGTTCGCCGCCGCCCAGCGCACCACCGCGCGCAAGGCGGCGTTCATGCCGGGGGCGTCGCCCCCGCTGGTCATTACACCGATCCGCTTCATGTCTTCTCCTTTCGGTAGGCCCACCTGCGAGCCTCGTTGCGCGGTACGCCCCGGGCCTCGAGCGCCTCCGCCAGCGCCCGACCGCCAAGCCCTCCAGCGGCCAGCTCCGCGGCCAGCTCCGCGGCGTCGGGGCGACTTTCGGGCAGTTCGCGAGGCCCCAGGACGATCACGAACTCTCCGCGCGGATTCCGGAACCGCGTAAGGGCTTCTTCGAGCCGGCCCCGCCAGATTTCTTCGTGCTTCTTGGAAAGCTCGCGCGCCAGCGCGACCGGGTGGTCGGGACCGTAGATAGCCAGCAGGTCGGTAAGCGTGCGCTGGAGCCGGTGAGGCGCTTCGTAGAGCACCACGGTGCGTTCCTCGCGCCTAAGGGCCTCGAGCCGCAACCTGCGGGCGCGTCCCGTCGGCAGGAAGCCCTCGAAGACGAACCGCGCCGTGGGCAGCCCCGAGGCCACGAGTGCGGGCACGAAGGCGGTGGGCCCCGGCAGCACCTCGACGCGAAAGCCCTTTGCGAGCGCCAGCGCCACCAGCTCGGAGCCGGGGTCGCTAATGCCCGGGGTGCCGGCGTCGGAGGCGTAGGCCACGTAGTCGTGCTCCTCGAGCAATCGCTCGGCGCGGTCCAGCGTGTGCTGGTCGACCCGCACCAGCGGCGTGGCGATGCCGTAGTGCCGTAGTAGTTTGGCGGTGCGGCGGGTGTCCTCGCAGGCCACCACCTCGGCTTCCCCTAGCACCTCGAGCGCCCGCAGCGTTACGTCGGCCAGGTGACCGATCGGCGTGGGCACGAGCACCAGCTTGCGCATGGTCCCATCCTACCCGGCGCCGCGGCTCCGTTCGGCCGCCGCGGCGCTCCACTGCACCAACGCGACGGCCAGCACCACCAACGCGCCCCCGACCATCCCCCGAAGACCCAGCGCCTCGCCCAGCACCAAGTAAGCGAAGACCGCCGCCCAGACGGGCTCCATCGAGTAGATCACCGCCGCCTCTGGCGCGCTCACATGGCGCTGGCCCACGGCCATCAGCCAGGTCGTGAGCGCGGTGGCGGCCACCCCCAGGTAGAGCACCGCTACCCAGGGGACCTCCAGTTCCGCGAGCGCCGCCAAGTCGCCGCTCACCCAGGCCCAGGCGCCCACGAAGAGGCTGAGCCCCACCAGCTGGGTGAGACTGAGCGCAAAGGCGTCGTGCATACGGGTGTGCAACTCCAGCCGTAAAATGTAGATCGCGTAGGTTACGGCGGTGGCCAGCGTCCAGAAGTCGCCTGCGTTCGGCGGGCTACCGTCGTTGGCGAGCAGGCCCACCCCCACGAAGCTAGCCAGGGCCCCGAGCCAGACCCAGAGGGGTACGCGCCGGCCCGCGAGCCCCGCGAATACCGGCACCAGCACCACGCTCAGCGCGGTGATGAAGGCGCTGCGCCCGGCGGTGGTGTAGAGCAGGCCGATCGTCTGGGCGGCGTAGCCCAAAAAGGCCCAGAAGGCCAGGTCTAAACCCGGGCCCCAGGCGCCGCGGGCCCGCTTCCAGAAGGGCAGGAAGAAGGCCGCACCCACCAGAAAGCGGAGCAGCATGAGCAGACTGGGCGGAAACTGCTCGAGCGCCCCCTTGACCACCACGAAGGTCGAGCCCCAGATCAGCGTAACTAAGGTGAGCGCAAGAAGCCCGCGCAGGTGGGCGTTCACGGTGCCCAGTGTACACGCTAGCGAGAAAGGGCGGCGAGCAGCCACAGCGCCATGTTTAGCCCCAGGGTGAGCATCAAGCTCACCAGCAGCATGGAAGTGACGGGCACGAAGACCCGCACGCCGTCGCGCTCGAAGCGCAGGTCGCCCGGCAGGTGGCCGAACCATCCGAAGAGTGCCGGCCACCACCAAAGCAGCAACCCGGTGAAGACGATCAACAGCCCCACGGCCACCAGCCAGCGGCCCAGCTCGCTCATGACCTCATTATGACGTGCCGGAGGGGTTCTTTCCAATCCGGCCGCCGAGCGGGTAACGTAGGTTCATGATTGAAGTGCGTGAGGCGAGCGGCACCGAAGAGGTGATGTTGACCGAGGACCTGCAGATCGCCGCCTGGAACTTCAGCGAGCGCGAGATCGCGCCGCACTCGGCGCTGGTGGCGAGCCAGCACTCGGGCGGCCTCGTCGCCCTGGCCTGGGCCGAGGGCGAGGCCGTGGGCTTCGTCTGGGGCTTCCCGGCCTTTGAGGGCGGCCGCGTTTGGCACCACTCGCACCAGATGGGCGTGCGCCCCGACTGGCAGGGCAAAGGGGTGGCGCTGGCGCTCAAGCGCTACCAGCGCCGCTGGGCGCTGGAGCGCGGCTACGACTTGGTCACCTGGACCTTCGACCCGTTGCTCACCAAGAACGCGCGGTTCAACCTCGGAAAACTCGGCGCATGGGCGGGCCGCTACTTCCCCGACTTCTACGGCCTGCGCACCGGCCTGTACGCGGGCATTCCCGCGGACCGGCTGCTCGTAAGCTGGGAGCTCGAACACCCGCGGGTGCGCGCGCGGCTGGGGCGCATCCCGCCCCCGCCCGAACCCGCAGGCGAACCCCTGGCGCGTACCCGCGGCGAGGGCCTTAACCTCGTCCCCGAGCGCCTGCTCACCCCTAGCGCCGCGCGCGTCTACCTGGAGGTGCCGCCCGACCTCGAGGCTCTCAAGGCCAGCGACCTGGGCCTCGCCGAGACCTGGCGGCTCTTCACCCGCGAGGCCTTCACCTGGGCCTTCGCCCAGGGTTACCGCGCGCTGGAGCTGGCCCGCAGGGGGCCGCGGGTCTTCTACCAGCTCGATCGCACCAAAGATCCGGCCGACCGCAGCTAAGGGCTCTCCAGAGCCAGCGCGCGCGCCGCCAGCGCCGCGCCGATCACGCCCGCGTCCTCGCCCAGACGCGCAGGCAAAAGCGCGGCGGTCCGCCAGCCCGCCGCGTGACGCTCGAAAGCCCGGCGCACGCGCTCGAGCCAGACCTCTCCTCCGCCGAGGGCCACCCCGCCGCCGACGACTACTACCTCAGGGTCCCACAATTTCTGGGCGTCCGCGAGCGCCTGGCCCAGATAGTCGGTTCCGGCCTCGACGATGCGCGCGGCCTTGGCCTCGCCGGCGCGCCAGCGCGCAAACAGTTCGGGCGTGTCAAGGGGCTCGGCGTAGGCGTAGCCAGCGTCACGCGCCAACGCCCGCCCGCTCGCCACCGCTTCCAGACAACCGGCGTTGCCGCAACCGCAGACCGGACCACCGGGCAGCACGGTGAGGTGGCCGATCTCCCCCGCCTGGCCGAAGGCGCCCCGCCAGACCCGTCCGCCGCTGACGAGCCCACCGCCAATCCCGGTGGAGACGGTCACGAAGAGCGAGGATGCCGCGTCCCGGGCCGCGCCCAGGTGATGCTCTGCCAGCGCCGCGGCATTGGCGTCGTTTTCCAAAACCACCGGCAGCTTCAGCGCCTCTTCGAGGCGGGGACCGAGCGGCACGTTGCGGAAGTGGGGAATGTTGGGAGCAAAACGAACCGTTCCGGTAGCAAAGTCAATGGGGCCCGGGGTACCCACCCCAACCGCCGTCACCGGAGGCCCGGCCTCGGCCAGCGCCTCGCTGGCCGCCGCGATCATCACCTGCAACACCGCTTCTGCGCCTTCCTGCGGCGTAGCGATGCGCGTTCGCCAGACCAGCCGTCCGCCCTCGAGCACCCCCAGGGCGATCTTGGTGCCCCCCAGGTCAATCCCGAGCGTCGCCACCCTCGTCCTCCAGCAGGGCGCGCGCTCCGGCTTCGGCCGCCTCGGGCACCCAGACCCCCACGGGACCGGTGGCCTCGGGAAGGATGCCCGCGAAGTCGGCATAGGGCCCGAAGACGCGCGCGGCGATGCCCGCCTCGCGCAACCGTCGCACGATCGGCTCGGCGAGCAGCGGCTCGCACTCGAGCAGCATCACGTAGTCGGCTCCGGCGTGATGCTTCTTCACGCCTCCCCGTCCTCCAGGCGCAGCAGCCGGCGGGCGTGCTCGAGCCGTTCCTCGGGCACCCACAGCGAGGTCGGCGTCATCGTGGGCAGCATCCCCTCCAGCTCCACCGGCGGCCGCTCGATCTCGGCGGGGATGCCCGCCGCACGCAGCTCGGCGGCGAAGCCGTCCACGATGGGGCGCTCGCCGTAGAGCAGGAAGGCGTAGACCCGCCCCCCGATCCGCTTGGTCCTAGGCGTTTCCATGCAGCACCTCCAATAACCGCCGTGCCAGCCGGGCGTAGAGCGCGGCCGCTTCCTCGATCTCCCCTACCGCCACACGCTCCCGGGTGGTGTGGGCCAGCTCCGGGTCGCCCGGCCCCAGCCCCAGCACCACGGCGCCGCTGGCTGCCAGGTAGGGCGCGTCGGTGGTGAACCACCAGATGCCCGCCTCCTCCTCACCGAGCTCAGCGAGGGCCGCGCGCAGGAGCGGATGGTCCGCCGGCACCAAATGCGGCGGAAAGACCATGGGGTAGCGCATCGTCACCTCGCCGCTGGCGCGTTCGGTCTCGGGCACGTAGACGGAGGCGTCGCCCGCGATCAGGCGCAGGCGCTCGAGGATCGCCTCCGGATCCTCGCCGGGCACGAAGCGGTAGTCCACGCAGACCTGGGCCAGGCCCGGCACCACGTTGGTGGCCCGGGGACGGCTCTCCACGTAGGTGGGGGTGCAGCTCGCCCGTCCCAGCTCGGGGTGCTCGGCGGTCTCGAAGGCCTCGAGCGCAGCCAGAAAACGCCCCAGATCGGGCAGGGGATTGTGTCCCAGCTCGGGACGTGCCGCGTGCGCCAACCGCCCCTCGTAGTCGGCCCAGACCTCGAGCCGGCCACGGTGGCCGCGCATCAGTCGATTGTTCGAAGGCTCGCCCAGGATCGCCGCGTCGGCGCGGAGGCGTTCGGCGGCGAAGCGGCTGCCGAGTCCGCCCACCTCCTCCTGCACCACAGCCAGGAAACGCACCCGGCCCGGCGGTGGGTCCTGGGCCAGGTTCGCCATCGCCCCCAGCATGGCCGCGAGCGCCCCTTTCATGTCCACCGCTCCGCGGCCCCAGAGCTCACCCTCCACCACTTCGCCCGCAAAGGGCGGATGCGGCCAGGCGTCAGGGTCGCCCGCCGGCACCACGTCCATGTGTCCGGTGAGCAGCACCTCGAAGGGGCCCTCGCCCAGAGTGAACTCCACGTTGCCGGCGTCGTCGAGCTGGGGCCGGAAGCCCAGGGCCTCGGCTTCTTCCATCAGCACCCGCGCCGCCGGGGCCTCGCCCCCCGAGGGGCTTTCGGCGCGAAGGAGCCTTACAGCCGTCCTGACGATGTTCATATTTCCATCCTACTTGCGCCGGGCCGCCAACGCCCAGTGGATGGCTATGCCCGCCGCCACCGCGGCGTTCAGGCTGGGGGTGCGCCCCCGCAGGGGGATGTATACGAGCTGGTCGCAGCGGTCGCGCACCAACCGCCTCAGCCCCGAACCCTCCGAGCCAATCACCCAGGCCAGCGGCCGCTCGTAGTCGGCCGCTTCGAGCGCCACCTCGCCTTCGCCCGCCAGACCGTAGACCCATACGCCGGATTTCTTCAGCTCCTCGATGTAGCGCGGCAGGTTGGGCACCTGTACAACCGGCAGTTGCCGCGCCGCGCCCGCCGAGGCCTTGACGGCCACCGGCGAGAGGGGGGCGCTGCGGCGCGCTTCGCTCACCACCCCGTGCGCCCCCAGCGCCTCGGCGCTGCGCAGGATGGCACCGTAGTTGCGCGGGTCGGTAATGCCGTCGAGCAGCACCAGAAGCGGCAGTTCGCCGCGCTCGCGAGCCAGGCGCAGGGGGGCGTCGGGCTCCGCCAGGCGGATCGCCTCGATCTCGGCGGCAACGCCCTGGTGCCGGGTGGTGCGCACCAGCTGGTCGAGCTCGATGCGCGGCACCAGCTCGTAGTAAATGCCCGCGTCCTCGAGCTTCTTCAGGAACTTGCGCTCAACGCCGCGGGCCACCAGCACCCGGCGCACCCCGCCTTCACGCGCGGCCTCGAGCACCGGATTGCGACCGTAGATCCACATGCCCCCAGCCTACCGCGACGGCGGCAAAAGGGCCCGCGGGCGGTTTTCCCGCCCGCGGGCCCTGGCCGAACCCACCAAACTACGTACAACTCACTACGCACCGCGTATCATTCTCACAACTGACTACGCGGGTCCAGCGCGTCGCGCAACCCGTCACCCATATAATTGAAGGCCAGCACAGTGATCAGGATCATCAACCCCGGGTAGATTGCCAAATGAGGGGCGTAGAAGATGAAGTCCTGCGCCCCGGTGAGCATGTTGCCCCAGGTCGGCACCGGCGGCTGGATGCCGAAACCGAGGAACGAGAGCGCCGCCTCCACCAGGATGGCCGTGCCCACGGCCAGGGTGGCGTCGACGATGATGGGCGCCAGAGTGTTGGGTACCAAGTGACGGAACATGATGCGCGGCTCGCTCGCTCCCAGCGCGTAGGCGGCCATCGAGAACTCCTGCTCGCGCAGGCTCAGTATCTGACCGCGCACCAGCCGCGCCGAGGTGATCCAGCCGAAGATGATCAGAATACTGATGATGATGAATACCGAGGCCGACTCACCAAATACCCCTTGGGCGAACCGCCCCAGCGGCGAGCGCGAGTCGTTGAGGAAAGCTGAGAGCACCAGCAGAAGCGGCAGCGTGGGAATGGAGAGCATGAAGTCGATCAGGCGGCTGATCACGATATCCAGGTCCAGCTTCAGCTGCCCTATCAACCCCCAGGCCAGCAACGCCAGGGCCGCGGCGCCGCCGGCTACCAGACCGACCGTCGAGAGCGCTCCATTGACGCCGCCCGCGCCAATCGAGGGCAGCGCCAGGGTGCGGGTGATGTCCCAGATCAGCCAGGCCGTGCCCCCCAGGATGCCCCAGCTGAGCACCGTCCAGGTCATGCGGCTCAGGTGCGCCCCGAAGACGCCGAAGAGGTTGAGCGCCAGTACGCCCAACGCCACCAGCACGGACGCGATCCAAAAGGCCCCGGTCTGCCCCGCGACCGCCAGCGATCCCAGCAGTCCCAGGGCCAGCAGACCCAGACCCAGCGCGAGCCCGAAGGCGGCCAGGCTGCCCTCGGCGACCATCTCACGCAGCCGCTTCGAGAAGGGCCCCGCGTAGAAGTCGAAGGGGCGGCCCGAGAAGAAGCCCGCTAGCGCGCCAATGACGGTGCCGATGATGACGCTAACGATCGCCACCGAAAAGCCGACCAAAAGCGAGATGCGGCCGCCGAAGAGGATGCGCGAGAAGACGTCGCGGCCCAGCTCGTCGGTGCCGAGCAGGTGCCCTTCAGAACCGGGCGGCAGGAAGTAGTAGGCCTTGAGGTTGGCCCCTGAGGGCTGCTCGTTGGGGTCGGGGATCCAACCCAGCGAGACCAGTAAAGGAGCCACCAGGCTGGCCGCGACCAGGATCACGATGACGATCATCGAAAACTGGGCCATGCGGTGCTTGCGAAAACGACGCCAAGCCAGCTGCCAGGTGGACTCCCCGCGTTCGACGTTTTTTGCGTTTACGTTGCTTGCCACCGTCGCCTCCTAGTTGTAGCGGATGCGGGGGTCCACCACCGCGTACGCCAGGTCCGCTAACAGGTTGAACAGCGCCGTCAGGAAGGCCAAGAAGACGAGCGCCGCCATGGCCACGTTATAGTCTTTCTCGAGCAGCGAGTCGAAAAGGGCGCGCCCCATGCCGGGCCAGGAGAAGATCGTCTCGGTGATCACCGCGCCGCTGAACAGCCCTGGAATGGCCAGGCCCACGAGGGTGACGATCGGGATCAGGGCGTTGCGCAGCGCGTGCTTATAGATGACCACCCGCTCGGAAAGCCCCTTGGAGCGCGCGGTGCGGATGTAGTCCTGCTGCAGCACCTCGAGCATCGAGGAGCGGGTGAACCGGGTCCAACCGGCCATCGAGAGCACCGAGAGAGTGAAAACGGGCAGGACCAGATACCAGGCTCGGTCCTTCAAGTAAGCCCACCAGCCCACGGTATCGGGGCTCACCCCCGGTGAGACGAACCCCCCCGCCGGGAAGATGGGTTCGAAGCGCCCCAGCCGTTCCGGCAGCCAGACCGCAAAGAGCAGCATCAGCATGATGCCGAGCCAGAAGACCGGGGTGGAGTAACCGACGAACGAGAAGAACGTCACCACGTAGTCGGCTATGGAATACTGGCGCACCGCCGAGAAGACGCCCACTGGTATGGCGACCGCCAGCGCCAGCAGGAACGACAACCCCGTGAGCAGCAGGGTGTTCTGCATGCGCCCGTAAATGAACTGGGCCGCGGGCTGCGCGTAGGTGCGCGAGAGCCCCAGATCGCCCTGGAGCGCCCGCCCCAGCCACTTGAAATAGCGGATGTGAATCGGCTGGTCGAGGCCGTAGGCGGCCTTGAGCTTGGCGATGTCCTCCTGAGTCAGGTGCGGATTCTGAAAGATCAGGCCTTCGAGCGGATCGCCCGGCTGCAGGGCCACCAGGGTGTAGATGGCCAGGGATACGAAAAAGAGCAGCGGGATCATCTGCAGAAGACGCCTGAGGGTATACGCGATCATGCGAAGGTTCTCCTATTCCCGTGTTGTGTTTTAGAAATCCATGGCCGCGCCGTCGGCGCGGCCATGGTGCGATCAAAAGATTACTGCTCCAAAGCGCTGATGCCGTACTTGGCCTGATCGAAGACCTGCTGGGCGCCGTTCTCGGTCCAGCCGATCAACCAGGCGTTGGTGGTGGGGTAGCCGAAGCTGCCGAAGTAGGTGCTGGAAACGAAGTTGACCAGACCCTTCTTAACCACCAGCGGGTTGGAACGCCAGTAGTACGGAAGCGCCGGTAGCTCTTCGGCCCAGATCTCCTGCATCCGCTGCCAGTACTCCTTACGCTTGGCGGCGTCGAACTCGATCATCGCCTTGGCGCGCAGTTTGTCGAACTCCTCGTTGCACCAGTTGAAGTTCACGCCGGAGTAGTTGTTTTCGGGCGTGGGCACGAAGGTCTCGCCGGTGATGTAGTCCTTGCAAGTGAAGACTCCGGCGTCGTCCACGATGCCGAACAGCCAGGCGAACTCGAAGAGGCCCTTCCAGCTGCCGTCGTAGGCCTTGGAGAAGAAGTCGTTGGAGAAAACTACCGAGGAGGGGGCGTTGTTGATCTTGACCTTTATGCCCACCTTCTTGAGGTCGTTCTGGAAGAAGACCTGGGTACGTTCACGGATGCGGTTGCCCGCGGTGGTCACGTACTCGATCTCGAACTTGACGGTGCGACCGTCGTCGGTCTTGCGCTCCAGGTAGCCGTCGCCGTCCAGGTCCTTCCAGCCCAGCTCTGCCAGCAGTTGCTTGGCCTTCTCGGGATCGTAGGGGTACTTCGCCACGTTGGGGTTGGCATTGGGATCGGCGAAGTGGACCCAGGTATCGGCCACCGGCTGCAGGCCGTCGAAGAAGGCGTCCACCAGACCCTGGCGGTTCATGGCGTAGAGAATCGCCTGACGGGTCTTGGGGTTGTCGAGCATCAGGTCCTTGACTTCCTGGACGTTGCTGAACTTGTTGACCTCGGCGTGTTCCCAGATCACGCCCGGCACCGCCCAGATATCGAAGCGCCCCTTGGCCCGGCGCACCAGCTGCGGCGCGCGCGCCTGGTCAAAGGTAAGCGCCACGCTGGAGGTGGCGTCTATGCCCCCGCCCAGAATGGCCACCAGCAGGGCGTTGGTATCACCGATGAAGCGGTAGGTCACCTTCTGCACGTACTTGTCGGCTCCGCCCGGCGGGGTGATGAAGAACTTGGGGTTGCGCACCATTTCCAGGCTGCTGCCCGGTACCCAGCGCTTAAGCACGAATGGGCCCGAGTAGACCATGCTGCCCTTGCTGAGCGCGCTGGGGGTGGAGAACTTGGACACGAAACCCTGGAAGAGTTCGGTAATCTTGGCCGCGTCCTTTTCGGGGTCGAGCTTGGCGATCTCGGCCTTGGTCTTCTCCCACTCGCCCTTCATGACGTGTGCGGGCGCGATGCCAATCGCCGAGCCTACCAGGTCGTAGAAGTACGCAGGTTCGAAGGTGACGGTAAAGTTCTTGCCGTCCTTGACGCTCAGCTTGATGCGGTTCCAGTAAGTGGGATCCTGTACCGGAGCGCCTGGCTGCTTGCCTACTTCGTAGTAGAACTTCACGTCGGCTGAGGTGATGGGCGTACCGTCGGACCAGAAGATGTCGTTGCGCAAGGTGTAGTTGATGTCAATGCGCTTCTTGCCCTCACCCAGGTCGGTCACCTTGACGCGCCCGTTCTCGGTGGTGGGCACTTCGGTGACCAGGTAGGGCTGGTCGTTGCCGTCTATGTCTATGTACTCGAGCCCCGCCCAAAGGAAGCTCTCGATCTCGCTGGCGATGGCGGCGCTGCTCACGAAGGCCCAGGCGTCGCCGAGTACGCGCGGCTCCTGCGAAGCGCCGATCACCAGACTGTTGTCCCGCGGCCCGGCCAGCGCCAGACCCAATACAGCTACAAGACCTAGAGTAAGAAGTTGAATCTTCTTCATACTCCTCCTTTCCGGGGATTGAAACCCCATGTACATGGCGATGGTTTCACCGCCTTTATTATACGGAGACCCGCTAATATCGCAACGAACAACGGCCCCCGGATCGGTCTATGCTGCAAGTATGATTATGGACCGCATCCAGCACGCTTTGGCCGCCACCTGGACGCCGGCCTGGCTGTTCTACGGCTTCGGAAACGGGAACTCGCTTGCGCTGGAAATTCTCGACCTCGAGCACGTTCATCTGACGCGCCGCTTCGCCTACCTGGTTCCGCGTTCGGGCTCCCCCCGGCTGCTCGCCCACCGCCTCGAGCTCGAACGCTTCGACCACCTGCCCGGTGAGCGTATCCTCTACGCGAGCTGGCTGGAGTTCGACCGGGGGCTCGAGCGCCTTCTGGATGGGGTAACGCGCGCCGCCCTCGACTACCACCCCGGCGCCCGCATTCCTTACCTCTCGCGGGTGGACGCCGGCTTCGTCGAGCGGGTGCGGGCTTTGGGCGTAGAGGTCGTGAGCGCGGCGCTGCCGCTGCTGCACCTGCAGACCTGGGGCCCGGGCGACCTGGCCGCCCACCGCCGCGCCGCCGCAGTGCTGCACGAGGCCCGCGACGCCGCGCTGGCCTTCTTGCGCTCGCGCCTGCCCGATTCGCCGCCGCGCGAGCTGGAGGTGCAGCAGGTAATGCTAAATGTTTTTGCCGAGCGTGGCGTCGAATCCGACCACCCGCCCATCGTTGCCTTTGGCGCGCACGCCGCCCGGCCCCACTACGCTCCCGAACCGGAGAGTGACGCCACATTGCAACCTGGCGACGTGGTTCTCCTCGACCTCTGGGCGCGCGAGCCCGGCGGGGTCTACGCCGACATCACCTGGATGGCCGGCTGGCAGGTTTCGCCCGAGGTCTCGCAGGTCTGGGAAGCGGTGGCCGCCGCCCGCGACCGGGCGGTAGAGGTGGTGCAACGCGCCTACGCCGCCGGCCGCCACCCGGCAGGTTGGGAAGCAGACAGCGCTGCCCGCGAAGTGCTGGAAGAGCGCGGCTATGGTGAGTACGTGCTCCACCGCACCGGCCACAACCTGGGCCGCACGGACCCCCACGGCAGGGGCACCCACCTGGACGACTTCGAGAGTCACGACACCCGCCCGCTCATCCCCGGCCTGGCGTTTACCGTGGAGCCCGGCGTTTACCTTACCGGCCGCTTTGGCATCCGTAGCGAGATAGACGTTTATCTGCACGAAGAAGGGCCGGAGGTGACGACTGATTTCCAGTTAGAAATGAATTTGCTATAATTTGTGCATGAATGACAATAAGTATGGGAAAGTAGCCCTAAGAGCTACTGAACTGGTAAGCAGCGGTGCAGTGTCTAACCCGAGAGAAGCCTGGAAAATGGCTGCGGAAGAAGTTATTACAAGTGAATCGTCAAAGAATAAGGGTTGTCCAAGAGTTGCGTACCTGTACCTTTGCCAGAAAGGTAAGGTAGCAGGCGTACCTGCGGGTCAGTATGTAGCCGGAGGCAAGGCTCCTGCTAATGGTGTGTATGCAATGCGCGCCCTTGAATTAATCACAGAGCGCCCATACTTAATGGACAACAAAACGGAACTATGGAAAATGGTCACAGGTGGAGACAAGAAACATAATGGTCAACTTGATGTAGTGCTGTCTTTGTATGTACATAATTTATTGCAGTATTGAAGTTAATGTTTAATATACAAATTATTTTAAACTATTCAATCATGGTAAAAAATCAATAGCAAAAGTTTTTACCCTGCTTTTGCAATGAGCCAAAGGGTTATTTGTCTCGTACCTGCGGCATGATTTGGAGCGCTTGAAAAAGCTGTGTCCCCGGTCAAGCGGGTAACTTTTAACCCGCGCGAGACCGGGCCTGCCCCGGGCTTGATCCGGGGACCCATGCCGCGCCCAAAACCATGGTTCAGCCGCCGCAAAATAACGCCCCCTCCCCTGGGGGAGGGCCGGGGTGGGGGTTTTTGGTGATGCCTGAGCCAAATGTCCGGCTTTAGATTCACGGCCGCCCTACACCCCACGCCCCACTCCCTACACCCCGAATAAACAACCCCCTCCGGCTGCTTCGCAGCCACCTCCCCGAGGGGAGGGTTTACTTAAGACGCCATTAGACGAAAACGAAGCGGCCACCATGCTTTAAGCTCTGGATTCCAGCTCGCGCAGGCAACCGCCTGCTTGGCTGGAATGACAAGATTGGTGACGAGATTGATTGGGATGATGGGGTTGATTCGTGATGCTTGCAATAGCCAATTCGTCAGTTCCCGACGAAATCCCTACGACAAAAATACTCACGATAAAAACATCGTCACCTCTCCCGATAAAACGGCACGGCCCAACGCCCCTTTGAAAAGATTTCGTCGCCCCAGCGAAAGCTGGGATCCAGACCGGGCCACCAAGCCGCGACCAGTTTTGTATTCGGCGGCTTTCCCTCTGGGAATGCGGATTGTGCGCATTCAAACAAAACTGCTTATTTCATCAAGGGCTTTCTTGGTAATCACGGGCACATGGGCGTTCTTGGCCGGGTAGCCGGTGACGACGAGCATGACCGGACGTTCGTTTTCGGGCCGGCCTAGAATG
>Ga0256835_1001383_pt1 | contig 14689 bp, 14 predicted proteins | sample PIR30metaG_FD_185972 | JGI IMG/M metagenome (GOLD analysis project Ga0256835, IMG submission 185972) | Hydrothermal vent microbial communities from East Pacific Rise, Pacific Ocean - PIR-30 | ecosystem: Environmental > Aquatic > Marine > Hydrothermal vents | place: Pacific Ocean: East Pacific...
GGTGTGATACCGATGAATATGCAACAAGTTTTTTGATATCTGGCTGAACAAGTGCAACCAACGCACCATAAATAATCCCAATTACAGCTAATGCAATTATTAATGGAGCAAAGTATGCGGAGCCCTGTGGGAATAAGGGCATTGCAAACCTTAAGAAACCATAAGTTCCCATCTTCAGTAAGATACCTGCAAGGATTACAGACCCTGCAGTTGGTGCCTCAACGTGTGCATCAGGCAACCATGTATGGAATGGGAACATTGGAACCTTAATAGCAAAGGCAAGGGCAAATGCAGCAAAGAACAATATCTCATAAAGCCGTGGTAGGTGAGTACCATAGAGCTTTAACAGATTAAATGTAAGCTCTCCTGTCTCTTTTTGATGGAAGTAAACCAATCCAATTATACAAACTAACATCAATAGAGAACCTACGGCTGTGTACAAGAAGAACTTAATTGCTGCATAGATCCTTCTTGGTCCACCCCAGACACCAATTATTAAATACATGGGGATAAGCATTGCTTCCCAGAAACAATAGAATAGGAACAAATCCAATGATAGGAATGTCCCTAACATTGCTGTTTCCAGGGCAAGCATTGCTACTTGGAATTCTTTAACTCTATAGTCAATTGCTTTCCAAGTAGACAGTATCGTGATTGGTGTAATAAAGGTTGTTAAAAGTACCAACCACAATGACAGCCCATCAAGCCCCATATAGTAATGGATACCGAATCTGGGGATCCAGGACCACTTCTCCACAAACTGGAAACTTGCTGTATCTGGATTAAATCCAAAGTAAAGCTTAAGAGACAACAAGAATACCAGTATGGAGGTTACAAGTGCCCCTACCCTGATACAGTTCTTGCCTTTCTCGGAATTCTGTGGAAACCACAGAATTACCAAGATACCCAACAGCGGGAAAAATGTTACGCATGATAAAAGTGGACTATTCATCATCCTTATCCTTGGTCCCTCACTCTTCTATAAAGTGATAACCTAGACCAATCCCTCTCCTCCATTAAACTCAACACCTCTTTCACCCTAGCCACTAAAAGGCAGCCCTAAGCCAGCCCATTAATGTATCTGTTATGTAATGTGGGCTAAGGTGTAAGAAGTACCACAATATGCCAACTATACCAATGAGCATAAAGGCACCATAGGTGCTAATATAACCATTGTGTGCCTCTCTGCTCACTGCAGATCCTTGTTTTACAAGGAATGCAGTTCCATTTACTCCTAGGCCATCGATAATAAATGCATCAACGACCTTCCAGAAAAACATTCCGCCCCAATAAACAGGCATTACAACACAAAGGTAATATATCTCATCTACATAGTATTTGTTGTAGACGAGGTTATATACACCAGCAAACTTCTCTGCAAGTTTCTTTGGAGCATCCTCTGGACGAATCATGTAAATATAGAATGCTGCAGCAAAACCTGTAAGTGCTAGTAGTACTGAAAGCCCCATCATAGACCACTCAAATGAGTGAGAATAATGAGTTACATGGCCATACTTAGCAACAATCTCTGCAGAGTGTTCAAATACAGGATCTAAGAAGTTCTCTAATATATTAGGTACATTACCCAATTTTTCACCTAATAGAGGTGAAATTCCAACCCAACCACCTACTAAAGACAATGTACCCAAAATAATCAATGGAATTGTCATGGTCATTGGTGACTCATGTACATGATGCCACTGTTCTTCTGTACCTCTAAACTTACCATGGAATGTCATAAAGATTAAACGGAACATATAAAATGCTGTTATAGCAGCACCGATTGCACCAAGTGCCCAATAAATCTTTCCTGCAACAGGATAAAATGGGAAGTTAAATGTACGCCATAATATCTCATCTTTTGAGAAGAATCCTGCAAAAGGTGGTATACCTGCAATTGCTAATGTTGCTGAAAGCATTGTTAAATAGGTAATGGGCATCTTCTTAGCAAGCCCGCCCATATGTCTCATGTCTTGATCACCACCCATTGCATGGATAACAGAACCAGAACACAAGAACAAGCAGGCTTTAAAAAATGCATGGGTCATGAGGTGGAAGATACCTGCCCAATAAGCAGTAACTCCAACACCCATGAACATATAACCTAACTGGCTCACTGTAGAGTAAGCAAGTACTTTCTTGATATCGTTCTGTAAGATACCAATGGTTGCTGCAAAAAGAGCGGTGGTTGCTGCAATACCAGCTACAACCAAGAGTGCAGTTGGTGCCAAGGTATAAAGGATATTAGACCTTGCAACCATATAAACACCTGCAGTAACCATGGTTGCAGCATGGATTAATGCAGAGACAGGCGTTGGACCTGCCATTGCATCTGGCAACCATACATAAAGTGGTATCTGTGCAGATTTACCAGTTGCACCAACAAATAATAGTAAACAAATGGCAATTAATGCTGGATTATTAAGTCCAAGCTTTCCTGCTTCGTAAAGATGATATGCCTTGGGAAATACCTGTAAGTATGAAAGAGATCCAAATGTTACAAACATCATAAACATACCCAAGGCAAAACCAAAGTCACCAATACGGTTTACTATAAATGCCTTTTTACCTGCATCTGCATTTGGTATGCCTTGATACCAAAATCCAATTAATAGATAAGAGGCTAGACCAACTCCTTCCCAACCAACAAACATTACAAGATAGTTGGCACCCAGCACCAGCATACACATGAAGAACACGAACATATTTAAATAGGCAAAATAACGCCAATATGACTCATCATCATGCATATAGCCGATGCTGTATATGTGGATAACAAAGCTTACACCAGTCACGATTAAAATCATGACTGCTGAAAGCTGATCCACTAGGAAGGATACACTAACTTTAAAATGTCCCAGTGCAATCCAGCTCCACAAGTGCTGGACAAATTGTCTGTCCTCAGGTGGTCTACTTATAAGTGCAGAAACAACTAGTAATGCCACCCAAAAGGCCAAACCTACACTGGCACATCCTACAAAGGATACAAATCCCTTGCCTAGCCTCTTGCCTAAAAGGCCATTTAATAGAAAACCAAGCAGGGGAAGCAGTGGAATCAGAAAGATTAAGTGTTCCATCGATAACCCCTTCTTACCACTTCATCAGCCGGTATTTGGTTATATCCACACTACGCACATGCCTAAAGAGGGCGATCAGGATTGCAAGCCCAACCGCTACCTCTGCGGCAGCTACTGCGTAGATGAAAAACACCATCACCTGACCTGCCATGTCTGCCCTAAACTTTGAAAAAGCCACTAACATTAAATTGACTGCATTAAGCATCATCTCAACAGTCATAAAAAGTATTAGTGCATTTCTACGTACTACAAATCCAATAGCCCCTAGGGCAAACAAGATTGAGGAAAGTATCACATAGTCTGTTAAACTTGCCATAGGTCCCATCCCTTATAGCCTTTTCTTTGCTAAGTAAACACCACCAATTAGTGCTACTAGCAATAGTACAGACGCTACCTCAAAATGAAGCAGGTATTGTCTAAATAGGAGATCTCCAAAAACATGAGGATCTCCAAATCCTTTAGGAAGTTTCTCTTGATGTACAAGTTGATCTATCCCTTTAACTCCAATTGCCAAGTAACACATCATCAAAAGTCCTAAGAGAAACCCCATAATCCTAAAGCCAATATTTTTCTGCCGGCCCATCTGATCCTCATCTGGCGTCATAAGCAACATTATGACGAAGACAACCAGAACTAGGATCGCACCAGCATAAATCGCCACCTGAAATATGGCTACGAGAGGTGCGTGCAGGTGTACATACAAAGCCGCCAAAGACATAAATACTGTAAGCAGCCCTAAAGCACACGGAAGCGCATCTTTATAACTTATAGTAAAGATTCCTGCCGCGACACCAATAACGGCAAAGATCCAAAAATAGATATCCATAACTTACCCCTCGGATTTCTGTTCTTTTTCTGCCTTTTTAGCCTCAGCCTCTTTGGCCTTAGCCTCTTTGGCATCACCCTTAGCCTCTGTCCCCTTTGCCTCTGCCTTTTTAGGTGCAGCCTTCTTCGCTGCTGGCTTCTTAGCAGGAGCTGCAACAGGCACAGGCTTTCTTGGTGGCTTAAGCTTACCTTCTTCTTTAGCTTTATAATAATTTGCTATTAGACCCTCTTTATTCAGTATACATTCTTCCCTTGTATATTGGGCAAGTTCATATTCAGGGCCTAAAACAATTCCTCCTTTAGGACATGCCTCCTCACAAAATCCGCAGAATATACAGCGAGTAAGATCTACTATAAATTCCTCAGGATAAGTCTTTCCTACATATTTTGACTCTTCTCCCTCAGCTACCTTACCTCGCTTTACAGTAATACATTGAGCAGGGCACGCCCTAGCACACATACCACAACCAACACACTTAATACGCCCTTGATCATCCAACATGAGCATATGAGCTCCCCTAAAGATAGGAGCAATCTCTCGTCTATCTTCAGGATATTGCCAACATGTTGGTACGGTATGTGGCCCTGGTCTAAAAGATGCCTTTACGTTAAAAACAAAGTGTTTAAAAGTAAGACCAAGCCCCTTAATGATCTCAATCAAATAAACCCGCTCTGTTAGGGTATATTTCTTTTTTACTATTGGTTTGGCCATAGCAATTAATACCTTTCCCTTTCCTTATACTGTCAACTGGATAACAAGTGCTGTAATCAATAAGTTAAACAAGGCTAATGGAATAAGTGCCTTCCATCCAAGTTTCATAACTTGATCGTACCTAAATCTTGGTACAGTCCAGCGTACCCAGATAAATGACAGTAAGAACACCATGACCTTAAGCCAAAATACTACAAATGAGGCAATACCATAACTTATTGGTCCTAAGAACTTGCTCATATCAATATAAGGCAAATTCCAGGCACCAAAATATAGAGTTACACAAAGAGCAGATAGGGTATAGAGGTTTACGTATTCACCAAAGAGATAAAGACCTAACCTCATACCACCATACTCTGTATGATACCCTGCAACTATCTCACTTTCTGCCTCTGGTAAGTCAAATGGAACACGATTTGCCTCAGCATAAGCAGCTACAGTAAATATCAAGAATCCCAAAGGTTGCTTGAAAACACCCCAGTTAGGCAAAAATCCTAAGAATGTACCAGTCTGAGAAAGAGCAATTTGTCTAAGGTCGAAAGTTCCATAAACAAATACTGCTGCTAAAAGAGCCAGTCCCCAAGGTACTTCATAAGAAATCAACTGTGCTGTTGAACGGAGACCACCTAATATAGAGTATTTGTTATTTGAACCCCAACCACCAACTACTATTCCATAAACTGCTAATGAACCAATAGCTAAGACATATAAAAAGCCTATGTTAACATCTGCTACTTGGAGAATGATCTCTTTGCCACCAATAACAATCTTGTCTCCAAAAGGAATAACTGCATAGGCAGAAAACGCTGGAATAGCAAATAGTATTGGTCCAAGGTTAAAGAGAATCTTCCTTGCCGTCTTTGGTCTAAACTCTTCCTTTGTAAAGAGCTTAATACCATCAGCAATCGGCTGGAATAAACCAAAAGGACCTGCACGGTTTGGACCAAGACGATCTTGAATCATAGCTGAACCTCTACGTTCAGCCCATGTCATGACCGTTGCCCAAAGTAGACACCAGGTCCAGATGAAAACCACTTTTATTATGGCAATCACCCAGTTCATGAACTCACGCCTCCCTACCGGTCTAACTCACCGGCAATAATGTTTAAACTACTTAAACATGCAATTAAGTCTGCTATCATTTCACCCTGAACAAGCTCAGGAAATGCCTGATAAACCATATAACAAGGCGGCCTGATCTTGATTCTATAGGGTTTATCACTTCCATCAGATTTTATCCAAAAACCAAGTTCTCCGTTAGGAGCCTCTATTGCACTATAGACCTCCCCTACTGGAGGCTTAATAATCTTTGGTACCTTTGCCATAAGAGGTGCATCTGGTGGAAATTCTTTATATATTTTTATTGCCTGATCAATAATCTTGATGGACTCTTCCATCTCAATCATACGGACAATATAGCGATCAAATACATCTCCATGTTTTCCAACAGGTATTTCAAAATCTACCTGGTCATAAAAACAATATGGTTCATCTTTCCTAAGGTCTCTTTTAACTCCACATGCTCTAAGACATGGACCAGTGAAGCCCCAGCTGAGTGCATCCTCAGGAGAAAATGCTGTTACTCCAATAGTTCTGTCCATCCAGATACGATTATGAGTAAGGAGCTTATCTGTCTCATCAATTGCTTTCTTAAGATTTGGTAAAAGCTTTCTCCATCTTTCCTCAAAGTCTTCAGGAAGATCTGCCTCTACCCCACCAATACGTCCAAATGTATTGGTAAGTCTTGCACCATTGTACCATTCAAAAATCTCATATATCTCTTCACGTTGGATAAATAGATAGAAAAATGGAGTAAATGCACCAAGGTCAACACCCAGAATACCAATACATACAATGTGATCAGCTATACGGGCAAGTTCCATCATAATCATACGGATAACTTGTGCCTTTTCTGGAACCTTAATGCCCATTAGCTTTTCTACTGCCATCTCATAGGAGACATTATTAGCAATTGCTGAACAATAGTTCAATCGATCTGTAATAGGAATAAACTGGTGATAAGTAAGATGTTCACCAAGTTTTTCTACTCCCCTATGAAGATAGCCAATCTCTGGTTCTGCACTTACAATAGTTTCACCGTCTGTTTGAGCAATAACACGAAGAGTACCGTGCATTGCAGGGTGAGACGGTCCTATGTTTATAGTAACCAGATCTCCCGGATTGTCCCAATCTTCTATGGTAGGTCGGCGAACCTCCATTTCTCCTCCTAAAAAACTATAAACAAAACTAGTCGTTGTACTCTAAAATCCGCTCTTCTCCTTGCCCTTCTAAGGGGTAGTCCTTTCTAAGCGGATGTGCCGGAAACTCATCCCACATAAGAAGTCTTTTAAGGTTGTGATGGCCCTTAAATCTGATTCCAAACATATCAAATGTCTCTCTTTCTGGCCAATCAGCAGCCTTCCAAAGACATGTCACACTATCTACAACCAGATCATCTTCTGGTACTTGTATCTTAACTGCTAGACGTTTATTAGTCTCTAAAGACAAAAGGAGATATACAACTTCAAATCTTGGTGGAGGTGGTCCTTTAGGCTCCTCCTCTTTGTCCTCTTCTCCTTTTTTCTTCTTAGCCTTTGCCTTAGCCAATTTCTCATAAAAAACACTATTGTCTACCCCAAAGACATCACTTAAAAAATTAAAACCTAAATTATCTCTTAACTTAGTAAGAACTTCTACTATCTTGTCTTTAGGGACTGTTACACTTAGATCACCTTGACATTCAAGAAAATCTAAGGCTAACTCACCTAATGTATTTTGGACATCTTCTTTGAGGCCCATACTTAGCCTCCTATACCTATTTCAGCCGCCTTTTTCCTGAGCGGATGATCTTTTTCAATCTTTTCCATTATCTTTATTAGTGCATATATAAGACCTTCTGGTCTTGGAGGACACCCTGGCACATACACATCTACAGGAACTACCAGATCAATACCTTGCAGTGTAGAATAAGTACGAAACACGCCCCCACTACAAGCACACGCTCCCATTGAAATAACCCATTTAGGCTCTGCCATCTGGTCATATATACGTTTAAATATAGGAACCATTTTTTTTGTAATAGTTCCTGCTTGAATCAGAACATCTGCCTGACGAGGAGAAAAACTTGGACGCTCAGCACCAAACCTTGCCAGGTCGTAACCTGATGCCAAAGCTGCCATCATCTCTATACCACAACAGGCAGTTCCATAAGGAAGTGGCCATGGAGACCTCTTTCTACCCCAATTTATGAGCTGCTCGAGTTTTGTAAGCAGCCAACCTTCTCCACCATATGCCTGAAAGGCCATAATAAACGCCTCCTAGCTAAATGCTAATCCCACTCGATAGCGCCTCTAGCAATGGCATATATAAGCCCTGCTATCAATATTGCAACGAAGATAAAAACTTCAAAGAATGCACCCCAACCATAATGAGCAAATTCTTTGAAGCGTGATGCCAATGGATAAATCAAAACTGTCTCTAGATCAAATACCAAGAACAATACACCCACTACATAGTACTTGACATCATATCTCTTGTTCGATGGATCAAGAAGAGGAACACCACATTCATAAGGTGTCTGCTTATTTGGTTTTGGACGAAGAGGGCCTAATAACACAGAGATGATATACATCCCCAAGACCGCAATCACTGACATCGCCAAGTATAAGGCGATACATTCAAAACCGCTCATCATCTTTGCTCCTAAGAGTTTAGTTGCTTTTAAAAGTAACCTTCTTGTGAATTACTCTTCACTAATCCTTAGAAGGTTACCAATTTCATTTAAGTGAATGGTATTCCATTCGTACCAGAGCAACTCCACTGCCTTCTTTTTATTGAAATTACTGTGCGGGACTCCCCCCGCCTCTCCCAAACCTATTTTTAAATCCCTTCCACGCGCCCTATAGAAAAAATAGCTTGACGATGTTAGGTTTATATCAACTAATTTTCTCTGTCAAGCCAAAAAATGAATGAAGTCTCATTAAAAAGCTAATTATTTTTTAAAACTACAGACAATGATATAAAAATTTTTTATTATTCTAAAATTTTTAAGTTATTCTATTTATGAGCAGGTTTTATAACAATATTTTTAAAAATGTAAAGACCCCAAATAAATTAATTTGTGATTAATATGATTAAAAAAAGAATCATAACTCAGGTATCAAATGTTTTAAAACAGGCTAAGATATCCTCAAAAGACCACATTATTGCTGCAGTTTCTGGAGGCCCAGATTCTATATGTATGCTTCATATACTTCATAAATTAAAAAACAGATTTGGTTATAAATTAACAGTAGCTCATTTCAACCATAATCTCAGAGGGAGAGAATCAAAAAATGATGAACTATATGTAAAACTTTTCTCAAGATATTTAGATATTAATTTTTTTATAGGACAAGCAGATGTCTATAAAGAAAAAAAAGAAAAAAAGATTACTACCCAAGAGGCAGCAAGAATTCTAAGATATAATTTTTTATTCTCGCTAAAAAATAAGCTAAAAGCTACTTATATAGCTACTGCACATAATCTAGACGATCAAGCTGAATTAGTCCTTCTAAGAATAATAAGGGGTAGCTCTACAACAGGACTCTCTGGTATGTCTTTTTATAGCTTTAAAAATATTATCCGTCCCTTAATGACAACAACTAGAAAAGAAATTATGGCATATTTAGCACAAGAAGCCATCCCCTATACAATGGATAGTTCTAATCTATCTACTGCATATCTTAGAAATCAGATTAGACTTGAATTAATTCCTATATTGGAAGCAGAGTTTAATCCTCAAATTAAACAAAATCTTTTTAGAATAGCAAATTATCTTAAAGAAGATGAAGAATTTATTTCAAGCTTTGTTGAAAAAGTCAAAAAAAAGACTAAAATAGAACAAAATAAATATGATGTAGAAAGATTGAAGCTTGTTCCTTCAAGTATAAGACGAAGAATTTTCATTGAGATATTCAAAGATGAGGGAGTGAAAGTTTCAAGGATATCTCATCAACATATTGAAGCTATGAAAAATTTGATATTAAACAAGAAAAAAATAGGAGAAATTACTTTACCTGGAGATATAATCGCAGTAAAAAATGGAACACTTATTTATTTTAAAAGGCATCCTAGGGTTCTTAAAGATTAATGCCTTCCTCTTGAAAATAAAAAGAACTCTAATTATATGTTGCTAAATTGCCGTATACTAGGTTAAGTTATATAAAGTTATAACATAATACATCAAAATATTAATTATTGGGTTTAGATCTATGGATTCACCAGGGAGGACCCCGTTGAACAACAATTTCTATAAGAGTTTAAGCTTATGGCTAGTTATTGGCCTTGTAGCTATATTTTTATTCAATCTATTTAATAAACCTACCAAGCCAGCAGTAAATATTCCTTACTCTAGTTTTTTAACCAAAGTTGAAAAAGGTAAAGTTGCAACAGTAACTATTAATCAAGACAAAATAGATGGAACTTACTTAGATGGTAAAAAATTCCATACTGTAATACCTCAGAATGATCCTGCCCTGATCCCCCTTCTTAAGAAAAAAGGAGTAGAAATAATTGTAAAACCTAAAGAAGTAACGCCGTGGTACATGACACTTTTAATTTCTTGGTTTCCAATGCTGCTTCTTATTGCAGTATGGATATTTTTTATGCGACAAATGCAAACAGGCGGCGGTCGTGCTATGTCTTTTGGCAAAAGCAGGGCCAAGTTACTTACAGATCAAAATATAAAAGTAACATTTGACGATATTGCCGGAGTTGAAGAGGCCAAAGAAGAATTAACTGAAATTATATCATTTTTAAAAGATCCTAAAAAATTTACACGCCTTGGAGGTAGAGTACCAAAAGGTGTCTTACTTGTTGGGCCACCTGGCACAGGAAAGACTCTTCTTGCAAAAGCAATAGCAGGAGAGGCTGGAGTACCATTTTTCAGTATTAGTGGTTCTGATTTTGTAGAAATGTTTGTTGGTGTTGGAGCTTCAAGAGTAAGAGATCTATTTGTACAGGCTAAAAAACATGCTCCATGTATCATCTTTATCGATGAGATAGATGCAGTCGGTAGACATAGAGGAGCAGGTCTTGGCGGAGGACATGATGAACGAGAACAGACTTTAAATCAACTCTTAGTTGAAATGGATGGTTTTGAGACAACTGAAGGTGTTATTGTTGTTGCAGCAACAAACCGTCCAGATGTACTTGATCCAGCACTGTTGCGTCCAGGTAGATTTGATCGTCAAGTTGTAGTGCCTGTCCCAGACTTAAGAGGAAGAGAAGAAATATTAAAGGTTCACGCTAAAAAGATACCTCTTGCTCCAGACATAGATCTAGCCCTAATTGCTAGAGGAACTCCAGGTTTTTCTGGAGCAGACCTTGAAAATTTGGTAAATGAAGCTGCTCTTTTAGCAGCTAAAAAAGATAAAGAATATGTAGATATGGAGGACTTTGAGCAAGCCAAAGATAAAGTCCTCATGGGGGCTGAACGTCGTAGCATGATTCTCTCTGATGAGGAAAAAAGAATTACTGCCTATCATGAGGCCGGCCACACTCTTGTTGCTAAACTCCTTCCCGGAACAGATCCTATCCACAAAGTAACAATTATTCCTAGAGGACGCGCCCTAGGACTAACACAACAACTACCTGTAGATGAAAGACATACCTATCCCAAAAGTTATCTATTTAATAATCTAGCTATTCTCTTAGGTGGAAGGGTTGCAGAAGAAATAGTCCTAAATGAATGCACTACAGGTGCAGGAAATGACCTTGAACGTGCAACAGATTTAGCCCGCAAGATGGTATGTGAATGGGGAATGAGTGATACCCTTGGACCTGTTACTTTTGGCAAAAGAGAAGAACATATATTCTTGGGTAGAGAGATCGCACAGCATAAAGACTATAGTGAAGACACTGCTATAAAGATAGATCAAGAAGTAAGAAGAATCGTTACTGATGCTTATGAAAGAGCTAAAAATTTACTTTCTGAGCATATAAATTGTCTTCACGATATAGCTCAAGCGCTTCTTGAGAAAGAATCCTTAGATTCTAAGGCAATAGATGAAATACTACAAAGATGCTGTAAAAACACAGGAACAAATTTTAGCCCCCAAACACAAGGAGCAGGGACAGTTTAGTAAAAAGGGATGTTTGCCCCCTCCAATAAGAGTAAGGGATAGTATATTTAATTGGAGCCGTAGTTATGTAATGGGGATATTAAACATAACCCCTGATTCTTTCTCTGATGGAGGCAAATTCTTAGATAAAGATTCTGCCCTGTATCAAGCAGAGACTCTTATAACTGAAGGTGCTGATATCTTAGATATTGGTGGGGAATCAAGCCGTCCTTTTTCTGAACCTGTGCCTGTAGATGAAGAATTAAATAGAGTAATCCCTATAATAAAAGCAATAAGATCAAGATTTAATATTCCTATTTCTATAGATACTACAAAACATCAAGTTGCTAAAGCTGCTCTTGATGAAGGGGCTGATATTATAAATGACATAAGTGCTCTTCGTTTTGATGATAAAATGGTAAAAGTTGCAGCTACCTATGGTGTCCCTGTCATATTAATGCATATGAAAGGAACACCAAAGGATATGCAAATAAATCCTGTATATAAAGATGTAGTTAAAGAAGTAACAGAATTTTTAAAACAAAGATTAGAATTTGCATACAGTAATGGTATAAAACTAGAAAATATAATATTAGATCCTGGAATAGGTTTTGGGAAAAGTTTTGACCACAACCTTGAGTTAATTAATAAATTAAACGAAATAGTATCTATAGGCCAACCAGTTTTAATTGGTGCCTCAAGAAAGGCTTTTATTGGAGCAATAACAGGTATTAAAGAACCTGAAAAAAGAGATATTCCAACATTGGCTGTAACTTCTGTATGTGCTTTAAAAGGAGCACATATTATGAGAGTACACAAGGTAGGTATAACCTGCCAGGTACTTAAAGTAGTTGATGCAATAAAAAGGGTAGGTGTTTAGAAGAGTTTTTTAAATCGTTTTTTACAGATGTAACACTCCTGGTTGCATATAAATGATACATAATTGGCTTACTTATATCCCTGCTCTTAGATGGCAGGATATATTAGACATTTTATGTGTTGCATATATTATCTATCGGGTGATGCTTCTCATCCGAGGCACCCGTGCTGTGCAAATGGCAGCAGGACTTGCTGTCATTATAGTTGTTTACTTTGTTGCAGGTGTTATTCAACTCTATACTCTTCACTGGTTGCTTGGTACTGTACTAAGCTCAATATTTCTCTTAATTGTTATAGTATTTCAAGATGATATTAGACGGGTCTTGACTCAAATGGGACAAACCCCATTTTTAAAAGTAAGGGTTAAGACCTTTCAAGCCTTAGAAGAAGTAGCAAAAGCTGCATCAAGTCTGTCTGAATCTCAAACAGGGGCTTTAATTGTTTTAGAACGAGATGTGGGGCTTGCTGATTATTTAGAAACAGGTGTTGAGATAGATGCAAAGGTTAGTAGAGAACTTCTGTGCACTATATTTTACAAAACTACTCCTTTACATGATGGAGCTGTAGTAATACAAAAAGGAAGGCTTGCTGCTGCAGGTTGTGTTCTACCTTTAACTACAAATCCTAATGTAAGTAGAAGACTTGGTACAAGACATAGAGCTGCTATAGGGATAACAGAACATACAGATGCAGTTTCTGTAATAGTATCAGAAGAAACAGGAAGTATATCTGTAGCAATAGCAGGTAAAATTACTAGAGATATTGACCCTGGTACGCTTAGGCGAATATTGCACAATAGCTTTGCACCAGAAGAAAATGATCGTCCTTGGTGGAAGAGAAAATTTCATAACCAATAGATATGAAAATTAGAGAGATTATAACAAGGAATTGGGGATTAAAGATACTTTCCTTAGCATTTGCTATAATGCTTTGGTTTTTTGTAGTTGGAGAAGAAAAAGCAGAAGTAGGAATTACTCTTCCCTTAGTAATAGTAAATGTCCCTCCTAATCTTGTAATCGCAAATGACTACCCTCCTTTTATAAAAGTGAGGGTATATGGACCAAGGAGCATGGTAAGAGCGCTGGCCTCTCAAAGACCATCAAAGGTGATAGACTTAAAAGATGCAACACCAGGTGTGAAAATAATAAGACTCTCAGCTAATAATCTACCAATCCCTAGTAGTATTAGGATAATACGAATTCAACCTAACATTATAAAATTAGTACTATCTCCTATTATAACAAAAATATTACCAGTCAAGCCCGTAATTGTAGGACATCCTGCTAAAGGATATGAAATAGAAAGTATAAAAGTGATTCCTAATAAAGTAGCAATTTCAGGTCCTAAAAATGAACTTAAGAAATTAAAGTATATAAAAACTATGTCAATTAATATAGATAATGCGTATACTACTATTACCAATAGAGTAGAACTAAATTTAGACAAATTACATTGTGATATATCTGAAAATGAAAGAGAAGTAACAGTTATAATAAAAATAAGTCCTAAAATAACAACCCTAAAATTATCTCATGTACCAGTTATGGTGATTCCGCCTATTTCAAGTATAAATTTTTGGCCAGATATTATCTCTGTAATACTCGAAGGGCCAATTAATAGGCTTAACAGCCTTAACATAAATACAGTTAAAGCAATAATTCCTGCTAATACTATTCATACAGGGGAACAATATGTAGTACCCCTTGTTAAAGTACCAAAAGGGATAATAGTTAAAAAAATAACACCTGATAAAATTAAGATTAATATAAAAAATAAACTATTAATCAGAAAAAAATAAGGATGGAAATATGAGTAGAAAGTTATTTGGCACAGATGGTATTAGAGGTATAGCAAATGAACAGCCAATGACTACAGAAATTGCCATGAAAATTGGGCAAGCTGTAGCATACTTATTTAAAAGCCAAAATGATAAAAATAAACCTCATAAAATCCTTATAGGGAAAGACACTAGGCTATCTGGGTATATGTTTGAAACTGCCTTATCTGCTGGGCTTTGTTCAATGGGTGCTCAAGTCCTTTTGGTTGGCCCTATGCCCACACCTGCTATTGCGTTCTTAACATCTAGTATGAGA
>Ga0256835_1001384_pt1 | contig 14683 bp, 26 predicted proteins | sample PIR30metaG_FD_185972 | JGI IMG/M metagenome (GOLD analysis project Ga0256835, IMG submission 185972) | Hydrothermal vent microbial communities from East Pacific Rise, Pacific Ocean - PIR-30 | ecosystem: Environmental > Aquatic > Marine > Hydrothermal vents | place: Pacific Ocean: East Pacific...
TCCAATTGAGTTCTTCTTCAGTAAAGCGCTTGCTATTGCTGAGAATAATTTTGCATAGTCGTCGCAGTCGAATCTATCTACTATGTATTTTACGTGTTCTTTCTCTATGAACTCCTTGTAGAACTCTATTACTTTTTGTAGCTCTTCTAGCGTGCATGGATAATAGTATTCATCCATGTACCATGACTTCAACAAGTATGTTAGCATATATGCTAGTTTAATGTATGCTAGTACATAGAGTGATAACTTAACTGAGCTTATCTTAACGTTTTTCTGACCGCTCATTACTACATGCACCCCCCTTGTTGTTCTTAACTATGAAGTCTAATAGAAAATCTATCTTATCAAGAATCATATCCTGCTTATCAAGAATCTTATTCTGCTTATCAAGAATCTTCAACATCCTACCGTTCAATGACTTAGTAATCCAGTAAACCAAGTATATTGATATGACTATTGCTACGCCATATGTACCAACTGCTTGTAATATTGATGTTAAGTCCATTTTATCACCTCCTACCAACAAGTAATCCCACAACAAACCCACCAGTACCACTAGCTATTATCCATTTCTCCATATCACTAAGTGCCTTCTTATAGCCCTCGTCATAAGCATTCTTTACTGCCTCTTTCAATTCATCAAAGGCTTTGAAAGCTATGTTTCTTATGTTGTCTACATAAGTCATTACAGCGTTTGCTTCATCTTGTGTAAGCTTTCCTTCACTAACCAATTGATTGAGATAGTTCTGCAGGTCTTCTACTTGCTTATTGATTTGGTCTTTAGCATTGTTCACAACATCATTAGCATGCTGTAGTACTGATGTTGGTGCTACTCTAAACTCTTCATACAATGTTGCTACTCCAGTAGCAATTGCACTTATCCCGCTAGCAATCATCAGCCATGACAATGGTGCTGATACTCCACCGCTGACAAATAATAGAATGCCTCCTCCTATGATTGACAATATGCCTGCTATTACTCTAAGTGCTCCCCAAATGTCAATTGGTGTAACTAAGTCAACTTGTGTTATCACGTGTAATTTCACGTCAGTATCCGTTATCTCATAAGAGTACGCTAATGGTGTAAAGCGTTTCATGCTGTATAATGGCTTTATAATAGACAATGCACCAACCATGTACAATAGGTCAGGAACTTTGAAGCATGCTTGAAGTACCTTGGGGCTTTCTATTGCTTGACCTAGCTTGTATGCTATTTGTTTGTCAATGCTAAACGTTAACTCTATGATAGCACTCTTACCGCTTATGTCAAGTACTTTGTTTGCACCATCAAATATCATTAATCTACCATTAGTATCACTATATTTTACATGTATTATCTTAAGATACAAGTCATCCTTTGGAAGAATTAGCGTTGTAATTGTTGTCAATCCTGGCGTATACGACTGATACCATGACATCCCGTCCTTGCTCATAATCCATACATTACATTCCTTGTAATCACTTCCAATACCAACTTCCATTTGCTCAGCATATGCTACTAGTTTTCTAATGCTTTCAACGTCGCTTGAGATTTCACCAGTTTCAGTATTTATTCCAGTTGAACCCGCCGTGATAACAATCTCAAAGTATTGTATGTTATCTAATTGAGGGTCGGGTAATGTTAGAACTGTTTCATAGGGGTCATCGCTTATCTGCTCTGTATACGAATAGAGAATCTTACGTGTCAATGGGTCAATATAGTATAGTCCAAGCGTTTCTCCCTTATGATTCTTTACTAATACCTGTGCCGTTTGCGTTACTTGGCTATTCTTCCATATAAAATCTGGAATAGTAGCTATTATCACATCGTCCACCGAGAAAAGATTATATTTTAAAAAATATATTTGAATTGATGCGTTTTACTGTTAGAGTAATGGCTCATGTTGTTCTAGCAATGACTTAATACACTCAGTAATGTTCTTAGAATCCCAACAAGCAATGTATATGTTACATTCATTGTAGCTGTCAATGTCTGAGCTATAAGCTAGTACTCCACCATAGACTTCGAAGTGCGCTATAGAGCATTTATCATATAATGGACAGTTACAACACTTATACTTTGCCATCTAGTTCCCCCACTTCTCCTTCCATTTCCTTAATTTCTCCTTGTTCTTCTTTTCTTCTAGTTCTCTTTCTTTCTGAGTAAACTTTAGCTCAATAGACTTGAACAATACGTCTACAGCCTTATTTATCAATCCGAGAAAGGCTTTGGCTATCTCTATTCCTAAGTTATCGCTAGGTACTGATACTAATACTATTCTTGCATGGCATTTAGGGCAAACAATGTTACTTATGTCTTCTATTGGAAAGATATGCTTGCAGTTAGGGCATTGTATCATATAGTATTTTTTAGAGAAATCTTCTTTTCCACTCATTTATCTTCTCCTCCACTATTTTGGCTTCTTCTACTGAGTTGAATTCTATTAGTATGTATACTGTGTTGTCTTCTCTATCAACTACTATGTCTTTTGGCTTCTTAACATTATTTATAATTGACATGGCTTCACGTATAAACTCGAGAAAGCTCACTTGTTCTCACCCTCAATTATTTTTCTTGCTTTCTGAAAACGTTCTTTTGTCTTCTCATCAGCTATAAACTGCTCTGCTAGCTCAAGTCCACGAATCAATAATTCAACGAATCTATCACCGCTTGGCATTAGCATTCTCTGACCTTGAGTATAGGATAGAATAATTGGCTGCTTACTAAGTTCTTGTTGTACTTTCTGAGTTATGATTTGATCTAAGCTACTGATTGCTTGTAGTCCAAGTGCTCCTGTTTGCGCCAATGTCAAGTAATCTGAAATCACCATTTTCCAAAACTCAAGGGCAAATGCTAGTGCTGAAGGATTCTGTGATGCTTGTTCTAATAGTGCTCTCATTCGTTCTAGTTGATACTGACCTGTCATTACTTGGACTCCAATGTTTGCTAAGTACAACAACGCTTCAAACTCCGTCATACCTTGCGTTTTTGCGACATATTCTATCATTTGATAGAGCTGGGGGTCTTTCTGCTTTATACGTGCGAGAAAGCCTTTCTCACGCAGCATTTCCTTCTTTTTTTCTTCCGTAGACACTTGTATGCACCTGTATACAAGTGTATAACCGTTGTATTTATAGTTGTCTTTACTCTAAGCTCTCTTCTATTGTAGCTATTATGTTGTCAATGTCTTTTCTTCTTATCTCGTAGATGTTTGCTATCCATCCCTGTATGTACTGTCGTTGAACTAGCTTAGTTGTAAATCTTGTTAATAATGGCAGCATTTGGATTGGTATCTCTTTAACATAGATACGCTTGTCTACTCCATTCCTTGTAACATAATGTATGTCTACGTACGCCTTATCATAGTTATTCGAGACCCATATAACGAGATAATACACTTGTATACACCAGTATACAGTGATGTAAAACAAGTATAAAATAAGATAAGTGTAAAACAGTTGTAAAAAAATATTTATTCTAATTGAAAACATTAAACGTATACAACATCATAGAACGACTTCTTACCACACGTAACAGATAGTTCATGTTTACCGCTTGAAATCTCAGAGCTTAATGTAGCCTTGAAATGACCATTAGAATCTGTTGTGAGGTTCTCAGGTGTTACATCGTTACCATCTATTAGTATCTTAACGCTGGTGTTGGGGTCGAAGTTCCATCCCTCAATGGTCTTAGAGTCTACGACTACCGCGAATGGTTTCTTGCTAGCATAGAATCTGTATAGACCTCTCAACATGTTTGCTATTCCTATTGGTAATTGTTCTTCTAGTACTTCGAATTCGTCTATTCCTGCTAATTCTCTACCAATGAATCCTACTATTCCGCTTGCAAGCGGTATTACTCCGTCACTTGCATGCTTTAGCGCTGTCTTCACTTTGTATACTGCTGTATTCTCATAGAGTGCGTCTTGTGCTATGTTTACTAGTGCACCTACTAAACCTGATAGAATGGGTCTTGGTACTGCCTCAAAGCCTCTTCCAACATATAATGGAATTGTTCTAAGACGCTGTAATACCTCGCTCATCTAGTATTCACCTCCTTTCCCGCCATGGTAGATGTTCTACTATTCTTCCACCAGGTAGCATGTATAATACTCCAAGTGGGGGTGGTGGTGTCTCTTCTTCAGTATAACCAGCTGGTGCAGGTGGTGCACTCATTACTGGAGGAGCATAAGGCATTGCAGGAGGTACTTGTATCATTCTCTGAGCTAATTGACGATACAGTCTACCAGCAACATGAGCAGCATAAGCGAATGGTGCACCGACAGCAGCATAGTTCCTTGCGACGTCAGCAGGGCTTTTTACTTGTACTTTGAGTGCTTGCTTGCCTCCCCTTGAGTTTATCATGCTAGCCATCCTTAAGAATAGAGGGTACGCTACGTTGGCATAGTATGTATACCATCCACGACTAAACCCTTCCGAAGTCCTTTGAACCCATACTTGACTCGCTGCTTGTATTTTCTCAAGAGCACTTTGTAGTGCTACGTCAGGGCTTTTTACTCCAATGAATGAGGTTCTCTTAGCCATAATTTACACCAAGTGATAGAGTGTACTTCTATTCTTATATAACTTGATGCGTTTTACTGTTTTACAAAGTCTTCTACGAAGCGTCGTAGAATGATTGACATCTCAACATTCATTTCCCTACACTTCTCCTTGAATTTTTTCTTCAATTCTTTTGGTACACGGAATGCTATTATAGTCATTTTCTCGTACACACCGTTACACCAGTTATACACTTGTATACAAGTGTATAAATATGTATAAACATGTATACACGATAATAAACAAAAAAACAATAAATAACAATAATATGATTCCCCTCGTAAACATGTTAAAAACACTATTAATACATTTAATATAATATAACGATAAATTATAACTAATATTCTCAAATAAACGAATCGTAGAATAACGCATATACTCTAAAACAAAGATAACAGAAAATAAAATAACAATAAACAACAATAAAGTAAACAAAGATAATATCACACAAAAATAACTATACCTCACATAACCTCACCATTCTAAAGATATTGTTCTACTAGTATAAATAACTAGCTGAACGTGTGCAGAGCTACTTATCTGATAGTGTGCAGAAACCATGTGAGAGTGTGCAATAAAGGAATAGAGACCCCCTTTTATACCCCTCATACCCGCACCCCCCTACCCCCCCGCTATGGGGTAAGGTATACCTCTATCCCTTAGTATGCAAAAAAGAAGGCTTGCAGGGGGGCAACGTGCACACGTTCAGCAAAGACCCCTGCACACGTTCACACTCATTGCCTGCACACGTTTAACGCTGTTAAAGGTGATGATACTAATCTTTACTAATAATTGAAAAACTAGAAGTGGGTAGAATAGACGCACACTATCGCAAGGTCATGGTGCGGGGGGTGCAATGTACCCCGCAATTACCCCCTGCATAAAACTATGGTCATCCTAAGAACCAGAGAATTGTCCTAGAAAAGGGGTTTGTATGCAGGGGGGCGTAGCATGAAATTACCCAAAAGACCCAATTTTTAAAAGAATTGCTAACAATGTTTGTTTTAGTGATATACCTGCAATGAATCCCATTATGAATTCTATGAAATCACCTAACTTATATAGTGCGTATTCTTCTTCAAATAGTTGATAGATTATGAAGCTAAGGACTATTATTATGTTAAGAATGGGTATAATTGAAGCGATTATTCCTAAGCAAAAATGTATTATAGATCTATTATCGTCGAAAATATATGTCATGTGGTTGTAGCCTCTATTTCTCTCTTTATTGACTGTATTTGTTGTAGTACTCTCTCCATTCTTCTTTTGCTGAATCGTAGGTAATAAACTACTGCGGTCTTTAGGTCTTCCCAACCAACTCCAAAACCATTGTCAGTAACTGCTATTTCCAATGGTACTTCTAGTTCTGCTAGTATGCTTATATGTGATCTTCTCATGTCATGCGGTTTAAGCGTATATGGTAGTTTTAGCATTTCGCTTATCTTCTTTAACCATTGTTTGTACCATTTAAAGAACTGTGTCTTGTTATTTATACCCGTTATTGTTGTTACTACTTTCTCGTTATTGTCCTTACGCTTATTGAAATATTCATATAATAGTTTTGGTAGGTCTGGTTCTAACCAGTCCACGAATTTTAGTGTCCATGTTTTTAGCGTCTTTGACTCGTATATGTATATTGTCTCTACTTTCTCGTTTCTAATTACCATGTTATTCCATGTTAAACCCCATAATGAGCTTTTTTCTTCACTCGCTTTTAGTCCTTCACGTGCTCCTGTTGTTATGTGTAGTGCTATTATTGTGAATACTTCTTTTGGTATCTTTCCTTCCTTATACATTTTTCTTATCTTAAGGTAGTCTTCGTAATAAAGTACTGTTTCCTTAGGATTTATGAACTTAGTAGCCGCACCTAATTCTCCCTCAAACCAATTGTTCCATACACGTCTAAGTATCATTTTTACACGTCTAAGCTTCTTTATGTCTGTTATATGCTTCTCTAAGACCTGCCTAACGGTTGATTCTTCCCAAAGGTCTGGATTACTTGGATAGCCCTCTTGCTTCATTAGTTCAGCTACTCTTTGAACAGTCCTTAGCGTCAGTCTTATGTCTCTTTCACTAAGAGTCTTCTTTACTAATGATTTGCTAGCACGCTTAACTGGATTCTTTAGCCATTCTTGTATAACCTTAGCTTGAGTTATATCAGCTAAGTCTTTTTTCATTCCTTTTCCTTCACGTAATTCATTGAATATGTCCATTAACATGTTATGATTTACTTCTACTGCTTTAGCCTTTCCTTCTTGTCTATCAAATATTTGTACCACTCCTTTAGTTCTTATACGCTTCATTAAACGATATATTGATGTTTTATCAAGTCCAAGTTCTCTAGCAATCGTGTTATAATCAAACCCGTAGAATTCTATGAGACCATATATAACAGCTATTTCTTGTATTGACTCATAAGGTGGATAACCATAATTAGCTAGTGACTTGTATTTTTTCTTTATCTCAAGTATACGGTCTCTAAGAGAGAAAAAGACTTGTTGTATTGGTCTTGGGATTTGAGTCCAACTTATCTCAGCCATCTTGACCCCCTGCATACGTGTATTGTTCTAGTATTATACTTGTATGCAGGGGTATATAAGTGTTTTTGCATATCATCTAAAATCGTATCGTATCGTATTGTATATGCTTTTTCTTTACTTCTTCTTTCTTTGTCCTGATGATTATTCTCCTTAGACCATACATTATTTCATTCAACTTTGATACTGAGTCTTTTACGTCATTGTATATTTCGTATAAGTTCTCTCTATCCTTTTGCTCAAATACGTTAGATATTAGTAGTTCTAGTTTTTGTTCAACACTCTTCAATCTAGTATCAAGTTCATCAAGGAGTTCATAGACGTTTAATTTATCAGCTAGTAAATCAACTTCTTTCTGTAATTCAGACTTGATTATCTTTAGCTTACGTATCTCTCTATACAACTTAACAAGTTTCTTAGCGTCAGCACCCATCGCTCTCTGATTCGCTTTGAGATAACAGTCATAGCATAGTACGCCATAGTTCTTTCCCCAATACGCTATTTCACCAACTTCAATTACTCTATTGCATTTAACACATTTTGTCTTATACTTAACTATGATTTCCTTCAATGTAACTTCTTTTACATCACTAGCACTATCAACTGGATTAAAAAGAATCTCCAATGCATGAATAATAACTTGCGTTCTACTCATTCCGTGTTCTTGAGCATACTTATCCAGTTTCTCGTATAGTTTATCATCAAGTCTAAGTGTAATGTTCTTTGTCAAACCATCACCTCATAGCAAAGATATATATCACATTGCTCTTCACACTCATAGACGCATTCCTTATACTTTCTCCATTCTTCTTTACTGAATCTTCCATTATTTAATAAACGCTCACATATATCTTTTACACAAGACTCCACACACTCGTATTTGTTATCAAAACATATCTTAACATCATCAGGTGCAGTTCTCATAAGTACCCCCTCTTCTTCAACTCATATTCAATCACTTTTAATCTCACATAATATCCAAGTATGAGCTTAGAGTTCTTAGATATGATGGGGTTAGGATTGAATTGTGGTCTAAGCCATCCCTTCTTAACGAGTTTATCAATCTTCTTTCTAATCGTTAGTGGATTCAGCGTTGTCTCACGCATAAGGAGGTTGAACAACTCACGCACAGTATAATACGATTTATTTCTACGCTTAGCGTGATTGTATATTATAAGTGCTATTTTCTCGTATGGATATATTATGTCCTTCATTTTCTCAACCAAATCATCTATTAGTTCTAATCCTTTCTTCCCATGAGATAGAACTGCAGGACTCATTACATATCACCTTATCAATCAGTTTAAGCTGTTTCTCCATGACTACTAGCATGTACTCTATTTCTCTCAATTGTTTCTCCATGATATTCAAGATATTGTTTAGTGTCTTTTCCTTCATGCATTTTACCACCATATTCCTTTCTTACGCTTAATTACATCAACTAGTTTTTCAATAGAATCAACTAACATTGCTATTCTATCAATCATCTTCTTGTTGTATGCTAGAATCTTAGCTATGGTGTCAAGTGATTTCTTGAGGTTCTCAACGTCGTTTTCAAGTAGTATTATCTTGCTTTCTATTTGTATTATCTTTCCTTTCAAATCCTTTATTTCGTCTTTAAGAGTGTAAACGTTTGATTTATGCATTGTCTTCCACCTTCATACAACCTCTATTGTATAATTCGTATACTATTGTTATTTCACGTTGTACTAGTTGATATAGAATGTTCTTCAGCATTATGATGCATACTTGTATGTTGTCGTTCTCTATTACTCTGTATACTCTGTCTAAGTCGTTGATAACAACTTTGATGGTTTCTTTCGCTCTACGTATGTTTTCTAGTGTGAAGTTTAGTTCATGGCAGCTCATAAGCCATCACCATTAGAATATTAGTTAGAATGGTAGTTCGTCGTCTTCTATTTCGTCTCTTCTATAGTTCTTCATCAACTCTATCTTACGTGGTATCGCATTGTATCGTGATATTAGTCTGCTCAGCGCTAAGCGTATCGCCTCACTCCTTGATGCAAAGAATCCTTTTTCGACTAATGAGTCTAGTTGTTCCAGTAGAAAACTTGGTACTTTGACTGAGATTAAACGTAGTTCTTTACGTTTCGTATCACTTACTTGCATAGACATAGTATCACCAATGTATACTCTTTGTATTGTAGAGTATATAAGATCGAGTGCTAGTAATATATATAATAAATATATACATGTTATATATAATATATATACAGGTGCAAAAAACATGCTAGATGAGTCAATCAAAATAATAAACAAGTACACATTCGAAATAGACTTCAAAGAAGAACTAGTAGTAGTAACATTCAAGATGAAGAAAAAACACGTCGAAAAACTAGACAAAATATCAAAAGCAGTAGGACTATCAAGAAGCGAGATAATACGATTCGCAATATTCAAGCTGCTAGAAAAATACAAAGACATCAAAGACTTGAAAAAAGAAATATATAAATATCTACTCGAAAACAACACTCAATGATAGAAAACTTTTTTAACCCCAGAGCACCTATTATATATCGGGTGCAAAAAATGACAACCATACACACATTAAAAATAACATATACAATCTATAACAACATTTTTTCACACAAGAACAAGAAACCAATAGAAATAAGCTATAGAAAATATCACACGTCAAAAGAAGTATCATACGTAGCTAAAGTAAGATTCAGATATGCAACAAACACGAACATCAATCCAATAGGATTCCAAGCAGAGCTAACAATAAAGCTAAACGAAAACGAAGTTGATAAAACATATATTAAAGAACTAGTAGAAAAAGCAAAGAAAAACCCAAGAAAACTAATAGAACAATTTGGATTAAACCCTGAAGACTGTAGTACATATCAAGTATTTACACGATTAATGAATTATCTAACAGAAATTGTAGAACCATACTCAACTGAGGGAATAGAAGTAAAGAAAATGTATGACCTTGGCGGAGACGTACCATGTGGAGAATTTGAACTCTATTACTATGCTTAACATGGTGATAGATTTGAGGATTACAATATCAGACCTACAACGATTTTATAAATACCTTGACATAAAGTATAAATTATACGAGACAGTAAAGGTAGGACAAGACATTGAAGTATATATCTTTGACGAAAAACATTATGCAATAGTAGACTATCATGATGACTACGTGATACTAGTGTCGCTTAATGAAGAAGAGAAAGAAGAATTGAATAAAATAATAAGATATCTCAGAAAGTTATCCGTTGTTATGTAAAAAATAAAAGTATTATTTTTTCTCGATTATCTCTTTTCTTATAAGGTATCTTATTAGTTCTGAGAAACTGTTTATTGCGTTTTCCTTCATGTATTCTTCTATTAGTTTTATCCACCAGCTTGGTATCTTTATTGTTGGTTTTATTGTTTTTACTTCTTCTTTTTCCTCGTTCATGGTCTCACGTGTTATATTTTGTGCTCCAAGTCTTATAAGTTCTGTACTCCTTGATTACCGTAAAACTTATATACAATAAAAGGCACAGATACTCCACAGAACAAAAACATAAAAAATAGGGTGTAAAACATGAGTGAGCTGTTTAAACTCGGTAAAGTAAAACTCGAGACAGAAATAGTTAATTTATCCTATAGAATAACTAAGGAAAAGAAAAATGAGCTAAGAGTCGGAATAGTAGAGTTCGAGCTAAGAAAGCCTATATCACCAGGAGACGAATTGAGGGATACCGTGAAGTTAATCAAAGCATTCATAAAAGAGTTTCTACCGGAGACGGATATAGTAATGATAAGCGGGCGAGGGCCAATTTGGATGTATGCAATGTTAACACATGAACTAGTACATGTATGCAGGGCTTTCGCTGTATTCGATCCAAAGCTAGGCGGAGGAGTACTAGTTAGCATACACACATACGACTTACCATACAATGTTGGCGACGTAATAGAAATAGAAGAGAGTAAGGAACTCGTACAATAAGCTTTAAAAATTATTATTTTTTATTTAGACTGTTTCCTGTATTTTATTTTTTTAGTTGTTTGGTTAACTGGTTTTTTGACTTTATTATCTTTTTACTGGTGTAAAAAAGTTTGTTTTGTTTCTCTTTAATGAAATGCACTATATGCTTTCACACCTGTTTCCTCATTTTTCTCTTAACTTGAGTAAGAGTTTGAAAATGCAAAAGAGCTTGCGTAGTAGATTTGTTTAAAAAATACTTTGTTTTTTCGTGCTCTATTAATTGTATTTTTATTTTATTTTTTATTCTAGTGTTATTTCTATTGTGAAGTTTGTTGTTACGTTTGATGCTAGTTGTCCACTCGCACTTATATTGAATAATAGCATTCCGTTCTCGTCGAATATCCATATTGAGTCGTAGCTTACATTGCTTGATGGGCTTACTGATCCCGTTATAGTTACTTTGAGATTAGTTGTGTCTGCTGTTACGTTTAGTTGTGTTTGGCTTACTTGTTCTGCTCCTTGATAATAGAATGCTACTTTAGCTATCTTGATTGACGTTACGTTGCCTATGATGAAGTCTAGTATCTCGTTTCCTACGTCGTTCATGTTTGTTCCTGTTTGCTTTGAGATGCTCCATGTAATTGATACTACGTCATTAGCGTTCAACTGTAATGGGCTTGAGAGTTCATATACGTATAGTTCTACTCCATCGCTATTCTCTAGTGTAAACTTAGTAGCTGATCCTGCAGTTGTTATTGTTATGTTCTTTGTTACAGTATAGTTACTCCAATCACTACTTGTTACTTGTGCACTTCCAAGAATGTTTCCATTGCTATCCTTTACACGCATGTAGGCTATTGTTGCGTTGACTGATTGTCCTGCTAGTGCCTGTATTATCAATTTCTTAAGGTCAGTCGTGGGTGTGTTGTGTTTTATGTTGAACACGTATTTCATGTTTCATCTACCACATGTTATTTATTTGAAAGAAAAATATTTTTGAATTGATGCGTTTTACCGTCGCCTCCACAACGCTAATAGTAATAGTACTAGTATTAGCAATAACACTATAATCCACGCTGATGTTGATGGCTTTGATGGTACTAGTTTATGATACGTTACATTGTCTGATAGCTTGAATCTTGCTTGAACACCAATTGACGTTAAAGCACCATATATTACGTTATCTACTAGCTTGAAGCTTGATGTAACTTTGAGTGCTCTACTAACATTATATGCTACGTTATCAGTCAACGAGAACATAGCTGAAACACTAATGCTAGTCGCTGCACTATACGTTACATTATCAAGTAGCTTGAAACTACTACTAACACTAACTTGCTTAACAACACTATACGTAACATTATCTGACAAGCTAAAACTAGCACTAACACTAATATTACTCAAAGCACCATACACGACATTGTCTTTCAACGAGAAGCTAGCGCTAACACTCAACGCACTAACAACACTACCATAATCATCTGTTAAAGAACCCGTTACATTACCAACAACATTCCCTTCATCGTCTTTTACATCTCCTTGAACATCAATTGTCCTTGAACCACCATTATCATAAGAAACATAGTCTTGATAACTAAGACTACCACCACCAACAACATTACCTTCCTCGTCCTTAACGCTAATGTCAATTGTTCTATTAACTATCTGCTCCTGCGAAGAATCCTGGCTATCATCAATATACGTTCCCGATATGGTTCCAACTTCAACTTCATCAGCATATACTTTCCCAGTGATACTTTTCTCACTCATTGTATTCATCCTATTTCAAATTGATGTACAACTACTGCTCCTTCGCTTGAAGGTGCGTTTGATTGATCTGTTATATTGTATATTAATGGATATAGTTTTACGTTAGGTATATTTGTTGTTGATTTAGCAACAAGTTTACCATCAACGAATAGATAAACAGCATCTGTCAACCATAGAATTGCTATATCATGTATCTTCGTTAGATCTATTCCAGTAACTTCTTGTGAAGTTTCAGTACCATTAGCTTTTGTCTTCAGATAAATTGATGTTCCAACGATATCAAGCCCAACTTTATTGTTTGATGTGCCTAACGGTGAGTCAACTAGTCCGAATCCCATGTTTCTGTATGATTCTATTCCATTGAATCTTCCAACGAATCTTATTAGTCTTGGCGGCATTGCACCTACTTCATCGTTATAAACACGTACATCATAGTCCGCTGAGGCTGGTGTAATTAATACTAATGATTCGCTTTGATATAGTGCATCGCCCTTGTTTGTTCTAGTCGTTCCTGTTTTAATCAGAAAGTTTGCATTAAATTTTCTATGCAATGGTCTTGATTGGTCAAGTAATAGAATAGCTCTTGGCGAAGCAGTATCAATGTATATCTTTAATTCATCTGGAATAACCGCTATTCTCCCTTCAAAGCTCCCCACATTAATGTCAGATAGACTAATGATTGGTCCGCTATAGTTCCATTGCTGATCTTTTATTCGTTTATATGCTACAGCTATGTTGTCAGCAGGACCATTAGCATTGCTACTATGATATCCAAAGAATACAATTAGCATATCACCAATGATGACTAATCTACTGTCCATTGCAGCAGCAATAGAAAATGGTGTCATGTCTGGTGCTGCTATTTTCTCTACATATTTCCATCCAGAATCAATTGAATCTGATTCTAATAGAACGACTTCATAGTGATCGACATTGTATAGTGATGCACTCATGTAGAATTTATCATAATACTTTGCTACAGCTGGGTTAGTTATTGGCCCGCTAAGACCAAGATCTTCTCCATTGAATAGTTTTGCGTGAAATTGCCAGTTCAATAGGTCTTTCGACTTATATAATAGTATGTCAAATCCTGTTGGATCATCTCTCGATTTGTCTAGAGATGCATGGCAGAAAAGCCACCACATTCCATCGTGATATAATAGTGTTTGTGGTTGGATCATGTAGTAGCCTGATGGTATGTCAATTATTGGCTCATCGAGCACTCGTCTAAATACATATCCATCATCAGAAATTGCTAGTCCGACCTTCCATGCTTGATAAGTACCTGATGGTGTCGTGCCGCTTGAACCAGCATATATCATAACATACTTATCAGAAATTTTTCTGACATCACCTAGTCCTACAGCTTTACTATCCCACCCTCCTCCCACAGTAAAGACAGGCGTCTTAGTTACTGCTTGCGTCTTCTCTAGTTCAAATTTTGGATTTACTAGTTTACTCAATGCAAATATATCTAAAGATATATTAACTGACATAACATATCACCACTAGCATCATAGAAAATAGTTGTATAAAAAATATTTTTGAATTGATGCGTTTTACTGTTTACCATATGACAGCAATTAATTCATAGTAGAAGTTGTCTGTTGTTCTATTTGGTTTGAATGTTTCTTGTGTCTGGGGTTCTATGAATAGTATTTCTATTTGTTGTTTATTGTTTAGTACTAGTGCTATGTTCCATGCGTGGTATCCAAGAAATACTTTTTCTCCGTTTTCTATTAGGTATAGTTTTCCTATTGCTATTCCAATTGAGTTCTTCTTCAGTAAAGCGCTTGCTATTGCTGAGAATAATTTTGCATAGTCGTCGCAGTCGAATCTATCTACTATGTATTTTACGTGTTCTTTCTCTATGAACTCCTTGTAGAACTCT
>Ga0256835_1001385_pt1 | contig 14682 bp, 12 predicted proteins | sample PIR30metaG_FD_185972 | JGI IMG/M metagenome (GOLD analysis project Ga0256835, IMG submission 185972) | Hydrothermal vent microbial communities from East Pacific Rise, Pacific Ocean - PIR-30 | ecosystem: Environmental > Aquatic > Marine > Hydrothermal vents | place: Pacific Ocean: East Pacific...
AACATGAAAATTCCATAGTAAATTGTGCCTTACCCTGTGTAGCGGAACGAAGTGTCGTTGAATATCCAAACATCTCAGAAAGTGGTACCTCGGCCTCTACTACACACATATCACCTTCATCTTGTGTACCAAGAATCATACCACGTCTTTGATTTAAAGAGGCCATAACAGGGCCTTGAAATTCTACCGGAGTCTCTACTGCTACCTTCATAATAGGCTCAAGTATAACAGGACTTGCCTTTTTATAGGCTTCCTTAAAGGCACCCCTTGCTGCCGCTTGGAATGCAAGATCAGAAGAATCTACAGAGTGTGACTGACCATCATTTATAACAACTTTTACACCAGTTACAGGGAAACCAAGAAGCTGCCCTTTTTCCATAGCAGATCTAAATCCCTTTTCACAAGATGGGATAAATTCACCAGGTATAGCACCACCTACGATCTTGCTTTCAAATACAAAATCTTCACCTTCAATAGGCTCAATCCAACCAGCTACTCTACCAAACTGACCAGCACCACCAGTTTGTTTTTTATGAGTATAGTTAAAATCAGCCCTTTTCGTAATAGTTTCTCTATATGCTACCTGAGGTTTCCCAACAGTAACTTCAGCATTGTACTCTCGTTTCATCCTTTCGATATATACTTCAAGATGGAGCTCTCCCATACCAGATATAATAGTTTCTCCAGTCTCATGATTCACATAAGTTCTAAATGTTGGATCTTCTTTAGTAAATCTAGAAAGTGCCTTAGACATGTTTACCTGTGCTTTATTGTCTTTTGGAATAATAGCTAGTGAAATGACAGGTTCTGGCACATGCATAGATGTCATTGTGTAACGGATATCTGGAGAAGTAAAAGTATCTCCTGAAGCACAATCTATCCCAAATAGTGCTCCAATATAGCCCGCTGGAATAGAGTCAATATCTTCCATTTGATTTGCATGCATACGTACAACACGTCCAACCTTTACCTTTCTACCAGTTCTAGAATTTAAGATAAAATCTCCCTTAGATAAAGTACCTTGGTAGACTCTTATATAGGTAAGCTGGCCATATCTTCCTTCTTCTAACTTGAATGCCAAGGCTACAAGTGGCTTATCAGGATCAGATACAAGCTCTACTGGCTCTTCATCACGATCCATATCAAGGGCAACATTTTTAACCTCTGACGGAGCAGGTAAATAATATGTAACAGCATCTAAAAGAGGCTGTACACCTTTATTTTTATAGGCAGAACCTATAAATACTGGAGTAAGTTCTCTTGTAAGACAACCCTTTCTTACAGCCTGTCTTATAAGATCTTCTGTAACTTCCCCTTCGAGGGCAGCTTCCATAAGTTCATCAGAAAACATACTTGCAGCATCAATCAAGGCCTCTCTTGCTGCCTCTGCATCAGCCTTTAATTCTTCAGGGATATCTTCTTCTCTTATAAACTCACCATTATCGCCATCAAAATATACTGCCTTCATAGTAACAAGGTCTATTACACCTTTAAAATCTGCCTCAAGCCCTATTGGTAGCTGCATTGCAACGGCATTATGGCCTAGTTTGTCTTTTAGTTGTTCTATAACGCGCATCGGGTTAGCGCCGCTTCTATCACATTTATTTATAAAGGCAATACATGGGACATGGTAGCGTGCCATTTGTCTATCTACTGTAATAGATTGAGATTGCACTCCACCTACAGAACAAAGTACTAAAATACCACCATCTAGAACCCTAAGAGACCTTTCTACCTCGATAGTAAAATCAACGTGGCCTGGAGTATCTATAATGTTTATCTCATGACCTCTCCATTCACAGTATGTCGCTGCTGAGGTAATTGTAATGCCACGTTCCTTTTCTAATTCCATAAAGTCCATTGTGGCACCAACACCATCTTTACCCTTTACATCATGAATTGCGTGAATTCGGTTTGTGTAATAAAGAATGCGCTCAGTTAATGTAGTCTTACCTGCATCAATGTGTGCACTAATACCAATGTTTCTTACTTTGTTTGGATCTCTTAACATAGCCACTCACCTTCTTTTATAAGAGATTTTTTATTTTTTAGTCAAAAATAGATATTCCTAGTATAAAAACCAGGCGCCTTCTTCAATTATTTGACTGTTTTTTCTTTTCGGGGATTTTTATCGACCTACTTTAAAATCAGCCTCTTAACCTTTAATATTATTAAAGTCTTTACATATACAAAATTGTAAAAGGACATAACTTCCTTGGCGTCTGGAAGAAATACAGGTGCAGATGTTTAACTTTTTAAAGCAAGCTTGTCAAGAGAAAAATTTACTTTATATGTCAAAAATATGAAAAAATAAAAAATTTATAAAAAACTGTTAAAATCTTAACTCAAGTACTATACTTTTATTAGTTTTTACTAAGTAATATATTGCGTATTTTAACAAGGAGGTTGTAAACATGCCTACATATAAAATACATCCTATTGTAGTTGGCACAAAACTTTTTGATAAAGGGATGATGACCTATCAATTTGACTACGGTAAACCCTATGCTATACCAATTTACGCATGGTATATTGAAGGTGGAGATAAAACTATTCTTGTAGATACTGGAGAGATTCATCCCATTCAATCTGAAGATAGAGAAAAAAGAATTGGTGGAAAGATATATACATTTGAAGATGGACTTGCTAAATGGGGACTAAAACCAGAAGATATAGATATAGTCTTACATACTCATTTACATAGGGATCATTGTGAAAATGATTATAAATGTGTAAATGCAAAGTTTTATGTACATGAAAAAGAAATAAATCGCATACACAATCCTCATCCCCTAGACTATAGATATGTTGAAGACTTTATATTAGAGGTAGAGGAAGCTGGACAGATTATAACATTAAATAAAGACACAGAAATCGTGCCTGGAATAAAAATGGTACTTACCCCTGCACATACAGATGGAGGTATGAGTGTATTTATAGAAACAGAAAAAGGAACCGCTGTAATAACAGGTTTTTGTGTAATTATGGAAAATATATTTCCACCTAAAGAGATATTAGCAATGGATATGGAGGTTATCCCTCCCGGAACCCATGTAAATACCTATGAAGCCTACGATACCATAAAGAGGGTTAAAGAGATGGCAGATATAATAATTCCTGTCCATGAACCTATGTTTTCCTCTGTAGATACAATCCCTCAGTAATCAAACAAGACAAATAAATGGGGCAAGAATAAATTTCTTGTCCCATTTCTCTACTAATAGGTCCTTATAGAGACTTTTTTGTCTCGGTTTATATGGGTTTTTTTGTCTCACTACCGTTTTAAATATCCCAAATTAAATAAATTTAATAATTATATCGCATGTTAAAAGACATTATTTTATGGTATTATTTTTGCTTAATTTAAGCCTTACTGAATGGTAGTATTAAAAATGATTGGGAAGGGAGAAATTACAGGTGAAAATCCTTCAACATACAGTTTCTGATAAGATTACATTTAAGGGAATAGGATTACATAGTGGTGCAGAGGTTAAGATAGATATATTACCTGCTCCTGTAAATACTGGAATTGTTTTTGTAAGGGCAGATAAAGACCCTGAATATATTATAAAAGCAAACGTTAAAAATATTGTAAGCACCTTAGCTGCTACTACCATTGGTAAGAATGGGATAACTATTAGTACAATAGAACATCTAATGGCAGCTCTTTATGGATTGGAAATAGATAACGCAATTATAATTGTAAATGGACCTGAGATTCCCGCCCTAGATGGAAGTGCAGGAGTATTTGTTAAAAAGATTAAAGAAGTAGGCATAAAAGAACAAAAAGAACCTAGACATTTTATTCGCGTATTAGAGACCATTTCTATAGAAGATGACGATAGATTTATTATGATTGAGCCACATGATACATTTGCTATTAATGTAGAGATTCAATTTTCTCACTGTGTAATTGGCAATCAGAAATATATTTGCAATAATGTAACCCCTGAGGAATTTGAAAAAAATATAAGTAAGGCAAGAACTTTTGGCTTTTTAAGCCAAGTTGCAGAAATGAGGAAAAACGGATTAGCAAGAGGTGGTAGTGAAAAGAATGCTATTGTTATAGGAGATGATGGCATTCTTAATAGTGAAGGCTTAAGATTTAAAAATGAGATGGCAAGACACAAGGCCTTAGACCTTATTGGTGACTTAGCCCTGTTAGGAAATCCTCTACTTGCCAAGGTAACAGCTAAAAGAAATGGACATGAGCTTCACAGAAAGCTTATGAGCAAATTAATAGATACACCTAATGCTTTTCAGATTATAACTGTTGAATCACCAGTCCATATAGATAGTGATTGGAATTGGAAGGGTCAAGCGGTAGCTGCGGTTTTATAGTTTTATAAATAAATTAGAAAAGACTTAGTTGTTTAGGAGAAGGATTTTTATGGTTAGATGAACGTCCTTCTCCTTTTTTTGTGTTATTTCCATTTTTATTAAAAAGACTTATTTTTCCGTACACACCATCATGTCCAGGGACAATATTAATCATCCCCTCTCTCATTCTTTTTATGCCTTCATAAATTTTACCAGGTAGTAAAAGCTTAAGTTCATCAAGTTCTTTCCATAAAAGGACATCCATCTCTGTTCCGACAAGGCTTAAAATTCTATAGTATTCCTTTAAAACCGTTTTAGTAACGGATTTTAATCCAAAAGCCTCTGCGATTATCTCTGCCAAAGGTATAAGATGGCAATTAGGTAGGGCATTTTTCGGTACAAAACCCTCTTCTCTATCTGCAAGGTCTTCTACCCTATGTAACACTCCTACTGTAACAGGATTACCACAGATAGTACAAAGCCCATTGTGTTTTCTTGTTTCTGATGGATGCCAGCAAATGCCGCAGTTTCTGTGGCCGTCATAGTGATATTTGCCCTCTTCTGGGAAAAATTCTATTGTTCCCAAAAAACCCTTTGAGGGATCTTTCATAGCATTTATGATGTCTGGGTATGTAAGAGGACAAGAAAGTATATTTGCCTCTCTAGCAAGCTTAGTTGGTGAATGGGCATCAGAGTTAGAGATAAGTGTATACTTATCCAGCTTTGAGAGTCTCCAATTCATTTGTGGATCAGATGAAAGCCCTGTCTCAAGTGCAAATATATGATGACTTTCTTCTTCAAAACACTCCTCTAAATCATCAAATCCAGATTTTGCGCCAAATAAAGAAAACCACGGGGTCCACACATGAGCAGGTACAGCCTCACAATCCTTAGATGCCTTTTTAATGATCTTAACAAGTTCTTTTACTGGAAATCCAAATATAGGGCGGCCATCAGATGTAATATTGCCAATTGCAGCAAGCCTTGCCTGAATATTTTCTACTACTTCTATACTAGGAGCAAATAATACCGTATGTATCCTTCTATTCTTACCATGCTGGGTAAAAATATTTGATACTTCTGCTGTAAGGATAAACCTTGTACCATCTGGGTCATCTTTAAGTCGGTAAAGCCCTGTTCCATCTGGAACAAGATCTCTCTTTAATTCTCTAAGATACCCTGGATGGGTAAAATCTCCTGTACCAAGGACCTTTATACCTTTTTGCTTGGCAAAATCATTTAGCACCTTAACATTCATCTTGGTGCTAGTTGCCCTTGAATATTTAGAATGGATATGAAAATCTGCTAAGTATGCCCCTTTAGGCCACTTATGAAATGTTTGTTTAGCAGTTAATACCTGATCTTTTTCCATAAAATGAATCTACCACTAAACACATCTATAGAAAAGTATTTTTATCCCTATATCAAAACAACTTAAAGCCCTGTTGCTTCTACCTGTTTTTTAACAGCCTCAACAGACCTTGATAAAAGCTGTTTTTCCTCATCAGTTAACTCAAACTCTACTATCTTTTCTACTCCATTTTTACCAAGTACAACGGGAACTCCTAAAAATACTCCAGAAATTCCAAACTCACCCTCAAGATAGGCTGCACAGGGTAAAATCCTCTTCTCATCATTTAATATTGATTGTGCCATTTCAATTGCAGAAAGCCCTGGGGTTACAAATGCACTCCCTGTCTTTAGATGACCTACAATTTCAGCTCCTGCCTGTTGAGTACGTTTTACAATTGCATCTATCTTATCTTGTGTTAAAAGCTGGGTAACAGGAATACCGCCAACAGTAGCTAATCTAACTAAGGGCAACATAAAATCTCCATGAATCCCCATAACAAGTGCGGATACATCCTTAGGAGCAACGCCTAGCTCTTTAGCTATAAAGGTGCGGTATCTTGCAGAATCAAGAACTCCTGCCATTCCTACAACTCTATTTTTAGGAAATCCTGAGACCTTAAAAACAGTATAGACCATAGCATCAATAGGATTGGTAATAACTATAAAACATGCATTAGGGCTATTTTGTGCAGCCTTTTGGGTAACATCTTTTACTATCTGAACATTTTTCTCTAAAAGATCATCACGGCTCATACCAGGTTTTCTTGCAAGCCCAGCAGTTACAATTATGACATCAGAATCTTTAGTAAGGCTGTAATCACTAGTTCCTACTATGTTTCCTGTAAAACCACAAAGGGGAGCAGACTGAGAGAGGTCTAAGGCCTTTCCCACTGCTAATCCCTCTACAACATCTACGAGGACAAGCTCCTCGCATATATTTCTACTAATTGCCCACTGAGCTGCCGCGCAACCAACAGCTCCTGCACCAATAATTGTTAATTTACGAGATTTTGATTCCATTTTTTAGACTCCTAACTTGAATTTGGATTTTTTTGCTTAAACTAGTTGTCTATTTTAGTTTTAGGAGTATAAAGACACTACTCTAAGATATAAAAAAGGGCAACACTGAAAAATATTAAACTAACGAAATAAAGTAATAAGAGACATGTCTTATAGAAAGTTTAATATAATTACAATTGATCTTGAGGCATTAAAACAAAATTTTATCTCGTTATTAAACCTACTTTCTCCTAAGTGTAAAGGGATAATGGCTGTTGTTAAATCTGATGCATACGGCCATGGATTAATAGAAGCAAGCAAGGTATTAGTAAAAGAAGGGGCAAAATTTCTTGGTGTATCTGAGGTTGAAGAGGCAGCTAAGTTACGAGATTCAGGTATTGACATCCCTATTTTATTACTCTCAGGTATAGCATTAGGTGCTGAAAAAGATGTATTTTATTATAACCTAATACCAGGTGTTGCAGATAAAGCCAGCCTTTGTGCATTAGAAGAGACTGCTAAGTTCTATAATGTAAAAAAAGATATTCACATCAAAGTAGATACAGGGATGGGAAGACTTGGATTTTCCATGTCCGAGGCAAAAGAGATATTCTTAAATAAAGAAAAATGGCCTCATCTTAATTTTTCTGGCCTTTATTCTCATCTATCAGTATCAGATGAACCAGAAGACCCTTTTACCCAGATTCAACTAAAAAATTTCCTAGAGCTTATAAATTTTCTAAAGGGTCAAAAAATTCTCCCCCCTATTATCCATATGGCAAATTCAGGTGGTGTAGTTAATTTCCCAGAGACTCATTTTGATATAGTAAGACCAGGACTTGTACTTTACGGGGCATATCCAGGTGAAGCCTCAAAAGCTAAAATTAAGCTAAAGCCAGTAATGTCCTTTAAAAGCCGAATAATCTCTATTCATAAAAGAGCTGCAAATTCTCCTGTAAGTTATGGGCATACGTATTATACTAAAGGAGATGCTAAAATAGCTGTAGTACCTGTAGGCTATGATGATGGCTATCTTAGAGCCCTGTCAAATAAGGCTAAGGTGCTTGTCAGAGGACATTTTTGTAATGTGGTTGGTAGAATTTGTATGAAAGCCCTCATGATAGATGTTACAGATGTTGAAGATGTTCATACTAATGATGAAGTGGTATTATTGGGCAAGCAGGGCGAACATGAAATAACCATAGAAATGCTTGCTAATTGGGCAAATACTATAAGTTATGAAATAATGTGTCTTATAGGAACGAGAAACCAAAGAATATTTAAGGGGGCATAAGGTGTTTGGTATCGGGCTTCCTGAACTAATCTTTATATTTATTTTGGCTTTAATTGTCCTTGGTCCAGAAAAACTACCAGAAGTAGCAAAACAACTTGCCAAACTTGTAGTAGATGTAAAAAAAGCAGCAAACGAATTTCAAAAGCAACTTGAGCTTGACGATGAAGAACAAGACCTTTTAAAGCTTACAGAGGTTAAACAAGAAGACTTTATAAACCCTAGAGGATTAATAAAGGAAGATATCAATTCAAATAATGTAACAAATGATGTAACTTATGAAGATGACTGGGAAAAAGAGCTACCTAAAACCCCAGAGGAAGCTAAACTTAGATCATATTCTAATACCGATAATCTTATGGAACACTCTTTAACTAAAGATAATAATCAAAATGTATCTATTAATAAAGACGATAACCTTTCTGAAAAGAATATGACTTATGAGGATTTAGAAAAAGAGTTACCTAAAACTCCGCAGGAGGCTAAACTTAGATCATCGTCTGCTACAGAAAATCCTGTAAAAAACCCTTTTATTGAAAGCAACAATCAAAACTCTTCTATTAGTAACGATAATAACAACGATAATCTCTCTGAAAAAAATAAAAGTCAGGATGTATAGCCTGTGTCAATAGATAGACTTCCTTTTCAAGCACATCTTGAAGAGCTTAGAAAACGTTTAATCGTATGTATTATTGTATTTGTTATAGCCTTTATTGGTTGTTATCTATCTGCATCTACTATCGCAGACTTTTTAGCACTTCCTATAAGGGCTGCTCTTCCTCCCAACACTCCTATGGTATTTACCAGGATTACAGAGGCCTTTTTTGTCTATCTAAAAATAGCCTTTTGGTCAGCTCTTATTATCACCATGCCTGTCATATTATATGAATTGTGGGGATTTATTTCTCCAGGACTATATGAACATGAAAAACGATTAATAAAGAGGTTCTTAATCGTAGGCATAGGACTCTTTATTTTAGGAGGTTGTTTTGGATATTGGGTAGTTATGCCAGTAGTTTTATCTATAACCCTTGGATATATAAGCCAAGGCCTTACTGCTTATCCCAGAATTGAAAGCTATCTATTATTTGCAATAAAATGCATATTTACTTTTGGTGTTGCATTTGAACTGCCATTTTTAATGGCATTTGTTACAAGTACAGGAATTATTGAACCAGACTATTTTAAAAAGAACAGAAAGGGCTATTATATCGCCCTATTTTGTTTAGCCGTTTTCCTTGCCCCTACAGATATATTTTCACAAATATTGCTATTTGGACCTATGGCCCTTCTATATGAAATAGGAATTCGTTTAGGAAAATGGCTTATTCCTAAAAAAAGGAAATCCACCCCCACACGCAATGATAAGGGTAATTCAAACGAGGGAAAAACATAAAAAAGTAATACTTAAGAGGCTAATTGATCATTAAGAAGATTAAGTTTTTTATTAATTATTTTAATTTAGATTCTCATCTTCTAATTCTTCTTTTTGACATTCAGGACATAACCCCCAAAAAACAATATTACATCCCATAACCTTAAATCCTTTAGATTCCTCTGAAGTGAGCTCTATTTTATAATCATGTTCTACATCTACAATCCTATGACATCTAGTACAAAAGATATGATGATGAGGTATAGGATTAGGATCAAATCGTTTTTTGTTGGGATCTATGCACAGTTCTAGTATTTGTCCTTTGCGTCTTAACGCATCAAGTGTATTATAAACAGTGGCAAAAGACATACTGGGAAACTGCTGTGCTACATGTTGATAGATTTCATCTGCTGAGGGGTGATTAGTATTGCCTTCAAGAAATTCTAAAATTGCTAAACGTTGAGGTGTTAATTTGAGACCAAGCTGACGATACTTTTGAAATTTTTCTGTTGCATTCATTATAGCGCTCCTTATTTTTTAATAATCAAAAAATAAGAATGTTTTTTTGTCAAGAAATATTATTCAAAAATAAACAGTAAATAGTAATAATTGTACTACAGTTGCCAGGTTAAGATTACTTAAACATAACGCTATTAATATATTTTGTCTATGGAAGATATAAAGATTTTCGACAATTATAAATATTATCCTGTGCTCTTAAACTTACATAATAAAGAGATAATAATTATTGGTGGGGGTAAAGTTGCTACAAGAAAATTAAAAGGACTAATAAATACAGGGGCATACATTAAAGTTATCTCTCCAGAATTTTGTGATGAACTTTATAATATCTTTAAACAATATCCTAAAAAAATAACTTTAATAAAACGTAAATATAAACATGGAGACTTAAAAGATTGTTTTCTTGTAGTAGCCGCAACCTCTGATGAAAAATGCCAAAAAGAGATATATAAAGAAGCTCAAGAAAAAAATATTCTTGTAAATACAGTAAATAATCTAGAATTATGTGATTTTATTCTCCCATCAAATATTTTTTTAGATGATTTGACAATAAGTATTTCTACCCAAGGGAAAACCCCTGCAATATCAAGACTTATTAGAAAGAGACTTGAGTCAGAGATTATTCCAAGTTATGTTCTATTAGTTGAACTTGCAGGAGGACTTAGGGATTATATAAAACAAACTGTTCATGAAGGAGAAATAAGACATAAACTGCTAAAAAAAATAGCGGAACCTAAACTTATAGAGTGGATAGAAAAAAATAAATGGGATAAAATCGAATCATGGATATATAAGCTTCTTGATAAAGAAGAAGAGATACCTTACATAAAAACACTATTAGAAAGATTAAAAAAGAAAATAGTAAAATTAAAATAAGATTAACTTATTGTGATTTATCTATGTAGTTTTTTGGAGACAATGAAATGGGCATAGATAAGCTCATATTTTGGGCTACTACTTTTTTATATTTTTTAGCCACAATTGGTTATATTATACAGATAGCTACCTTAAGAAAAGATGCAGAAAAAGCAGCTACTATTATATTAATAAGTGGCTTTTCACTACACTCTCTATATATCATATTAAGATGGATCAATTTAGGACATCCACCCTTTATCAATCTTCACGAAGCCCTAAACTTTCTTGCGTGGTCAATTGTTGGTTCATACCTAATAATGCAATTTAAACATCAACCTAGAGGGCTAGGTGCTTTTGTAACACCCCTTATTACCATAATAATGATAATAGCTGCTACACAACCACAAGCTCATACGCTAACCTTACCTCCTGCTCTTAGGAGTTTTTGGTTACCAATCCACGCTATAATATGCATTATGGGAGATGCTGTCTTTGCTCTGGCATTTTGTATAGCGGTTATGTATATAGTTCAAGAACATCAGATCAAAAAAAAGAAATTTGGTGCTATCTTTAAACGTCTACCTTCACTAACCACACTTGATCAACTAAACTACCTATGCTTAAAAATAGGTTTTCCTCTATTAACAGTAGGTATCATTACAGGTTCTATATGGGCTGAAAAGGCATGGGGGTCATATTGGAGTTGGGATCCAAAAGAGACATGGTCTCTTATTACTTGGTTTTTATATGCCGCATTGCTTCACCAACGTCTTACTGTAGGATGGCGTGGACGTAGAGCTGCAATAATGACAATAATAGGATTTTTAGCCCTAGGATTTACTTTCCTAGGTGTAAGTTTATTAATGCCAGGTTTACATACATATTATGTCAGATAACAAAGGCTGTAGTTTAGTACTAATAGGAGTAAATCACAAAACTGCAGATGTAGAAGTTCGCGAAAAACTTGCAATGGCGAACTCTAATCCTTCTGCATTGGAAGTTTTATCTAATTTACCTCATTGCAAGGAAGTATTATTCCTTTCTACTTGTAATCGTGTAGAAGTGCTGGCCACCACAGATAACTCAGCAGCAGCTAAAGAGGCTATCAAAGAACTGTGGAAGAAAAAAGGCAACCTAAACGAAGAGATCCTTAACAAATGTGTATATGTACATGAAGGGGAAGATGCTATTAGGCACCTATTTAGGGTGGCCTCTAGTCTTGACTCCATGGTTGTCGGAGAACCACAGATATTAGGGCAACTTAAAGATGCATATAGAAAGGCCTCTGAGGCCAAAACCCTAGGAGTAGTCTTAAATAAGTTATGTCATAAGGCCTTTTCTGTAGCAAAAAAGATTAGAACCGAAACTAAAATAGCAAGTCATGCTGTTTCTATAAGTTATGCTGCAGTAGAACTTGCTAAAAAGATATTTGGTGAATTAAATGGTAAACGTGCCATGCTAATTGGTGCTGGGGAAATGGCGGAGCTTGCTGCTCAACACCTAATGGCAAACGGTATAAAAAAATTAATTGTTGCCAACAGAACATTATCTAGAGCAGTTGAATTAGCTAAATCTTTAGGCGGTACAGCTATATCATTAGAAGAGTTATTTGATAGTTTAATAGATGTAGATATTGTTATTAGTTCTACAGGTGCTCCAAATGTTATTATTGAAAAACGAGATGTGGCCCGTATTATGCGTCCCCGACGACATCAACTTTTATTTTTTATTGATATAGCAGTCCCTAGAGATATTGATCCTGCAGTCAATGATATAGATAACGTATATCTTTTTGACATAGATGATCTTAAAGGAGTTGTTGAATTAAATAAAGCCGAGCGAGAAAAAGAGGCCCTAAAAGCAGAACGTATGGTTGAAGCCGAAGTGATTAAGTTTCTTTCCTGGATGGAAACTTTAGATGTAATACCTGTTATAAAAAAACTTCAGGAGAAAGCCGAATCTGTCAGACAAAAAGAACTATTAAGAAGCCAAAAAGTACTAAAAAATCTCACTCCTAAACAAAAGAAGGCTGTAGAGATATTAACCTCTTCTATTGTACAAAAGATACTTCATGATCCTATAGTCTATTTAAGAAAAGAATCTAATAATAGTGAAGATATCCATACCCTTTTAGATATTACAACTCGTCTATTTAACTTAAATGGTTTTGATTCACAAGATGTAACAAACAGCTTAATTAGTAAAAAAGAAAACTTTTCTTCCGATAAGAAAAGAACAAAAACAAAATAGGTTGTTATAATCTTTAGTATAACTTAAAGAGGTTACTTTATGCCTAAAGAAGAATTACTATTTAAGCCTAGCCTTTTAGTATTAATTTTATCCCTTTTCTTTTCCAATCTATGTTTTGCAGGAATTTATAATCAATCCAGATTCAAATATAATAGCCAGATACAAGCTGGTCCTCTATGTTACTATCTTGATTATCAAGAAAGAGAAAATGGAACGGTTTTAGATAAAGACTATGGTTTCTTATATGGCATTCATGGCAAACTAGAAGCAAAAAATAAAAAATTCATCTTTGATATAAAAACTTTTATAGCTTATACAGACTCAGCAACATATGAAGGTAGCTCTTCTTCTGGAGAAACAATATCTTTTGACAGCGAAAAGGAATGCATTATTACACTACAAGCTGACGCAGGATATAGTGTTAATATAGGTATTAAAGTTACTCCTTATGTTGGAATTGGATATAGACTTTGGAGACGTGGTGAAGCCAAAGTTGTACAAGCAGACGATGGTTCATATGTATGGGACTACAAAGAGATATATAGTTGGGCATATATTGCGCCTGGTATTAGACTTTGTATGCCAATAAGAAACAATATATCTATCTCCTTAGATGCAGCATATATGTTTGCTATTGATCCACAAGTGACAGCATATTTTAGTGAGATAGACCCAGCCTATTCTGACGTTACTTTAAATTTAAGTCCAGAATCAGCCTTTTATGTCAACTTACCCCTTAAAATAAGACTCTCTAAAAGATTATCTTTACACTGTGAAGCCATTTTTAGATATTGGAATATGGGTAGATCAAATTTCTATTTAGGCATGTATGAGCCTCACAGTGTAACTAAAATATATGGAATAAATGTTGGTCTTGGCTATGAATTTTAATCGCCTAGTTTTTATAAATTTTATACACCTCTTAATCTTCTAAAAAATCCTTTGGCACTTTCTACAAGAGAATAAAATATAGGTACATACACCAAGGTTAAGATCGTAGATACAACAAGTCCTCCAATAGCTACCACTGCTAATGGAGAAAGTCTTTCAAGACCAATCGCCTCTTGTGCAGCCACAGGCCACATCCCAACAACTGTGCAGGTAACAGTCATAAGAATAGGCCTTGTTCTTGTCTTTACTGCCTGTTGAATAGCGGTTACAAGGTCTTCTCCCCTTGCCCTTGCTTGTTCAATAAAATCTATGAGCAAGATTGAGTTATTTACAACAATACCAGCTAAAAGGATAAGCCCCATTGTAGCTGGCATACACATGTGCCTTCCTGTAATTAAAAGTCCCCAAACAGCTCCAATTATGGCAAGAGGGATAGCTACCATAATTACTAAAGGATTTGTCCATGACTTAAACGTTATGACAAGGGAGAAAAATAGTAAGATTACAGCAATTGCAAGGGCTTTTCCCATTCTCTTACCAGTCTCTCCCATGTTTTTATATTCACCCTCATAGCTAAGACTATAGCCCTTGGGTAAATTTAAGCCTTTTAAGACCTTTAGTATCCTTTCGTGTAGGTGACTAATTGATGCCGCTGCTGATCTATATCCATATACATCAACCACAGGTGTAAGATCATTTCTAGTAAAGACGGTTGGAGTAAGCCTTGTGTTTATCTTTGCCAACTCTCTTAACGGAACTAAGCCCTTAGGGGTTCTGATCTCAAAGTTTAGTATCTCATTGATGTTATTTCTCTGTCCATTTT
>Ga0256835_1001386_pt1 | contig 14679 bp, 16 predicted proteins | sample PIR30metaG_FD_185972 | JGI IMG/M metagenome (GOLD analysis project Ga0256835, IMG submission 185972) | Hydrothermal vent microbial communities from East Pacific Rise, Pacific Ocean - PIR-30 | ecosystem: Environmental > Aquatic > Marine > Hydrothermal vents | place: Pacific Ocean: East Pacific...
TTGATAAAGATGTATTTGCTAAGTTACTAACTGAGCTAATGAAAGAAGATTTTTCTTCACTTGCGGATTTGATAGGCAAATTAGCTGAACAAAAGCAGTTTTCTAAAGAAAGTGATGTTCTAGATGATCTTGTTAAAAAGATAGAAGAAATGCAGAAAAAGCCCCATAAAGGTAAACAGACGAATTTTTTGGCATCTGCTATTCTTAAGGATATTGCGTTATTGTTTTCGGCAGATCCTGAGCTCGTTCAAGTAATTGCAACTATACATATGAACCAAAAAGAAATCCAAAGCGAAAATACTGTTTCTAACGTTGAAAATGTAAAACACACTGGTGAAGGTATTTATACCGATATTCATGCAAGCGATACGAAAATTTCTAAGGATGGAACAGTAGAAAATGTAGAGGATCATTCAAATGTTTTAGTAGTGAATGCAAAGAAATCTGAAGGGAAAAAATCAATTGACATTTCAGCTAAGAACGACAAACACGCTATGATTGGGCATGAAAAGCATGCAAAGACCTTCTTCGCAGATAAAGCTATCAATAATGTTCCCAGCAAGGTTGAAGAAAGAGTTAAGAGTAGGTTAGTAGATGTCGAAGAAAGCCATCAGGATACTGGTAAAGATGCAAAAGGTATTAAAGTGACTGGTAAAGTTATTGAAAACAAGATAACAAAAGACCATAATAATGGCCAAAGTACATTTCCAAATAGTTCGAGTATACATGCGTTTTCTACCAATAAGTCTCATACCAAGACAACGCAAGTGACTTACCACTCTAAAAACCATGCGGAAGATGGTATATTTCATGAAGTGCATCAGACTAACCAGGTTATTGCCTATGTAAGTGATAATTTTAAGGGAAAGCAGTTACATCAAAGTGTTATTAGCAGCAAGATTCAAGGTGTAAAGATATCTCAAGTTAGTAGTAGAGGTAAGTATGTTATTACTGATCCTATTGAGATTGTTCCTATTACTGCAGATGAATGGGAAAATACAAAGAAAGATATTCTTGCGGATAAAGAGTTTGCCAAAGTAACAATCGAGCACTTCTTGAAGTTGTCTAATAAGAATAGTGAGAATAAAGCACAAGTAGGAACTTCACCTAAGGGGATTGGTGTATCTAAAGGAATTACCACTGCAGTGCATGTAGATATGCATGATGCCAAAGTTGATGTGGGGAGTAATTCGAGTACCAAGCTATCTGTAAACTTTACTGGCATTAAAAACTCTCTGTTGAGGGATATGCAAGATGGTGAAATAGTTAAGACAGATAATATACCTGAGCATCAAATGGATACCGAGCAAAAGGTCTCAAATGATAAACATGTTAAGGAGGAAAAGATAAGTCATACTGATGAAATCAACTATCACAAGCATGTGGCGACTGATGTGAGCAAGCTATCTGTTAGTGACAATCCAGATAAACAGTTATCTCAGGAAAATCGGATACCTCTTAAAACTTTAAATAGTTTGGTCAGAACAGTAGAAATTATGAAGAGTAAGCATAAGTATCCTACATATATGGCTGTTAAGATCGATGATAGTATTGTGAGAATGAAATTATCATTTGATGTGGAAAAGGGGGAGTTTTTACTGGAAATGATGTCAGATAAAGATATGGCCAAGACATTGCATTTGCAGAAACATGTGCTTATTAACGCGCTAATAGAGAAAGATATACATGTAAGAGATGTCAAGGTATATGTAACTAATCAGTCGTCTATGATGGGGTTAAGACAGGATGCTCGTCATATGAATTGGTCGTTTATGGGGCATAACGGGACATGGCACAGTTATAAGCAGCAACATGAGTATGTAAGTTGGCTTAGAGATATTTATAGTAATGCTTACAATGTCCCTGTTATGTCGAATACGGAGTATAAGGCACCTTCTAGTGCTAACAAAGGTGCAGGTATTAATATTTATGCATAAGGGGGGAGGCATATGCCCTCTGTAGATTCTGTCAATAATCCAATAAAAGCAGGTTTCACAGAAGATGTAACACATAAAGACAGTTGGTCTAATATTGGTCTAGGCAAAGATGATTTTTTAAGGCTCCTTATAGCTAATATTAAATATCAAGATCCCCTATCACCAATGGATAGCGATAAGATGTTGGAGCAATTTACACAGCTTACTTTGATAGAGAAAATCATAGAGGTGAGTGAGAAGCTAGATGATATTAAGAAGGTACTAGAAAGCATAAATGAGGCTGTTGGAGGGAAGCCTACAGATGCATCTTCGAATGCAACAGTTAATCCAACAAGTGCGTATAATATATATAAGAAAACACAAGATATCTCTGGTGGTGCCGTATGATAGGTCGATATAAACAAATACAAAATCTTGGAGGACCAGAATCAACTAGATTAAATATTTCTCGTGCGCAAAAACAGGAGCAGAGAGTATCTGTTGGTTTATCTCCTTTTATGCAGGAGCTTGCTTCTTCTATGGGTATTAAATTTTCCAAACATGCACTTGATAGGATTAGATTCAGAAAAATTGATTTTACCCAAGATCATCTTTTAAGATTGGCTGATGGTATCACCAAATTAAGAAATAAGGGGGTGAAAGAGGGTGTAGTCGTTATGGATGATCTTATAGCGGTTGTGGGTGTTAAAGATGGAACTGTTATTACGGTGAAAACCCCACCGTTTAAAAAAGATGCTGTTTTTTCCCAGATTGATGGGGTAGTGTTTGTATAATTCGCGCGACGGTGGTTTGAGATATTGCCTGGGTAGCTGGACCGCACTGGCGGAGGCTCCCAGGCGCTTTAAAAAGCGCCAAAGGGAGGTGTTTGTGTATGTTGAGATCTTTCTTCACTGCCATTTCAGGCCTTAAGGCCCACAATACTCGTATTGATGTTATTTCAAACAATATTGCCAATGCTAATACTGTGGGCTATAAATCTGCTAAGGCCACTTTTAGAGATGTTTTGTATCTCATGAATCGTGCAGCAAGGGCACCATATGCAGGTAGAGGAGGCACTAACCCTTCGCAGATAGGTTTAGGTGTTCAGGTGTCTAATATCAATAATATTATGACTCAGGGAGCTATCCAAAAAACTGGTAGAATTACCGATCTTGCCATTCAGGGCGGAGGTTTCTTTGTTTTGTCTGATGGTCAGAGATATTTTTATACCCGTGATGGTAGTTTTGACATAGATACTAATGGTGCTCTTGTTAGTTCTGCTACTGGTCTTAAAGTTCAAGGCTGGAGTATTTCTCCTACTGCTAAGGTAAATGTCCATGGTTCAATTGATACATCTACGACAACACAGACCTTAATTCGTGTCTATGATGAATTAGGACAGGAACATGTGCTTACTGTAAAATTCGACTCCACTACCAATGGTGTCATTGCTACTATTTACGACGGAGTTAATGCTTCCGCTCCTGTGGTTTTAAGCAACCATATTATTACGTTTGATGCATCGACCAATAGAGTTATTGGAGGACAGATAGCGAGTTTGAGATGGCATGGTCAGAATATTAGTATAGATTTTAATAATTTGCAAAGTGCTTCTGTAACAGCGGTTTTTGCAGAGCCTGATATTACTCCAGATGCTGGCAAAGTTGGTGATATCGTTATCCCTCAGGATATGAGTATGGCTCCTACCCCTACATCTTCTATATCTTTCAGTGGTAACCTTGATGCTGCTGCAACCGCTTCTGATAATATCACATTCAGTGTTAGTGGTATTATAGATTCCCTTGGAAGAGAACATGCCATGGTTGTTACAATGACACCTAAAGATGGAAGCGCTAACACATGGGTTGCCACAGTTAGTATTGGCTCTAAAGTATGGAAGTTCGGTGTAACTTTTACCAATGATGGTAGGTTTGAAAGTGTTTACTACAATACAGCCGATCCAGCTGGTGATCCCTTTGATCCTGCAAACTCTGCAACAACTTCAGAGCCTACAATACCAATAGATCCTAATGACCCACTACTTTCTGAATTTGCCGGGGCTAATCCTATGGATATTAGACTGACATTTAATGCTTTAACTCAGTATGCGTCACAGTCTACTGTTTCAGGTTCCGCAGATGGTGTTAAAGAGGGGAAACTTGAAAGTTTCTTTATTACCCCAGATGGGCAAGTCGTTGGTACATTTACCAACGGGCTTGTTAAACCATTAGCACAGATAGCCTTAGCTTCTTTCTCTAACCCTGCAGGTTTGCAGAGGGAAGGATCTAACTTGTGGTCTGATTCTGCAAATAGTGGCTTTGAAGGCTTTAAAACAGCTGATGACCTTGGGTCAGAGGTTATCTCCGGAGCTTTGGAGATGTCTAATGTAGATCTAGCAGAAGAATTTACAGATCTTATTATTACCCAGAGAGGTTTCCAGGCCAATAGTAGAGTGATAACAACGGCGGATGAAATCACATTAGAGATACTGAATATTAAGAGATAGTAGCCGATATAAGTAAGGGAAGGGGTTATGCTCCTTCCCTTACACTTTTACATTGGGGGTGGTAACGTGATAAAACTGCATAGGCTTAATGGAACTGTGTTTTACCTTAATCCTGAGCACATTGAACTTATTGAAGAAACCCCCAATACCGTTGTTACATTGACAAATGGTCATAAGTATGTAGTTAAGGAGTCCATAGATGAAATAATAGAACTTATAGTAGAATTTAAAGGGAGATTTCTTATTCGGAGACAGCATGGGGTAGAGGAGGTTAGTGACTAATGGATATAGCACTACTTGCGGGTTTGGGTTTAGCGACTATATTAGTTATATCAGGTATGCTTGGTGGTGTGCCAATTTCTACATTTATTAGTTTGCCTTCTGCTTTACTTACCATTGGTGGTTCACTGGGTGCAACGATTGCCTCCTTACCTTTAAAGACGATAACAGGTATTGGTGGTGTTATTAGTGCTGCTCTAAAAGGGGTTACACTAGACCCTGTTCAACTTGTTACGACGCTGGTAAACCTTGCATACAGGGCAAGGAAAGAAGGACTCTTGTCTTTGGAGGAAGCTATACAAGAAATAGAAGATGACTTCCTAAAGAGAGGGGTTCAGCTTGTTGTAGACGGTGTTGATCCTGAGTCTGTTAGGGGGATTTTAGAAGCAGATATTGAAGCCATGCAAGCCAGGCATGCAATGTATAAAAAGGTTTTTGACTATTGGGGTGAATTGGCACCTGCTTATGGTATGATAGGTACCATTGTTGGTTTGATTAAAATGCTTAAACAGCTTGATGATCCGTCCACCATTGGTCCGTCCATGGCTCTGGCTCTGATTACAACATTGTATGGTTCTATGGTGGCAAATATGTTCATGCTGCCCATAGGTAAAAAGTTGGCTGCAAACGACGAGATAGAGGCTGCTATTAGGCAGATGGTTGTTGAAGGGCTCTTAGCTATACAGGCAGGAGAGAATCCTCGAGTTTTAGAAGAAAGGCTCAAATCGTTTCTTTCTCCAGCAGATCGTAAGGCTGTTGAAGAAGCATTGTCTGGTGGAGGAGGCGGACAGTAAGTGGCAAAAAATAAATGTAAATGTGAAGAAGGTGGAGGGGCACCATTATGGTGTTTGAGTTATGGTGACCTTGTTACTAATACTCTTGTTTTCTTCATTTTGCTATATGCGTTTTCGACAATTAATCCTGTGAAGTTTGAGCAGATAGCATTTTCCTTTATTATTACATTTGGTGGAAGTTTAGGAGTTTTACCGGCTAATCCTATTTTTACTCCACCTATGCCCGTACCTCCGGATGTTATTCAAGTTGGTCCTATGACAGTTATGCAGACTTATGCTAATGCCGAAGGAGCTGCCAAAGAGATACAAAAAGCCGTAGAAGAGGCTCTTAAGGAAAAACTCTCAAAGATGGGAAAAGAGGAACAAAAAATATTATCTGAACTTGCCAAACAGCCTGTTGAGGTTAAGACGGCTAGTGGAGAAATTACTTTAATTTTGCAGGGTGATATTTTCTTCGATTTGGGAAAGGCTACAATAAAACCGGAAATGAAAGCAGCCTTGAAAAAACTCGTTCCAGTATTGGCAAATGCCAACGGAGAGATATGTATTACGGGACATACCGATAATATTCCTATTCATACACCCCAGTTTCCATCCAACTGGGAGCTAGGTGCTGCCCGTGCTTTAGCTGTTTTGCATTTCTTTGAAAAGGAGGGAATTAATCCCGCCAAAATGTGTGCTGCTACATATGGCGAGTATAGACCACGTTATCCTAATGATACGCCAGAACATAGAGCACTTAACAGGAGAGTTGAGATAAATATTAAGATACCAGAGACACCATCGTTAACAGGTACCTCTACTGCTTCGTCTAAGGGGGGACAGAAATGAAGAAATTGCTACCAATATTGATACCTATTATTGCAGCGATTTTGGGTATTGCTATAGGAGGATTTGTAATTGGTCCTATGCTTATTCCTAAACCTCCTACAGTTGAGCCACAAGAAGGAGTATTATATTCTTTGGGAAAGATGCAAATTAATCTAGATGAAATGTCATATATTGTTATTATGTCACCTGTTTTAGAGTTTAGAGATCAGAAAACACTGGATGAGATCATGAAAAAGGATCCAAACTTGTCTGAGATAAAAAATATTATTATTCGAACTTTAGCTAAGTTTAAGCCAGAAGATTTTGTAGGGGATAGAAGAAGAGCAACTATGGCAGCTGTTGTGGAAGCTATTAATAACTTTTATGGAGATAAGGTTGTATTAAGGATATTTGTTACGGAACTACTTATATCTAAACTTCCACAGTAAAGGAGGGTGGGGATGTGAAAAAGCTACTTGTACCGATACTTATTGCAATAGTTGCTATTGCCGTCGGTTTAGCTATAGGTGTATTTTTCATAGGTCCGAAAATGGCTCCCAAAGCCGAGGATAAAACGCAGGAATCGACCAAGGATGAATCTGTACTATATGATATGCCTAAAATGACCATAAATCTATCTGATTATTCGTGGATAGTGCAGATAAAGTTGACATTGAAATTTAAGGATCAAAAAACTCTTGATGAGATAACAGCCAAAGATCCTGACATGGCAGCTATAAAGGATATAATCATAAGTGTTATTAGTAGAAAGAAACCGGGTGATTTCACATCGGAAGGCATGGATCAGATAATGAATGAGATAAAAGAAGCTATCAATGATTTTTATGGAAAGACCGTTGTCGTAGATGTGTTTTATACAGAAAAACTAATAACAAAATTACCCATGTAGGGGGAATTGATATTGGTGCCAGATATTCTCAGTCAGGAAGAAATTGATGCCTTGCTTGCTGCTCTTGAAACCGGTGAGGTTAAAATTGAAGAAGAGACAAAAAAGCAAGATGTAAAGATATATGATTTTCGCCGTCCTGATAAGTTGTCTAAAGATCAGCTTAGAACAATTCAAATGATATTTGAGAACTTTACCCGTTCTGCCGTTACCGGTCTTTCAGGTTATTTGCGTACAGCTATAGAAATTAATCTTGTGTCTGTAGATCAGGTCACATATCAAGAGTATATTCGTTCGTTAACAGAACCAACATTTATGGTTATAGAAGATGTCAGTGAGTCGGCTAACATCATTCTTGAAATGTCTTTACCTCTTGTTTTCATTATTATTGATAAGCTTCTTGGTGGTCCAGGAAAGCCGATATCTAATCTTAGAGGTCTGACAACTCTGGAAGAGAAACTTATGCAGCGTATTGTTGATATTATTAACTCTTCTTTATCAGAAGCTTGGCAACCCGTTGCCAATTGGAATTTTCAAGCTGTAAGACTTGAATATTCTCCGAGTTTTGTTCAGCTTGTTCCTCCAAGTGATATTACAGCTGTCACGACTATGGAGGTAAAAATGCAGGAAATGACGGGAATAATGACTGTGGCTATTCCTTATGTTGTCTTAGAGCCTTATGTTCAAAAACTCTCTGCTCAGATGTGGTTTACCAGTATTAGGAAGATTAAGCGTGATAAGAAAAAGGTACTTAATACAATTAAAGACGTTATGTTTGATGTTGCAGCTGTTATTGGGGAAACTGACATTCCCATTAATGATTTACTGCTTCTAGAGGTTGGGGATGTTATAATTTTAGATAGAAAAGTTAACGAACCTATTGATGTAGAGGTTGAAGGCCATAAGCTATATAAGGCCATACCTGGCACCGTAGGCAGAACAAGGGCTGTTAAGGTTGTTAGTTATAGAGAGGATAAGAGCATAGAGGAGTCTATGCGAGAATTAGGATTGGATATTAATACTCTAGATATATTAGCCGAAGAGTCTGAAGAGACTAAGGATACGGGCGAAGAAGAAAAAGAAGGGGGTAAAGAATAGTGCCAACAAGGGAAGAAGTATGGAAACCCCTAATTGATTCACTTGCTGATGTTTTACAAGGAGTTCTTGGAAAGTCGGTCACAATGAATTTGGGAGAAGAGGTAGAGCCTTCTGCTATTGAAAGTGACCTTGGCAAGGTGTTTTACGCGTCTTATAACCTGTCAGGAGATTTATCTGGTAGTGCTGCTATTGTTTTGAGGGGAGAAGATGCCCTTAATATAGCTAATCTTATGCTTCAGGTTTTTGGTATGATGGCAGCTACCCTTGAAGATGATATGGTGGTTAGTACTCTTGCCGAGCTTGCCAATCAAATGATTAGTGCCTTTACCAATACAATGGCTGGAACATACGGCAAAACGTCTGATATAGAGCCTGTAGATAATCAAATACTATCTGTTGATGAAATTCCCGATAACCTTAAATATTTTGCCATATCCACTGAAATTGAAGGTATTGGAAATACTACAATGTATATTGGTCTTAGCCCTGAGGTAGTGGATATCATTGAAAGCTTTGCCAGTGCTCCTCAATCCGAGGAGCCAGTGCCTGAATCCACCGTTTCAGGAGAAGCTACAAGTTCCACGTCTCCTCCTGCGGGCAGTTCTGTTGGTCCAACAGATTTTGTAAGTGGTAAAATTGCTCGAGGTACAGAAGATGTGCAGGAAGTTGATTTTGCTCCTCTTCAACCAGCAGATAGTGTAAAGCCTTACCCTGAGAACTTAGAGCTTTTACTTGATGTGAATGTTACGATTTCAGTAGAAATTGGTCGTACAAAGATGACTTTAAGAGAGCTATTGTCATTGGGTGAAGGGTCTATTATCCAGCTTGATAAACTTGCAGGTGAACCTATGAATGTACTTGTTAATGGTAAAGTGATAGCCCGTGGTGAAGTTGTCGTTATAGATGAGTCATTTGGTGTTAGAATATTAGAGATAGTAGATAAAAGAGAGAGATTAATGAATGTGTAAATTTATAGGAGGTGTTGGCCGTGGGTAAAAAGGTGCTTATTGTAGATGATGCGGCTTTTATGAGAATGATGATTAAAAACATTCTTACCAAGAATGGTTTTGAAGTTGTCGGTGAAGCATCTAATGGTGCTGAAGCCGTTGAGCTGTATAAAAAACTTAAACCAGATCTAGTAACAATGGATATTACCATGCCAGAAATGGATGGTATAGAGGCACTTAAGAAGATAAAAGAGATTGATCCCAATGCCAAGGTTATTATGGTTAGTGCTATGGGGCAGCAGCAACTTGTTATCGAGGCTATTCAGGCAGGTGCTAAAGATTTTATTGTCAAGCCATTCCAGCCTGATAGATTACTCGAAGCTGTCAATAAAGCGCTATCTTCATGATAGAGTATGAGTTGGTATTTGTATCTTTATGTCTTTATAACACTACTAATAATTGGTGGTAGTGCGTGGTTTATAATCTGGTTAAAGAAGAAAATAGCCCCCTGGAATAGTAACACAGGGGGCTTTATTATTGTTGATAGGTTTGTGATTGATTTTAAATGGCATATTGTTGTTTTGAAGTATAGAGATAAATATTATATGGTGGCTTTTTCTGATAAAGATTTTCGTTTGCTTGATATCTGGGAGGAAGAAAAACATACTAGCAGTGGTGAGGTCTCGTTTAAGGAGGTACTAGGAGAGTGAATACCTCTACGCTTGTTATATCTTTACCAGGACTCGGAAATGAACCATATATTGTGCAAATTATTGCTTTGCTTACTGTTCTTAGTATTGCCCCTTATATTATTATGTTTTTTACTACCTTTCTTCGCATTTCTATTGTTTTTAGTTTTCTTCGCAATGCTATGGGACTTCAGCAGTTTCCATCTGCCCAAGTATTTGTTACACTATCCCTGATACTCACATTTGTTATTATGAAACCTACATTTACAGACATATATGCTAATGCTTGGGTGCCTTACTCAAATGGTGACATTACATTACAGGAATTTGTGGATAGGAGTTCTGGGTATTTAGAGGACTTTATGCTTAAGCAGACGGATCAGAAGGATTTGGAAATGATGTTTACAATTGCAGGAGAGAAACCACCTGCTAAGGCTAAAGACACACCGTTTGCCATTGCTGCCGGCGCATTTATGGTTTCTGAATTGAAGAAGGCTTTTTTAATGGGTTTTCTTATATATTTACCATTTATAGCTCTTGATATTGTTGTGGCGTCGGTTCTAATGTCATTAGGTATGTTCATGATTCCCCCCATGATGATTTCTTTACCTTTAAAGGTTATGTTGTTTATAATAGCCAATGGGTGGGATCTTGTTATTATGGGTTTAGCGAGGAGTTTTAAATAATGTTGACTGATTTTGTGTTTTTCTGGTTTCAAAAAGTGCTTGTTATGGTTCTTTTATGGGTTATGCCTGTACTGCTTGTTGCTGTTGTTATAGGTCTTCTGATTAGTTTGTTTCAGGTTGTTACGCAAATCCATGATGCTGCGTTGAACTTTGTGCCCAAATTTCTTATTGCTATGCTGATGGTTGTACTTGGTACTCCAATAGTATTCAAAGCACTTGCCAAACTCCTTGCTGAAATTATAGCTACTTGGAATACCTTGTAGCCATGGAGATTGCAACATTTATAACTGTATATCCAAGAATATTTGGGTTTTTTATAGGTCTGATGTTTCTCAATCCTCGCATTTTTCCTTTGCGTATCAAGTCGGCCCTTGCAGCCATATTGGCCGTTATTGTGTCTTTATATCTCTCACATAAGGGTATTGTTGTACCTCATTATTCTCTTCTTGGTATGTTTATTATAGAGTTTCTTGTAGGTGTTTTTTTAGGTTTCGTTACCAGCTTGTTTCTTGTAGGTCTCGAATTAACAGGTGCCATGTATGATATATCTTCTGGTTTTAGTATGGCTAATATGATGGATCCTGTAACTGGTCAGCGTACTGCTATTTTGGGTCAATACATTGGTATGTATTTTGCAACTTTATTCTTTGCCTCTGGTGGATTTGAACTTCTGTTAAAGATGATTATAGAGACCTACCGGGTTTTACCGCTAGGTAGTGCAATGTTTACTTCACTAGGTATAGAACATGTTGTTTGGTTCATTGCTAAAGCCACCATTTGGGGTATGTCTCTAGCATTACCTCTCACTATAGTTGTATTGGTGCTGGAAATTTCGCTAGGACTTATCAATCGTGGTATTGGTAATATTCCTATTTTTATATTATGGCTACCTATCCGCACATTTGTAGCATTGTTTTTATTGGTACTGTTAATGAGACCACTCAATATAGTTATGATCCATGCTATTGGTATGCAGGCTGATATACTTCAGAAATATTTGCCACTTCTGAGGTGATAGGTTGTGGCAGATGAAAAAACTGAAAAGCCAACGCCGCGAAAGTTGAGAAGGGCCCGAGAACAGGGACAGGTTCCACGTTCTAGGGAAATGCAATCAGCTCTTGTGTTCTTGGCTGTTGTAGTTGTGTTAGGCATGGTATATAACAAGACCTTGTACACACTGACAAGGCTTCTTATACTTTGGAGAGACATATCTCCTGAATCCTTATTAAAGCCAGAACAGACAATATATTCAGCTTGGAAACCTGTAATATCACTATGGGTATGGACTGTTGTTTTACTGGGAGCTGTTGTCCTTGTTGTTGTGGTTTTAACCAATATGGTATTCGGAGGTTTTGTTCTCGCATGGAAGCGGCTTATTCCTAGGCTTGATGCACTTAATCCAATTTCTAATTTGAAGAACATGTTTTCCCTCAATAAACTTATGGAAACACTATTCGGTATAGTGAAATTATTTGTTATTAGTGCTGTTGTATATTTGTACCTTAAAGATCACTGGGCTGCACTGATATCTGTTATGGGAGTTAATTTCAAGGCTCAGATGTATGAGTTTATAGAAGTTGTCAATAGCCTTCTCTGGAGGGTAGGATTGATTTATTTATTAATAGCTGTTGTAGATTGGTATTATCAAAAATGGCACTATATGAAAAACATGCGAATGACCAAACAAGAGGTTAAAGAGGAAATGAAAGCTATGGAGGGTAACCCTCAAGTAAAGAGTAAAATTAGGCAAAAAATGTATGCAATGGTCATGAGGCGAATGCTCATTGATACGAAAAATGCCACCGCAGTGATAACAAATCCCACTGAGTTTGCTGTGGCTATTCAATATGAGGAGAATATGGTTGCTCCTAAGGTTGTTGCTAAGGGTACAGGGTGGATGGCGAAAAGAATCAAAGATATTGCCCGTAAACATGGTATACCTATATTTAGAAGGCCTCGATTGGCAAGGAGACTATTCTGGGAACATGAGGTAGGCGATTATATTAAGCCAGATTTCTATCTAGAAGTAGCAAAGATTATCAGAGATGTTATTATGAGAAAGAGAAGAGGTAGGAGGTAAAGCCGTTGTTTGGAGACAAAGGTATAGCTATTGTTATATTTTTCATAATTGGTCTTATTCTCATTGTTTATCCTTTACCGCCTATTGTTTTGGATTTGATGTTTGCTATTAATTTGGCATTATCATTCGTTATACTGCTTCTTAGTGTATACGTTGATAATCCTATAAAATTTTCCTCTTATCCATCATTGCTTTTGTTTATGGTTTATTTACATCTTTCACTAATAGTAGCTTCAGTAAGGGCTATACTTTCTACAGGTAGTGCAGGTGCTTTGTCGGATTTATTTGGAAGGCTTATACTTGGAGGCACAGGAAACTTTGTTATAGGTCTTGCAATATTTATTGTTATTATCGTTATCCAGTATATGGTTATAACCAATGGTCAGCAGCGTATTGCCGAGGTTGCAGCTCGTTTTACCCTTGATGCCATGCCCGGTAAGCAGATGTCCATAGATGCTGATGTGTCTGCAGGTTTTATCACACCCGAAGAAGCTCGTAAACGCAGAAAAGAACTGGAAAGAGAAGCAGCATTTTTTGGTGCAATGGATGGTGCTTCGCGATTTGTTAAAGGAGAAGTATTAGCCGCAGTACTGGCAGCTCTTGTCAGCTCTCTTGGTGGAGTTCTTGTTGGTATGATACATGGAATGGAAGCTGCTGCAGCATTTGAGCAGTATTTTTCTATGTCTGTTGGCTTCGTTATTCAGATTACCTTATCCTCACTTCTTATTTCCATGTCTGCCGGTTTACTTGTTACTCGTGTATCCAAAGATGTTGGCATTTCTTCTCTTGTTATCGATGAACTAACATCTTATCCGAAAATTATGGAATATGCTGCATATGCTTTTGCAATATTTGCACTTATTCCCGGTATGGGAGGGTTTTCTACACGTATTGTTTTCATACTTCTTGCCGGTGCTTTATACTGGTTAGCTACATACTTTAGAAAAGAGACAGTGCCAGCTCTAGAGGCTGAAACGGCAGAGGGGACAGAAATTGGGCCTGGTGGTGTTGGAGTAGAAGGCGGTGCTCCTGGAGGAGGTCCAGAAGAGGCCATTGGTGCTATGGAGAGCATGATGGCTCTTGTCGGTGTTGATCCTTTTGAGCTTGAATTCGGTTATGGTCTTCTCCCTCTGTTTGATATAGAGCAGGGTGGCGATCTGCTTAGTCGTATATCTTTACTGAGAAGAAATATTACAAGTGAGATAGGATTTCCTGTTCCTCCTGTGAGGGTTCATGATAGCTATGTTCTAGGAGCTAATGAGTATGTTATTAAGGTTAGAGGAGTCGAAGAAGGAAAAGGGGAAGTGTATACTGATAGATTTTTGGCTATGGGACCTCCAGATGATTTACAGCTGTTACAGGGTATCGAAGTTGTAGAACCGGTATTTGGTTTACCGGCTAAGTGGATACCATCTTCGGCAAAGTTTGAGGCAGAAGCCATGGGCTTGACAATTGTTGATGCATCAACTGTTATACTTACCCATTTGGGAGAGATTATTAGAAGAAAACTTTACGAAGTTGTTACAAGACAACAGGTAAAAGAACTTTTAGATTATCTTGCTGAGAGATATCAGGCTGTTGTAGATGATGTACTTAATACTATGGGAATTGGAGAAGTAGAGAATATTATCCGTAGGTTACTTATGGAACAGGTACCACTCAAGGATATGATTGCTGTTTTAGAAACAGCTGTTGATGCCTATAAGGTCAATAGCTCCATGCCTTTTGTTATAGATTCAATACGAGAGAGGGTAAGAAAGCACATCATTGAGCATATAAAGGCCGATGATGGAAATGTGCATATCATAGTTTTGGATCCGAATCTTGAGAAGATGCTTGCCCCTGTGCTTACAAATGAGAATGCTTCTTTTCCACCGGGTACTATTATGCGAGTGGTAAAGAACCTCAAAGATGCCGTTAATGAACAGTTGGAAAATGGCTTTCCTCCGGTGTTTTCTGTATCCCCC
>Ga0256835_1001387_pt1 | contig 14673 bp, 14 predicted proteins | sample PIR30metaG_FD_185972 | JGI IMG/M metagenome (GOLD analysis project Ga0256835, IMG submission 185972) | Hydrothermal vent microbial communities from East Pacific Rise, Pacific Ocean - PIR-30 | ecosystem: Environmental > Aquatic > Marine > Hydrothermal vents | place: Pacific Ocean: East Pacific...
TAATTGCGGCGTAGCATTGGTTTCTAAATTGAATTTGGCCAATTCGGGACTTAAATTTTCCATTTTGGCTTTTTCCAGCACTTCTAAATTCAAGGGAAGCGGTTTGTAGTTGCTGTCTACCAAACAAAATTCTTGTTCAGCTCCTATCTTGGTAATGCCTTCTTCAAACCAATTTTCATCGAGCATGGTTTCTAAGGCTTGTACATCGCGCAGTAAATTTTTGGTAAATTTTTTGATTTCTTTTGGCGAAGCAGCCATTTTAACTTTAAAATCTCCCATATTTTATCGTTTTATTTTAATGTTGCTTTGAGTTGTTTTTGGCACGGATGGGGTACCTATCAAAATACGAAAGTAAGAATATTTTTAATATTTTGCTTTTTTTGTTTATAAATCTTTTGAAAATCGTTCAAAAAGCTTTTTGATAAATTTAATATAATGTTAAAAATAAGAATAATAATTAATTTGTTAACGATTTTAATGAGTATCTCAAAACAACTCAAAAGATTGATGCTTTTTGATTAAAAAAATCGAAAAAATGCGATTTGCCGGAAGTTTTTATAATTCTTGATAAAATTGTATAATTTGTTGCAAAATAATCTTTATTTTTGCGCTTGTAAAAAATAATTATTATTCCATGAAAGACAAGAAAATAGCCATCATAGGTTTGGGATATGTCGGATTGCCTTTGGCAGTGGCATTTGCCTCTAAATACAGCGTAACAGGATTTGATATCAATTCCAAAAGAGTCTCGGAACTCCGTAAAGGTATCGATGATACATTGGAAGTAGAAGAAGATTTACTCAAAAGTGTATTGACCGATTCGCCGGCCGATAAGGGTTTGTATATCAGTGATAATTTAGACGATATTGCCGATGCGCAAATCTATATCGTTACGGTACCCACCCCGATTGACAAGCACAAAATTCCGGATTTAACACCTTTGTATAAGGCCAGTGAAACGGTTGGTAAAGTGCTCAAAAAAGGAGATATCGTTATTTATGAATCTACGGTTTATCCCGGTGCAACCGAAGAAGATTGTATTCCTATTTTGGAAAAGACCTCCGGTTTGTCGTTTAATAAAGATTTTTATGCCGGCTATTCACCCGAACGTATTAATCCGGGAGACAAAGAACGTACCGTAACTAAAATTTTAAAAGTAACTTCCGGTTCTACGCCTGAAATTGCCGAAGAAATCGATCAATTGTACAAGAGTGTTATTACCGCCGGTACGTATAAAGCATCATCCATTAAAGTTGCTGAGTCTGCCAAAGTTATTGAAAATGCACAACGCGATATCAATATTGCTTTTGTCAATGAACTTTCCAAAATTTTCCGTTTGATGGATATCGATACGGTAGAAGTACTGGAAGCAGCCGGTACCAAGTGGAATTTTTTGCCTTTCCGTCCCGGTTTGGTAGGCGGGCACTGTATTGGAATTGATCCGTATTATTTGGCCCACAAAGCCAAGGAATATGATTACAATCCTGAAATTATTTTGGCAGGTCGCCGTTTGAACGACAGCATGGGACAATTTGTTGCCCAAGAAACCGTAAAAATGATGCTCAAAAAAGGATTGGCGGTCAAAGATGCCAATGTACTGGTATTGGGTATTACCTTTAAGGAAAATTGTCCGGATATCCGTAATTCACGTGCCATTGATGTGGTTCGCGAGTTGCAAGATTATCAAATGAATGTAGATGTGTACGATCCTTGGGCTTCGCCCGAAGAAGTAAAAGACGAATACGGATTGGATTTGATTTCGGATATCGAAAAAAGCGACACAAAATACGATGCCGTATTAGCTGTTGTGGCCCATAACGAATTCAAAGATATGGATATCGATAAATATACCAATGACAATGCTTTGATATACGATGTAAAAGCCATCTATCCGAAGGAAAAGAGCGATTTACGTTTATAAAAACGGAAACAGTTTATTATAATTTATAAAGTAAGCGGTTTGTTTGGGTGACATTCCGCTTTTTTTATAGTTATAATTTCAGGTGTGAATCATTAATGGGCCAGAGGGGGATCTGCTTTTAGTTTGTTTATATAAAAAATTCTATATCTTTGTTTTTGTTAATGATTGATAATCGATGTCTTCAATTCTAAAAATATATCGTCCCGTATTGATATTCATGGCCAAGTTTGCCGGGGTATATGCTGTATTGGTATGGATTTATAACAGATATTTGGCCTATTGGGGGCATGAAACCGACGGGTTGACAGGTTTTGTAGGCAAAAGTGTCAATGTGCTTTTTCGTTTGTTTCATATCGATGCTTCCACTCCTGCTTTGGAGGGTGAACGCGGATTGAAATTGCTGGTCAACGGTGAATATGTAGCGCGTATTGTAGAAGGTTGCACGGCTGTAAGTGTTATTATTATGTTTATTGCTTTTGTCATTGCCTTTGGAAAATCATTCCAAAAGAGTTGTTGTTTTGCTTTGGCAGGTGCTTTGTTGATTTTTATCATCAATATATTACGGATAGCCTTTTTGGGTTATATGCTCTATGCTTTTCCGGCTTATCAAGATGTAGCACACCGCATTGTTTTTCCGGCGATAATCTATGGATTTGTGGTTTTTTTGTGGATAGTTTTTATCAAAAAATACAATGAATAAATCGAAGTTGCTCATATCAGGATTGCTATTGGTTTTATTAGTGTTAATCCGTTTTTTTGAAAAATCTTTTTTCGATGACGGGCTGGTGGATTTTTTTCGTCATGCTTATCTGACGGAGGATTTGCCTTCACTTGATATTTTTCATGTTCTTTGGGTAGATAGTCTGCGTTATTGGCTCAATACATTGCTTTCCATGGCACTTATTTATGTGTGGTTTCGACCACCGGCCGTGCTTCAATTTTTAGGGATACTTTACCTGTTTGTATACCTATTGGTAATTTGTTGGTTTTATTACGAATGGACACATTATCAAGCCGGCGATTATATCCTTTTGTTTTATATCCGGCGAATACTGATTCAGCCTTTGTTGTTATTGATTTTGCTACCGGCTTTGTTTTATCAAAAAAAATCTCTTTCCACCTGATTTTATCCGCCGTTTTTTCTGTTCCGGACTTTATAAAATAAACCTACCACTTATTAAGGAATAATTTTTATCTTTGGAGTTGCAATATTTTAGTAAAAAAACGTTATAGTTTAAAGATTTGCCCGTGGGGTATTTTAAAAAATTATTAATCGATAAAAAAAGAAGATTATGAAAAAATTTATTTTGGGTTTGGTAGTGTTAATCAGCATCAGTAGTTGTGTCAGTTCAAAAAAATACAAAGAATTGGATGATAAATACATTCAATTGCGTAGTGAAAATGTAGAATTGCGTGAAAAAATAGACACTTTGGCCAATCAACAATTGCGATGTGCTACCGATTTGGAAAATGCCCGTACCCAACTGGATATGATGAAGAAGAAGTATCAGACATTGGAAAAATTATATAATGTCAAAGAAAATACTTATAAAAAACTGAAAGAAAGTTATGAAGCACTGTCTAAAAGCAGTAGTCAAACTTTGGCTTTTGAAGCCGAAAAAAATCAAAAACTTTTACAAGATTTAGAAAAAAAACAGCAAGAGTTGGCTAAAGAACGAGCTGCTTTAGATGAAAAAATTCAAAAAATCAATCAATTGGAGCAATTGATAGCCCAAAAGGATGAAAAATTAAAAAGTTTGAAGAGTTCGTTATCCAGAGCCTTAACCGGTTTTAAAGACCAAGGTTTAAAAGTTGAAGAACGCGACGGTAAAATTTATATTTCCATGGAAAACAAATTGTTGTTTGATTCCGGCAGTTGGAGGGTGAAAAAAAACGGACAAGATGCCATTAAAACCATTGCCAATATATTGGCCATCAATCCGGATGTGGAAATTATGATTGAAGGTCATACCGATAATGTACCTTATCACGGCAAAGGTTCCATAGTTGACAATTGGGATTTGTCGGTTAAAAGAGCTACTTCGGTAGTACGTCAATTGATGAAAAACAAACATATCGATCCCAAGCGTTTGATAGCTGCAGGAAGAAGCAAATATATGCCGGTGGCTGATAACAGTACGCCTCAGGGACGTGCCAAAAATCGTAGAATTGAGGTTATTTTAACCCCGAAATTGGATGAAATAATGAATTTGTTACAAAATAATTAATCAAAACTCGGACAAGGCACATGCCTTGTCCGAGTTTTGATTAAATAAGGATTCAATAAAAAACTTATGAAAATAACAGTAGTTGGAACCGGATATGTAGGATTGGTTACGGGAACCTGTTTTGCCGAATCCGGAAACGATGTCATATGTGTGGATATCAATGCTGATAAAGTAAAAAAAATGCAACAAGGACAAATCCCGATTTATGAACCGGGCTTAGAAACCTTGTTTCACCGTAATATCAAAGCCAATCGTTTGCAATTTTCTACCGATTTGCAAAAAGGAGTGGATTTTGCCGAAATTATTTTTTTGGCTTTGCCTACACCGGAAGACGAAGACGGCTCGGCCGATCTTTCGTATGTACTGGATGTAGCCGGAAAAATAGGCGAAATAATAGAAGCCAATCCTGAAGCCAATTACAAAATAATCGTCAACAAAAGTACCGTTCCTGTTGGAACAGCCGGTCAAGTAACCGAATTAATCCGTCAAAAAACTTCCAAGGAATTAGATGTAGTATCCAATCCTGAATTTTTGCGTGAAGGTTTTGCCGTTGATGATTTTATGAAACCCGAACGGGTGATTATCGGTACCCGCAGTGAAAAAGCCCGTGAAAAAATGCGCCGGCTTTACGAGCCTTTTGTGCGTTCGGGTAATCCTATTTTGATGATGGATGAACGTTCGGCGGAAATAACCAAATATGCCGCTAATTCATTTTTGGCCATGAAGATTACTTTTATGAATGAAATTGCCAATTTTGCCGAAAAAGCAGGTGCCGATGTCGATATGATTCGTATCGGTATGGGAACAGATTCGCGTATTGGCAAGCGGTTTTTATTTCCCGGAATCGGTTATGGCGGTTCTTGTTTTCCCAAGGATGTAAAAGCTTTGTTCAAAACGGGTTTGGATTGGAATCACGAATTCAAATTACTCAAGGCGGTTATCGAAGTAAATGACCGGCAAAAAAAGATATTAATACCCAAAATTGAAAGTTTCTTTGATGGCGATATATCCGGAAAACAATTTGCTGTTTGGGGTTTGTCCTTCAAACCCGAAACAGACGATATTCGCGAAGCACCGGCCTTGTATATGATAGACGAACTCTTGAAAAAAGGAGCCCGACTCAAAGTTTTTGATCCCGAAGCCCTGGAAAATGTTAGACAAAAATACGGCGACAAATTACAATATGCTTCATCTATGTATGAAGCCCTTAAAGATGCCGATGCTTTGATTATCAGTACCGAATGGAATGTTTTTAGAACACCGGATTTTGAAAAAATAAAAGGATTGTTGAAAAACCCCGTGATTTTTGACGGAAGAAATCTTTACAAACCCGAACGGATGAAAGATTTAGGTTTTAATTATTATTCCATCGGAAGACAAAAAGTAGAAATACCCCGTAAATTATGGAAAGAGTTTTAATCACCGGAGCTGCCGGTTTTTTGGGTTCACATTTGGCCGACAAGTTCTTGCACGAAGGATTTGAAGTAATCGGTATGGATAATTTTATCACCGGTTCGCCCAAAAATATAGCTCATCTTTCCGGTCATCCACATTTTAGTTTTATCGAACATGATGTGACCGAATACATCAAAATAGATGGCAATTTAGATTATATTTTACATTTTGCCTCACCTGCCAGCCCTATTGATTATTTGCGGATTCCCATTCAAACTTTAAAAGTAGGTTCACTGGGTACGCATAATGTATTGGGTTTGGCCAAAGCCAAAAAAGCCCGGGTATTGGTGGCTTCTACATCGGAGGTTTACGGCGATCCGTTGGTGCATCCGCAAACCGAAGAATACTACGGCAATGTCAATCCCATCGGACCGCGTGGTGTATACGATGAAGCCAAACGTTTTCAAGAAGCCATGACCATGGCTTATCACAATTTTCACGGACTGGAAACCCGGATTGTAAGGATTTTCAACACTTACGGGCCTCGTATGCGACTCAATGACGGTAGGGTAATTCCGGCTTTTATGGGACAGATTTTACGCGGTGAAAATCTAACTGTTTTCGGAGATGGCACCCAAACCCGCTCTTTTTGTTATATCGATGACCAAGTGGACGGAATTTATAAATTGCTCTTTTCCGATTATCATCTTCCGGTGAATATCGGTAACCCCGAAGAAATTTCCATCTTGGATTTTGCCAAGGAAATTATCGCTTTAACCCAAGGAAAATCTAAAATTATTTACAAAGATTTGCCGGTAAACGATCCTTTGCAACGTTGTCCCGATATTACCAAAGCCCGAGATATATTGGGTTGGGAGCCCAAAATAGACAGAAAAGAAGGGATGAAACGCACTTTTAAATATTTCAAAACTTTGAGCCAAGAAGAATTGTATAACAACGAACACAAAAATTTTGACAAATATCAAAAATATTAAATGCTGAAAAAATCCACACATAGATATTCCTTTTTAATATTGCCAATCATCTACTTGTTGGATGCGCTATTGGTTTTATTTTTTACCAGAAATTTTCGTTTTGATAATCCATGGCAATTATGGGGATTATTTCTTTTTTTGTGGTTTGCCATCAGTTATTTTACCCAGTATTACGAAATTTATCGCAATACCAAGCCGGCTGAAATCATCAGTAAAACTTTAAAACAGGTTTTTATTTTTGATTTATCGGTAGTAACGGTTTTTCATTTTTTATCGATACAATTTCCCAACCGGAGTTTGTTAAAATATTTATTGATTCTTAATGCACTACTGTTTTTATTTAAGTTTTTGATTTACGTACTGTTGAAACTCTATCGTTCACGGGGTGGAAATATCCGGCTTTTCACCATTGTAGGTTATAATGACGAAACCCAACAGTTTAAAAAAATATTGGAAACCCGTAAAGATTACGGATATGTGTTCGACAGTTTTTTCGGTGAAGGTAACGATGAAAAAATAGAAGGCCGTTATGAAGATTTGCAAGCCTATTTGAAAAAAAATCCGGTAGATGTTATTTTTTGTTCCTTGAAAGAATGCAGTGACGAACAAATCAAAGAAATCATCGTTTTTGCCGAAGACAATTTTATCAATGTAAAATTTATTCCCGATAACAAAGAAATATTAGGTAAGGCTTTAAAGATAGATTATTTCGATTATTTTCCTATTTTATCGATGAGTCAATCGCCTTTGGATAAACCTATCAATCAGATTTTGAAAAGAGGTTTTGATATTGTTTTTTCTTTGTTGATTATCGTAGGAGTTTTGTCGTGGCTGACACCTTTACTGGGTTTGTTGATTAAGTTGGAATCCAAGGGACCTGTTTTTTTCAAACAAGAGCGAAATGGTATTAATTATAAGATTTTTCAGTGTTATAAATACCGTTCCATGTATGAAAATCCGATGGCCGATTTAATGCAAGTCAAGAAAAACGATAACCGCATTACCAAAACAGGAAAATGGTTGCGTAAGACCAGTATTGACGAGTTGCCGCAATTTATCAATGTATTAAAAGGTGAAATGTCAGTTGTGGGGCCACGTCCTCACATGATTAAAGAAAACGAACGGTTTTTAAAGCGTATCGATCGTTTTATGCGCCGGCATTACATCAAGCCGGGCATCACCGGTTTGGCTCAAGTAAAAGGTTATCGCGGAGAAGTAGAAACCGATGACGATATTATCAACCGCTTGAAATATGATTTGTATTACATTGAAAATTGGTCTTTTTGGTTGGATATCAAAATTGTTTTATTCACGATCTTTAATGTTTTGAAAGGAGAAGAAAAAGCCTATTGATCTTATGGAAAAATCGCTGGTAATTATACCTACATATAATGAAAAAGAAAATATTGCCGATATTATCGATGTAGTTTTCGGTTTGGAAAAAGCTTTTGATATTTTGGTAGTAGATGATAATTCACCCGATGGAACGGCACAAATTGTTGAAGGATTGCAAGTGCGATATCCCGCAAGGCTTCATTTGTTGAATCGCCAGGCCAAAGAAGGCTTGGGCAGGGCTTATATCGCCGGTTTTCAGTGGGCTTTGCACAAGAAATACGACTATATTTTTGAAATGGATGCCGATTTTTCACATCCACCTGAAGATTTGCTCAAATTGCGAGCCGTTTTAGAAAACGATGAAGCCGATGTAAGTGTGGGCTCCCGTTATTTAAAAGGAAGAATCAATGTAGTAAATTGGGATCTAAAACGGATATTGTTGTCTTATTTTGCTTCTATTTACGTGCGCATAATCACCGGTATTCCGGTACGTGATACCACCGCCGGTTTTGTAGGTTATAAGCGAAAAGTTTTGGAAAGTTTTGATTTTGAAAAAATCAAATTTGTGGGATATGCATTTCAAATTGAAATGAAATATGTAGCTTGGAAAAAAGGTTTTCGAATTAAAGAAGTGCCGATTGTTTTTACCGACAGAATCAAAGGCAAATCCAAGATGCACGGAGGTATTATTGCCGAAGCTATTTGGGGAGTATTAAAAATGCGTTTTACCAAATTTTAAACGGATGAAAAAAATTATAACTTTTATATTATTTGTCAGTCTTACAGTAATTGCTTGTAAAGAACAACAGCCGGATAGAAATATTTTGGATAAAAACACTTTTAAATCGGTTTTAAAGGAAATTATTTTGGTTAATACCCTAGCCGAACAATTGGAAAAAAAAGATTCACTCGCCGGCAAAAAATTATTGGGTTTGGTATATAAAAAGTACGGTATAGACAGTTTGAAACTCAAACGGACAACAGATTTTTACAGCAAAAATCCGGAAATTTTAGCTGAAATTTATCAAGAGATAAAAGATGAATTTTCCCAAAAAAAGGACAGTTTGGAAAAATTAATTTCTCCCAAAAAACTCAAAACAGACAGTGTAAAAATCCCCAAGGATATATTTAACCGCAAACATTTGACTGGTAAGCCGTAAAAAATCAAATACTTATCAAAAAAATAATGTATATTTGAAAGTCAATATTTTAGAAAGTCAATATGGAAACCGAAAAACGTTGTTTGGAATGCGGTGAAATATTATTAGGACGTTCGGACAAAAAATTTTGCTCGGATGCTTGTCGCAATGCTTATAACAACCGCAAAAACAAAGAAGCCAATAAGTTGATCCGGAATATTAACAATCGTTTAAAAAAGAATTGGCGAATTTTGGAAGCCCTCAATCCGGAAGACAAAACCAAAGTCCATCAATCCAAACTTTTGGATGCCGGTTTTGATTTCGGTTATTTTACAAGTATCTATACCACCCAAAAACAAAAAACTTATTACTTTGTTTACGATCAGGGGTATTTGGATATCGGAGGCGGTTTTTATATGTTGGTTAAGCGTAAATTCAAGACTTAAATCAATTCGATGTCAAACTGGGTTAGGTTAATAAAATCTTGTAAGCGGTTTATGATTTCTTCTTTGGTTAAACTTTCCAATCGTTCGGTGCCAAATTTTTCCACGGTAAACGAAGCCAGATTAGAACCGCAAATCACAGCGTTTTTCATTGCCTCAAAGCCGGTATTTTCTTCTTTGGCCAGGCGTCCTATAAAACCTCCGGCAAAGGTGTCGCCGGCACCGGTAGGATCAAAAACATCTTCTAAGGGAAGGGCAGGTGCAAAAAAGATATCTTTGCCGTGAAACAGCAAAGCACCGTGTTCGCCTTTTTTTATAATCAGATATTTAGGCCCCATATTTTGAATGATTTTGGCAGCACGAACCAATGAATAATCTTTGCTCAATTGGCGGGCTTCTTCATCATTGATAATCAAAATATCTATATCCTTGAGAACTTCCATTAAATCGTTCCAAGCCGTATCCATCCAAAAATTCATCGTATCAAGGGCTATGAGTTTAGGGCGTTTTTTCATTTGATCGATAACAGCCTTTTGAATGGCCGGATGCAGATTGCCCAACATCAGAAATTCAGCATCTTTATAATTTTCAGGCACAACCGGATTGAAATGAGCCAAAGCATTGACCTCGGTTGCCAAAGTATCGCGTTTGTTCAAATCATTGTGGTAACGTCCTTTCCAATAAAAAGTTTTTTCATTTTCGAGTTTTTCAATGCCCGAAATATCGATTTGCCGGTCGGTGAATTTTTGTAAATATTCATCCGGAAAATCATTACCAATCACAGAAACAACGGCCACATAATCGGTTATTTTGCGTGCAGCCATTGAAATATATGAAGCGGAGCCGCCTAGTATTTTTCCGGTTTCGCCAAAGGGCGTAATAATTTCGTCAAAGGCAACTGTGCCTACCGCTAGGATTTTTGACATTTTGTTTCAAATTTAAATTACACTGCGAAAATAATTTTTTTTTCACAGGAAGCCTCTTTTCCCAAAGCTTTTTTATTAACATTATTCCGGCAAAATTTGTTAGTAACTATCTTTTTTGCTTAATAACAGTTGTTTTTCAGCTTGTTTTCATATATAAATAAGTTTTTTAATGAAATAATTATCTTATATTTACAAACTGTCATATTATTAATAAATCATTTTAATCAATTATGGAAAATATCCTTCCCACCTATTATAAACCTGTTGTAAGTATTGACGATCCGGTAGTTGATGTAGCCCATTGGGACAAAGCTGTGGATGCTTTTGATGAAAAAAAATTCAAAGAAGCCGTTTTGGAAGTTATCAATTATATGAATGCAAACGTTTTGAAAGATGTGGATACTACCGGCGATATTGAGATTACCGAATACCAGGGCTCTGCGCAAATCAATATACATATCGACGATAAAAAATTTCGGATAAAGGCTCCCTTTCTGAAAATTACCGGCCAAACCAACCAAGTGGCTTTATTGCGCAAAATAGCCGAAATCAATTTTTCGGCCATGACTTTGGCACAGATTACAAAGCACGATAACCGCTTGTGTTTTGAATACGAAATGCCCATTGAATTGTCACAACCCAACAAATTGTACGATTTGTTGTGGGAAGTAAGTGTCAATGCCGATAAATACGATGATTTGTTAATCAATAATTTCAAAGCCGATTTTGTGGAAAAACCGCAAAAAAAAGATTTGACATCCGAAGAACGAGAAGAAGTAAAGCGCCAAATGAAAGCTTTGTTTACGGATTTTGAAAAAATTTACAAACAATTTATCGATAAACGCCTCGAAAGTTATAAATGGGAATTATCAGCCCTGAGTTTGTTAAAACTTTCTAATATGCCTTATGTGCACGGACAATTGCGCACGGATTTAATCGATGAAATCTCACATATTTTCAATGGCGATATCCCAATGGATTACCGGGCCGATAAAGCTTTTAAATACCTCAAAAAATTGATGCAGAAATCCGATGATGAAATTTTTGAAAATATCTATCATGCCCGGCAATTTGTTTCATTACGCATGCGAAGTTCGGAAGATATCATTGCCGAACGCTTGAAAAATTATACCAAAACCGTTGAAACCAACCGGCAAAAAGAACGTTTTATGTACCAGTATTATTATTTGAAAATCATTTTTCATAAACTGATATACGATTATAATCTGGAAAAAAACTACTTGGATGCCATTCAAGATACATTGGTGTCGGTAAACGGCCAAGATTATGAAGAAGCTGTCCCGGTTTTAGAAGATTTGTATTTCAAAATGTTGAACAAAGAACTCACAAAAAAAGAAATAAAAACCGAAAAAAAAGGTGGATTTTTCTCTAATTTGTTTCATTAAAAGTCTGATGTTCAATGACGAATGCCGGATGAAATTTATGTCAATAACAAAAAGCTTTTTTAAAAATTAGTCTTAACAATTATCGATTACAGGATTATACAATTCAACAATACATTATGGAAAACTATAAACACAACATATACAAAATTATCACTGCCAACGGCTCGGGTACAGGTTTTAAAGTAGCCGGAAAAGATTTTTTGATTACCAATTACCACGTTATTGAAGGTTCAAAAGAAGTAGCGGTGGAAGATCAAAACAAGAACCGGTATTTGGCCCAAGTGGTAATGGTGAATCCCGAAGTGGATTTAGCATTTTTAAAAGTTCCGGAATTGAAAGACAAACAGAGCAATATTCGCATCGATCCGGCTTATGAAGTACAACGTACCCAAAAAGTGTATATCAACGGATTCCCTTTTGGTATGCCTTTTACCATAACCGAAGGTATTGTATCATCAGTCAGTCAGCCTATGAACGGGCGTAATTATGTCCAAACCGATGCAGCGGTTAATCCGGGCAATTCCGGGGGGCCGATGTTAGACCAAGACGGTATTTTGGTAGGCGTGACTACTTCCAAATTTACCAATGCCGACAATGTAGGATTCGGGATCAAACACACCGATGTTATCAAAGAAATCAATGATTTTCAATTCAACGATAATCAATACCGTATCAAGTGTAACTCGTGTGGTAATTATATCACCGAAGAAACCGATTTTTGTCCGTATTGTGGAGCGGCGGTAAATCCTTCTGTTTTTGAAGAAAACGAGTTGTCGCATTTTGGACATTTTGTCGAAGATAGCCTTCAGTCTATGAAGATTAATCCGGTATTGTGCCGGGCAGGTCGCGATTATTGGGAATTTTATCAAGGCAGTGCTTTGGTTCGAATTTTTATCGTGAACAATAATTATTTGTATGCCACTTCACCTTTGAATAAATTACCGCAAGGAGATTTGTCCGGTTTGATGGAGTATTTGACGAGCCATCCCGTAAAACCTTATCAATTGGGCATATATAACAATAAGATTTTTCTCTCATACCGTACCCACCTGTCGGATATTTATTCGGATTATAAAGATGAAATCAGAAATCATCTAAAAGGATTGATTGAAAAAGCCGATGAATTGGACAACTTTTTTCACGACGAATTCGGTTGTCCGATGTCTATCGAAAGTAAAGAAGAATCAGTAGCGGAAACAGAATTTGTGGTAGAAGAAATCAAAGAACGGACAGAATCCAAACCGGCAGAAGATTTTGTAAGCGACACCGCTCTTTCGTCAGAAGATGAATTTATCGCCAAATTGCGCAAATTGAAAAAAGCTTTTGACATGGAATTGATAACCGAAGCAGAGTATACCGCCAAGAAAAAAGAGGTATTAGATAGCATTTGATAAGCCTGCTTCCACAGAAATCTTTTCATAAAACACTATCTGTTTGTGTTTATCTGTTCCAAATAACTGATTAATCGCCTAAAATAACTTTGTTCTGTTGGAAATTGATTAAAAAATATCCTTTATCTGTTGATATACTTGCAATGATACTGCTAAATATATGCTAATATCCAAATATTTTTAAGTTAATTCGAAAAAGTAAACGATTTTAATGATTATTATCATATTTGCCAGATTTTTTATAAATTTGCTGTCTATAAAAATAGAAACCCATTAGAAAACTTAATTAGTCGATTGAGCTTAGGTTTCGAAAAAGACAACTCAATGAAAAACTGCAATCTGTGTTTAATACATCAATTAAATTCATTTAAAACACTTTCCAAAAAAGACTTGGATTTTATTTCCGAACATAAAAAAGTCTTGCATTTTAAAAAAGGAGATTTAATCTTGGAAGAAGGCAAGCCCAGTCGTTCTGTTTTTTGTTTGATGTCCGGAAAAGGGAAGCTTTCCAAATATAATTCATCCGGAAAAGAACAGATAATCCGTTTTGTTAAATCCGGAAATTTGATAGGATACCGTTCGGTTTTCAACGATGAAGCGGTAACGTTAAATCTTACGGCTATTGAAGATGTAACAGCTTGTGTTTTGCCCAAAGATGCCTTTAAAAGTTTGTTGTCCAACAAAGATTTTACTTTGGAAATGCTTCGTTTGTTGAGCAATGATTTGAAACTGGCCAATATGGTTATTTCTCACTTGGCGCAACATTCGGTACGAGAACGTTTGGCAGAGACTTTATTGCATTTGGAAGATGTATTCGGCACCGATCGCGAAGGACATATCAATATTTTGTTATCACGTGAAGAACTGGCTAATATTATTGGAACGGCATCAGAGTCTGTAATTAGAATTTTATCATCCTTTAAAAAAGAAGGAATTATTTATTCCAAAGCTAAAAAGATTAAATTACTCGACAAAAACCGCCTTTACAATATATCCGAAGGGCTAGAACCGAAATAAAATGAGCCTTCATAAAGAATACAAGAAAATCACCACCAAGCGCTTGTTTGACATGAAACAAGCCGGTGAAAAAATAGCCATGCTTACCGCTTATGATTATACCACTGCCAAAATATTGGATGCAGCAGGTATCGATATAATTCTCGTAGGTGATTCAGCCTCCAATGTCATGGCCGGACATGAAACCACTTTACCCATTACCCTTGATCAAATGATTTATCATGCCGGTTCAGTCATCAGAGCTGTCAACCGGGCTTTGGTGGTTATAGATATGCCGTTTGGCACTTATCAAGGCAATTCGATGAAAGCTTTGGAATCGGCTATCCGTATCATGAAAGAATCAGGAGGACATGCCGTTAAAATGGAAGGTGGTGAAGAAATCGCCGATTCGGTTACCCGTATTCTCAGTGCCGGAATTCCCGTGATGGGACATTTGGGACTTACCCCGCAATCTATTTACAAATTCGGTACTTATAC
>Ga0256835_1001388_pt1 | contig 14666 bp, 15 predicted proteins | sample PIR30metaG_FD_185972 | JGI IMG/M metagenome (GOLD analysis project Ga0256835, IMG submission 185972) | Hydrothermal vent microbial communities from East Pacific Rise, Pacific Ocean - PIR-30 | ecosystem: Environmental > Aquatic > Marine > Hydrothermal vents | place: Pacific Ocean: East Pacific...
AGCTAATCTAGCCTTCATCACTTAGAGCTCTCCTCACGCTCTATGAGCTTGGCGTAGTCTTCGGGCTTTAATAGGCTTTCAAGCTCTTTCTCGTCTATGATCTCGACCCTAGCTATCCACCCCTCACCATATGGATCGCTATTCATGAGCTCTGGCTCGCTCTCAAGCCTCTTATTGACCTCGATGACTCGGCAGGTTACAGGGGCATACACATCCTCAACGCTCTTGATGGACTCGACAACCGCTAGCCGTCCACCCTTGCTGATCTCAACGCCTTTCTCCGGAAGCTCAATGCCCACGATGTTCTTCAGCTTTGCCTGTGCATAGTCCGTTATCCCAACGATTGCACACCCATCCTCAACCTTGATCCACTCATGCGTTTCCGTATACAGTCTGTCCTTAGGAACCTTGTACTTACCCAAGACAAGCAGAACCTCGTTAGAAGCCAAGCCACATCCCCTCAGCCTATAGCTGAGCGTCGATAAAAACCTCTATGAGTAGAGCCAACACGCAACGTAGTGTCCTCGGGAATACTCCACTAGCGGAGGCTCACGCTCTCTGCATATGCTCTTTGCGTAGGGACATCTAGGATGAAACCTACAGCCAGGAGGCGGATCTATCGGGCTAGGAGGCTCTCCAGGAAGCACTATCTTCTTTCTCTTCCTTGCCTGGAATGGATCGGGTACGGGGATCATCGATATCAGTGCCCGTGTATATGGATGGAGTGGATTCTCGAAGATCTCTTCTGACGGACCTAGCTCGACTATCTTCCCGAGATACATGACGGCGATCCTATCGCTCATGTATCTGACCACGGCTAGGTTGTGGCTTATGAAGAGGTACGTTAGCCCATACTTCTTCTGTAGATCCTTGAGCAGATTCAGTATCTGTGCTTGGACAGACACATCGAGCGCCGACGTGGGCTCGTCTAGAACCACGAACTTCGGTCTAAGAGCTAGAACTCGCGCTATAGCGATTCTCTGTCTCTGACCACCTGAGAACTCGTGTGGATACCTATAGAGGTGGCTTTCGTTGAGCCCAACATCGTAGAGAAGCTTTAGCACAAACTGCTCTGGATCCCCCACCTCGATCTTGTGAACCCTGATAGGCTCCATTATTATGTCGAACACGGTCATTCTAGGATCGAGACTCGTGTAAGGATCCTGAAACACTATCCCTGTAAGTCTTCGAAAGTCTTTGAGCTTCTTGCCCTTGAGCTTGAACACGTCCATACCGTCAAACAACACTCTGCCGCTAGTCGGCGTCTCGAGTCTGAGTATGAGTTTGGCTGTCGTGGTCTTTCCACAGCCGCTCTCACCAACGAGTCCAAGCGTCTCTCCTTCGTATATCTCGAAGCTGATACCATCAACAGCCTTAACGTACTTGCTAGAGAAGAATATTCCCCCAACGGGGTAGTACTTCTTGAGGTCTTCTACTCGCACCAAGACCCTCACGGCCATCACCTCGCGGCGTAGATCCAACAAGCTACTTTGTGACCCTTCTCCACCTCAACCATGCGAGGCCTCTCCTCTCTGCATATGCTCTTTGCGTAGGGACATCTAGGATGAAACCTACAGCCAGGAGGCGGATTAACTAGATTCGGTACTGTACCCTGTATGGGCTCTAGCCTAAGGACTCTCTTCAGCGGATTGGGTACTGCCCTCAGCAGCGCTTGCGTATACGGATGGAGTGGGTTCGTGAATATCCTGTCTACTGGCCCGATCTCTACTATGTGCCCAGCGTAGAGCACTGCAACACGATCACACATCTCGGCGACGACCCCCATATCGTGCGTTATCAGCAACAGCGTCAAGCCCTTCTTCTTCTTTAGCTCGCGTAGTAGGTCCAATATCTGTGCTTGGACAGACACATCGAGATAGGACGTAGGTTCATCAGCTATGAGGAGCCTAGGCTGGTTACTTAGCCCAATGCTTATGACTGCACGCTGCTTCATTCCTCCAGACAGCTCGTGAGGGTAGCTCTTCACTCGCTGTTCTGGTGCAGGTATCGCGACCTCACGAAGAAGCTGGACTGCGCGTGCTAGTGCTTCCTTCCATTTGCTGACAGTGCCGTGGTCTATCATGGTCTCCCCGATGTGGTGACCTATCGTGTAGAGCGGATCGAGAGCTGCTGCCGGGTCCTGGAATATGTAGGCGATCTCTTTGCCACGAATCTTCCTGATCTCCTCCTCGCTGAGACTCAGTATATCGATAGGCTTCCCGTCGCGGTAGTACAGGATCTTACCGCCAACGATTCTGCCTGGAGGCTCGATGAGCTTCGTCAGTGCTCGAGAAGTTATGCTCTTTCCACACCCGGTTTCGCCTACGAAGCAGAAGGTCTCTCCTTCGTATATCTCGAAGCTGATACCATCAACAGCCTTAACGACGCCAGCATATGTGTAGAAGTAGACTCTAAGATCCTTGACCTCTATGATGGGCCTCAACCCCATCACCTAAACTCTATGCTTCTCCTAGTCCTTGGATCAAGTATATCACGCAGTGCATCACCAAAGAGGTTCCATCCTAGCACAGCCAACATTATCGCGAGCCCAGGAAAGATCACGAGCCACCAAGCGCCGTTGACTAGGTACTGAGATCCGTGCTGGACGATGGCTCCCCAGTCCGGGATCTTTATCTGGGCACCCATGAGGAAGCTTAGCCCTGCCTGCACCAGTATGACGTTGCCCACGTCGAGGGTCATGAATACGAGTAGAGGCCCTATGATGTTGGGCAGTATGTGCTTGACCATTATCTGGAACGATGACATGCCTAGGGACTCGGCCGCCATAACGAAGACGTTGCTCTTCTGCTGGAGGGTCATGCCCCTTACGAGCCTTGCATACCCAGGCCACCACACGATCCAGAGAGCTATTATTATCGCGAGATTCGGGGCTATGTTCAGCACATCGCTTGGTTTAAGCGCGAACACGGCGCATAGGAACGATGCGAGCCACTGATTGTGCGCTATCACATACGCTATCCTTGAGGTCAGAGCTGCGCTCAGCGCTAGTGCCAGTATGAGTCCCGGGAATGCTAGGAACACATCGGTTATCCTCATAATGAGCTCGTCTACTAGCCCACCGAAGTACCCCGCTATGAGACCTAGGATCACTCCTATCGCTATGCCTACGGGGAGCACTAGGATCACGGACATTAACGATATCCTTGCTCCGTAGAGTAGCTGACTCAGTAGGTCACGCCCCAGATCATCCGTACCAAGGATCGCACCTCCGGTACCAGGCGGTGCAAGGAAGTACTTCTGGTACTCGCCAGTAGCTGCTATGTATGAGAAGTCGTAGCTGTGTGGAGCTATGTAGGGCCCGATGATGCCGATGACCACGAAGCCCATTGCCAGCACAAGCCCAGCGAGGCCTATGGGCGACCTATTGAGTGCGTACAGCATCAACTTCCATTCCTTAACTCGATAAGCATTCTTCTTGACCCACTCCGGCCTTACCCTACCTATCACAGCGACGAGGGCATCGATGAGCTTGTCGGAGACCCTATCAAGTAGTCGAGCACTCATCAGAACCTCACCCTGGGATCGATCAATGCATAGAGTATGTCGACTACGAGGTTCGTTACGAGCACGATTATCGCAATGAGGAAGACGCCTGCTATCAGCACCGGGTAGTCCATACTGAAGATTGCTTGGACCATCGTCAGACCCATGCCGGGTATCCCGAAGACAGTCTCCGTTATCGGAACACCTGCGAGGAGCCCAGCGAACTGTAGACCTAGCACCGTGACGAGCGGAACCATCGCGTTCTTGAGCGCGTGACCATAGAGCCTCATCTTCGTCAAGCCCCTAGCCTTAGCGAAGAGTATGTAGTCGGAGCTCAGTGCCTCTAGGAAAGCGTTGCGCACTAGTCGAGCAACAACACCTATACTAGCGAATCCAAGCACGAATCCTGGCAGTATGAATCTCTGAATGTTTTGCAGCACTACGCTCCAATCACCCTCTAGGAGAGCGTCTATGATCGGCACGCCGGTTATTGTCTTGGGTGGGTATGGTATGCCCGCTATCGTTATCCAGCCAAGCATGTAGAAGAATATGTATATCATTATGTAGCCTAGCCAGAATATCGGTATCGAGACCCCTATGAGGCTCCACACCCTCACTACAGCATCAACCCATGTATCCTTCTTGAGCGCCGACACTATGCCCAGCGGTATACCCATGACTACCGTGAAGAAGAAACCGAAGAGAGCTAGCTGCAGCGTTATTGGGAATCTCGATAGTACGTAGGACATCACCTTGTACCCGTATATCGGGTCGATCATGGTGTTCGTCAGGATCCCCTTCATGAAGTAGTAGTACTGGATATACCACGGCTGATCGAGGTGGTACTCATGGATAACCATCTGGATGACTTCAGGCCTAGCCTTGAGCCCCCCAGCCCAGAACCGGGCTGGGTCCGCAGGGATCACGAAAGCTATGACGTAGGTTAGGAGGGTCACACCTATGAGCGTGGGGACGAAGGTTATGAGCCTTCGAATTAAAAACCTCTTTAGGTTGGCCATGGCTCACCACCCTTAGGGCTTTGGTTTGTATCCGTAGAGCTTTAGCCATAGGGTCGAGTTCCAGTAGTACGGATTGATCTTGAGGATTATGTAGGCGCCTCTCTTGTAGCCCGCTATGTAGTATGGCCCGGTCCCTATCAGGTACTTGTTTAGGAACTGGTGCGTTGGATCGCTTTCACCTGGCTTAATGTACTTTGCCCATGCTGCTGGGTTCTTGCCCCAGTCAGCGGCCTTCATAGCCTCTAGGTACTTGCCCTTGAGCTGAGGCACCCAATCGAATAGGTACTTCGCCGGAATGATCATGGTGAATGGGTCTGCTAGGATGTTCAGTATTGCTGCATAAGGCTTGTAGAGCTTGAGCATCAGCACGCCAGCTGTCTTACCGCTATAACCGAAGAATGCTAGTAGCTGGCTAAGGCTCGTAACCTTCTCGATCTTGCCCTTGAACTCGGCTATGCAGCTCATCTTGTGTAGGAGCTCATCGAACTCCTTCTCTGTCAGCACCATGCTGTGGTTCACGTCTATGAAGCTCGTTATCATCCACGACGGGTCTAGGTTGAGTCTAGCGATCCTCCATAGCGTGAATAGCGCGTCTAGCGCTGTGACTTTGTATAGCTTGTTGTGCCACGGATCGTAGGCATAGACACCGCCCCTAATCACGAAGAACCACAGAGTTCCATTCTCGGAGTGACACCACGCGACTGCTAGGTCTGGAACAACGTATTCTAGGTTGCTCTTCCAGTAGGTCACTAGAGTATCGCCTACTTGATGGAATATCTGCCACCCGAAGGTCTCGTAGTCCTTGGCTGGATCGAAGCTCTGTGGCCAGCCGATAGTCGCTATGACTAGCGTTGACGCGTTGTTCACGTAGTTCCCTATGCCTATGGACGGCGTTATCGGTGGCTTCGTCTCGTATATCAGATCGAACCTCTCGCCAAGCACTGGGTTCACGTATCTTCCATGCAGCCAGCTCCAGTACACTCTAACGATCTTGTACTGCCCAAGCCAGATCATAGGCACTAGGTGGTTTGATAGTATCTCCACAGCCTCGTAAATGGGCTTCCTGAGGTGCACATCAACAACGTTTCTCCCCGCGATTATGAGGGCGTCCACCGTAGTGTTTCTGTAGAACGCCGGATCGATCGATGTGAATGCACTGCACTTCTCGGGCGGTATCTGCTTCTTTGCGAGCTTGTACTGCACAACGATGATCGGCTTACTCTTGGGTAGACTGACCTTAGCTCCGGTTCCGGCCGGCCCTACGACCACGTAGGCGTCTGGCGTGTCTATGACCTTAGCCGATGCTAGGTACTTGGACACGTCAGCAGCGCTCTTAACCTCGTAGACCTTGACGAACTCGAACTTGGTACCTCCGTACATCAGTGGCCCAGCATAGTCATCGGGATCAACGTAGTCTGGAGCCCAGCCAATGATGTAGACATCGAAGTCTGGCTTCTCGGTCTTCTCAAGGAGCTCAGGCCAAGACAGTGCCTGTATCATTGTCTTGAACCCGAGCATGCCCCAGTAAGTCGATAGCAGCGACGCTATCTTGGCTCGGGCAGTGTTTCCTCTGTTGTAGTATATCACAATGGTGTACTTGCTCGGGTCGATCCCAGCCTTCTTGATGAGCTCCTTGGCCTTAGTCAAGTTGAAGGTGTAGTGAATAACGTTGTAATCAGTCCACCCAAGCATACCCTTCGGAATCACTCCAACAAGGCTAGTTACCGTGCCCGCATACACGGTCTGCCAAATCATCTTGTAAGGCACTGCATAGGCAAGTGCTTGCCTCACAAGCAGGTTGTTGAACGGCGGCTTCAGAGTGTTGAACACTATGAACACTATATCGAACGATAGTCCACCCTCCCACTTGACTATCTCGGCCCCATCTATCTTGGTTCCCACAACAGACTTTATCATGTCTGGAGGAATCGCTGCCATATCCACTACTCCCTTCTTAAGCATGAGCACACGCGCACTCGCACTGTTCTGGATGATGTATATCACCGTCGTGTGTAGGTATCCATGAACCGCTGGCTTCAGGGTCATGACCTTCGTGGTCGTTGTGCTGCTCTTAGTTACTGCAGTCGACGTTGTTTTGGTATACGTGGTCATTGTGGTGCTCGTCGACGGAGCCATCGTTACAGTGGTCTTAGTTACGCTAGTTAGTGTCTTCGTAACGACGCTGGTCTTCGTTGCTACACTTGTTACAGTGCTTACATGGGTCACAGTACTCGTTACAACAGTCGTTGTTGGCACAACCTGCTTAACTACTGTGGTGTACTCCTTGGTCACGACCACGCTCTTAGTCACTGTGTAGGGGAGGGACGATGCTTTGTACAGCGCTATACCTCCCACGATGATCGCTATTATCGATACTACAAGCGCTCCTGCCACGAGCTTGGACACAGCCTTCCTAAGGTCCATACCCACGCACCTCACATAACGGCTTAGAGAAGGGCTATTTCTAGAAACTGATTTATGCTGCCCGAACCCGTCCCATGCTGCAAAAGCACGTTACTGCAGATGAGGTTATATACCATGCTCTTAAACCTTGTCTCAGGAAGAACGGGGCATGAGGCTCTGTATTCCGTTTATCATAGCCTCGTCAGGCAGCGAATCGGTTGCTGTAGAGAATCATTTCATAGCCTTCATCTCCGATCCTCGTTCTGCAGCTCTACTCATCTTCAATCCCAGCAGGATCGGCTTATCGAGGGAGCCTCCCAAGGATTGCAGGGTTCTTGAACCATCCTATCGATCGCTCAACGAGATCGTTGATAGACTCCGCTCGTGTCTAGATGAGCTCAAGCACACTACCGTTCGAGAGGGCGTTAGGAGCTTTCGAAGGATTAGGCTTGGGTTGATAGCCCCGCTAATCCGTAGAATGATTAGGATCCCGACATCTGATCACTACTACGCTATTGCTGTGATAGAGCGCGCACTCAATACACTGTCTCAATGCGCATGCTATTGCGTTGAATGGCTCGTAACGGAGCTGAGCCTTGCTGGAGACCGTATACAGGTATCCAATGAAGAGCTCGGGCCCCGGTTTTCGTGGCTCTATGCAAACGATGAAGGGTTCAGGAGCGAGCTTCTACGCGTTGTGAAGCTCTAGTCAGCGTTTAAGGCCCTCATCACTTCTCAGCAAGGGCGTCTAACATCATCCACGAAAGCTAGTAGTATTCGCCTAATAGCCACTCATTACCTATGAATACGCGCTTCAATCCAGCTCTACGCGCCTCCCTAAGGGCTTCCTCAGCGTGTCTCCTACTGGTTGGAGGTAGATCTCTTAGGTAGTGGTCTGGATGAAATGCTAGCAACACGTATGGAACGTCGATGTCGAGCGACGCAAGGTACTCCGCTATTTTCCTAACCTCCTCAGCATCCACATAGCCAGGAACGAGCAGTGTACTCACGACCAGTAGTGGGATCTCTGGTCTCTGACGAGCCATCTCGGCCACGATCTTCGTGTTGGTTTTGAGTCTCTCAAGAGCCTTGTGCCCATCTACACCGGTGAGCGCAGTGTATATCTCGGGAGTCCACGCCTTCCAGTCTATCTTGACTATACCGCCGCTCACGAGGCTTAGCCTAGCGAACTCCCTCATTATCGATGGGTGGGCCAAGCCATTGGTCTCCCAGCAAATCCTCTTAACCTGACCTCGCTTCGTAGCCTCCTCAATGATCCTCCTCGAAGCCTCTATCGCGTAGGGTGCGAACGGTGTCGGGTCTCCTCCGAAATAGCATACACACGTGATTCTACTGCTCATCGCTGCCCTTACAAGCTCCTCGATATCCACGATGACGCTCCTAGACTGCTCAGCTCGAGCAACTATGTGCTTATACTCCCAGTTCTGGCAGAAGAGGCAATCCAGATTACATGCAGCGAAGAACACCGCAAGGTTGTAGTACCCATACTCAGTCCCGTCCCTAACTGCATACTTCGGATATCCGCACCCAGTAGCCGCTGGACATACGGGCACTGCTACGCAGTTCGTTGGGTGAGGATCTAGGTAGTAATGCACTAGAGCCTTTCCGTAGCCTATCCTGGGAACGAGCTTTCCACCCCTATTCGTCCATACACCACAGAACCCGAGACCTCCTTCCGGGATCTCGCACTCGTTTACGCAGAGCCTGCATCGAGCTTTACCGCCGCGAGGAGGTGTCGGAACGAGCTCGATCCCTAGACGAAGCCTTGCATGCACGTCGAGAGCTATCTCAACGCCTTTACCAGCCCTCAGACAGGTAGAGCAGACACCAATAACATCGCTGATCGTAATCGAGCTCCGTCCGCATAGACGGCATGCACCCACGCTCCCCCCATACACACGCTTTCGCTGAGCTTATTGCAGTGCATGCTCCGTGAAGAGCTAATTATTGAGAAGCCCGTGGGCGGTAAGGGGGTGCGTATGAGGGTCTACGTCTCGATCGATGCTGAGGGGTTGCCTGGGATAGTCTCTATCTCTCAGATCGCTGAGGGAGGTAGACACTTCAATGAGCTCAGGAAGATCATGACGAGGATAGCCGTTGCCTGCATAGATGCTCTCCGGAAAGAGGGCGTTGAGAGCGTATGGATCTCGGATAGCCACGGATCGATGCTCAACATAGACTATGCAGAGATCCCACGGGGCGTAGTACTGATCCGTGGATCCTTAAGGCCCGTCGCGATGATTACAGGAATAGATCAGGGCTTCGATGGCGCCATCTTCGTCGGTTACCACAGCGCTGCGGGAGTCGCTAAGAGCGTTATGGACCATACTGTCAGTGGCAGAGCCTTTCACGAGATTCGGGTCTGTGGACGTCGTGCAAGCGAATTCTACGTGAATGCTCTCGTAGCCGGCCAGTACGGTGTGCCCGTGATACTCGTTGCTGGAGACGACAAGCTTCGTGAAGACGTTGCTGAGGCAACTCCCTGGGCAGTCTACATAGAGATGAAGCGCTCAATAACTAGGTTCGCAGCTGTCTCGCCAGCTCTAGACGACGTCATAGACTCTCTTCGAGACGGTATCGCTAAGGCCGTTGAGAACCTTAGGAGAGGTGCATGCCGTCCATTGAAGCCCCCGAAGACTCCTCTGGATCTCGAGATAGTGTTTAGACGTAGTGAGTATGCCGACGCAGTCGAGATGGTCCCGGGCTTCGAACGCGTCGATGCCTATACTGTGAGGACGCGAGCAGCATCGCCAACCGAGCTCGCTAAGCTCATCGAGGTGGCTGCCCTCATAGCTCTCGCCGTAGATAGCTTGATCCAGAGATGAGTTCATGAACTAGCGCTCAGCTCCTTAATGATCCTGTAGTACACCTCAACAAACTTCTCGACCTCGCTCAGCGGAACGTACTCATCCACTGAATGCGGTGCTTCACGGGCTCCCGGACCATAGATTACTGCTCGCGACCCCTTGAGCACATAGAATACTGAGTCGTATCTTCCACAGTTGACGAATAGCCTAGGCGCTTCACCCAGCACTTCCTCAGCAATACGCTGAACGAGCTTCACTATATCTTCATCCGGGGAGGTGATCGAGGGTGGGATTGCTGTGCGTATCTCGAGCTCTACCTCTGCTCGAGAACCCACCCTCTCTCTACATAGCTCTACCGATTCTCGAAGCAGCTCCATGGCTTGATCGATGCCCATCTCGGGGACTAGCCTGATATCGAAGCTAGTCTCAAAGTAGCTAGGCACAACGTTCTCCTTGTTGGTAGATACCCTAGTTATTCCGCCAAAGGATGCGGTTGAGTACCTAGCCTCATCGCATTCGTAGGGATAGCTAGAGGCTATTCTTCTAAACGATTCTCTCAGAACATGTATGAGGCATGAAATCAGCAGACAACCCTCCTCGAACGCATTTATGCACCTCCAGGGAGTCGCTGCGTGACCCTGCACTCCTCGAATCTTCAGGAAGCCTCGCAACACACCCTTATGCCCTATAGCCACGAGCCTACTCGACGTCGGCTCACCCACGAGGACCGTAGACGGCACGATACGGAGCTCCTCAACGAGGTACCTAGTTCCGAGACCACCACTCTCCTCGTCTGGGACTAGGGCTAGCTCTATCCTCGGCTCGATACCCTCATCCACAAGCTTCTTGATCGCTGCCAGCATACACGCTATACTGGCCTTATCGTCTGACGCTCCACGCCCATAGACTCGATCACGCTCTACGACGGGCTTGAAGGGATCGCGACTCCATCCAGAGCCTGGAGGAACAACATCGTAGTGAGCATTGAAGTGCAGCACTGGGCTACTACAACACTTAGCATAGACTATGTACCTCGGCCTACCTCGATGCTGAGGAGCATACGGATAGTGTTCATCGAGATACTGCGGTGGGATCTCGATGAGCTCAACATCGCACCCAAGATCCTTAAGAACCTCGCTTAAGTACCTCGATACCCTCTCATAGTTTTCTCCTGGAGGATTAATCGTTGGAATAGATATGAGCTTGCACAGCGTCTTGATAGCGAACTCCACGTAGTTAACCATCGATGCCCAGCACAAGCAACTACCTCCGAAATCTATAAGATTCCAAGTCCAACAGGCAAGTTCCTAGACACTTACAGGGATCGAGAATGTTTGTGGCGCCGGGGGCGGGATTTGAACCCGCGCGGGGGCGAGCCCCCACCGGCTCTCAAGGCCGGCCCCTTAGACCGCTCGGGCACCCCGGCACCTAGCCACGGTATACGTAGGTATCAAGGTGTAAAAACTCACTTTCTCTTCAGCTCGATCTCTATGTAGACGTTCTGAGGAACTCGGACTCTCATTATCTGCCTCATCACGTGCTCATCGGCTTCGATATCTATGAGCCTCTTATGTATTCTGAGCTCCCACTTATCCCAGACCTTAGAGCCTTCGCCGTGTGTTGGTCGTAGAGTGGGTACTACGAGCTTCTTGGTTGGTAGGGGTACTGGCCCACGTATCTTGACGCCGGCACGCTTAGCTATGTCGACTATCTGCGAGACTACGTAGTTGAGGTTGTTGACGTCGGTGCTCCAGAGCCTCAGCCTAACAATGGTTGTGGGCATGCTCAGCACCTAAGTTAAGCTAGAAGAAAAAGCCGCGGAAATACCTTAGTGTTACTTCGCCTTGATCTCTACCTTCATCGGCTTGACGTCTATGACTACGCCAATGCCGACAGTCTTGCCCATGTCTCTCATAGCGAATCTTCCGAGCTGTGGGAACTCGCTGAACTTCTCGATCACCATGGGCTTGATGGGCTTGAACCTCACTATGGCGATGTCTCCCATCTTTATGAATGGCGGGTTCTTCTCCTTTATCTGGCCAGTCCTCGGGTCGATCTTGGCAATGATCTCGACGATTCTACACGCTACGCTAGCAGTGTGGGCGTGTATTACTGGCGTGTAGCCGGGGGCTATGGCTGATGGGTGCCACACTATCATGACTCTAGCAGTGAACTCCTCAGCTACGGTCGGTGGGTGATCTAGGTGGCCAGCGACGTCTCCTCTCCTTATCTGGTCCTTGGATACGCCTCTAACGTTGAACCCGATGTTGTCTCCGGGTACAGCCTTCTCTATCCTCTGGTGGTGCATCTCAATGCTTCTTACATCACCTACAACACCCGGTGGCATGAATACTACTCTGTCACCCACTTTCAGCACTCCAGTCTCTACTCTACCGACTGGCACCGTACCTACACCGGATATCACGAATACCTCGGATATCGGGATCCTCAGCGGCTTGTCGATGGGCTTTGGAGGCTCCTTGACCATGTCTAGAGCCTCTAGCAGAGTGCGCGCGCCTCTGAATCCATACTTCTTCTGGATCTCTTCGATCTTCTTCTCGTTCCACCAGGGCATGTTGGGGCTCGGCTCTATGAGGTTGTCCCCAACCCATCCAGACACTGGAACCACGATGATGTTCTCTAGCTTGTAGCCGACTGCCTTCAGGAACTTCGCTAACACAGCCAGTATCTCGTCGAACCTCTTCTCCGAGTAGGGAGGCTCAGTTATGTCCATCTTGGTGACGGCGATGATCATCTGGTCGATGCCCATGGTCTTGGCGAGCAGTATGTGCTCACGGGTCTGGCCCTCAGGGCTCATACCAGCCTCGAACTCTCCCTTCTTAGCGGATACAGCGAGTATAGCTACGTCTGCCTGGCTAGCGCCAGTGATCATGTTCTTGACGAAGTCTCGGTGTCCAGGAGCGTCGATGATAGTGTAGTAGTACTTCTTCGTCTCGAACTTCCTGTACGCTAGGGTTATAGTTACTCCACGCTCACGCTCCTCCTTGAGCCTATCGAGGAGCCACGCATACTTCTCGCTCTCCTTACCGACCTTCTTGGCGTACTCGAGGGTCTCCTTCCACGTCTTTTCATCGACCGCTCCTACAAGTACTAGGAAGTGGCCCATCATAGTGCTCTTTCCGTGGTCTACGTGGCCTATCACTACCACGTTTAGGTGTGGCTTAGTGCTCATACGACTCTACCCCTCCAAACACCTCCTCTCAACACCGTGGGGTCGAAATGATTTCGTGTGGGTGGAACTTATAAGTGTATTGCAACATGTGGACGAAGGTAAGAAATCGATTTTTACCTAGAGCTCAGAGCTATACGCTCTATCTCTTCCTTCCTCTGGATAGCGTAGCTCTTCGGATCATTGTTGGCAGCAGCAATTATCTCGTCCGCTAGACACTCCTCAACGGGTTTAAGTGATCTGAATGCGCAGTAGAACGTGCCCTCAGTTATGTGCCTTATCGCTAGGTCGACCCTCCTCATCGGCGAGACGTCGACGGCTACGTGATAGACGATACCACCGTACATTATCCTAGTAGTCTCCTCTCTTGGAGCAGCGTTCTCGATAGCCCGCACTAGGACCTGCAACGGGTTCTGACCGGTCTTTATGTGTATAAGCTCGAACGCATTCTTCACTATGTTGTAGGCGAGATGCTTTTTACCTGTGTTCTTAGCCTTCCTCATGAGCCTGTTTATCAGTCTCTCAACAATCGGGACCTCAGCCTTTCCGAAGTGTCTCTTCTCATGCCTTCCTCCAGTATGTGGGAGGATCACTGGCTTAAGCGAGATGTATTTCTTGAGGCTCGGATCCCTTACTATGACTCCTCTATAGCTCCACTTCCCGAACAACTTGATCTCGTCTAGAGAGACTATGGCATCGAGCTCGGAACTTAGCTTCACTGACACGCTACTCACCTCAGCGGCTTCTGCTTCTTGCCCTTGATAAGCTCTGTAAGCGCTACTCCATTGACGAGAACGACCTTGTATCGAACGCCGGGGATGTCACCCATAGACCTTCCTCGAGGACCTCCGATACCAACTATTATCACTTCATCGTGCTCGTCTATGAAGTTCAGACCTCCGTCGAAGGGTACGAAAGCCGTAACGACCTTACCGTTCTTGACTAGCTGTACTCGTACACACTTTCTGACGCCTGCATTGGGCTGACGCGCCTCTACACCAACCTTCTCAAGCACTATCCCTCTAGCCATGGGAGCTCCTTCTAGAGGATCATACTTCTTCTTGAGACCGAGCATTCGTATTCTGAACTCTCGTTGACTCCACCTAAACTTCAGCCTCTTTTTGCGTAGCTTACGCGCTGCAAACAGCCCATTCGGAGCCTTCTTTCCTGGCATCCCAGCACCACCTTGGCTATCCGGGACTCTGCAATACCTGCTTTAAACTATAACGACCGAGTCTATGTCGAAGTACCTCTTGAGGACGATCCTCGCTTTCGCTACGTTGCGCCCATTCCTACCGATCGCTATGCCCTTATCCTTAGGATCGACCGTGACGTACAGAACCTTTCTGTTTGGGTACGTCACTAGCTTTGCGCCCAGTACTCTAGCCGGCATGAATAGGTTCTTCACGAAGTCCTCGAGGTTGTCTGCCCACTCAATGATCTCAACGTTCTTTCCGAGCAACTTGCTTAGCTGCCTAACGTTACTTCCCCTACGACCAATGGCTTGAGCAGACTTACCGGCGTCAACTATGAACATTATCGTGTTACGAGACTCATCAACTATGCAGTCCTTGGGAGTCACCCCCGTTATATCCTGGAACAGCGTCATATACCTAAGCTCCTCCATTGTTAGGCGAACGTTTTGCTGCGGCTTTATGTCGCTGACCTTTGTGTGTATGGACAAGCCCTACATCACCCTCCTCTCGATGCATACGCCATTAG
>Ga0256835_1001389_pt1 | contig 14651 bp, 11 predicted proteins | sample PIR30metaG_FD_185972 | JGI IMG/M metagenome (GOLD analysis project Ga0256835, IMG submission 185972) | Hydrothermal vent microbial communities from East Pacific Rise, Pacific Ocean - PIR-30 | ecosystem: Environmental > Aquatic > Marine > Hydrothermal vents | place: Pacific Ocean: East Pacific...
GAAAGCAAAGAACAGTTATACATTAAAATCTATTGTATATTTTTAGCAATATTTTATATTGCATTAATTGTATCTGGAATTTACATTAAAAAAGAAAAAGATGATATTGAACATAAAGTCCAAAAACTACAACAAGAGATTAAACAACAAAATAAATTAATGATTCAATTAAGAAAACTAAAAGAGACAGAAAAAGATATAGATATTAGGATTAAAGCTATTGCAAAATTACAAAAAAATAGATCAAAAATTGTAAAATTAATTGACACAACTATTACCAAATTTCCGAACAATAAAATTTATTTAACAAGGTATACTGCCGAATTAAACAATATAGAAATGGAAGGATTCGCTCTTAATCTTACAACTATAGCTCAATATATGAAAAAACTAGAGGAAAGCAAAAAATTTAGTCAAATCACGTTAGAAAAAACCCAAAGAAAAAAAATTAAAAATTATGAGTTAGTAAACTTTGTTTTAAAATTAACAATAAAAAACGAAAACTTGAAAAATGATACTAAAAAATCATAATAAAATAAACGAAATAAAAGAAAAGCTTCTAAATTATTGGAAAAATCTATCCAAACGTGATAAAATTATCATCGCTGTAATGTTATTTATATTACCAAGCTTTCTATATTTCAGATTTTATTTTTTTCCTACAACAGGAGAGATTAAAAAATTAAAAAAAGAAAAAACAAACCTAGAAGTAAAGTTACATAATATACAATTTAATAAAGCATTTTCTAAAAAATTAGAAAAAGAAATAGAAAAAAAAGAATTAATATTAAAAAAAGCACAGAAATTATTACCGACCACCAACGAAATACCTGAGTTACTAACTTCTATTTCAAAAGAGGCAACAAAATCAGGATTAAAAATATTATCTTTTCAACCAAAAAATGAAATAAAAGAAGATTACTACGCCAAAATACCTATAGAAATAAAAGTAGAAGGACCTTTCCATCAGATTATGATATTCATAGACAATATAAGACAACTAGAAAGAATTGTTATTACAAAAAAAATAGTTTTCTATAATCCAAAAGAACAAGAGAATCAATGGATAGTAACTGCTGATTGTTCATTGGAAACCTTTAGATTTTTGACCGAACAGGAACAAAATGAACAAAAACAGAAACAAAAAAAGAAAAAATAAAATTATTTTCTTTTCTTGGATGTTAATATTGCTAATACCATTAATGGCATTAGCAATAAATACAAAGAAAAAGGAAGATTTGACAAGTATATGGAAATTACTTTTTGAAACCGATAAATATTCTTACAATCCAATTAACAAGCCAGATCCTTTTAGACCCTTTATTTATGAAGGAAAAGAAAATGAAAAAAGTAAAAAAATTAGATCTCCTTTAGAACAGATAGATATAAGTGAAATAAAATTGGTTGGTATAATCAAAACTAAAGATCAAAAAATTGCTATATTGGAAGATGATACAGGAAAAGGATATTTTGTTAAAGTAGGAACTCCTATAGGGTTACATAATGGAATAATAAAGGCTATTACAAATGATAGGATTATCATAGAGGAAAAAGCCATGGACTTTACTGGAAGAATCACTAAAAGAAAAATAATACTGAAATTAAGGCCTGCGGAGGAAGAAAATGAATAATAGCCAAAAAGTATACATTATTATATTAGCAGGCATTATCTTTTTTATATCGAAAATAACATTTGCTGGATATATTTTAGAAAAACTAACTGTTAATAATTTAAAAAACAAAGCTATCATAATGTTTGATTTTAATCAATTACCAAAATATAAAACCAAACAAGAAGACAAAAAAATAATCTTAATTCTCCCAAAAACTTCTACTAGAATAGCTAATTGGCCTACTAATATACAAAGAGGACCATTAAATGCCATAGAAGCCAGCCTTCGAGACGAAGATTTAGTAATCGAATTAAAAAGTAACAAAAAAATTTCTTATCATTACAAAGAAGAAAATTCAAAACTTATTATTGAGATATACGAAAACAATAAAGATCCAGAAAATGCTTCTTCTGATTTGCCTTTTAAAATACCATCGAGTCCTAAGAAAATAGATATTCCTTTAAGTAAACACAATTATCACGGACAATTAGTCTCTATTGATGTTCAAAATGCAGACGTAAAGAATATTCTTAGGTTACTAGCTCAAATTGGCGGTTTCAATTTAGTATTAAGTGACGACGTACAAGGAAAAATAACATTATCTTTACAGAATGTACCATGGGATCAAGCTTTGGATTTAGTATTAGCCTCTAAAGGGCTAGGGATGGTTAAAACAGGAAATGTTATTAGAATAGCTCCCTTATCAACTTTATTGACAGAAACAGAACAATTGGCAAAAATTAAAGAAGCTTTATCAAGGGAAGAAAGTGCCGCACCATTAAAGACGGTTTATTTACAAATACATTATGCTAAAGCTGCAGATTTAGTCAAACAAATAGAAAGCCTCTTGACAGATAGAGGGAGTGTTACCTTTGATGAACGCACAAACAAAATTATCCTGAAAGATGTTCCAACAGTAATTAAAAAGGCAGAAGATCTTATTGCTCAACTTGATGAACCAGTCAAACAGGTCCTTATTGAGGCCCGTATCGTTGAAATAAGCAATAATCTTGAGCGGCGCTTGGGCATAAAATGGTCCGGAGCAGCATGGAAGGTTACCCAACACACCTTCAGCGGTATTACCCCTGGAACAGAAATAACTAGCGGGGAAGAATTGGGTGAAACCCCAACCGCTATCACTCCAGGAACCGCTCTAACCCAACCCAAATTCTTTATCCCAGGCATGGCCGTTGTTGATTTGGGAGTCTCAAGCCCCACTACTACTTTAGGTTTTACTTTGGGGCGTTTGAGTACTCATTCCGCTATGCTTTTGGATGTTCAGCTTAGCGCTATGGAAGAGGAAGGTTTGGCCAGAATTATTTCTACTCCTCATATCATTACTATGGATCACCTTGAAGCGGAAATAAAACAAGGTTTCCAAATTCCATATCTCAAACAGACTCAAGACGGAATTTCTACCGAATTTATCGATGCTGGCTTAACCCTAAAGGTTATTCCCCATGTAACCCCTGACAATCGTATTACCTTAGAAATCGAAACAGAAAAGAGTGCTCCGGATTTTAGTAATACCGTTAATGGTGTACCGACCATTATTACCCGTTCGGCTAAAAGTCAGGTGTTAGTGGAAAACGGAGAAACGATCGTCATCGGAGGCATCATGACCGAAAACCTCTCCGAAAGCCACGGCAAAGTCCCTGGGCTGGGCGATCTACCCGGAATAGGAAATCTCTTTAAGAACAAAGAATATCAAAAAGATAAATCCGAATTGTTAATCTTTATTACCGCTCGGGTGGTCACCGCTGACGTCAAAGACATTGATTATTAGTCTTTCTCTTATACTCACTTCAAATCTCCTTGGCCCCTCTCTGCCAAATTTGCAAAATTTTTCTAAAAAAAAATTAATTTTAAACCGATTCTTGAAAAACGTTTCTAAGCAGGTTTATTTTAGTTAATTCTGAGGCCGGAAACATCAAATGGTAAATAAAATTCTAATTAAGGAAATTTTTCGTCGTTTTTGGCAAGATCGGTGCCTTATTTATGCCCAAGCCTTAACCTATGATACTGTTTTTGCCTTGGTACCCCTTCTGGCCTTTATCCTTTCCGTGGTACGATTTTTTATCGGCACCGAAGATATCATCGCTGAGATCAATGAGGCCCTTTCCAAATTTCTAAATCCCGGAGCCCTTTCTAAAGTTCAAAGTACCATCATTACTTTGATCCATCATGCCCAGACGGCTCCTCTCGGAGCGGCTAGCATGATGGTCTTTATGGCTATGGCTTTAGGGCTGCTGATGCAGCTTGAAGATGTCCTCAATAAAATATTTCGTGTAAAGACCCAGCGTTCCTTTCTCCAAAAGATCACCGTTTATTGGCTGGGACTTACCCTTGGACCTATCTTAGTCGCCCTACCTTTAGGTGCCACCGTTTACCTTACCCATTTGGGCTTCAAAGGAGTAACCCTTTTCTCCTCTTTTGCCCGATTTTGGACCTTTTTCTCCATCGCTTTTCTATTTTTCGGAGTATTTATCTATCTACCAGCCAAAAAAATCCATTTTATGCCAGCCCTTATCGGAGCCATCTTTGGTGGAATCCTTTGGTTCTTTGTGGCCACTATCTATACTATTTATACCTCTAAGGCGGTGGCCTATTCTAAACTTTATGGTTCCCTTTCTGCCATCCCGTTCTTTCTGCTCTGGCTCTTTATGAACTGGGGAGTGATGCTCTTTGGGGCCGAAATAGCTGGCGTACTCGAACAAAAGGACCTTGTCCTTGCCCACTACCGATATATGAAAAATCAAGCCTCTATTCTCATCGGACTGGGTATATTGATTGAAGTCTACCAAAAACACCGAGAAGGACTTCCTGCACCAAACGAAGCCGAATTGGTCCGAAATTTAGAGTGTTCCCCTTTTGAACTAGAAAAGATCATCCAACAGCTTAAAGAGGCTTCCTTAATATTTGAATTTGAGGACCAATTCTTTCCCAGCAAAGATCCCTCAAGGATCCTGATCGCCGAGATCCAAGAGGCTTTAATGGGCAAATTACCCCACGAACCTCCCCGCCAACCTTCCCTCAAAGTGGCCTACGATTTTCTAAGGACGGATTGCCGCGTCTATACAGAATTGACTTTAAAAGACCTCCTCGAAAGGTTAAACACCGTTGAATTCATCTCCAAAAAGATCTCTTGATTCCTATTTTGAAGACCAATTTTGTCTTCTCATAAGACTTTTTCAAATTTTTCCTAGCAATAAGGGCTAAAAGCCAAAAAAACAGGTGAACCTTTACGTGAATTGATAAGAGAGGTACTGAACTTTTTATCTTTGAAAAGTGATTAATCAGTCTCTTCCTCGATCTCTTCGATCACCGGAAAATAGATTTCAAAGGTGGTCCCTTTTCCCACGGTAGACTGTACTATTATATGACCGCCGTGATTGCGTACAATTCCATAAACCGCAGCTAAGCCTAACCCCCGTCCAAAATCTTTGGTAGAAAAAAATGGATCAAAGATTTTGCTCATCGTCTCCTTATCCATCCCGCAACCGGTATCAGAAACCTTCAACAAAACATATTTACCCGAGGGTATATCCCCCCCCATAGGTGTATTTAAGACCAAATTAGTCGTAGTTATCTCTAAAATACCGTTCCCCTTCATGGCTTCCACGGCGTTAAGGGTCAAATTCATAATAATTTGTGATATTTGGCCAGGGTCAGCATAAATCGGCCAAAGTTCAGGATTGAGGTTGAGTTCCAGGCGTACCGCTTCTGGCAGACTAGATTCTTGGATACTCAAAACATCTTTTATGACCTTATTCAAATCAACGTGTGTAGATTTCGGTTTCCCCCCGCGCGCGTAGGTCAATAATTGTTCGGCCAGCATACTAGCCCTCTGGGCCGCATCTAGGATCTTTCGAGCGTGTTCCCTTTCCTTGGCCTCTGGAGGGAGTTTCATATTTAACAACTCGGCATGTCCTACCACCGCAGCCATAAGATTGTTAAGATCGTGAGCCACGCCTCCAGCTAGCCGTGCAATAGATTCTAATTTTTCAGTTTGAAAGATCTTTTCTTCTAATTCTTTACGATAGGTTATATCACGATTACTACCTCTATATCCCATAAACCGTCCTTCTTTGGTGTAAACCAAGTTACAAACATGAGATATCCAGCAAATTTTGCCATCCGCCCGAATGATGCGAAATTCAATCTCCAGATCTTTTACTTGTCTATTTTCTACGTGGGCCTGTCTTCTGTGCCGATGCCACCTGGGAAGATCTTCGGGGTGGATAATCCTTTCATAAAGCGAAGGATCTTTATAAAAGGCCTCTGGTGGATAACCGGTTATCTTCAAACAGGATGGAGAAATATAAAGAAAAGTACCTTCTGGTCCTTTCCAATATTCCCAGTCAGAAGTAAAATCAGCCACGATACGAAAATGTTCTTCGGCTTGTCGCAAAGATTCTTCTCTAAGCTTTATGGCCTGAATCATGCTTCGAAAGGCTTCAATAAGTTCGTTAAATTCTTTAAAACGAGTTGATGGAGGAAGATCTTCTATAGCAAAAGAACCTTGACGTACACGTTTAGCTGCAAGGGTTAATTTATGCAATGGTTGTGTTAACGATTTAGAAAAATAAAAAGCTAAAATAAAGGCTAAAATTGCAAACAAAATATAAGCCAAAAAATTCACTTTCACTAAATCTTTTCGTATAAGATCAAAATAGTTTTGCCAAAAATCAACTCTTATATATCCTGTCTTATGTAAGATAGGTAAACCGGCTTCCTGGTCTACAATATCAATTTTTCTGGAAAAGACCATAATATTTCCGACATTTTTATCCTTATACGTAAGGAAACCTTGATCTTTAATATTAAAGTGAACATTAGAATATTTTTGTTTACGATAAACATATATTATTTTACCGTCTTGATCATAAACATACAAACCTAAAATATATTTAACATCATTTATTTTTCTCGTAACATTTTTTAAATAGATATCTAACCTAGTCAACAAATAAAGTTCAATATCTTCTGATATAGAGTCTATAAAATTATCAGCAATTTGTTTAATAAATAATTCTTGCGATTTTCTTAGAGAATAAGAAGATAAACTGAAAGAAAACAATAAATAAAGAGCAAAAATAATCAAATATGCGACTAAAATTTTGGTTAATAAAGATTGGTTATTCAAAAATTTTTTTAATTTTCTAATCAACATAAATAATATTATTAGATTTTGGAATTTTTATATTAAAAAAATCAAGCACTCTTTTATTAACTACAACATAATAGGGAAAGGTTATATCAATTTTAGTTTTATTAAAATTGGCTTTAATTATTTTCATAATAAAAGGCAAAAAATCTTCATATTTATAATTTATTGACATTAATATTCCGTAGTTTACCATTTTCTTAGAAAAACCAACAACAGGACACTTAGTAATAAAACTAAGACGCACTATCTCTCGAAGAATCTTTTCTTGCAAAAAGACTGGATCAGGTAATAAAACTATAACGGACTTACTTTTAAATATCTTCCTTAAATCTTCTCTAATTTCTCCAACATCTAACTTTTGTATTTCTAAATTAGAATGCAAACTTTTTTTATATATTTCAACCCAATCTTTTGTTCTTTGCGTTACTACAAGTTTTATAGGAAATTTAGGAAAAATTCTTCTTACTTGAGATAAAGTTATATTTAGATCTGGAAACAGAGTTAAACAATAATCTGCCTTTTCGCAAAAACGTGGATCACTCACTAAAAAAATAGCTTTTTTATTTGGGGAATTGCCTATTTGCTGAGCAGCTCTATCACCAAAAGAAACAATAAAATCAGAATCTGCTATAGATAGAGAATTATCATCTTTAGCAGAAACAGGGATGAGAATTACACTATCTTGGAATTCAGTTTTTATATTGCGGGCCCATATCTGGTAAAGTTTAATATCCGGTCGGAAAAATACAGTAATTTTTTTGGCAAAAATTGTGCCGGAATTTAATAGAAAAAATATTATAAAAAAGAAATAAAATTTTATCATTTACTTAAAAATACCAAGTAAATCTAACATTTATTGTCCTTCCTGGTCTGATATAGTTATCCGGATACCTAGAAGTTACATCAGGAAAAGTGTATTTTTTGTCAAAAATATTGTATATAGCGAAAGATAAATCCCATCGCGGTTGAAAAATAGAAAGAACAAAATTAGAAACAATATAATCCTCAATTTTAGGATAACCTCTTTTACCAACATAATGACTCAGAAAATTTAAATTTAACCATGGCTTCAAACGATAATTTAAATTAAAAGTAGCTAAATTATATGCTTCTAATGGAGTATCAAGACCATCTGTATCTTGACAGGCATAATTTAAAATAATATAATTTTCTCTAGTTATTCCCCAAACAAATTTCCCTTCTATTTCGAAACCATCTGTGTGTGCATTTTTCGATAAATTATCATAAATATAACCAAAAGAGTAAGGAACGAGAGAAATCATATCTTCATATTCTTGATGATAAAAAGTCGCACCTACTTGCCATGAACTATTCTCCCATCCTAAAGTAAATTCATAGGCTCTCATTTTCTCCGGTTTTAAACTGGTATTTCCATGGATAGGATTAATAGGACACATTCTAAGGTATAATTCATAAAAGGATGGTGCTCTAAAAGCTTCTCCATATAAAAATTTAGTATAAAAATTTTTATATGGATTAAAAACAAGCCCTGCTCTTAAAGAAGTATTTCCACCAAAATCACTGTATTTATCCCAACGACCACCAAGAGTAATATTAAGCCAAGATAATGGGCCCCATTCTCCTTGCAAATAAAGAGAATTATAGAATCGATTGGCCTCTTTTAACCATCTATGTTCTTCTGGAATTTCTTGCAGATAAGGAGTAGGCGTCTTTTGAAGATAAGGAAGTGTTTGATAACATGCCGATGATGGAAGTCCTTCTGTACAAAGAAGAACATTTTCATAAAATTTAACATTATATAAGTTTTGATTGCTCAGAACTAATCCTGCAGTAATTCTTGTCTTCTCTGAATACCAAGAAACCTTAGTCTCTCCAGTAAAATTTAAAATTTCTGCCTCTCTCTTCCAACGAATACCATAAGGAAAAGAAAATTGCTCATTACTATTAGGAAAAGTTAACACTGTTCCCGGAGGGAAAAAATCAACATAATGATTATGACGATAATAACTTCCTCTTAGAGATAAACTAGTTTCAAAATGATCACGATTTTCGTTTAAAGAGATATGCCCCCAAAGGAAATCTCGAGAGAATTTAGTATTATCGGAGGCAATTCCACTTAAATTATAAAAACCTCCATGATCACGACTAATATAAAGACCTTCTACCGTTAAGGGGCCTTTTTTAAAACCTAAACCGTATTCTCCTCTTCTATACCATTCATCAGTATGATGAGAACGAACAAGATTGGTATTTATATTGATTTTATCAAAATAATCTCGTTTAATAGGCATACGAGCACCGTTTGAATCTTGATAATCAAGACTTAGCCAAATTTTACTTTGGTCAAAATATTTATCTAAGCCTAAAAAGATCTCGTCTGTATCGTAACTACCTCGTCGGTAAGAAATTTGATCTTCTCCACCCTGTTTCAAAATAATATTGATTACCCCAGAAAAGGCATTAGCACCATAAAGGACCGAACCTGGACCGCGAATGACCTCGATGCGTTCGATATCCGATATCGAAATATCGGCAAAAAATAAAGTTCCCCCTCCGGTAAGGGCACTATTAATAGGCTGTCCGTTCAGTAAAAAGAGGATCTTTTCGCTTTCCGCGGTATAAAGCCCTCGTAAACTAACGATAGGAATCCCTTCACCAGCAAGCCCTACTTCCAAACCAGGGATAAGCACCAGGGCATCTAATAAAGTCCGCGCCCCCATATTTTTCATTTCTTCTTGGGTGATGACACTCACGGTTGAGGGAGCTTCAAACTTGCGTTGGGGGTGGCCAGTGGCTATTTCCGCTGCCTCCAAAAGGAGAAGTTCGGTGTCTTCCTTTGGAGAAAAGGCCCAAGAGTTATCCAAAATAAACCAAAATAAACAAAAAAAGATACTACTTAAACAAAACAACTTTAATTTCAAAATACCATCCCCTTGAGCTGATTTAAACAAAACCCCTTTTGCTTTTTATCTAGGGATACTTAAAAGGTCAAGTTCTTCCTTAGGAAGGAAGGCTTCTAGGTAGGTATCTTTACTATAAAAAATTAAACAAATTATTCTTCTTTTTTCAGACAATCTTTACAAATACCACGGATTTCCAAATAATAATTTTGGGTCTTCCCCCAAGAATTTATAGATTCAGGCGGAGAAAGATTGTCTAGTTCAGGCCATTCAAAATCGGTTATTTTGTAACATTTTAAACATACTAAATGATAATGCTTTTTGTTATTAGGATCAAATCTGGCCCTATCATCTGGGCCATGAATTTTACGTATTAATCCTAACTGCTCAAAAGTAGAAAGAGTTCGATAGACTGTATCTAAAGAAATAGTGGGAACTTTCTCCTTTACTCTCTCATATACTTCTTCAGCGGAGGGATGATTATCAGAACTTAAAAGCACTCTAAAGATTTCCAAACGTTGATAAGTAAGCTTAATACCGAATCTTTGACATAGTTGGCGAAATCTATTCAATATCTGAAGATCAGACTTAGAATCTTGCACTGGGTTCTCCCTCCTTTTTCACGTAATACGGAATAGTTAACGACCAAGAAGCTCAAAGACTCGAGTAGTTATTAAAAACATTTCGGCTGTAAACGGGAGGAAATAAAATTTCAGGAAAGGTTCTTAAAGAAGAGAAAGGGCGGCTTAAAGCCGCCCTTTCTTTAGCGCAGGCTGATGGCTACATAACGCTTGAAGTCTCGGTCTCTCACCAAAAACAAGACTCTACCGGTACGGCGACTCTCCGCAAGGGCCTTCATGAATTCTCTCATATTAGAGACCTTTTTGCGGTTAACCTCTTCGATTAACATCCCCGGCCGCAAACCAGCCATAGCCGCCGGGCTATCCGGGGCCACACCGGTGATAATTACTCCTTCGTTCAAACCGTAACCAAACTGATCGGCCAATTGAGGCGTCAAGGGTTCAACGATGAGCCCCAGACGTTTCAGAAATTCGTCCTGCCCCATCAAGGCCCCAAACTCCGAAGGCTGATTGCCTATGGTTACCGTAAGCTCTTTGCGACGCCCATTTCGCACAATGACAATCTTTACTTTAGTCCCAGGCTGGGTAAGGGCCACCATAGTGCGTAACTCGGCTACGTTCTTCACCTGTTTGCCATTGTAAGCGATGATCACGTCTCCAGGTTTGAGACCGGCCTTGGCTGCCGGGGAATTTTCAGCCACCTCGGTGATTAAGGCCCCTTCTGGCTTTTCAAGCCCAAAGGAATGGGCCAGATCTTCGTTTAATTCTTGAATGACTACGCCCAGCCACCCGCGGGTGACTTTCCCAGTGGTGATCAGTTGTTTCATGATAATCTTGACCATGTTGATGGGGATGGCAAAACCTATCCCCATATAGCCTCCAGAACGGGTAAAGATGGCCGTGTTCATGCCGATGGCTTCCCCTCGAAGGTTGACCAAAGGTCCGCCTGAATTTCCGGGGTTGATGGCCGCATCGGTCTGAATAAAGTCTTCATAATCGGTAATGCCAACCCCGGATCGTCCCTTGGCGCTGATCACCCCAACGGTAACCGTTTGCGTAAGCCCAAAGGGATTACCAATGGCCAAGACCCATTCACCCACTTCGATCTTATCTGAGTCACCTAACGGTAAAACGGGTAAATCCTTAGCATTGATCTTTAAGACCGCCACGTCAGAAGAAGGATCTGTCCCTACTATCTTGGCCTTAAATTCCCGCCCATCGGCCAATTTAACGATAATCTTGTCGGCATCGGCGACGACGTGATTGTTGGTAAGGATATAGCCATCTTTGCTCACGATAAATCCAGAGCCTGCCCCCATTTGTTTAAACTTTCTGGGGAATCGATGCTGGAAAAAGCGTTCAAAGAAATCCGGCCCGAAAAAGTCAAAGGGATTTCCAAAAGGAAAGGGGAATTCTTCCGGGCCTTTGCGGACCACCGTCTTTTCCACCTCCACAAAGACCACCGCCGGCTCGGCCTTTTGGGCCACAATGGCAAAGGCCCTTGAAAGACGAACGGCTTCTTCAATGGCTGCCTTATCCTCTGCACTCTGGGTAGGCTCTTCGACCTTTTTGACCTTTAAGATCTCATGTAAAAAGGATTCTTTGGCCGAGACCTCTGGCCCAGAGATATTAAAAAAGAAGACCAAAAAAACGACTAAAGAGATCACGCGTCTCATAAAAAACCTCCTTATTCTTTGACCATGGCTTCAGTTTCCTCTTCGATCTCCTTAGGTTTGGCCCCTAAGGCCCGCCAACGCTCTGTAATGTAGCGCTGGACCTCTTTGATGTCACGTTCCACTTCCTCTTCGCTTCGTCCTTGAAGCTTGGCAATCTCCATGATCGAACAACCATCAAGGACATGCCAAACGAAGGCCTGCCTTTTTTCTTCCGGCAGCCGAGAAAGCTCCCTCATAATAAGATTGCTGAGTTCCTCAGCGGAAAGGGCCTCTTCTGGCTCAACTACTTCTCCCGCAGGGAGGACATCTTCCCATTTGAGTATTTCCACTTCATAAAAGGGACTCTCTGTATCTTCCTTGAGTTTATAGCGAATATCATCCAAAGGCAGTGTATCCTCTACCGGGACAGCCTCATGCCCTTCCTCGCGGAGCTTTTTGATCTCCCGATGGATAATCTCCATGATCTTGCGATGTAAGGCAAAGGTGAGGTCACCCATGGCTACGATTTCATCGTAATGTTCATAGGCCCAGAGTACTGCCTCGTCTACGACGTCGCCAGGATCCAAATATCCAGGAGGTAAATCTCCGGTAAGTTGAAAAAAGAGGACCTCACGCCGGGCAATGCGATAAAGATCTCGCAAAAGCGGGCGCAGACGATCCATAAAGCGTTCTTTGAGATCGGCCTGACGATCTGCAGCAAGATCTGGCAGGGCTTTGGCCACTTCTTGGACATAATGTTGTTTACGTTTATAGATGTGTTCCCCTCTCAGTTCAGAGAGATATTTAGCCAGTTCACGTTCCAGACGCTCACGCGCTATTTTAAAGGCCGTCTTAAGCCTTTTATGTTCTCCCCGCGCCGCCAAGGTTGTCCCCGGAAGGGAAAGATTGAGTTGGACAAAAAAGTGTTTTTTCTTTTCAAAGCCTTCGACGACAATGCGCAACATCTTGAGGTCGTCGTCAAAATTTTTGGTCAAGCGGTCAAAACGTTGGACCAAGCGCTCAATATGGGCCTCGGCCACCTTCCTGTCCGCCGGGCTTATATCTCGAAAGATCACCTGATGTTTGAGCATGGCTTCACCTCCTTGGTTATCACGATCTCCCTGGAGGGGACGTTGATATGCTTGTTTAAAGTCCCGAGGAGACCGTAAGAGCGGGTCTTTGGCCTGTCAAGACGAGTTGGGACAATCCTTCATAGGCGAATTCAGCCAGGTAGGACAAATTGAGAACGTCTTCTTTGTTGTAAAGGATGAGTCTTTCTAGGGCCTTATCATTACCCCGTCGATATTTCTGCCAAAGCCTTACGGCTTGGTAGCCATCAAGCCCTTCGACCTCTTCCGGGCGAGAAAGACCCAAACGCTTTTCGATACGCTTAAGCCCACCACGCAGACCTAAACGCCTTAAGAGATAACAAAGATCAAGGTGTACTGGTGGTTCAGGCAACCAGGGATATTTGGCTCGAAGAAAGGGTAAGTCAAAAAAACTACCGCCAAAGGTGACCAAGATATGAGCAGAGGCGATGATGGGCAAAGCCTCTTCCAGATTTTCTCCGGCAACAAAAGGACGATAAAAAGTGCCATCGGAAATACCAATAAGGGTTATCTCTCCTTGCTCCCGATGGAGTCCGTTGGTCTCGATATCCAAAAAGAGGACCCGAGAGCGATAAGCCTTAAAAAGACGCCAGTGATGCGTGCGAGGAATTAGACGGGAAAGAAAGATAAGATCGTCGTGAAAGGCCAGGGTGAGGCGAAGGCTTTCCTTTAAATGAGAAAGCCTTCGCCGAGAAAAACCAGGTAGTCTTTCCGCCGTCAGGAAATCCCACCAATCTTCTACACCCACTCGCCAAAGATGGCGTTCTTCCCTTTCACTTACTCCGGGAAGATGCAAAAAAGTCCGATAAATCATGAATTAAAGCACTTTTTCTGGATAAATCTTGATCGGGTGTTTCTTTTCCAGCTCTTTTAAAGCCGCCGCCAGGGCCTCTTCCTGCCTTTTTTGTAATAGCTCTTCTTTGATCTGATCTTTGACTTCTTGAAAACTCTTCTGCCTGGCTGGTCTCTTTTCTTCGACCTTAATGATATGGTAGCCAAAAGGGGTCCTTATCGGCTTGCTAATCTCCCCGGGGTTCAGGGCAAAGGCCGCCTTTTCAAATTCTTCGATCATTTGCCCCCGGGTAAAAAAACCTAGATCTCCGCCACGGTCTTTGGTCCCAATATCCGCCGAATATTTGCGGGCCAAAGAGGCAAAGTCTTCACCTTTAAGCGCCCGCTCCCGGATCTCCTCGGCCTTCTTAAGGGCCGCTGCTTCTTGTTCCTTGGTCGCCTTTTGAGGGACTTCGATCAAGATATGACGGGCGTGAATCGCTTCTGGCTCGACATAGTCCTTTTTGTGTGTCTGATAAAAATCTTGAATTTCTTTTTCACTACTAGTCTTCACCTGGGGTAAGACCTTTCGAGCCAGATACTCCTGGGCCAGGATCTTATCTACTATTTGTTGAATACGAATCTTGACCGCTGGGTCTTTATCTAGCCCCTCTTCCCGCGCTGCCAAAGAAAGAAGGGTTATTTCTGACCAACGCCGCAGGAGATTTTCTTTGAGTTTGGGTTGACGAAGGAGGAGCAACTTGATTTGAGGTGGGGCCTGGGCGATCATCTCTTCAAATTCTTTCTTGGTCAAGTGGTAAGGACCTACTTCAGCGACGATTTCTTCCTTAGGCCCGGTGGCCCATATTG
>Ga0256835_1001390_pt1 | contig 14646 bp, 13 predicted proteins | sample PIR30metaG_FD_185972 | JGI IMG/M metagenome (GOLD analysis project Ga0256835, IMG submission 185972) | Hydrothermal vent microbial communities from East Pacific Rise, Pacific Ocean - PIR-30 | ecosystem: Environmental > Aquatic > Marine > Hydrothermal vents | place: Pacific Ocean: East Pacific...
CGACCTGCACCTGCACCTGGGGGCCACGGTTGAGCAGATCCAGGGCGATCCCGACAGCGGGGTCACCGGGGTGAAGGTCGACGGCGAGGTGCTGGCGGCCGAGTTGGTGATCATGGCCACCGGGGTGCGGCCCAACGGGGAGCTGGCCCGCGCGGCCGGGATGGAGCTGGCGGACAACGGGGCCATCGCGGTGGACCGGCACATGCGCACCAGCGACCCGGACATCTTCGCGGCCGGCGACTGTGTAAGCCTCACCTGCGCCCTCACCGGCCGGCCCCGCTACCTGCCCTCCGGCTCCCTGGCCAACCGGGCCGGGCGGGTGGCCGGCAGCAACGTCTGCGGCGCCGGCGACACCTTCGGCCCGGTGGTGGGCTCGTTTTGCATCAAGCTCTATGGCCTGAGCCTGGCGGCCACCGGGCTCAACCAGCCGGCGGCCCAGGCGGCCGGGCTCGATACCGTGGACGCCCTGGTGGTGCAGGCCGACCGGGCCCACTTCCACCCGGACATGGGCCTGATGTACGTCAAGCTGGTGGTGGAGCGCGGCACCCGCCGCCTCATCGGCTTCAGCGCCCTGGGCGAAAACGGCGACGCGGTGGTGGGACGGGTCAACGCGGTGGCCGCCCTGCTGCAGGCCGGGGCCAAGCTGGAGGCCCTGTCCAACCTGGAGCTAGCCTACAGCCCGCCCCTGGGCGCGGCCTTGGATATCGTCAACGCGGCGGCCAACACGGCCGAAAACCTCCTGGCCGGCAAGCTGCGCCCCATGGGACCGGCCGAGTTCAGCCGCCGCCTGGCCGAGCGTGACAGCGGCCGCACCGTGTTTTTAGACATGCGGGCCATGGATAACGCCGCGCCCTACCTGGAGGCCCTGGCCCCGGCCTGGGTGCACCTGCCCCAGGAGACCCTGGCCGATCACCTGGACCAGGTGCCGCGCCAGGCCGACGTGGTGCTCATCTGCAATTCCGGCGTGCGCTCCTACGAGGCCCAGGTCACCCTGGACGCGGCCGGCATCACCAATACCTACAACCTGGCCGGCGGGGTGGCCGCGGTGAAGCGCTGGGGCGAACCGATCATCCCGCCTGCGGAACCGGAGGGCTGAGCGTGGAATATCAAAACATGCTGGTTCAGATCGACGACGACCATATCGGCACCATCACCCTCAACCGGCCCGAGAGCATGAACACCTTCACCACCACCACCGCGGTGGAGCTGTACCAGGCCCTGCTGGAGCTGGAGGCCGAGCCCCGGGCGCGGGTCATCGTGCTGGCGGCCAAGGGCAAGGCCTTTTGCGCCGGCATCGACGTGAGCGAGATAAAGGGCAAGAGCGCCCACGAGCTGAAGCAGTGGGTGGAGGTAATGGAGCGGCCTCTCTTCACCATGAGTCAATTGGGCAAGCCGGTCATCGCCTCGGTGGGTGGCATCGCCGCGGCCAACGGGGCCGGCCTGGCCGCCGCCGCCGACCTGGCCATCATGGCCAAGAGCGCCCGCCTGGGCTACACCGCGGTGAACGTGGGGCTCTTCTGCCTGGGCCCGGCCGTGCCCTTGGTGCGCATGGTGGGGCGCAAGCGGGCCCACGAGCTATTGTTCTACGGCCGGCTCATCAAGGCCCGGCAGGCCCTGGAGTGGGGGATGGTCAACGCGGTGGTCGACGACGACCAACTGGAAAAGGAGACCCACCGCTGGGCCGTGCAACTGGCCAGAAAGAGCCCCCTGGCCCTGCAGCTTTCCAAGAAGGCCCTAAACGGCATGGCCGACCTGGAGTATCACAAGGCCTTTGACTACATGAACGAGGCCTTTGCCCGGCTTTGTTCCACCGAGGACGCCGACGAAGGCGTGGCCGCGTTTTTGGAGAAACGTCAACCGGAGTGGAAGGGACGCTAGCGGTAATGACCACCTACACCATCGACCCCATCGTCACCGGGCTCAACGCCACTGACCAGGGGATAATGACCTACCAGCGGCATTACGGCCAGGCCATCCACATCCCCATCTACGTCTTCTACCTGCAAGGCGACGACCGCAAGATACTCATCGACACCGGCCTGGAAGACTTCATGGTGCCCGAGGGGCTGGAGGACGAACTGGGGCTCAAGTGCGAGTACCTGGAGGACGGGTTGGCCCGCCTGGGAGTGGAGCCCGGGGAGATCGACACCATCGTGCACACCCACCTGCACAACGACCACTGCGAGAACGACGCCCTGTTCCCCCAGGCCAAGGTATACGCTCAGAAGGCCGAGCTGGAGTTCATGCGCCAGCCCCATCCCCTGGACCACCGCTACGACGCCGACTACCTGGAGGGCTGCGACCTGGCGGTCCTGGAGGGCGACGCCGAGATAGCGCCCGGCCTGCGGGTGGTCTTCACCCCGGGGCACACCCCGGGCGGGCAGTCGGTGGTGGTGGACACCGCCGGCAGCGGCAAGGTGCTCATCACCGGCTTTTGCTGCAACGACAAGAATTTTCCCAGCGCCGGGCCGGCGGTCTGCCCCGGGGTGCACACCGACGCCATCCAGGGCTGGGAGAGCGCCAACCGCGTCAAGGCCATGCTGGCTGACGGCGAGATCGACCTCATCGTGCCCTGCCATTCGCTGGAGCCGGGCCGCCGGGGGCGTATTGCCTAGGGCGGCGGGACAGGAGCGTTCAGACTAGTGACCGACAAAGCAGACAACAACCCGGCCCCGCTCAGACCAGGCTCGGTGAAGTTCCAGGTGGAGGGCGAGGAGATGCTGCAAAAGCAGGTTAAGCAAAGCGGCAACTCCGGGCGCATCTACCTGCCGCCCACCTGGGTGGGCAAGCGGGTGAAGATCATCCGCCTGGGCTAGGCCGTGGCCGCGCCGCCGCCGGGGCGGGGTGCGGGAGGTAATCGCTTGGCAACCAAGGTAACCATCATAGGCGCCGGTCCGGCCGGCTACCAGGCCGCCATCCGGGCGGCCCAGCTCGGCGGCCGGGTCACCCTGGTGGAGCGCGCCGCGGTGGGCGGCACCTGCCTGCACCGGGGCTGCATCCCCACCAAGGCCCTCAAGGCCACCGCCGAGGCCCTGGCCCGGGCCAAGGACCTGGAGCAGTACGGCATCCGCGGCGGTGGCGACTGCGCGGTGGACATGACCGCCGTGCTAGAGCGCCAGGCGCGCATAGTGGACACTCTCACCCAGGGCATCGAGAAGCTCCTGCAGGCCCACGGGGTCCAGGTGCTACAGGGCCACGGCCGCCTGGAGGGGCCGGGGCGGGTGAGCCTGGCCGGCGAGGGCGGCACCCAGGTCATCGAGAGCGACGCGGTGATCCTGGCCAGCGGCTCCCGGCCCGGCGACCTGCCCGGGTTAGCCGCCGACGGCGAGTTGGTCCTCAACTCCGACCACGCCCTGGCGCTGTCGCAGGTGCCCGAGTCCCTGGCCGTGGTGGGCGGCGGGGTGGTGGGCTGCGAGTTCGCCATGATCATGGCCGGCCTGGGCTGCCGGGTGACGGTGATCGAGGCCCTGGAGCGCCTGCTGCCCCTGCCCAACATCGACCCGGACCTCTCCAAGGTGCTGGCCCGCGAGATGAAGAAACGCCGCATCGCGGTGCACACGGCCAAGGTGGTAACCAAGCTGGAGCGCACCGGCGACGGCGCCCGGCTCACCCTGGGGCCCTCACCCCTGGTGCCGGGGGCCAAGTCCAAAGAGGCGGTGGTCGAGGCCGCCCGGGTGCTGGTCTCGGTGGGACGCCGGCTGGCTGACGACGAGTTGGGCCTGGAGCGGGCCGGGGTGGCCCGGGGCGAGGACGGCGCGGTGGCGGTGGACTCCTTTTTGCGCACCAACCTGCCGGGGGTCTGGGCGGTGGGCGACCTGCTGGGACCCCGGCGGCCCATGCTGGCCCACGTGGCCGGGGCCGAGGGGGTGGCCGCGGCGGCCGGGGCCCTGGGACTAGCCGAAACCGTCAGTTACCAGGTGGTGCCCAGCGCCATCTTCACCTCGCCCGAGGTGGCCGCGGTGGGCCTGGGCCAGGCCCAGGCGGCCGAGCTGGGCTACCAGGCGCGCGCCAACGTCTTCCAGATGCGCACCCTGGGCCGGGCCCAGGCCGGCGGCGAGATCGCCGGTTTCTGCAAGCTGGTGAGCGACCAAGACGGCCGCCTGCTGGGGGCCCAGATCATCGGGGCGCGGGCCACCGACCTCGTCGCCGAGTGCGCCCTGGCCCTCAAGCTGGGAGCCACGGTGGCCGACCTGGCCGGTACCATGCACGCCCACCCCACCCTGGCCGAGGCGGTGCACGAGGCGGCCGAAGACGCCCTGGGCCTGGGCCTGCACTCCATGCCCCCCCGGCGGAAATAGCCATGCGCTACCTCACCCTGGCCAACCGCGAGATAGACACCGACCGGCAACTGGCCGAGGCCGAGCGCCACGTGGTGATGAAGCTGATGCTCTGGGCCAGCCTGGGCCTGGAGCAGAACGACTTCGCCCGCCGGCGGGCCGAGGCCCTGCGCAAGGGCTGGAACAACCAGGGGGCGCTTAGCGAGTCGCCGGCGCTCAAGGAGCTGGGCGACGACCTGGCCCGCCGCCTGGCCATTAAGCGCGGCGCACCCGGGCCGGGCTGGCTGCGGTCCCAGGTCTTCACCGAGAACTTCCGCGGCGGCGGGCTGCGCCCGATCGACGGCCAGGGCGCGGCGCCGCGCTGGGAAGTAATCGACGCCGCCGACGTGGTGCGCGGCGTGCTGGAGGCGCCCGCCGGCGACTCCGAGGCCGCCCTGGCCGAGTTCACCCGGGGACAAGGTGAGCTGGCCGATAAGGTGCGGGCCCTGGGCCTGGAGCTGCGCTTGGCCTAACGGCGTCGGGGCTGGTGCGGGCAACCACGGCCGCGGCGGTGGCCGGACGGGTGGTTGCCGCGGCGGGCAACACGGCTAAACGGTATACAATGCTAGGACTTTTTTCTTGGGCTGGGGACCAACCCTCGTATAATGAGGGTTAACAAATCAACCAAAGCTGCCAACGCGCAACGGGGACCTGAAACGTGAATATTCGCTTTGAGCCTTTTGGGGTGGAGATAGAAGTTGAACCCGGCACCACGGTGCTGGAAGCGGCCCTGGAGGCCGGGGTGCACATCAACGCCTCCTGCGGCGGCGAGGGCGTCTGCGGCAAGTGTCGGGTGATCATCGAAGAGGGCGAGGTGACCGGCGGCATCAGCGAGAAGCTGAGCCAGGAGGACCGCGACAAGGGACTGCGCCTGGCCTGCGGCTCGCTGCCCGAGGGCGACCTGGTGGTGCGGGTGCCGGTGGAGTCGTCCCGGGACAAGGTGGCGCTCAAGGCCCTGGTGGCCGGCACCGCCAAGCTGGCCGAGCCCATCGGGGCCGAGGACCTTAAGAAGGAAGGCCGCTTCGACCCCGCCCTGGCCAAGGTCAAGGTGTCGGCCCCGCCGCCTTCCCTGGATGACAACCGCAACGACGTCAACCGCCTGCTGGGCGCGCTCAAGGAGACCGGCGAGCGCAAGTTCGTCTTCGAGTTCGAGGCCATCCGCGACCTGCCAGACGCCTGGCGCGACGGCGACTGGACCGTAACCACCACCATCATGCGCCCGGTGGACCGGGCGGGCTCGCGCAACCACGTGATCCGGGTGGAGCCGGGCGACACCTCCGACCGCAACCTGGCCGTGGCCATCGACCTGGGCACCACCACCATCTGGGCCCAGATCATCGATTTAAACAGCGGCGAGGTCCTGGGCCAGGAGGGCGAGTTCAACGGCCAGATCGGCTACGGCGAAGACGTCATCAGCCGCATCGTCTACGCCGGCAAACCCGGCGGCCTGGCCCGGCTGCAGGAGGCGGCCGCCTCGGCCATCAACGAGGTGATCAAGCTGGCCGTGCGCAAGGCCAAGGTGGAGCTCACCGACATCGGTCTGGCCACCATGGCCGGCAACACCACCATGACCCAACTGTTTCTGGGGGTGGAGCCCAAGTACATCCGCCTGGAGCCCTACGTGCCGGCGGCGGCCTACTACCCTCCCCTGCCGGCCAGCGAGTTCGGCCTGTCCCTGGCCGACCACGTGCAATTGCTGCTGTTCCCCTCGGTGGCCTCCTACGTCGGTGGCGACGTGGTGGCCGGGGTGATGGGTTGCGGCATGCACAAGGACCCCCGCCTCACCCTGTTCATCGACCTGGGCACCAACGGCGAGGTGGTGGTGGGCAACCAGGACTGGATGGCCTGCGCCGCGGCCAGCGCCGGACCGGCCTTTGAGGGTGGCGGCATCAAGTTCGGCATGCGGGCTTCCAAGGGAGCCATCGAGAACTTTAGCGTCAACCCGGTCTCCGGCGAACCGGCCATCATCACCGTGGGCCGCTCCCAGCCGCGCGGCATCTGCGGCTCGGGGCTCATCGCCACCGTGGCCTCCCTGCTCATGGCCGGCATCATCGACGAGGCCGGCAAGTTCAACCTGGACCACCCCAGCGACCGGGTGCGCCAGGGCGAGGATGGCGCCGAGTACGTCATGGTCTGGGCCGAGAACACCGCCATCGACCGGGACATCACCATCACCGAGATCGACATCGACAACCTGATGCGGGCCAAGGGAGCCATGTACGCCGCCTACATGACCCTGCTGGAAGGGGTGGGCCTGGGCATCCACGACCTGGAGCGGGTGGTGCTGGCCGGCGGCTTCGGCCAGTCCATCAACATCGAACGCGCCCAGGTCATAGGCCTCATGCCCGAGCTGGACCCGGAGCGCTTCAGCTTCGTGGGCAACGGCTCGCTGCTGGGTTGCCGCCTGGTGGCCCTGTCCAACGACCTGCGCACCGAGGTGGGCGGCATCGTGGACAAGATGACCAACTTCGAGCTCTCGGTGGCCCCGGGCTACATGGACAACTACACCTCCAGCCTCTTCTTGCCCCACACCGAGGGCAAGCGGCTCTTCCCCAAGACCTGGGGCCAGCTACAAGAGGCCCGCAGCGCCATGAAGGAAATCCGCCAGGACGACTAAACCAAACGCCCGGCCGGCGGCCGTCAGCGGCCCCGGCGGGCGTATGCCAACCTCTCGCCCCGGGTGCCCGGGGTCAGTCCATGCCCAGGTAGGATTTGCGCACCCGGGGGTCTTGCAACAGGTCTCCGCCCGGGCCGGAGAGTACCACCCGGCCGTTTTGCAACACGTATCCCCGGTCGGCCGCCCGCAGGGCCTGGGCCGCGTTCTGCTCGATGAGCAGCACGGTCACGCCTTGCTGGTGGATGCGCCGGATCATGCCGAAGACCTCGCGCACCAAAAGGGGGCTGAGCCCCAGGCTGGGCTCGTCCATCATCAGCAGCCGCGGCCGCCCCATGAGGGCGCGGCCCAGGGCCAGCATCTGGCGCTCGCCGCCCGAGAGGGTGCCGGCCGCCTGCCCCAGGCGCTCGGCCAGGCGGGGGAACAGCTCCAAGACGCCCGCGAGGTCGCGCTGGAACTGCGGGTTGTGGGCGCGGTGGTAGCCGCCCAGGATGAGGTTTTCGCGCACGCTCAAGTTGGCGAAGACCTTGCGGCCCTCGGGCACCAGGATGAGCCCGGCCCGGGCCTGTAGGAAGGCCCGGCGGCCGGTGACCTCGCGGCTCTGGAACCACACCTGGCCGGCGCGGGGCCTCACCAGGCCGCTCACCGCGGCCAGCAGGGTGCTCTTGCCGGCCCCGTTGGCCCCGATGAGGGTGACGATCTCGCCGGCGGCCACCTCCAGGTCCACCCCGCGCAGGGCCTGGATGCCGCCGTAGGACACGCTGAGTCCCCGTACTTTAAGCATGGCCGGCCTCCCCGGCGGCCTGGTCCACCCCCAGGTAGGCCTCGATCACCTGGGGATGGTTCTGCACCTGGTGCGGGGCGCCCCGGGCGATCACCGCGCCGTGGTCCAGCACGGTCAGCTCCTCGCAGAGGTTCATGACAAAGCGCATGTCGTGCTCGATGAGCAGGATGGTGAGCCCCATCTGGTCGCGCAGCCGCGACACCAGCCGGGCCAGGGCCGCGCTCTCCTGGGGGTTCATGCCGGCGGCCGGCTCGTCCAGGAGCAACAGGCGGGGATCGGTGGCCAGGGCGCGGGCGATCTCCAGCAGGCGCTGCTGGCCATAGGCCAGGTTCTCGGCCTTCTCCTGGGACAGATGGTCCAGTTCCACCAGGCGCAACAAGTCCTCGGCCCGGGCGCGGTTGCGCTCCTCCTCCCGGCAATAGCCCGGCAGGCGCAGCACGGCCGACACGAAGCCGGCCCGCAGGCGGCCGTGAAACCCCACCAACACGTTGTCCAGCACGCTTAGCTGGTTAAAGAGGCGGATGTTCTGAAAGGTGCGGGCCAGGCCCAGCTTGTTTATACGGTCGGGCCTTAGCCGCGCGCCGTTGCCGGCGATGGTCCGGCCGTCCAAAAGCACCTGCCCGGCGCTGGGGCGCACCCGGCCGGTGAGCAGGTTGAAGACGGTGGTCTTGCCGGCCCCGTTGGGACCGATGAGCCCGGCCAGGCGGCCGGCGTGCAGCTCCAGGTCCAGGCGGTCCACCGCCACCAGGCCGCCGAAGCGCACCGTGAGTCCCCGTACCTGCAGCAAGGGTCGGCTCATGGCCGCCTCCGGGGTTTGAACACCGCCGCCAGCCAGCGCCAGGAAAACTCGTTGCGCCCCAGGAGCCCCTGGCGGGCGAAGATCATGAAGGTGACCAGGATGAGGCTGAAGATGACCATGCGCATGCCGGGGATGCCCGGGATGTGCAGCCCCAGGATGGTCATCGGCTCCTCCACCACCCGCAGCCACTCGCCGCCGAAGGTGAAGAGCATGGCCCCCAGCACCGCGCCGGTGGTGGAGCCCAGGCCGCCCACCACGATCATGATCAGCAGGTTGAAGGTGAGGAAAAAGGTGAACAGGGTGGGGCTGATGGTGGTGATGAGGTGGGCCAGCAGCCCGCCGGCCACGCCTTCGAAAAAGGCGCTGAGGGTAAAGGCCAGCATCTTGTGCCAAAAGGCGTTGATGCCCATGGCCTCGGCCGCGGTCTCGTCCTCGCGGATGGCCATCATGGCCAGGCCGTAGGAGGAGTGCACCAGGCGCACCAGCACGAACAGGGTCACCGCCAACAGGCCCCAGGCCCACCACAAGTTGGTGAGCTGGGTGATGCCCTTGAGCCCCAGGGGACCGTTGGTGATGGACTGGGCGTTGTTGGCCACCACCCGGATCACCTCGCCGAAGCCCAGGGTGACGATGGCCAGGTAGTCGCCGCGCACCCGAAACACCGGGAAGCCCATCAAGAAGGCCATGAAGGCGGTGACCAGCCCGGCGATGACAAGAGCGGGCAACAGCGGGATGGAGATGACCGACAGCGGCCAGATCAGCGGCTCCAGGATAAAGGAGGCCTCCTTCTCCAGGGGCGAGAGGGTGAGCAGGGCGGTGACATAGGCCCCGCAGGCCACGAAGGCGTTGGGCTCCAGGCTGAACTGGCCGGTGACCCCGTTGATGAGGTTGTAGCTGGCCGCCAGGGTGGCGTAGATGGCCGCCACGCAGAGCATGTGCACCACGTAGCCGCCGGCGAACTCCTGGGCCAGCCACAGCAGCCCGGCCACCCCCAACCCGGCCGCCGCGGTGAGCAGGCTGTCGCGCCGCCGGGTCTGGTGGGCCGGGGCCAGGTGACCCGGGTTGAGCCTGGCCGGCAACCGCAACCTCATTCCGGCAGCTCCTCGCCGATGATGCCGGTGGGCCGCAGCAGCAGGATGGCGATGAGCAGCACAAAGGCCAGGGCGTCACGGTAGCCGGCCATCTCGGGCAACAGGGCCACCAGCAGAATCTCGGCCAGGCCCAGGATCATGCCGCCCAGCATGGCCCCCACCACGTTGCCGATGCCGCCCAACACCGCGGCCACAAAGGCCTTGAGCCCGGGCAACACGCCCATCAGGGGGTTGATCTGGGGATACTTCATGGCCCAGAAGACCCCGCCGGCCGCGGCCAGGGCCGAGCCCAGGGCAAAGGTGAGGGCCACGACGCGGTTGGTGTCAATGCCCATTAACTGCACGGTGCTCATGTCCCGGCTCACCGCCCGCATGGCCATGCCGGTGCGGGTGCGGTAGATGACAAAGACCAGGCCGGCCAGGATGACCGCGGTGATCACCGGCACCCAGACGCTTAGCGAAAGCACCCGCAGCTCGCCCCACTGGTAGATGTGGTTGAAGACCTCGGGCCGCACAAAGGCCTTGGGCCGGCCGCCGAAGACCACCAGCCCCAGGTTCTCCAGCAGGAAGCTGATGCCGATGGCGGTGATCAGCGCGCTGATGCGCGGCGCCTGGCGCAGGGGGCGGTAGGCCCCCTGGTCGATGAGCACCCCCAAAAGCGCCGCCAGGGCCATGGCCCCGGCCAGGGCGGCCCACCACGGCAGGTGGAACATCACCACCCCGTACCAGGCGATGTAGCAACCGGCCATGAGCACGTCGCCGTGGGCGAAGTTGATCAGGCGCAGGATGCCGTAGACCATGGTGTAGCCGATGGCTATGAGCGCGTAGAGGCTGCCCAGGGTGAGGCCGTTGATGAGCTGTTGTAAAAACTCCGGGCCGGTCATAGGGTGTTATCGCCTTGTTGGTTTGACTGCTGGCCGGGACCCATGGTGCACCCCCGGCCGCCGGGGCTATCCTCCGGCCGGGGGCAAAGCGGCCGCCGCCGGGTGGCGGCCACGAGGCCTTTAGGGCTCTACCGTGGTTACGTACACGTATTTACCATCTTTGACCTTGAGGATCACCGCCGGCTTCACCGCGTCGTGGCCGTGGATGTTGGTCATGCCGCACACCCCGGCAAAGCCCTGGGTGGCCTCCAGGGCGGCCACGATCTTGTCGGCCTGCAGGGAGCCGGCCTTGGCGATGGCCGCCAGCACGATCATGTAGGTGTCATAGCCCAGGGCGCCCATAGCGTCAGGGGCCTTTTTATGCTTGGCGCGGTAGGCGGCGGCGTAGCGCTTACCGGCCGCGGTGGTGGCCCCGCTTTCGTCAAAGTGGGTGGTGAGCATCAACCCCTCCACCGCTTGCCCGCCGATCTTCAGCACCTCGTCGGCCTGGGCCGCGTCGCCGCCTAAAAAGGGCTGCTTCAGGCCCATCTCGCGGGCCTGGCGGATGATCAGGGGCAGTTGGGGGAAGTAGCCGGGCAGGTAGATGACGTCGGGGTTCTTGGACTTGATGGCCCCCAGTTGGGCGCTGAAGTCCTGGTCGTGGGCGCCGTAGAGGCTCTTGATGACGATCTTGCCGCCGCCGGCCACAAAGGCCCTTTGGAAAAAGGCGGCCAGACCCACCGAGTAGTCGCGGCTGTTGTCGATGAGCATGGCCGCGGTCTTGGCCCCCAGGTCGCGCAGGGCGAAGTTGGCCGCCACCCGACCCTGGAAGGGATCGATGAAGCAGGTGCGGAACACGTACTTCTTACCCCGGGTGACCACCGGGTTGGTGGCCCAGCCGGTGACCAGGGGCACCCCGGCCTTCTCGGCCACCGGCCCGGCGGCCATGGTGGTGGAGCTGGACAGGGGACCTATGATCACCGCCACCTTGTCACGCTGGATGAGCCGGTTGGCCGCGCTGGAAGACTCGATTTTGTCGGAACGGTTGTCGGCCACCAGGAGCTTCACCGGGCGGCCCAGCACGGTGGGTTGGTGTTCATGGGCCAGGCGGATGCCCTGCAGGGCCGCCTCGCCGTAGGGGGCGGCCGGCCCGGTGATGGGCAGGATCACGCCGATTTTCACCGGCCCGGCAACCGTGGCCGCCGGGACGGCCGGGGCAGCCAGCAACAGGACCGTAATTATTAGCAAGATGCGTCGCATGGTTTACTCCCGCTTTGCCTATGGCTCGATGGTGGTGACGTACACGAACTTGCCGCCGCTGACCTTGAGGATCACCGCGCTCTTGACCGCGTTACCGTCGGCCCCGATGCTGATGCGCCCGCTGACGCCCTGGAAACCCTTGGTGCTGGCCAGGGCGGTGCGCAGCTTGGCCCCCCCGGTGGTCCCGGCCCGGGCGATGGCGTCCAGGAGCACCAGGTAGCTATCGGCCCCCAGCACGTGGAAACCGGTGAGGTCCTCGGTCACCTGGCCCTTTTGCCGGGCCTGTTGATACCGGGCGATGAACTGCTTGGCCACCTGGCTGGTGGCCGAGCGGGGGTGGAAGTGGGCGGTAAAGGCAAAGCCCTCCACCGCCGACCCGCCGATCTTGACCAACTCCGGGGCCTGGGCCCCGTCACCGCTGAGCATGGGTACCTCTAGCCCCAGCTCCCGGGCCTGGCGGGCCACCAGGGCGTCCTCGGTGTAGTAGTTGGGCAGGTACAGGATGTCCGGCCGGGCCGCCTTGATGGCCCCCAACTGGGCGCTGAAGTCCTGGTCGCGGGTGTTGCACTTGGACACCGCCACGATCTTGCCGCCCAGGCGCTTGAACTCGCGGATGAAGTATTGCCCCAGGCCCACGCAGTAGTCCTGGGCCACGTCGATGAGCACCGCCGCCCGGCGCGCCTTCAGCACCTGGTAGGCGTAGCGGGCGGCCACCTTGCCCTGGAAGGGATCGATGAAACACACCCTAAAGGCGTAGCGCCGGCCCTGGGTCACCGCCGGGTTGGTGGCGGTGGGCGAGATGAGCGGTATGCCGGCCTTCTCGGCCACCGGCACCGCCGAGAGGGTGCGGGTGCTGGTGGCCGGCCCTAAGATGGCCACCGCCCGTTCCTTTTGGATCAGGCGGCTGGCCGCGTTGGCCGCCTCCACCGCGTCGCTCTTGTTGTCCGCCAACACCAGTTTCACCGGCCGCCCCAAAACCGTGGGACGCATCTGGTGAGCCAGCTTGATGCCGACCCAGGCCATCTGGCCATAGGCGGCCACGTCGCCGGTGGTGGGCATTATCACCCCCACCACAATGGGACGACCGGCGGCGACTCCCACGGCCGGAGAGGCCGCCACCGGGACCATCACCACCAGGGCCACTACGATAAGCAGTCTAACCCATCTGAAACAATGCATTACCCACCATCTCCATCCTGATCAACGGAAAATTCAACACGGCCACCGACCGGCGGCCACCGGGATTGAACTCCAGAACCACTATTAATCGGGCCGGGGTGCGCTGTCAAGACGCGCCAGGCAACCCGCGGCGCGTAGGCGCGCCCGCGAAAAACCGGCCGCGGCGCGCCGGGCAAAAAAGTAGAACCCCGGCGCCACCGGGTTGAGCGCACTGTCCCAGGCCAGGTGGTAGGCCCACGCCGCGGCCAGGCACAGGGCCCAGGCCGGGCCCAGCCACCACCACAGGAGCAAGCCGGCCGGCAGGGGCCACTCCCAACCGTGCATCAACAAAAGCAAACGGTCCACCTGGTGCCGGTGGTTGGTCTCAAAAAAATCGCCCAGGCCGCGCCAACCGCCACGCCAGTATATATAGTCGGGCAAGTGGTCCAGGTCCAGCAACACGCTGAACACCGCGGCCACACCGGCCGCCGGCCAGTTGCCGGTGAACCAGCCCAGGGCGCCGGCCAGGGGAACCGCGGCCAGGGCGTGTCCGGTCATTCGCATAGTCGGTAGATCTCCGGCCCGGTAAGGGCGCGGGCGGTCCCGGCTGCCGGCCGGGGATCACCCCAAACATTATTTAACTTGATCACCCACTAAACATTATATATATCAAGTAACCAGGTCCGCATCCGCCGGTAAACGCCGCGCCGCCCCCGCCCTTTCGGCATTTTACCGGCGGGTGGCGGATAGCCTGGACGTTGTGGTCCGTCCGGCGCCCGGGTGCCAAAATACCATGCAAGGCAAAGTACCATTATGATAGTCTGGCCCACGAAGACAATTGCGACAAGGATACCACCTTGCAACAACCCAACGATCATAGCCCCCTCGAGGAACTGAGGAAAAAGCAAGCCGCCCTCCTGGGTATCGCCTCGGCCCTGTCCCGGCGCAGCGACCCCAACGTGGACCTCTTCTTCGAGGAAACCATGCGGCACGTGGCCCAGGTCAGCTCGGCCCCTATGGTCTGCATACACCTGGCCGAGGGGAAACCGGGACACCTCAACATGGTGGCCGGCCTGGGCCTGGACCCGGTGTGGGCCCGCGCCTGGTCGCGGCTGAAAATCAGCGGCACCACTCCGCCGGCCCTGGCCATGCGTCGGGGTCAGGCTTGCCACTTGTCCGGTTCCCAGGCCCCGGCGGGGCTCAGCGGGGTCTTTGTGGTGCCCATCACCGGGGTGGAGGTGGCCGTGGGCACCTTGAGCCTGCTCTGGCCCGGGCAACACGCCATGCCGGCCGACGCCGACCTGGAACCCTTCTTGGAGACCACCGGCAACCTACTGGGCATCGCCATTGAACACGCCGGCATGGTCTCGCACATGGTCGACCGCTACAACGAGGTGCTGGACCTCAAGCACCACCTGGAGGAGCGCAACAAGGAGCTGGCCGACCTCAACTACCGCCTGTCGGAACTCTCGGTAACCGACAGCCTCACCGGGCTCTACAACCGCCGCTACCTCCAGGAAAGGCTCTCCCAGGAGGTCGACCGCTCGATTCGCCTGGGCCAGCCCCTGACCCTTATCATGGCCGACCTGGACCACTTCAAACGGATCAACGACGAGCTGGGACATCAGCAGGGTGACGAGGCGCTGGTGCGCTTCGCCAGCTGGTTCCGCTCGGGGGTGCGCCGGGTCGATACCGTGGGGCGCTACGGCGGCGAGGAGTTCCTGGCCCTGTTGGTCAATTGCAATGGTGAGAACGGAGAGC
>Ga0256835_1001391_pt1 | contig 14640 bp, 13 predicted proteins | sample PIR30metaG_FD_185972 | JGI IMG/M metagenome (GOLD analysis project Ga0256835, IMG submission 185972) | Hydrothermal vent microbial communities from East Pacific Rise, Pacific Ocean - PIR-30 | ecosystem: Environmental > Aquatic > Marine > Hydrothermal vents | place: Pacific Ocean: East Pacific...
ATGATGTTGAGTAGAGATTTAAAATATATAACAGTGGAAGAATACGAAGAATTAAATAAAAGAGATGAAGAGATAAGAAGAATGTTATATTCTTTGATAGAAAAGACGAAAAACAAAGATTGAAAAAAGCTTTGAGGCTCCGAGGCTTTGAAGCTCCGAGGCTTTGATGCTTTTTTTTAATCTCTTGCAAAAGCCTGCACGGTTTTAAAAAGCTCCGAGGCTTTGATGCTCCGAGGCTCTTGGCTTTATGCTTTAGGCTTCTTTTTATCTTCCGGCATAATGACAGGTAGTTTTGCGTTTTTCCAAGCGGTTATTCCACCCTCAATATTTAAAACATTCTTATATCCGGCTTTCATAAGCTTGTATGCCGCCATGGTTCCTCTACCGCCTTTGTAGCAGAAAACTATAATCTTTTGCTTTTTATCCTTAACATATTTTGTTATCTCTTCAACTATTACAGACCAAGGTATGTTAATGGCACTATTTATTGTTCCCAACAGGTATTCTTTTTCCGATCTGACATCAAAAAGAGAGATTCCCCCTTCATCCAACATCTTTTTTGCATTTTCGGGAGAAATTTGGACAACATTTTTTTTCGCTTCCTCATAAAATGCTTTTTGTGAAAACAGGGTTATCGCAGAAACCGATAAAATTAATATAAATATTAATAATCTTGTATTTTTCTTCAATCTATTCATCCTTGAATTTTTTTTCTACCTTCATAACTATCGGGAATGTTACAACAACAATTACAAAAGCAATTATAATCAAAACGATATAGGGGATATTCCATAATTCCATTAGAGTTTTCTCCTTGATTTTACCAAGATGATTAAGACCTTTGAAAAGCCATGAATACCCTATATCCCATATTCCTATTCCCACATAGATTCCCAATATAAAAGCCATTGCATCAAAACTTCCGGTTACCGCACTTACTAATGATGTTCCCGGACAGAATCCGCCGAAAACAAATCCTATTCCGAATAGGAATCCGCCGATAAGGGATGATAAAAGATAAGAGGGATGAAATGTAAGCATATCGAATTTTAAAAGCCCTATGGTCGAGGAAAGCCAAATAAGTAATCCCGCGGATACAATTCCTCCGAAGATAACTTTATAGACCGCAAAATCATATAGATAAAAAACACCTGCAAGTTTTTTAGAGCTGTAAAAACCGGATCTGTAAAGAGCATAACCGAAAAAGAAACCTATGATGAGTGCTAAAAGCATCAAAGTTCCGTGACTCCAACCTAATATTTTATATAATGGTCCTATCATTTCCAAAACCTCCTAAAAATAAATGCGGCAAGATAGCCTCCGGCAAAAAGGGCGAGCATGAAAATCCAGCCTGAAGGGGAGAAAACAGCACCTCCCGAAAGAGCCTGAGAAGAAGTGCAACCTCCCGCTATTCTTGTTGCAAATCCTACTATTATCCCTCCGATGACAGATAGAACAAGTCTTTGAATATCGGTTATATTTTTACCCCTTTCTATTCTGAATCTGAATTTATGATGGGCGAAAAACATTGCCGCAAGAGTGCCTCCCACTAATCCGAATCCCATAAATACAAGGAAATTCCAAAGAGGATAAACTCCCCAATAATGTCCCATATACGGGTGAGCTTTTACAGCTTCAGGTGCAAAAGCACCGAGAACGGCAATAAGTGTTCTTTGAAAAAAACCGGAAGCTCCGAGTCCGAAACCTGTTAAATAATAAGAGAAAAATAGAACGACTCCGAGAAAGATTCCAGCAAAAATGGGGCCCCAATCTTTTTTCGGCTCTAATTCCGGAGGTGCGTCTAACCCTTTTTTCTTTTTTCTCCAGAATTTATAGTGATGATGATAAGCAAAATATTCAGAAATATAGCCTGTAATCATGCCGAAAAATCCCTCCTGTTCGGGGGGATAAAGAAGAGCCATATATATATGAACCGAAAGTCCCATGACAACAAGTCCTACGGCTCCGAAATGAATTATTATAGCCCATCTTATAAGAGCGGGGGGTAAAAGATGAAAAGCCATGATAAAGCCGGTAACAATTATTACCGGAACCATGATAGCAACCACCTGAGCGAAGAGTTTCTGTCCTCCGTTATATGAATCTTGAGGCGGGTAATGAACTTTTTTATTTAGGGCAACCTCTTCGAATTTAGTTTTAAGCCAATCAATATCATCTTTTGTTATAAAGAATATCTGTTTTAGAGTGGGTTTAAGGTATCTTCTCCATCCGAAAAGAGCGTAAAGAATCAGGACGAAAGCCCAAATCACTCCGACAAATATATGGGTTTTAATAATATTCGCCCTTGTTCCATATACCCCGTCAACAATATCGGTAAGAAATTTGGGAATAAACCTGTAATTGATTGATACAATAAGAGCGGCTCCCGTAATTAATTCGGTAATCCATACGAAAAGATTGAACCAATGGAGAAAAACCGTTGCAACATGATGCTTTTTTATCTTTTTATTTTTTAACTCCTCTTTTTCTTCGGGCGTAAGAGGTAAGTATTGTTCTAAAATCTCATTCCTCATTTTCTTCCTCCTTTTCCCCCTGATTTATCTGGAACATATAAGCAATCAAACTTCCTACAAAAGTTGCTCCGGCTCCGAGTATAACAAAAGGTCTGAGAACATTAGACCAGATTTTTGCGGGAAGCGTGTCTTTTTTCTTCGGGGGGTAGGTTTTAATAATAGCTTCAACATTTTTTCTTCTCCCTTTATAATAAACATTAGGTCCGGGATTAACCTTTTTTGTTGCGATAACAAAGGTATTTCCCGTTTTAAGTTTTTTACTGATATCAGAATTAGAGTCTTCAAGATCTCCGAAAATTTTTGCGGAGACTATACATGTTTTAACACAAGCCGGTTCTTCCCGACCTAATCGGGGAAAACAAAAATCACATTTATCAACTTTTTGTGTTACCGGATTAATGAATCTCGCATCATAAGGGCATGCCTCAACACAATAACCGCAACCAATACATAATTCCTGATTTACAAGAACAATACCCGTGTCAGTATCCTTGAAAGTAGCTTGAGTGGGGCAAGCGGGAACACACGGAGGATTATCACAATGATTACATTGCCCTACGAATGATGTTAGAACAAGTTCATCATTATGCTGAATGGGACCTATATGTTTAACCCATGTTCTGAAATAATCTTCGGGGGTTTGCCATTGAGCTTTACATGCAAGCATACACGCCTGACATCCTACACATCGGTCAAGATCTATGACCATTCCATATTTTGCCATTAGCAACCTCCTTCTTCCTCTTCTTCCTGACTACCCGCAGGAATGGGAGCCGTTAATTTAATACTGATTGTTTTTTCAGGTTTTTTCTTAAAACCCGAAGGTTTTTGTTTTATAAACGGAAAATCTATCTCTTTTCCGTTTTTAATTATTTTAACAAAATTTATCCTTTTTGCCATTCCTCCCATTATGGGATCCAAAACAATTTTAGTGATAAGATCATTATCAGACATCCCTTTGTTATATGCAAGTTTTAAAAACGGTGATTTTGAACCGAATCCGTGATAGGTATGAACCATATCCGGTCTGATTCCCGGTGTGATTTTCAGTTTTACCGGATCCGAAATAACTCCATCCTGATTTTTCAGTTTTACATATTCCCCGTCTTTCAAACCCATCTTTGCCGCTGCTTCCGAATTAATCCATAAATCATTTTCAGGTAATAAAGCATGGAGCCATTTATTGTTTTCGGTTCTTGAAAATGTGTGAACAGGAGATCTTCCATAGCTTAATCTCGCCCATCCTTTGGGAACATCCTCGACAGGTTCGTATTTCGGAATAGGATCTTTATTCGCTTCTTTTAATTTTGTTGAAAAAAGTTCTATTTTACCTGTTGGTGTGGGAAATTTATAATTTCCTCCGAAATCATCAAGGAAAGGTTTTCCTTCAAGTCTGAATATTCCCCCCTGTCTTTCAACTTTATCAAGAGTTATATTTACCGCAGATAATGCAAGGTTAAGATAATCTTCCATTGAATTGCACGGGAAACACTCTTTTAGTCCGAGTCTTTTTCCTAATTCGGATACAATATAAAAAGCATCCTTTGATTCGTATAAAGGTTGAACAACCGGCCTTCTTATTTGAATAAAAGGGGTCCTCGAATCCTGAATGGCAAAAGGGATGTCATATCTTTCAAGATATGTTGCTTCGGGAAGAATAATATCAGCATAAAGTGATGGCTCGGTCGGTTTTATATCAACAACAACCATAAAATCAAGTTTATTTATCGCATCTATGGTTTTTTGAGGTCTCGGTGTATTATGAATTACATTTGAGCCATAGACAATCCACATCTTAATATCCCCTTTTAGTGTGGCTTCTCTTATACATTCTGTTGTTGTTTTCATAAATGGATATCCGCTTGTATCACAGAGATAATCCTCTTTTTTCTTAGCATTGTTCGGGCATGGACAACCTTTTAACTTTATCTTCGTAGGAAAGAAGTATCCCCCTTTTCTTCCCACACTGCCCAATATAGCCGATAGAATCGCCATTGCTCTGATTCTTTGCGTATCATTTCCATACCAAGTTGATTGTCTTCCGGGGAATATATTTACCGCGGGACTGCTTTTTCCCATAAGTTCCGCAATCTCAATAATCATCTCTTTTTTTATCTCGGTTATTTTTTCAGCCCATTCGGGAGTGTATTTTGAAACCTCTTTTTTTAGCTCATCAAAACCGTATGTATATTTAGCCACGAATTCTTTATCATACAGATTATGTTGAATAATATAATTGATTATTGTCAGAATAAGTGCTGTATCTGTTCCCGGTTTTATAGGGAGCCAATAATCAGCTTTACTTGCCGCAACAGAATATCTCGGGTCAGCAACTATAAGTTTTGCTTTTTTCCCTTCTACCGCTTCAATGAATTCTCTAACTATTGAAGTATGCGCATTTTCTCCGAAATGGGAACCTGTCAGATAAATCACTTTGGAATTAATAAAATCAGCTCTTTCCGGTGAACCGGCTCCAACTCCGAAAGTTAACTCATATGCAACATCACGATTACCTCTGCATTGATCAAAAGAAGCGTGAGCTATCCTGTCTGTTCCGAAATTTTTAAGAAGTTTTCTCATAGGTATGGAGGATGAGCCGTGAGAAAGATTGGCAACACTCTCTGCTCCATGTTTTTCCTTTAGTTCCAGCATCTTTTTTGCGATTCGATCAAGAGCATCTTTCCAACTGATTCTTTTCCACTTGGGTTTTCCTCTTGTTCCGATGTTTAGAAGAGGATATTTTAGTCTGTCGGGATCATAAAGCTGCATAATTCCGGCATTTCCTCTCCCGCAGATTTTTTCCCCATTGTGAGGGTTAAGAGGATTTCCTTCGATTTTCAAAAGTCTTCCGTCTTTTACTTTTCCGATAATTCCGCATTTCCAGAAACACATTTCACAGACGGAAGGGATAAGTTCAACTTTTTCCTTACCCGCTTTTCCGGGAGGAAATTTTTTGAAAACGAAACTATAATCCGCCGCTGCAATCGCTCCCGCACCCATAAACGATTGCTTTAAAAAATCACGACGGGAAATTTGTTTTCCCATGTTTTAACTCCTTTAATCTATTTTTTATAAAATTTAATGTTTGCTTTGCAATATATGAGTAGAAACCATTTTTTCCGCTATTTATAATTTTATCCGTAAATTTTTCAAACCATAAAAGGAAATGTTCTTCAAGAAATTTCCACTCTAATAATATATTATTATCATTGAATAAATTCGATAAAAAAATAAGCTCGAATATGAGATAATCGGGGGGTTGGTTTCTGTTTTCTATCAGATATCCACCGAGTTTATAATAGTTTTCAATATGCTCGTAGAGATCAGGTCTTAAAATATACGATGATGCATAAGGGGGAGCCGGGACAGAGGGGTAATTATTTATGAATAATGAAGTATGGGATAGTTCGAGGTTATCAATATTAGGGATATCAAAATTATCGGATATATTTAATATCTTTAAAAAATTTTCAAAGTATTCTTTTGTTTTATTATTGGGATAATCAAATAATAATGCAAAAACAATATAGATATTATCGGAAAAATTTCCCTGTTGTTTTAATAAATTACTTCCTTCGAGGGCTATAAGTTCCACCACTTTTTTCATGTTTTTTATGGCATCTATAATCTCTTTGTGTTTTAGCGAGTAATATATGAAGCTCCCTTTTTTTTGTTTATCAAGAACACCTATTTTATATAAAATGCTAAGATTATTTGAAAGACGACTAATAGGTATATCCAATTTTTTTTGAATCTGGGAAACATTCAGATTTTCTTTTTCCCATATTGTTTCTATTATTCTTATTCTAATGGGTGTGCTTATGGATTTGCATATTGATGTATAATAATCATAAAACTTTTCATCATGCTCCATATTACAATATAATAAAAACATATATTATTGTCAAGTATTTTAAGAAATATAGATTTCATGAATTGTTGAAATGTTTAATTATAAAATATTACCATAAATCCTGAAAAATGGTAATTTTTTATTTGGGAGGAAGATATGAAGAGAATATTAGTAATTATTTTTATCTTTACACTCGCCATCTTGATTTTTGCAGATGACAAATATTCGGGCGAAACTCCATTGTTTTCATCTTACATAGCTCCGTATGAAAGAAGTTCATATTTTGTTGACGAAGGTTATCACCTGACATATTATGATGATTGTTCTCCCGTAAAACTTGAAAATAGTGTGTCAGGAAATATATTGTTGGGCTATAAGTTAGGTAAAATGTTTGCATATAAAGTGGATGATTATTATGTTAAGCCTTACATTACAAAGTCTTATCCCGACTCTTTTGTTTTGGAAGCCGAACCATTTGTCGGTGTGAAAATAAAAATTGAATTTGCGGTTTATTCCTCCGATAGTTTTATAATGAATATAGAGTTCGAAAAATCGAATTCATCTGAATTGGATATTTTCATTATATATGAAAATACGGGACAAGATGTAAATGCAAAATTATCGGGAAATAATTCTTTTCAAATATCCTATAAACAGAAAGGGAAAGGAAAATATTTTCAACAAAAAACATTAAAAGGGTTTCAAAATAAAAGGTATGGTTTGTTTGTAGCTGATAAGAGCATTTATTCATACGGAGGATATCAAAATTTGATAAATGATATAAGCACTGTTGTCGCAACGGATGAAAATATTTTAAATGGTTCTCTCAATAATCCGTTAAAAACGGTTGTTGTTGATTTTGTTTTTAAGAAAAGTAAAGATGAATTGAAAATTTACAAAAAAACCGTTCAAGAGAAAGATGAAAAGAGTTTGTCTTCGGGTATAAATCATCTTAAAAAAATTAAGTTTGACAGTATCATAAATTTTAATGAAAAAATTTTGAAGAACATTCCCGAAATCAGGTTTAAAAACAGGTTTGAGAGGTTATTATATTATGGAGGCATATATTTGGGCAGGCAACAATTTTTACCTGCAGCAGGGCAGTTTGATTATCCTTATTATGTTTTTTCCCGAGAACCTAAGTGGGGTTGGGGGCATGAGGGACAGGTTTTTCATGAAAGTTTATCCATGCATACCATTGCTCTTTTTGATCCTATACTTGCGATAGGTTCTCAAAGAAATTTTTTCAAAGTCCAGGAAAAAGATGGTTATCTTCCATACAGGGTGGGTGGTTTTTTTACGAGAACTTTTCCTGTTAACGGAGAAAAAACAACATCCGCTCCCTATTTTTCATGGACAAATCTTGAGATATATAAAACAGCGAGAAAATCAGGTATTGTATCAAACAAAGAGTTGATAAAATATCTTCGGCAATCTTATGAGGCGGGAGTCAAATTTACAAATTATATTTTAAAAACAAGAGATAAAAATCATAATGGTTTGTTGGAGTGGGGAGGACATACTCTTCTTGAATGTGTTCGGGATTATCTTAATGCTGTTTTTGATCTATTGGGTAAAAAACCGGATACATTAAATCAACTTGAAGCTCTTGATTTAAGTTCAATGGTTGTAAAGGAGATGAAATCCCTTTCAGAAATGGCAAAGATTTTAGGCAAAAAAGAAGAGTCTCTTAAATGGAAAAGGAAAGCTGATAAAATGGCTTCCCTTATTAACAGATATATGTGGGATGAAAAAACAGGCTTTTACTATCACATTCATAAAAGGACAATGAATTTTAAAACTCCGACGGGTATATTATTAAAAAGAAGAGAGATTATAGGATTTTTACCTTTATGGGCGGGAATAGCTTCAAAAAGGCAGGCTGAAATTCTTATAAAACATCTTACCGATGAAAAAGAGTTTTGGAGGAGATTCGGGATACCCACATTATCGGCGGATGATTATTATTATGATTCTCAGGTTTTATCATGTTGCAGATGGAATGGACCCGTATGGATAACATGGGTGTATCCCGTGTTTAAAGGTGTTATGGATTACGGATATAAGGATATAGCGGAAGAAATATTATCGAAGATGGAAAAGGCAATGATATTTCAATTAAGAAAAAATCATCGGTTTTGGGAGAGTTATTCGCCGGATTATACAAAAATTAATTCACCGAAAAATTATATTTGGGACACGCTAATTTCAAGAATGATATATGATATGCGGATTGAATAATGTTAAATATGGCAGTTAGTTTGTCTTATCTCTTTTCTTATAAAATATAATAAAAAAAGAGATAAGACCAATTAAATATTCCCAGATTTGTGTGGTTGTATGAATTATGAACCCTATTAAAAAAGGATCTTTGATTCCTGTTTTCAGGAAATCAAAAATATATTTGAAAGACAGTTCCCAAGTTCCGAAACCGGCTATCCCTTGAATAGGGATAATTGATGATAGCTCTGTCGCTGAAAGTCCGAAACTAAAAATGGAAAGGTTCTTTATACTTAAAACCGTTTTTGTAAGCTCTTTAAAAAGAATAAAAAGAGAGATATATTTTAAAAATCTTATTATTAAACTTAAACACAGTATATTAACCCTCTCTTTATTTGAGTTGTGTTTAATAAAATATGTTTTTACATTATTAATAATCAGTTTGATCTTTTTTGATTTATTTATAAAACCGAGTTTTTCAACTTGATTAATTATCGGAATTGTCAGATAAAGAATTATGATTGCACTTGCGAAAATACCTAATAATAGAGAGTAAAACATTAAAATATTGTTGTTTGTATTAAAATATAGAAAAGCTATTGAAAGGAGTAATGTTAGGGAGAGCACATCATATATCATTGATATGATAAAACTGATTCCGGCTTCTTCTATTTTTATCCCTTCATTATTTGTAAAGTATGTGTAAAAAAAAAATGAAGCGGTTCTTGCGGGTAGAAGGTCCACTGAAAAATTGCGAACAAGAGTGATAAGAAAGAGTTTGGTGAATCCGATTTTATTGGAGAGTAATATTTTATACCTTAAAGTTCTAAAGATAGTTCCCGCAAGAGAAAAAAATATATATAAGATAATTCCGTTTAAAGTCAAATAGGATATTGTTTCTTTTATTTTTGTAAGAGGAATTTTTCTAAAGAAAACATATATTATTATAGCGGATAAGATGATTGAAAAGATGATTTTAAGCGACCCCTTTTTATCCGTCATTTTCCCCAATAGGGCATCATATCTTTTGCCGGCGAAGATGTTATATGCCAAATTTTGCCGGTTGAAATCTCTATTATTTTAATATCATAGTTACCGGATTTTAATTTGGGACCACTTGCATAAACAATATATTTATCGTCTGGAGAAAAAGATGGAAAATAATCATGTCTATCGCTATCGAGTGTCAATCTAACGGGTTTGAATATGTTGGAAGGGGTTATAATTATATCACCTTTATGATCAAATTTATGAGAGACCCAAGCTATGAATTTGCCCGAATGGGAAAACCTTCCTCTGCAACCACCGTAACCTTCCGATAATTTTTGAATTTTATTGGTTTTTAAATCCATTTTATAAATATTCCATCCGATAAATCTATTTGATGTTATTAAAAGATATCTATTATCGGGAGAAACAGCCGGAAGAGCATTTCTCCCTTTTAAAAATGTCAATCTATTAATTTTACCGGTTGAAAAATCATATCTGAATATCTGTTCTCTACCTGAAATGAGTCTTGAGAAAAAAATGTATCTTCCGTCATAACTCCAAAACGGATACCTATCTTCCGAAGGAGAAGTAAAAAGTTTATTTATTAACTTTTTTTTGAAATCATAAATATATATCTCAAATTTACCACTTCTGTTTGACTCAAAGACCATGGTTTTTCCGTCAGGTGATAAAACAGGATAGCCGTCAAAGCTTTTGTTCTTTGTTATCTGTTTTAATCCGCTGTTGTTTATTAAAAAGATATCTTCATTTCCTTTTCTATCGGATTGAAATACTATCTTTCCTTTAAATATCTCGGGAAGTTTTTCCGATTTTGAAGATGGAAAACCTATTATATACGGGAGCAGTTTTTTATATATAAATTTGGACATTTTGTAAAAACCTTTTTGTGATGGATGTATTCCGGGAAGAAGAGCGGGTTTATTAATAAAATAGTTGTATATATCAATAAGTTGTAAATTATTTTTTTCTGCGAGTTTTCTTACGGTGGGTGCTATCTCTTTTTTCAATCTTATTTGTGATTTTTTATTAAAAGTGTTTATGTCAATATTAAAAATGGGCGGTGGTGTCAAAAGAAAAATGATAATGTTTTTACCGCTTTTCCTCTCGTATTTTTTTATTATTCCGATTATATTTTTCATGTTTTCAATATATTTTATTTTGGGAGTTTTGTCGGAATCAATCCTCACATCATTTGTTCCGAGCATAATAAGAATAATTGAAGGGTTTGTCTTTTCTAAAATCGAGGATTGTTTTAAAAAACCGAGATATTCACCGGAATTATTCCCCGGTCTTCCGGCTGAGACAACTTCTATCGATATTCCGTTTTCAGAAAACAAAGATTGGAGAATTTTAGGGTAATTGCCATAATCACTTTCTGTTATACTATCCCCGATACAAAGAATTTTAATTTGATTTGAGTTATGTTTTGAAAATTTCATCCCTATTAAAATTATAAGGAGAATAAGTGGAATGATAATCAATGTAATCAACGATTTTTTATTTTTCATATTATTTAATAACACAGAAAAGAATTAATTACAATTATGGTTTATTAATATTTCATTAATATCGTATTAATCCTATTTATCAATTTTGTAGAATACATCAATAAAAAGCTTGAAAAAAATAATGAAAATTCAGTGCAATAAATAGGAGGTGTCACCCCCCGATAATCAAATTAATAGCTCACCTTTCTTTAATGAAATATATCATCAATTTATATGCCATTGAATTAATTCTATTAATACATTGAAAATAGGGGGTTTTAGAAACCAATATTATGCATAGTGTCCACAATGTGAACAAAAATGTTCAAAAATAAAACAAAGCTATTGTTTTTTAATCTTATTAGGTTTATAATAGTTTATTATGTTTATACTTAAAATTCTGTATCCTGATAAAAAGCGGGAAACTTATTATCTGAATTACGGTAAATTTGATATAGGTTCAAACAATTCAAATGATATTGAGATAATTGATAAAACAGTATCAAGAAAACATTGTAAATTGATGGTTGAAAAAGGGGAACCTCTTTATATTGTTGACAGTGGTAGTAAAAACGGGATTACTATTAACGGTGAAAAAGTTGACAGGGGTGAGTTACATGATGGTGATACTATACTGCTCGGAAGAATCAAATTATTGATTGAAGAGATTGCAGATAATGATGGGGTAAAATTTAAGAAAGGGGAAAAATTTAAAAAGATTTCCAACAAAGACAGCGGAGAAACTCGGGATATTTTTATAAGCACGGGAATATCTCTTATCTCCGTGATTAAAGCGATAGAGGAAAAAAATTCATCCAAATATTTTGATATAATTAATAAATATCTTTTATCAGCGGAGGATATTTTAATCGGAAAGAGAAGTAAAAAAGGGATAAAGATTCTCTATTTGGAGGGGGATAAAGAGTTTTTATTGGATTCTGTTGGTATGATTGATGGTGACAAAGATGAAACTATGAAAGATGGGGTTTATTATGCTGATTATAAGGATTTTTTTATCTTATGCAGAAAGAATGATACTTTTCCCATAACTCTTTTCAATAGTATAATTAATGTATATGATTATATTTTTGATTGCTCTTATTCCTCAAAAGTCTCGGGAATAGTTAAAAGGGATAGTGATGAATATATAATTAATCCCAATTTTATATTCAGATCTAAAATCATGAAAAACCTTGTTACAAGAGCGAAAAAATTGGCAAAATCAAATATTAACATTATGTTGAGGGGGGAATCAGGTGTGGGGAAAGAGCTTCTCGCCTCTTTTATTCATTACCATAGTAAGAGAAAAAACAATCCCTTTGTAACTCTAAATTGTGCCGCAATTCCCGAGAATCTTCTTGAATCTGAGCTTTTCGGACATGAAAAAGGGGCTTTTACAGGTGCTATTAAATTGAAGATAGGAAAATTTGAGATGGCTGATAAAGGAACCCTTTTCCTCGATGAGGTAACCTCCACTTCCACTTATTTTCAGGCAAAATTATTGAGAGCAATTCAATTCGGTGAATTTTACCGATTAGGTGGAGATGAACCTGTAAAAGTCGATGTTCGGGTTATTTCCGCAACGAACAGTGATATTGAACAGATGATAGAAGAGGGAAAATTCAGAGATGATCTCTATTTCAGATTGGTTGCAGAGGATATGTATATTCCGCCTCTGAGAGAAAGAAAAGATGATATTCTTGAATTGGTAAAATTTTTCATTGAAAAATATTCTAAGGAAAATAAAAAAAATATAACGGGTATCAGTGATAAAGCTTTAAAAATACTGATATCTTATGATTTCCCCGGAAATATTCGGGAACTTGAGCATGAGATAGCGAAAATGGTTGTTTTGGCTGATGACGGAGATATATTAAGGGAGAAATATATTTCGGAAAAATTGAAGAATAAATCAAGAGTGATTAAAAGTAAAAATAAAACATGGGATTTGAATAAAAATGTGGAAGATTTGGAGAAAGAGATAATTATAAGGGCAATCGAAAATTTTAAAAATAAATCAAAGATTGCAAAGGAGTTGAATATCTCAAGAACGACTCTTGATATAAAGTTAAAAAAATATAATATAGAGGTGAATTAATTGAGGGTTTTATTATGGAAAATGCAAAAGGTTAAATATAAAAAAGCGAAGAAAACTCTTGAAAAAGATTATTCTAATTCTGATGATAGTATGGAGATAGACGGGGATATTATTATGGTTTTTATAAATGTGGAAAAAGAGGATGAGGAAACAGTGGATTCAAAAATAACAAAACTTGTAAAAAATATAAAGTGGTTTGGTAATAAGAACGGGTGTAATAATGTTTTGCTTCACTCGTTTGCTCATCTCTCTTCGAGCAAATCTGAGCCTGACACTGCTAAGTATGTTCTTGATAAAGCCGAGGAAAGACTTAAAAATGTGGATTATCAGGTTTCTCAGACCCCTTTCGGTTATCTTCTTGATATTGAATTATCTTCGAAAGGAGAGGCACTAACAAGATTTTTTAAAGAATTCTGATAATCATTGAGCTTTTGTATTAAATAAATAAAAGTTAAAGATGGGAAAACAAAATCTGACGGAAAAACTATTAATTAAAGAAAACCGGAAAATCATATTTATAAATCAACCGGATTATTTTTATGATGAACTCTTATTATCTGAAAACATAAAAATTCATGATAATATCTCTCCTGACATGGATTTGATAATCTTGTTTATTAATAATCTTATGGAATTTGATGGATATATCCCAATTGCCGTTGAAAATATTAAAAATGATGGTATTCTGTGGGTTTGTTATCCGAAAAAACATTCACCTGCGGAAAAAGATATTTCAAGAGATATGATACGGAAGAAAATGTTTAAAAAAGGTTATAAACAGGTTACGCAAATATCCATTGATGAGATTTGGACAGGAATAAGATTCAGGAGAATTGAGTTGGTTCATAAAACTCGTTAATAATTAAGTGGATTATCTGACTCTGCCGAAATCATCCTCTATTCTGACAACATCATCAAGTTCTGGAGTTGAAACTTCAAGGATATAACTATCTTCAAGAGCTTCCACTCTATGTTTTGTAAAAGGGGGAAAGTGAATACTATCTCCCTCTTTAAATACCACTATCTTTTTTTCTCCGTTTTTTTCAAGAGTCATTTCAACTTTACCTTTGTAAATAAACATTGTTTCATCTTTTTTTTCATGATATTGGTAACTGAGTCTTTTTCCTTTTTTTACAAATAATATTTTACCGGCATATTTGTCTGTTAGGGCATAGAGTAATTCGTATCCCCAAGGTTTTTCAATCTTTTTTGTCTGATTTTCATTCATAGTATCACCTTTTATATTTTTACGGGTAGTATGTTTTTAAACAATGATGATGGGCATTTTCTAAGAAGATTTTCAACAATAAATTCATTGATTTCATCAGCGGACGAGAGCTTAACTGCATCTTTCATTATTTGTCTTGTTCTATTAACAGAGATGGACCTGAGAATCCTCTTTATTATGGGAATTGTCTGACTTGCCATACTTATGCT
>Ga0256835_1001392_pt1 | contig 14639 bp, 13 predicted proteins | sample PIR30metaG_FD_185972 | JGI IMG/M metagenome (GOLD analysis project Ga0256835, IMG submission 185972) | Hydrothermal vent microbial communities from East Pacific Rise, Pacific Ocean - PIR-30 | ecosystem: Environmental > Aquatic > Marine > Hydrothermal vents | place: Pacific Ocean: East Pacific...
GAGCGAGGCGTTGTTGAGAAGCACCTCGGGGGTGAGTTCGAGGATATTGTCGTTGGCGAAGTCCTCGTTGAGTCGGGAGAGCAGATCGTGGATCTTTTTGGAGGTGAGGGGTTTGATGATGTATTTGTCCAGGTGGAGCTCGACCGACTCGAGGAGGTAGTCGGTCTTGGTATAGGCGGAGATCACCACCACCGGAAGGTGTTTGTTGATCGCCCGCATCCGGCGGATCAGCTCCAGGCCGTTGAGTTTGGGAAGCTCGATGTCCACCAGCGCCACGTCGATCGAGTGACTGCGGAAGATCTCCCACGCCTCCATCCCGTCCGCGGCGGTGTAAAAGGTACCAAAAAAGTTGCCCAGCACCTCCGACATGTTCCTGAGCACATCGGGCTCATCTTCGACGTAAAGTGCCGTTTTGCTTTTGAGTATGTTGTACATGACACACCTCCATTCACGTTATTATAACATGAAGATGTGTCAAAAAAGTGCTACCGTTTATCGTCTCCAATTCCACTCTACATAGAACTCACCGTCGTACCGATCGGCCCCGGCCCACTCACGGCGAGTATGGTTGCGTCGGGCACGGTGATGGCGGGGGCGATAGAAACGGTGCTCAAAGAGCCCCTTGCCGTGCAGACGGTCCTGATAGGTATAGGCCCGGTCGTAACGGTAGTATTTGCCTTCGAAGTAGAACCCGCGCACATCGAACGTTCCATAGAGATAGCCATGCTGATCGACGAACGACGCGTGTTCCCACAGATAGGTCAGGTACCACTGACGACGATAATAGCGGAAGGCCTTTTGCGGACGACGATGGCGAGGCTTGACCACCTCGGTGGTGCAGCTTTCGGTGTACTGCTCATCGTACTGGCCATGCTCATCGACATACCAGCCGTTGCCCACATAGCGTTTCTGAGGAGTCAGTCTGCCGTGTGCCGGAGCGACATGTCTGGCGTGGCGCACTGCCTGTTTGCGGGGGGTGTGACGGCTAACATGACGTTCCACGCGGCGCTCGGCACGGCGCTCGATGCGCTGATACTCCGCCAGCGTACGGAAGCGGCGACGAACGGGGGTCTGAGATGCGAGGTTCTTCTCCGCAACACCGCGTCGGGCCTTCTGGCGGTGTGAGGATGTACGCTTGACCGCATCCCGGTGCCTCCGGTGGGTCGCGTGGTGTGCCCCTCGGTCACGATGCCGGGTGCGGTGTACAGGGCGCTCCTGTACGCTCCGACGCTGCGCGCGATCTACCTGATGCGTTTGGACCTCCATGGAGCGCGCCTGCTCTTGCATGGCACGGATCAGATCACTCGGGGTGACCGCCCCCGCCTGAGCGATCCAGGCAGTGGTAAGGATGGTGATGGTGAGTATTTTGGTTTTCATGGTCTCTCCTTTTGATTCCATTGGATCTTTAGGAAGCCGCCCGCCGCCGACACGATGCCGGAGCGGGAAAGCCCCTCTGACAACCGCAGTATAAAAGGATTTCGTGAAACGAGTGTGAAGAAAATGTAGACAAAACGTGGAAAGCGAAAATTTGGGATTTAGTTCCGGACTCCGGATATGGTTACAGGTTTAGTTCATACAGGGTACTTCTTCCTTTGCCTCCCTTGCTAGGTCGCAATACGCCTTTTTTTACGAGGTCTTTCAGCTGCCTCGATGCCGTCACCTGAGAAGTGCCGGTGATCATCCTGTAGATGCGGTTATTGATCGTTTTCTCTTTTCCGTTCAAGAGCATATCGATCGCTTTGGCTTGGTTGGGATTGATCTTGACATCTCTGATCCTGTCATAAAATTTTGTTTTGAGAATACTCTTGTCTATCACTGCAAGAGAAAACTCGATGGCACTTTGCACCATACGGTTATGCCAGGTGATCCATTGTGTCAGATCCATCCGGGGATTGGAGGCTAACCTGTTGGTCTCTTCGAGTATCTTTCCATAATTTTTTATCTCCCTGTCAATAGCATGAGAGATAGAAAAATAGTGTGTATCGAGTCCCATCTCTTTTGCAAGAAGGTAGTTGGTGATATTGCGCGTAAGTCTGCCGTTTCCATCACCATAGGGGTGGATCTGCACAAACCAGATATGCGCAACGGCACTTTTGATCAAAGGATTTTCCTGCGTGTTGTTGCAGTAGTTCAAAAACGTTTCCATATGTCCCGTCAGCGTATTGACCGGAGGAGCCAGATAATGGACTCTTCTTCTGGCCCCCTCCCCCGAGATCACATACATATCGTCATAGTCTCGCCATGCACCGGGTTTTACCTGTTCCCGATCATGCTCGCCATTGACGATGATCTCATGGTGCCAGTGGTTAAGACGCTCAATGGTTAGCGGTGCGGGATTGGTACCGATATCTTTTTGGATGGAGACGATATTATCCGTATGCCTGTCGTCTGGTGCATCTTTGACATGCTCGAACTGTTTTCTTATCGATGCTCTCACACTCGATCGCTGCAGTATCTCCCCCTCTATGGATGCGTTGTACACGATCTCGTCCAAAAGGTTTTCGGTGAACAAAGTACGCTTCTCTTCCGAAGAGAGAAACTTGATAGACCCTGTCAGTTCACCCTGCTTTTTTGATATATGCTGCAACTGATCGAATATCTTTTCCCTGTCATACACAAAATCCGGATAGTTCGGAGCTTCCCATATCCATAAGGGATTTTTTTTCATTTTTACCTTTTATGATAAGATCGATAGAGCCAATTATATCATAAAAAGTACATTTGGTGATAAGATTAGAAGAAGTTTCCGAGGCGGTGAAAGGACAAGGTGAATGTGACCCGGTATCACAATGACGAAAACGCCGTCATTCCGGACCCCGATCCGGAATCCCCCCGATCGGACACGGAAGCTGCCGATCACAGCAGCCGGTCGAGCGCCTCCGGGGTGTCGGCGTGGTCGATGCGGGTGACGCGGCCCTCTTCGAGGGTCATGACGATCACCTTGTCGACCGCCTGGCCCTCTTTGAGGCGCTGAGCCATCTGCTTGTCGTAGATGAGCAGGATGGGGTAGGCGCTTTTGCGGAAGTCGGGCATGGCGAAGGTGTTGAGGATCACGGTGGGCATCCCGCTGACATCCGCCACCGCGACCGCTTTGCGCTTGTCGAGGTAGTCGGCGCTCTCATGCTGCCCCATCCAGGTGCGGAAGATGTGACCGGTATCTTTGGTAAAGACAAAGATCAGTTTTTGGGTATCTTTGGGAAGCGTGTGGGGCTTGTCGAACTGATCGGGGAGCGTGAACGCGATCGAGGAGCCGACACCGAAAGGCTTGTTCTCGGGAGTGACACTGAGATGGTAGCGGGTCGGGTCGTAGTTGCTTCGGCCGTTGACGGCGAACAGTCCGCCCACCGCGATGACGATCAGCAGGAGCAGTCCGAGAAGGATCTTTTTCATTTTGAGTTCCTTTATCATTATTGTTTTGCGCATTGTACTCAAAAGAATTTAAGGGGTGGTTAGGCGCGGAGATTAGTATATCCGGGCCAGTAAATATACAGAGATTTATTCCAATTTTTACCAAAAAATGGTACTATTGGGGGCATTTCAATCAAAAGGAGTTTTTATGTTCAAGACACTACTCGTGGCAGCGACTGCCACCGCGACCCTCATGGCCTCCAATGTGGTCAAGCTCGACCTCAATGCCAAATACGGCGCCAACAACTTCCACACCAAAGGGGCGGAGAAGTTCGCCAAACTGGTCGACAAGTACACCAACGGCACGGTCAAGATCACTGTCCATCCGGGCAGTTCGCTCGTCAAAGGCAACCCGCTCAAAGCGGTCAAGGACGGCACCGCCGCGATGACCGATATGTTCATCCCCTTCACCGCCGGCGGGGGCAAGGTCTTCGGCATCTCGGCGCTCCCTTTTGTCGCCAACAGCTATGATGACGCGTTCAAGCTCTATCAGCTGAGCAAGCCCGCTTACGACAAGGTCGCCAAAAAATGGAACCAGAAGATGCTTTACGCTGTCAGCTGGCCCCCCAGCGGACTCTACACCAAGCACCCGGTCAACTCCACGGCCGACTTCAAGGACATCAAGGCCCGCACCTACGACAAGAACTCCGCCAACTTCATCAAGATGGCCGGCGGGAACGCCGTGGCGCTGCCGTGGGGTGAGGTCTACTCGGCCCTTCAGACCGGGATGGTCAACGCCGTGGTCACCTCGTCTGCTTCGGGCAAGGACGGGAAGTTCTGGGAAGTGCTGAGTGACTTCACCAAGATCAACTACGCCTATCCTCTTCAGGCGGTCACCATCAACCTCGACTACTGGAACAGCCTCGACAAGGAGCAGCAGGCGGCGATGCTCAAAGCGGCCGAAGAGATCGAAGCGGCCCAGTGGGAAGCGAGCAAGAACGAGGACGCTGTGGCGCTCAAGACCCTCGGTGAGCACGGCATGAAGATCCATGAAGCCAGCGACACCCTCAAAAAAGAGCTGGCCGACGTAGGCAAAAAGATGCTCGATGCGTACCTCAAAGACGCGGATGAGTCGATCAAGAAGATCTTTGCCGAGTATCAGAAGTAATCATGATCGACCGGTTCATTACCCTCAGCCGGAGGCTCTCTCTGGCCGGGGCGGCCCTCTCGGCCCTGCTCGTGATCGCGCTGGTGGTGCTCATCACCGTCGAGATCGTGGGGCGGTCGTTCTTCGACTACTCGACCATGCTGGCCGACGAGTACAGCGGCTACTTCTACCTCGCGGCGATCTATTTCGGACTGGCCTACACCTTCCAGGAGGGAGGACACATCCGTATCCGTATCGTCACCGACCGGCTGGGACGTAAAGCAAAACGATGGGCAGACATCCTCTCCGGCATCCTGTTGCTGGCGATGCTGCTTTTCGCTTTGGTTTACAGCTGGCGGTTCATGTACGAATCGTACGAGATGGAGATGGTCTCCGAAGGGGTCTCGGAGACCCCGCTCTATCTGACGCAGATCCCCATCGTGGTGGGGCTGGCGCTCTTCATCATCGCGGTGATGGCCTTCCTGCTTGAAAGGATCCGGCATGATCAGTGATCCGCTGGTCCTTACCGTCGTGCTGGTGGGGGTGATGTTCCTCTTTCTCCTCAGCTCCATCTGGATCGGCGCGGCGCTGATGCTCACCGGGATGGCGGGAATGATGCTCTATGAGCACCACCTGCCCCCCTCCATCTCCCTCTTTCAGAAAGCGGGAGACCTGCTGGCCGGGTCGCTCTACGATTCGCTTAACTCCTGGTCACTGGCAGCCCTGCCGATGTTCATCCTCATGGGGGAGATCCTCTACCACTCCTCCATCTCCACCCGGCTGCTGGAGGGGCTCATCCCGTGGATGACCCGCATCCCCGGACGGCTGCTGCATGTCAACGTCGCGGCCTGTTCCCTTTTTGCCGCTGTTTCGGGCTCTTCGGCGGCCACGACGGCGACAGTAGGGAAGATCACACTGGCGGAGCTGCAAAAACGGGGCTACAGCAAGAAGCTCGCCGTCGGCTCGCTCGCCGGGAGCGGGACGCTGGGCTTTTTGATCCCCCCCAGCCTCATCATGATCATCTACGGGGTGCTGGCCGATGTCTCGATCGGCAAGCTTTTCATCGGCGGGATCTTCCCCGGCCTGCTGCTGGCAGGCGCCTACTCCCTCTATATCATGGTCGCCGCGTCGCTCGATCCGTCGGTCGTCCCGCCCCAGCGGGAGCGGTTCAGCTGGCAGGAGAAACTTGCTTCGATCAAGGAGCTCATACCGGTGCTCTCCCTCATCGCGCTGGTGCTGGGGAGCATCTACGGCGGGTTCGCCACCCCCACCGAGGCCGCGGCGCTTGGGGTGCTGGGGGCGATCGCGCTGGCGCTCTACTTCCGCAGCTTTTCGTGGATGATCTTCAAAGAGTCGCTGCTGAGCGCGGTCAAGACCACGGTGATGATCAGCTTCATCATCGCCGGGGCCAGCTTCCTCTCACAGGTGGTGGGCTTCCTTGGGATCGCGCGCGCGGTGAGCCTCTACATCAGCTCGCTCCACCTCTCCCCCTACCTGCTGATCCTGGTCATCGGCCTGATGTACATCGTCCTGGGGATGATCCTGGACGGGATCTCGATCGTGGTGATGACCCTGCCGATCGTCCTGCCGATCGTCATCGCCGCCGGGTTCGATCCGCTGTGGTTCGGTATCTTCCTGGTCTTTATGGTGGAACTGAGCCAGATCACCCCGCCGGTGGGCTTCTCGCTCTTTGTGATCCAGAGCATCTCGGGGGAGGAGATCGGGTACATCCTCAAAGCGACCTTCCCGTTCTTCCTCATCATGATCGCCATCGTGGTGGTGGTGACCCTCTTCCCGCAGATCGCCACCTGGCTCTCTTACCACATGATCGGAGGGGGATAAATGCTGCTCAACTGTGATCTGGCCGAAGGGGCCGGTTACGACGCGTGGATCGTGCCGTGGATCGACCAGGCCAACATCGCCTGCGGGCTGCACGCCGGTTCGGCCCCCATCATGCACACCACCCTGGAACTGGCCGGAGACCACAACGTGCAGGTGGGTGCCCATCCGGGCTACCCCGACCGGGAGAACTTCGGCCGCGTCCATCTTGACCTGCCCACAGAAGAGCTCGAAGCGTGGCTGTTCTACCAGATCGGCGCGCTTGATGCGCTCGCCCGGGCCGCAGGGGTGAGGGTACGCTATGTCAAGCCCCACGGCGCTCTTTACAACGACATGATGAAAGACCCCGATATCTTCGAGACGATCGTCCGTACCGTCCACCGGTACGATCCCGCTCTGGAACTGATGATGCTGGCCCTCCCCGACCCCGAACCGTTCCGTACGATCGCCATGGCATGGGGGGTCGGGACGATCGCGGAGCTGTTCGCGGACCGCAACTACTCGGCGGATGGCCGTCTGCTGCCCCGTAGCCACCCCGAAGCGCTCATCGACGACCCCGGAGCGATCGCCCGGCGCATCGACCACTACCTCGATCGAGGCGAGTGGCTCAGCGTGGACGGAACGCCTTTGCCGCTTCGGGGAGACTCGCTGTGTGTGCACGGGGACAGCCCCCATGCCATGGAGACCGTTCGGCTGCTCCGGCCGCTGCTCCATCCGGATGGGCCATGAGCCTGAGCGCTTTTGAGTGGCGGCCCGCCGGGGTCGATGCGCTGACGCTGGTCTTTGGTGAACAGATGGATGGGACGGTCTGGGCACGGCTGCTGGGACTCTATCGCCACCTGGACGAACATCCGCTTCCCGGTATCATCGAGGTGATCCCCTCCTATACCACCCTTTATGTCCGTTTCGACCCCGGGACCCATACCCATGAGGCGCTTGCCCGGACCCTGGGTATCCTGGCCGACCGGGCAACGCACACCGCCGACGCGCCCGGCCCCCTTGTGGAGATACCGGTCTGGTACGATCCCCGCGTCGGCCCCGATCTGGAGCGGATCGCCCGGGAGCATGGCATCAGCATCGACGAGGTGATCGCGATCCACTCGGAGAGGGAGTACCGGGTCTATGCCATCGGGTTTGCGCCGGGGTTCGGGTATCTCGGAGAGGTCGATCGACGCATCGCCACCCCCCGGCTGGCCACCCCCCGGCTGAAGATCCCGGCCGGATCGGTCGCGCTGGCCAACACACAAACAGCGGTCTATCCCAGCGAGTCACCCGGCGGCTGGAACCTGCTGGGGCGCACGTTCGTCACCATGTTCGATCCCGATCGAAAGGACGCTTCCCTCCTCCACCCCGGAGACCGGGTACGGTTCGTACCCATCAGTTACGAAGCGTACCGCGACGGCGGAGGTGAGGTATGAACGGTGTGAAGATCCTCCGTCCGGGGATGCTGAGCCTCATCGAGGATGGCGGACGTCCCGGGTACGGGGCCATCGGCATCACTCCCGGCGGGCCGGCCGATCGCTACAGCGCCCGCTGGGCCAACCACCTGCTGGGCAACCGACCCGAAGCCCCGGTGGTGGAGATCACCCTGGGGGGGATGGTGTTCGAAGCGCTGGGGGACCTTAGGATCGCCCTGACCGGGGCCGAAGCGCCCCTGACGATCAACGGCGACCCCCGCCCCCTCTGGCACACCCACACCCTTGCCCGGGGGGACCGCATCGAGATCGGGATGGCAGCCCGGGGGCTGCGGCTCTATCTGGCGGCGGAGGGGGGATGGCGCTGTTCTCGGGTACTGGGCAGCTGCGCGGTGACGGTACGGGAGCAACTGGGCAGACCGCTGGAGGCCGGAGACCTGCTGGAGGCCTCCTCTCCGGCCGGGAAGCGGCTCTCAGCGTTCGTACCGGAGCAGTTGCAACGCACATTCCCATCCAAGATCACGCTGCGGATCCTCGAGAGCTACCACCACGCACGCTTTTCGGCCAAAGCACGTGAGAGGTTCTACGCCCAACGCTTCCGGGTCACGACCGCCACTGACCGGATGGGGTGTCGCCTCAGCGGCGAAGCGATCGACTACCCCGGAGAGATCATTTCGGAACCCACCACGCTCGGCGCGGTACAGATACCCGCCGACGGACAGCCCATCGTCCTGATGGCCGAACATCAGACGATCGGCGGCTATCCCATCATCGGGACCGTACTCCCCTGCGATCTCGATCGTCTGGCTCAGGCACAACCGGGCAGCCGAGTACGTTTCAGTCTGATCTCACTGGTCGAAGCACGTCAGCTCGCTTTCCCTGCGGCCAACTGCCCACCGCGTTGTTCGAAGGTCAAATCTTCTACGATATCCTGATAAAACCGATAGGAATTTCCCCGCTCTTTTTTGGCGGCGTACATTGCCTGATCGGCTTCTTTCAGGAGTTCCACTTCGTCGGTTCCATCCTGCGGGATCATCACCACCCCAATGCTCAACGCCACATCAATCCGCCAGTCCCCGACAACAAACGGCCGATCCATGTCAGTCATCAGCCGATCAAGCATTCGACGCAAAGCCAGGTGGCTGTAGACCTCCGAGACGATCACCGCAAACTCATCTCCACCATATCGGGCCACCATGTCATTGCGACGCAGACGACTTTTAAGCCGCTTGCCCACTTCCATCAGTACCGTATCACCTACCGGATGACCGAAGCGATCGTTAATCGATTTGAACCGATCCACATCAATGAACAACAAGGCGACTCCCGGCGCATCTTCCCCATTGCGTATGGGCTCAAGTATCTGGGAGAAATGTTCGAGGAAATAGGCCCGATTTGGAATATTGATAAGCGCATCCCGTCGGGAAAGCTGAATGTACTTTTCCTTTTGTTTTTCGATCAACCGACGCATGCTCTCCTGGAACATATCGAAAACAATTATGATAAACAGGCTGGAGAGAAAAGGGATCAAACCCGTCAAAACAGTACCAAGTGGTATGTGATGATGGACAAGTGCGATCCAGACCACCGTTATCACCGAAAGGAGAAAAAGATTCAGTGCAGCTGTTCGCCCCTTGAAGATCACAGCCACGATCACCAGCATAATATACCAGCTCACCCCGGCCATTTCATTAAAGAGATAATAAAAGATCGCCGTTGCAAAGAGATAAGAGATCAGGATCACAACCGATACGATAGTGTCAAAGTATGCTTTGTCCTTCCGGGTCAACATGATCGTAATCCCCCCAAAAATGAGGTAGGAACCGTTCATGACCATCTGAAGCATTTCTCCCTGTACGACCCGTATGATAAACAGGATAAAAGCAAAACCAATATTGCTCAATAACAGAAGATTAAAGAGCATGTATTTTAATTTTAGCGGTGTTTCCTCTTCGGAAAACGAATGTCCACTTGTCAAGATATCGATCATGTTCATGTGCGTACTCCCCTTGCGCACTTCCCTTTAAAAATCAGGATGAAACAAATAGGGCCATATCGACCAGCCGCTCGGTATAACCCCATTCGTTATCGTACCAGGCCAGCACTTTGACCGTGTGACCGTCGACGACATTGGTCATATCGGGTGCAATGGTGGTGCTGTAGGATGAGCCGATAAAATCACTCGAGACCCGTTTGTCGTAATCGATCTCGATCAAACCAGCAAAGCTCCCCGCTGCCGCGGCCTCGAAGGCAGCGTTGACCTGTTCGGCGGTCACCTCTTTTTTGAGGTTAACCGTCAGGTCGACCACCGAGACATCGGTGGTAGGCACCCGCATGGCGTAGCCGTTGAGCTTGCCTTTGAGGTGCGGCATCACCAGTCCGATCGCTTTGGCCGCTCCGGTGGTGGTGGGGATCATGTTGACCGCGGCCGCGCGGGCACGGCGGAAGTCTTTTTTGTGCTTGACATCGAGGAGGTTCTGGTCGTTGGTGTAGGAGTGGATGGTGGTCATCAGTCCGTTCTCGATCCCAAACGCTTCATCGAGCACCTTGCACACGGGTGCGAGCGCGTTGGTAGTGCAGCTGGCGTTGGAGACGATCGCCTCGCCGTTGTACTGATCTGTGTTGATGTTCAGTACGAACGTGGGGGTATCGTCCTTGGCCGGAGCAGACATGACGACCCGTTTGACGCCGTTTTTGAGGAACGGTTTGGCCTTTTCGGTGGTGAGGAACACGCCGGTACACTCCAGCACCACTTCGGCCCCTTTGCTGCCAAAGTCGAGCTTCTGAGGATCACGCTCGCTGAAGACATGGACGTTCGTCCCGTTGATCCGCAGCGTCTCGTCATCGACGATCTCCACTTCGGCGCCGCGGTGGACGGTGTCGTATTTGAGCAGGTAGGCCAGCATCTCGAGGCTGGCAGTGGTGTTGATGGCGACCAGTTCGGTATCGGGCCGTTCGGTGAGGATCTTGATGGCGATCAGCCCGATCCGGCCGGTACCGTTGACAGCAGCTTTGAGGGACATATTCGTCTCCTTGATTGTTAAATGATCATATTATACTGAAAAGTGCTTTATGGAATTATTTGGAAAGGATGAAGAAAAAAGGAAGAAAACACCCTCACCCAAAAGGTCAGACAGCAGCAATCACACGGTGGGAGAGTTCCGGAGAGGGCTCACCGATATAGTGCCCCTGCGCACATTCGATCCCGGCCGATTTGACTTTATCAAACAGTGCCTTGTCCGAAACCCACTCGGCGACCACTTTGGCTCCCTTCTCTTTGGCCAGTGTCACGATAGAGGTGACCATGATCTCCGATTTGTGGTCGGTAAGAAGATTCTTGATCAGGGAGCCGTCGATCTTGATGTAGTCGATGTCGAGGTTAAAGACCAGATCGTAGTTGGAGTAGCCGGAGCCAAAGTCATCGATGGCGATCCGGGCCCCGTAGCTGTGGACCATCGTCACAAAGGCGTTGACCTCGTCCAGATTGAGGATCGCCTCGCTCTCGATCAGTTCAAAGGTACACCGGGAAGCGATCGCCGGGTTGTTCTTGAAGATCGTGACGATGAAGGTGCGAATATCGGGGTTTTTGATGTCACTGTAGGTGAGGTTGATCGAAAAAGCATGCGGTGTATTCCGGAAGTAGGCGAACGCCTGCTGAATGATCAGTTTGGTCACTTCCGGATAGATATACATGCTCTTGAGCGTATCGAGGAAGTAGGCCGGTGTTCGGATCTGCCCTTCATCTTCCAGGCGCATCAGAACCTCGTACTTCTCGATCTGGTCCTCCTGGAGGTTGAGGATCGGCTGGTAGTAGAGTTTGATCCGATTGTCCATAAAAGCCAGACGCAGCTTCTGCTGGAAAGAGATGTTCTCGGCAAACGCATCGAGCTGCTTCTGTTCGATCGTATCGGCATTGATGATCAGACCGTGCTGCTCACGGGAGGCGATCAGACCATACTCGCACAGCTCGAGTACGTTGGGGCTGATCCGGGCGACACTGCCATAGATCCGGATAGCGATCTGTGTCGCGTCGATCTGGAAAGGATAGGCCTCGATGCCATCTTTGAGCTCCCGGATCGCCTGATCTCTCCCCTGCGTTGGGAGGATCACCGCAAACTCATCGGCATAGATACGGTAAGCAAGACCGCTCTCAGACCGACTGGCAAGGTAGTCGGCGATCTCTTTGATGATCTGGTTCCCTTTTTTGTGGCCATGGACCATGTTGATGTTGCTGAACTCACTGACATTGAACACAAAGAGACTTTTGTCACCGCTGTAACTCTCGATGGAGTGAAAAAGCTGCAGGTAGTTGGGCAGGCCGCTGAGCGGATCGATGTAGATCGAGTCAAGGTGCTCGACAAAATAAAAATGGAGCAGCATATCCCGGATCGTGTAGGAGTAGGCGACGATGTCCATATAGGGCAGCAGAAAGAAGGCATACTCTTTTTTCTCATACATCCGCAGGGCGCTCTGGGCAAGGGCATGGAGGTGGTTGTGCTTTTCGTTGATCTTCTCAAAAGCGGGATTGCCTTGGTTCTTCTGGAGCCATTGCCCGACGGTACAGCGGGTGGGATCGAGCTGCAACGGGCTCTCCTCCCCTTTGACCCGGGCGATGAAGGCACGCATCCACAGCAGATGCGCGTTGATCAGTTCACGTTTTTTCTCCAGCGTGCCGAAGAGTTTTTTCTCCAGTTCTTTCTGGATGGTCTGGCTGTCATCTTCCAGTTTACGGACAAGGTAGGCTTTGGCGATGTTGTCCTGTATGGCGTATTTGTTCTCGGCAAATTCGGGAAGAAAACGGAAAAAGCTCTCCAGATACTCCACCACGATCACGAACGGGACCCGGTTCTGATCGAGGTATTCGCCGAATGCCCGACACTGCTGTGCGTTGCGCTCTTCAAGCAACAGCTTTTCCCAGTAGCGGACCGCCTCCTCGCCCAGCAGTATCTCCCGCCAGGGACTGAAGTAGTCGAGCTCGTCCAGATGTTCGATGCTTTCCTGGATCATGTGCATGAAAAAATCCTTCCCCGTATAATATCGATCATAGCGTAAATAGGATAAAAACCGTTAGGAAATACGGTGTCAGATCTGGTAAAATAACCTTAGTCTTCCGGAGAAGAGAGCATGGAAAAAATATTGATCCTCATTATCGGCCTGATCGGCCTGACGAGTGCCCGTCCGATCGGCCACTATACCGCGCGGATCGGCCCGGCTGACCACACCAGCAGCCGGGGCATACCGTTGGAACATGTTTCGGACATCCTCCAACAGGACCGGGCCAACTACTACCGGTTCGGCGTACGCGATCCGGACGATACCGGCTGCGGCTATTTCGCCTCCCGGCGCCACCGGGCGAACTTGGGATGGATGCTCCGTCGGGGATCGATCGATCCCGGTCTGGCCCGGGTGATCCGCGAGGAGACTCCGCTGATCTCGGTCGATATCCATCATGACCACATCGATGTCCATCGGGCGGAGAGGGCGCCCCGGATCCTCCCGGCCGCTTCGGCACCGCCACCAGCCGTAACCGATACCATCGACACCCTCCGCCGCGTCCTCACCGACGATGCCCTGCGCCAGCTGCACACCCATGCCCGCTCCGACCGGATGGGGTTCGAGACTGCCGACCTGCGTCACCGGCCCGCCGGGATCTATTTCGCCCGGGAGGGCAACCGCACCGTCGCGTGGGTCGTGCTCGCCTCCTCTCCCCGGACCGATTTCGAATGTCATGCGTGCAAACCGGCCCTCTCGGTCTTCGTCTATGCGCAGGAGCGGGCGCAGGCATGGCGACCTGTCGGCCGGGCATGGCAGGTCTTTTCCGGGGGGTCGGGCTACGGCGTACCCCCCGAAGAGAAGGAGATGGCGCTGGTACACATCGCCCCCGATCGTGTGGCACTGTCGATCCGCACCGCAGGCATGCACATGGGTTGGGAGACCGAGACCTATACCCTTATCGGGGTGGAGAAGGACCGTGCACAGACGCTCCTTGCAACACTGTTGAAGGAGAACAACGCCGGTACGCTCGAAAAGGAAAAGACCGACTGGAGCAGTACCATCCACATCCGTCCCGGCCACGGCCGCTGCTACGACATCCTCCTCCACCGCACCGGGACCCTGCGGGGTGCACCGATCGACTACACCATCACCTACCGCTGCGACGGACACACCTACCGGCCGGAGCAGGCGGACCCGGTCACGGGGCATTGAACCCTGGATATTTAAACCCGTCATTCCGGACTTGATCCGGAATCCCGCCGATCGTTTTGTTTGACGTTTTCGCAAGAGTGTTGTGCCCTCACAACACGCTGTCACAAACACCTGCGAACGGTGTTGTCGGGGATCGTTTCGGTATCGAGGGTAACCACGAGGGTTACCCCTACAGGTGGAATGATACCCGAGGAAGATTCAAAAATGGGTGCATCGTTGAACAATCATGTAGGGGCGATCCCTTGTGGTCGCCCCTGAACGAGGGGCATCGTTTCGACATAAAAAGGGGATCCTGCATCGAGTTCAGGATGACCGAAACTGCCATTATTCCGGGCCGGCACACCACCCTACCGGGCGATCCGGTAGCGTTCTCTTGCAGAGGGGATCGGTCGGCCATTGGCATACATATCCATCGTCACCCACGTACCGTCACTGGAAAGACGGACGGTCTGTTCCCGGGGATCGGTGCTCTCTCCCCGGAAAATCCGCAGATCGAACGCCCGGGGCCCGGAGCGGTGGTAGACAACGGTAAGGACCTCCTGCGTATATCGGTCGGTACAAAGGTAGTTTCCCTCCCTTTTCATTTGACAATCTGCATCGTTGTCGAGTATGTGATCGCTCTCAAAATGACGGGAAGAAAAGCGGACAAAATAGGGATCGAGCGGTGGTATCGCCTCCCCGAC
>Ga0256835_1001393_pt1 | contig 14630 bp, 10 predicted proteins | sample PIR30metaG_FD_185972 | JGI IMG/M metagenome (GOLD analysis project Ga0256835, IMG submission 185972) | Hydrothermal vent microbial communities from East Pacific Rise, Pacific Ocean - PIR-30 | ecosystem: Environmental > Aquatic > Marine > Hydrothermal vents | place: Pacific Ocean: East Pacific...
ATAATGAAACTTTACTTGAAATTTATTAGTCAAAACATTTTTATATCCATAAATAGGGGTTTCTTCGCTTTGCCTTACAATAGATAAATCCATCCACATCTTTTTATTAAATCTATAGTCGCCTTTGCCCTGTATTACAAAATAAGAAGCCTTATCAACATGGGCATTAGTATAATCTTTAAAGGCATAACCACCTTTAAGCTCTCCCTTACTCTTGCCAGATATCTTCCATTTAACACCACAAAAAAAGTGATGTTCTGTACTATCATATAATTTATTTTTGTCGTACGAGATATCCATGAATTTGTATTGAATAAAAAAAGAAGTTTTTGGAGAAATTTTGTAATAAAAATAAGGAGTTACGATAAAATCGTTTCTGTCTCGATAGTTATCTATTCGTTTTTCATAATCCAAATTGTAATATCTAAGATCAAGCCTAAGGTCTGTCTTCTCGCTTAAATCATATAAAAATCGTACCCCACCAAATAAAGAGTCATATGGGCTCAAATCTGTTCTAAGGGTCTCTCCCCATTCATCATGGGCCTTGATGTAGGAAGCTAATAACTCCGTACTTAGTCCTATAGGTAAATTATATTGCAATACACCAGTTAAAAAATGCTCTGTTTTATCAGCCTTGCCTTCACTTTCGTATCGCCAAATATCAGCACGATATGACAAAAATCCTTGAAATCTCTTAAAGTGTTTTTTATCAACCCTCTTCAACCTAACTCCACCAGGAGTCATGGCTGTAGATTTAATTTTCACCATCGGCTCATTGATTCTAGGAAATGACAACCAAATACCGGGGCTTATTATAGCACCAAAGGATTCATCTGTCTTCTTATGACGGTTATAAACATTATCTGTATAGAAGCCACTCAAGCCAATAAACGGATGAATAAAACCCGTTTTGGGCCCAAAATACTCCTTAAATCCATTCGATGCGTTAACTGTGTGGTGGAGGTAAAAGATAGCTAGTACGCTGAAAAAGGAAACTAATACAAGAAAATGATTAACTTTCTTCATTTAAGAACCTCTCTTCAGAGCTAATAGTAAAGTAACATTTCCTGAATCACGAAATCACCCACAAACATTCCAATAAAGACAACCTCAGCTTGCCACACCATTACTAGAAGACCACATTTTGAGGCCTTTTACCATAAAATCACAAGTTAACCCATAAATTACAATCATAAAAAGTTAGTGTGACCACCTCCACCAACCAAAATACACATCATATTTTTTGTAAAAAGATGACTGCTAATACCTTATAAATAATTCTTCCAGTTTTTTTACCAACGCCTCAAGATGGTATTTTACCCTTGATTGTCGCAATTTGGAATAAAACAGAAGAAGTCCAGCAATGCCTGAGCATGGGCTTAATTCTTTATAACTACCGCTATAATATGCCATCTCTATCATAATGGCCATAATTTTGATTCGACCTACAACCCCAGAATAAAATTGAGACTAGACTCTAATAAAAAAATATCAAAATGCAACAGTTGTGATGAAACCCTTATTAATCCATCTTTCATAAAATGTTGTAAAGTGAAAATAATCTCGTGAAAAACTTATTGGACTGGGAAAGAAACACTGATGGCACCCCTTAGTTGCCCTAATTTGTAGCCCTCTTTTTTATGCCCTGATATATCTATAGCACCTTTTGGCTCTCCGTGACATTGCAGACATGGTCTTCTTATATAAATCGGTTTTAGATAACGAAATTTTCCCTGTTCTATACTTCCATAACCTTTACCCATTGGATAACCTGGATCCTCAAACATCCTAAGAACCTTTTTCTCAAAGCTATCCGGTTGATTATATGGGTTCCTATACTTAAATGTTGTCTGCTTAATAGTAATTGCATTGCGGGCACGTAATATTTGGCCGATTTCTCTTCCAAATACTGCTGGAATATACTTTTTAAAACCTTTACCCTTTTGATTAATAAGCGGTTGATTATTTTTTACACTCATTTTGGCAGCAGACAATACCTCCTGAAGCGCCTTCTGAACATAGGGATCGAGATCCTTTATATCTTTTCCCGTCATCTTTTTAAAATTTCTAAGCATTTCTTTTTCCACATATTCTGGCGTAAAACCCTTTTCACCCCTAGAAGGATCGTTTATAAGATCTTGATGTTTAGCTACAACACCTCTACCTGCAATAACCATAGTTGCAACGTAACTGGCAACCTCTGCGGCCATGTCTTTGGAAATTGGTGAAGCATTAACATTTATACAAACTCCTAAAATCAGATACGGTATCAATGACACCATACCAATACGGTTTTTCATCACCAGCGTTCTCCTTCTACTGCCAATCTTTATTTTTGAGATTCGGAATATAACTTGATTTTCTAAAAAAATGGACTTGTTCACTCATAAATTATTTACTTATAACAACGTATAACTCAATTTCTAGACTTGACTTTATTCGGTTCCCCTTGAAAGGATAATATGTCTCATGATGATTAAAAAAGGACTTGATAACTATTCCACCACACAACGAATAATCAAATTAATACGACCTTATACCAAAAGGGTTATAGCAGCGGTAATCTTCAGCCTTTTAGTATCCCTATTAAATGGAGCCATAGCCTGGCTGGTTAAACCGGCTATGGACTATATCTTTGTAGAAAAACAATATGGCTATATCATCTATTTACCCATTGGTCTTTTGGGCCTTTATCTTTTACGGGGAGGGGCCAGTTTCCTACAGTCTTATCTAATGCGCACAGCAGGTTTTCAGTTAGTCAGAGACCTCAGGAATAAGTTCTATGAAAACATAGTGTATCTACCTGTTACAGTAATCACACGACAGACAAGCGGTGATATGGTCTCTCGCCTAATGAACGATATTGGAATGCTTAGTGCCATACTCTCTGACAGCTTCCGGACCTTTTTAATCCAAATTCCATCAATAGTAGTTCTCACTGGGGTCGCGCTTTATAGAAAATGGGATTTAGCCATTATAAGTTTTATCCTTTTCCCCTTCATTGGCTATGGCACAAGGATAATTAGTAAGTATGTAAAAAAACGCAGGAAAAAGGTACAAAAATTCCTTGCCCTAATCACTCATAGGATGAACGAAACTGTATCAGGAATAAAGGTGATCAAGGTGTTTGGTATGGAAAAAAGAAAGATCACCCAGTTTCAAAAGGAAAATCATAATGCCTATAGACAGTTTGCTAGGGTGGTTAGACTCAAAGAGGGAACAAAGTTTCTGATTGATGTTTGTTCGGGCGCGGCGGTTGCCATTATTCTAGGTTATGGTGCCAATCTTGTTGTAAAAGGAACCATGACTTCTGGAGATTTTTTCTCGGTTTTGACAGCTATCGTCATGGCCTTTACACCCCTTAAAAAGCTTGGGAAAGCCTATTCCACATTACAAGAATCTGTAGGTGTTTTGGAAAGAGTAGATACATTTTTAGGGCTAGAACCTGAAAAACAAGGTGGAAAAAAGATAGCAGGTCTTTCACAATCGATAGATTTTAATAACGTTTCTTATTCTTACAATGGAAAGGAACTCGTTCTTTCCAATATAAATCTTCAGATCCCGCACGGCAAAATTACTGCCATTGTTGGACCAAGTGGCGCAGGCAAATCCACCCTTGTTGATCTCATACCAAGATTCATTTCACCTACCAGTGGGAAAGTTACATGGGACGGCATAGACATAGAAACCATTGATCTTATGTCATTAAGACGACACATAGCGGTTGTCAGTCAAGATATTGTACTTTTTTCAGATACAATTAGGGAAAATATAGCAGCCGGGAAGGCCGATGCCACAGAAGAAGAAATAATTAATGCCGCAAAGCTTGCCTTTGCCCATGATTTTATAGTAAGATTACCACAAGGGTATGATACGGTCTTGGATGAGAGGGGGCTAAATCTCTCAGGTGGTCAGCGTCAAAGAATTGCCTTTGCAAGGGCGCTGTTAAAAGATGCTCCTGTTTTAATCTTGGATGAGGCAACCAGTGCCTTGGATTCGGTTTCTGAGCAAGCGGTACAAAAAGCTTTAAAGAATGTGATGAAAAACAGGACCACCATTGTGGTAGCCCACAGACTTACCACCATAAAAAATGCCGATATGATAGTGGTAATGGATGGTGGTAAAATCAAACAAAAAGGCAGCCACCAAGAACTTCTCAAGAATTCAACCCTCTATCAAGAACTGTATAAAGGTTACGAAACAGGTTGATGGCAATGGATAAAATAGATTTTCTTACTGATTTTAAATTGTTATCATTACTTGCCATCGCAAACATGATGCCTATTGTTGCCAGACACCTGTTTAAGGAGCGTTTGTCTACTCCAATAGACTTTAATAAAAAATTTATTGATGAAAAACCTATTTTAGGAAGTCACAAAACCTGGCGTGGGCTTATAGCAAGCATTATCGGCACATGGATTGCTTCTTTTTTTATTGAAATTGACCAGTTGCTTGCCATACAAATCGCCTTTTGGTCCATGATAGGCGACATGACTGCAAGCTTTATAAAAAGGAGAAGAGGCCTTGAAAGCGGAGCAAAATTTACCGGAGTGGATCAGGCTATCGAATCACTATTACCTCTTGTGATTCTTAAAAGAGAGCTTGAAATAACATGGTTTGATGTTGCGTTGGTAACAAGTTTATTCATGTTTTTTGAGATTGTTCTATCACCATTTTTCTATAAAATAGGATTTAGGAGAAACCCTTACTAAGATGGCACTCTTAAAAGCAGACTTTCATATACACACAAGTGAAGACCCTCATGATTATATAAGATATAACGCATTAGAACTGATCGACAGGGCACATGAACTGGAGTACCAAATCCTTGCCATTACAAATCACGATCATTGCACTTGGTCTCCATATTTAAGAGATTATGCCATGGAGCGAGGAATTGTCCTTATTCCAGGTATGGAGGCTACCATTCAAGGCAAACATATCTTGTTGCTCAACCTACCTTTTGGAGACCTAAACATCTCTACAATAAAAGATCTTTACTGTATTCCAAAAGAAGAAGGACTTATCATTGCCCCCCATCCATATTTTCCAAGTCCTGTAGCCCTTGGAAGACTATTTACAAAACACCTAAAAATATTTGATGCTGTAGAATGGTCGCATTTCTTTTGCAAATCAATAAACTTTAATATACCTATGAAGCGTGTTGCTCAAAAGGCTGGAATCCCTATAGTTGGTACGTCTGATGCTCATCAAAGGCGTCAATTTAATACCACCTATTCTTTAGTGGAGGCAGACTTAGACCCTGTATCTGTCATTGAGGCCATTAAAATGGGCAAAGTTCAGGTAAAAACCCACCCTTTAAGCATAAAAGAACTTCTGGTAATAAACACCACCATGCTTTACAGAAACCTGATTCTCAAAAAATTGGGATCATTGGAATGGAGACCTTGGCACGTAGCCTCTGTACCAAGAAGCCGTAAACACTAAGGGAATCATAAAAAGGATGGTGGCGGTGCAGGGACTTGAACCCCGGACTCTGCGGATATGAGCCGCATGCTCTGACCAGCTGAGCTACACCGCCGATTTGCAGCTACTCTATTAACTATTTTTGGGATGGTGTCAAGATTTTATTATCTTTGTTTTGATATTTCTTGGCGTCCCTATAAAAGTAATAATTAGAAGTGATGATTTTATTATGGCTAGCTGCCCTGTATTGTTTTGTCTTCTTGAATTTTGTTAGGCCTACTGATAAAGATAATACCCAGAGTATGTGCAAAAAATTAAAGTCTATTCTTTAACTAGTTGAGGTGTCAAAATGCAAGATGCCATAACAAAGGCCGTTCCAACAGGAGTATGGGTAGTAACTGCACGTTCGGGAGAAAAGATAAATGGAATGACGGCAGCATGGGCTACTCAAGTCTCTTTTAAACCGAGGCTTGTAGCAGTATCTATTGCTCCTCCAAGATATACCTATTCCTTAATCAAAGAATCGGGGTACTTCTGCTTAAATCTCCTTTCAGAAGACCAGAAAGAATTAGCAAACCATTTTGGTTTTAAAAGTGGTAAAAAGGTAGACAAATTCAAAGGAATTGATTACGAGAACGGGCTAAAAGGCTCTCCTATAATAAAAGAAGCTATTGCATATGTAGAATGCGAAGTCCAAGATACCTTTACCACTGGAGATCACGATCTTTTTGTAGGAGAGGTTATTGATGTTGCAGAGCTGAAACCAGAAGCAAAACCTCTGATTTTCAAGTGGGAGGATTTTTTCGGCAAAAAATAATAAATAAATGGTGGCCTTTTAATTTTTTGCACACAAGATAGTTAAGGGACGAAAAGGCCTTCTTGTTATTATTAGGTACTCTAAAGTGTATTGAGGTAGCAATTACAATGAATCAGGAAAAAGATAAAGTACAGGAAGAAATGGTTGCAACTTCTGAGCCTGTGGGAGAGCCTCAGAACGAGGGAGAAGAGGAAAAAGACAAACTAGATGAACTCTTAGCAGATGTTCCTGAATGGCTTCGTGGGCCACTAAAACAATATTATAAACAGATCTTAGTAACAATATCCCTTATAGTAGTGGTAGCGTGCCTTATAAGCGGTTACTCATACTATATACAAAGACAAGAGGCAGCCGCTGCTTTTCAACTAGGCATAGCAATGGCCTCCAGCAATATTGAGGATAAAATAGCTGGCTTTGAAAAGATACAAAAGAGTTTTTCAAATACCGATGCAGCCAAGATTGCGGAGTTACTTATAGGCCAGGTTTACCTCCAAACAGGCAAATGGGATCAAGCATTAGATGCGTTCAAAAGGGCAGAAGGAGATTTTACTGGAATAATGGCAGATACGGCCGTCATGGGACAGGCCTATAGTCATGAAGAAAAAAAGGCGCTAAATGAAGCATTGAGCCTTTTTCAAAAGGTTGCGGCCAATGAAAATGGCATGGAAATAGTAGCCACACTCGACAAAGCAAGGGTTCTTAAGGAACTTGGCAGAACAGAAGAGGCTATTAAGGCCTTTGACAGATACCTTGATCTTGACCCCAAGTCACCGCTTCTGGACTTTATAAGGTTTCAAGTAATAAATTTGTCTGACTCATAAGGGTAATCGTCGTTTACGATTTAAGTATTGTTGCCTCCCAAGATTCCTAGCACCATTGTAATTTATCCTCCTGTGGAATGGGGAGGATTATGGCAACGTCCTCATCATCTTGCACATGAATTTTCAAAGAGGTTCAAGTCTGTAGTTTATTTACAACCAGCAGGCCTTAGAAATCCTCGTCTTTCAGACATTAAGCGGATAAAAGGATTTTTAACTCCAAAAACATCCAATTATCAACATGTTCAATACAACAAAACCTTTCAAGTCAAAAGGCTACCTTTTGTCCCTATTCAGAATTTGTCTATAGCTGAGCTTATAAATGCAAAAATATTGGACAAATTTTTGACGAAAATCCATCATTCTAAAGAAGCTGGACCGTGTCTATTATGGTTAGCAGCCCCTGTTCCATTTCTGAAAAGAAGCCTGATACTTAGCAAAAGGTTGCCTACGATTTTTGACTGGATTGATGACTATGCCATATTTCATCATCTTCCGAAGCAAGTGGTGGACATGCAGTATAAACTCCTATCTATGGTTGATATAGTGTTTGCATCCTCAAAAATTTTAGTTAACAAGGCATTGAAATACAGAAAAAAAGATGTTGTCTACCTTCCAAATGGTGTTGATATAACCCACTGGAACTGCAAGAAAAATGGAGAATTACGAAGACACTTAAAACTTCCATACAATAGCAAAATTGTAGGATACTTTGGTACAATATCGCACTGGATCGACAAGGAACTTGTATTAGAAACTGCCACAAAAAGGCCTGAATTGATATTTGTCTTCATAGGTCCCCGTGCTGACCAAGGACTGTTAGATTCCATATTTCGTCTCAAAAATTGTATCCATATCACTCAAGTTAGCTACCAAAGGCTCCCTGAGCTCGCTTGTGACTTTGATGTATGTTGGATGCCATTTTTGGTGAACGACCTTACCAAAACCATCAATCCTGTTAAGGTATACGAATATCTTGCAATGGGAAAACCAGTCGTAGTGCCAAGCTTTCCAGATCTTGAGGAAGTTTCAGATGTCCTGTACCTTGCATCATCTCCTTTAGAGTGGCAACAAGCACTTGAAAAAGCCATTACAATGCCCAACCATGATCTAGAAAATATGCGAAGAACCACGGTTACAAAAGGATATAGCTGGGAACATATAGCGCAGAAGGCACTAGAGGCCCTTTTGAAAGCCAACATTTTAACTAAAGGTACACACGTGTGAAGCAAAAGATTCTTGTAACAGTTGGAACAAGGCCAGAAGTTGTAAAAATGGCCCCTCTTATTCATGCCCTGAGAACTAGAGATGAATTTGAGACATTACTTGTTTCAACCTCACAACATAGACAAATGCTGGATCAAACGCTAAAGGTGTTTAAGCTTAAGCCAGATTATGATCTCAATATAATGCAACCAGGACAAAGTCTGTGTGCTTCTACTTCAAGGGCACTGGACGGCATGGGAACACTATTGGAGGAACTAAAACCAGACCTTCTTCTCGTACAAGGAGACACCAATACTGTCCTGGCCTCTTCCTTAGCTGCCCATTATCATAAGATTCCTGTAGGGCATGTGGAAGCAGGCCTTAGAACAAACAACCCATATCTGCCATTTCCAGAAGAGATGAACAGGCGCCTCACCTCACGACTGTGTGCGTTACATTTTGCCCCTACAAAGCAGGCGGTAGATAACCTGCTACAAGAACGTACTCCTCCAGAAACGGTACATCTTACAGGAAATACAGTCATTGATGCCCTATTTTGGACTAAAGAGCACTATCCAAAAAGCCTTCCCAAATGTGCTCAAGAGTGTCTAGAAAAAGGGCATAAATTCATTTTGGTAACAGCTCATAGGCGTGAAAGCCTAGAAAGTCACATTTATGGCATAATGGAGGCTATAAAAAGGATAGTAGAAGCCTTTGAAGATATCGAAATCATTTATCCGGTTCATTTGAACCCAAAGGTGCGTAAAGCTGCCTTTTCTATCCTTTCCAAAGTAGATAGAATCCATTTAATTGATCCTGTGCCATATCCAGAAATAGTAAACCTCATGGATAAATGTCATCTGGTATTGACAGATTCTGGAGGCATACAAGAAGAGGCCCCCACATTTGGCAAACCAGTCTTGGTACTTCGTGAGGTTACTGAACGACCTGAAGCCATTAAAGCAGGAGTTGCAAGGCTGGTTGGAGTGGATCCACAAAAGATTGTTAAAGAGACCTTTAGACTTTTAGAATCTGAAGAAGAATATAAAAAAATGGCTATTGCAGCCAATCCCTTTGGAGATGGTTTTGCGAGCCAAAAAATCGCTGAAATTGTAAAACGATTTTTTACCTAGTTGGTATCAGTTCTTTTCAGTTTCCTGGCCAATTTAAGCAATTGCCAACCCTTTGAGCTATAAATAGTATCTACTGTTTGCCTTAATACCTTGATTTCATCTTGAAGTGTGTTGATTTGATGCAAAAGTTCGGCCTGCCGTTCCCTTTCTTTACTTATCTGATTCCATGCCTCGTGAAGCTGTTGATTTAATGTTTGCAGCCAATATCCTTGCCTCTGACTTTCATAAACTTTTTCTATGGTTCTTTGTGAAAAATCAAGGGCTTTTTCAAGATTTTTCAGTCTGGAATTAAAATAAGCCACATATCTTGATGAAAAATCTATAATAATTTTATTGAAAAGTTTTTCATGTGAATCTACTTGGTTATGTAAATTATATTTTGTAACAACAAGCTCTTTACCCTTGAGGCCTTTTTCTTTCCATTTTTCTTGATTTTTATAAAACTCCAACATGGCCTCTGCCAAATGTGGCACTGAGGGATCATCCGTAATCATTGTATAACGTTCCAAAAAATCCGTTTCAAGTTGTCCAAGCTGCTCAAAAGGTGGAGGAATAAGTATTCCAGAATCTGCTTCAGTAATTGCTGTTTTTGCTCCTGCAACTTGGGTCATGATAATAGGTAATCCCGCAAACATTGCCTCTAACATTGCAATGGACCAACCTTCTAATAGAGAAGGCAAGACAAAGGCATCAGCATTACAATACCATCTTGCTGTCTCTTCATCAAAAGGATGAAAAATCACACGTTCATTTAGCCCGAGTTCTTTTACAAGATTTTTTATATAGATACTAAAGGCGTCATCTACTTCTTGCCCTATAAAAACCGCCTTTGCCTTAGGACATTCAGAGGCGATTAATGACAAAGCCCTTATTATCCGATCATGCCCTTTGACCCTACTAATGGCCGCAATGGTCAGAAAAATAAAATCATCTTTTGCAAATCCTAAATCACTTCTCTTACCCGACCATTTTTTAAGACTCCTTTCCCATCGAGAGATATCAAGGCCATTTGGTATAACGGTTATCTTTTCACGCTGTATTCCAAATCTTTCTTGGGAAAAGGCCTTTACATCATCTGAAACTGCTACATAGTGACATACCAAAGGATCCATCTCTCGTATCCCATCTTTGACAAAGGCAGGAAGCCAAGCGTATATGTTGTGAATAGTAGAAACAAAAGGGATACCAAGCTCAAAGGCGATCTTAGCCCCAAAATGGGAATAATGAGCATTTATTAAACGTGCGTTAATCTCAGAAATAATATGTTTATAGGCCTTTTCCTTGTCATTTAATGGCAGTACCTCAACTCTTATTCCTTTTTTCTTGAGTTTCTCTGCCAAAAATCCACCTTCCCTCGTACAGACTACAGTAACGGGTACGTCTTTTTTCCAAAATCCAAGGGTCAAATCGTAAACTACCTGTTCAAGACCACCTTTATCCAAAGATGTGACTTCAAAGATTATTGAAGGCTCAGAAGTATTTTCAAGATATTGTGGTACGACTTTTTGAAGAAAGACTTCAGGAACCTGGAGTTTCTTCCTTTTTCTCCATAGAGAAGTAAATTTTTCATCAAATATGCCGTGTATCTCTTCAAAGTTAGGAGTAGGATTTACACAAAGCCTTTTATGTAAATCTATCCTACATAGGGCAATTACTTCGGGTCTTAACTCTGTCCATAGTTCTGGATAAAGATCTGTTATCTCCAATAACCTTGCGGCCTTTTCAAATACTCTTGCCCTCTCAGCTTCCGTCTCTGATGTGGCCTTAAAAGTCAGATTCTTTCCATGCCATCTGTAATAGATGAGTGGCCTGGGCAAAATCTTCATATCGTGGTGTTTTAATATGCGAAACCATAGATCATAGTCCTGCATGAACTTACATTCTGGATCAAAACCTCCCACATCCCTAACAATATTGGTTCGGAGTAACATGGAAGGGGCAGGTACAAAATTTCTTTCCAGTAGCTTTAATAGGAAATCGGCACGTGAAGATGGAATATATGAAAACCATTCCTCCATGTCCTTATCTTTTAGAGGACTTCCCTGATGGTCTATCAAGGTTTGCTTGCCACCAACACCAGCCAGCTCTTTATGAAGCTCTAAAAAATCAACCTGAACAAGTAACTTTTCTGGATAAAACAGATCATCGGAAGGTAAAAATCCAAAATAATCTCCCTTGGCAAGATCCAAGGCTTTATTGAGCGTATTGCTAAGACCTATGTTTTCTTGATGTATTACTTGGACCCGTTCATGTCCTGCATATTTTTCACATTCTTTTCCTGTGTTATCAGTCGATCCATCATTTATGACAAGGAGTTCCCACTCTGTATAGTGCTGATCTAAAACGCTCTCTATTGCCTGTGAAACATATTGCTCGTGATTATATGCTGGAATAACAATGGTTACCAAAGGTCTTCTTTGGGTCATGATCATCACCCTGGTGTCTTTGCCCTATTTTTATAATCTTGAGCTATAAGCTTTAAAAGGGCAAGATGAGCACCAATATTGCTTTTTACTTCTAGTCTCTTAAAAGGACTCAATCTGAAATATGTAATCAAATCTTTTGTCCAACTTCCTGTTTTTCGAGCCGCTTCTTTGGCATCCATCCACCTTGGCATATAAAGATCTGTTTGAAGCCTATAGTTTACTAAGAGTGCAGATTTTATAGTTTTCTTAACGTGCTCCTTGTTCAAACGATCAGGATCTATATGATGAGTGACTACAGCTTTAGGGTTTATCGCTACTTTGTAGCCCAATCTATGGATGAGACAGCCTGCAAGTAGTTCTTCTCCACCTCCAAAATCATTGCCTTTGCGGCCATATCTACATCTAAACCCGCCTATCTCAAGCAATGCCTGCCTTTTAGCAGTCCAATTTGCTCCCCAAGGAAACTCCCACCAGTTATCTGTTATAGTAATGTCTTTATAGTGGGGATCAAAATGACTCCAATAAACAAGCGCCCTCTCTTCCAACCAAGGAGGACATTTCTCTGGCAATTTAACAAGTATCTTGCCACCAACCAATCCAACATCGTTTATCTGATTATATGCCCTATCTATCTCCTTAAGCCAGTTAGAATCTGGTAATGCATCGTCATCGAGAAAACATACAACCTCTCCCCTTGCTTGAGAGATACCTGCATTCCTTGCATGAGAAAGGCCCTTAAATGGACACTGAACAAGTCTTAAAGATGTGTATTTTTCTTTGGGATATCTAATTTGAAGATCTTTTATAAATTCGTTTAATTCATTATCTGGGTCGTTATTTACTACAATAATCTCAAAATCATCTTTGGGGAAATCTTGCTCAAAGGCCGCAGATATGGCCCGATCCAATATATGTGTCCTTTTATAAGTACAGATAACAATAGAATATCGACACATGGGTTTTGACGGTTCAAAAATCTCGCGTTCCAATGCTTCAAACTCTTTTTTTCTGCAAAGTATCTCAGATGCTCCAAGTATATCTTCAGCCTTCCCTACCCTATGCCAACCCTGATATGGCAAAAGCGTACGGACTTTAGAAGCACCATTAAATGCTAGACAAAGATCCCAAGCAGGATCAACGTCTTTAGACATCAAAGCCTCATCATCTAAAACTACCAATACCTTAGTAGTATTAATGGGTAAGTGTTCCTCGGGGGGGGCAGCTAACTCACCACGATTACTTGCAATCTTTACATATACACATGGGAACCAAAGAGTTGGTAACGATTCTGGAGACCATCTTTTATAGTCTGCTATTAAATCTCCGCAATCATTGGCACATTCCTTAAGATTAGCGATTAATTCAGCAATCTTCGTACTTTTTTCATCTCCATCAAATATCCACCAAACTGGAGTAAGATTGAAATCTCGCCTGAAATCATCAAATACCATTAGGTATTCCCTGTGTTTTAATATTTGTAACTCCTTCTCTCTAGATGTTAGCGATGTACCATGAAAACGATATTCGTAAATGGTCTCTGTGAAATCAGCGTGACGTATCTTAAAAAACTCATTTATTTGCATGAAGTAATCATAGTCTTCTATGGTAAAACGATATGGAGAATAGTCTCTTAAAAGGGCAGCTACCTTGGCTCTATACAAAAATGAGGCCCCTATATACTGATTAGGCCATACGTTAAGTTCATGTGGATCTTCAGGGAGGTGTACATGCCCGCTTCCAGGTGGTACTTGATAATTGCAATACCAATCAGAATTTTTAAGGATTTTTCCATCTTCCCCAATAATATCCATATTGGCATAAGTCATGTCCCAATCAGGATGACGTTTTAGACATGAAACAAGCTTTTCTAAACACGATGCTTTTAGCCTGTTGTCGTCACTGGTCCAGGTGAGAAACTCTCCTCTGGCTATCCTAAAACCATTTGACAAACTTTTTGGAAGTTTCTGATTTTTTTGATGAATAACCTTGATTCTTTTATCTCGTTTTGCAAATTCCTCTATGATCGTTGGGGAAGAATCTGTAGAGCCATCGTTTACTATTATAAGCTCAAAATTTTTATAACTCTGTTTAAGGATACTCTTTATAGCCTCGGCAAGATGCCTTTCTCCATTATATACAGGTAAAACCACAGAAACGAGACCTGGTTCATAAGGAGGACAAAAGGTTGAAAAATCAATTGGTCGTTGTCTTTCTCTTTCTTTTTTGTATCTATCAAAATAATATTGATACCAGTTTCTAAGTGGTGCATGAAAAGACTGGCTACCAAGCATCATATAAAGCAGACGTCTTGCACTGTTCTTTAAAAATCGCTTCATCATGGAATATTGACTAGATTAGCCTCGGTTTAGGTTTATATCTTGTTATTTAGGGTTATTAGTGCTTAACCTAACTATCTAAATATTTAACCTTCCACTTTCTTTCCAATTGTTTTCTTAACGCTTCGATGCGTTCTTTTTGTCTTGCCTGCTCTGCCTTTTCAACCACTAAACCCTTCACTTTATCGTAAGGATCGGCGATTGGTTCCCTTTTATCAACAAGCTTCACTATAGTATAGCTATTGCCTATTTTGAGGATGGGCGTTATTTGCCCAATTTGAAGCTTCAGTATTGCTTTTTTGACATCTTCAGGACTAAGGCTAGAAACAGGCACAAAACCAATATCTCCTCCCCTGGCAGCACTTATGGGCTCTTCAGAGTACTGTTGTGCCAACTTTTCAAAAGATGCACCTTTTTCTAACTCTTTGGAAATCCTTTCTATTTTTGCCTTGGCTTCTTCATGATTT
>Ga0256835_1001394_pt1 | contig 14630 bp, 16 predicted proteins | sample PIR30metaG_FD_185972 | JGI IMG/M metagenome (GOLD analysis project Ga0256835, IMG submission 185972) | Hydrothermal vent microbial communities from East Pacific Rise, Pacific Ocean - PIR-30 | ecosystem: Environmental > Aquatic > Marine > Hydrothermal vents | place: Pacific Ocean: East Pacific...
AATTCTTTTCTTGAATAGCCCGTTAACTCTTCCACCGCTGGGTTTATATCTTGGACAATATAATCTTTATCTGCAATTACTATACCATTTTTAGTGTTAATGAATATTCCGTAGAAAATTTTGTTACTTTTTTCTAAACTTTGTTCTATTTTCTTTTTTCCTGTGAAATCTTCGAGGATTGTAAGAGCTCCTGTTATTTTACCTTTTATTCTTAATGGTGTAATATGAAGTCTCATAAAAATTTTTTTACCCCATTTAGAAGTGTATGAACCTTCATATATTTGATCAATTCCTTTTTGGATTGATGTTTTTATTTTTTCAGATATACCGGCCTTTATTAAGGGGGGAAATTTGAAAATATTAATTTTTTTTGTAGCCTCAGCTGACGGAGAACCTAATACCTCAAGTGTTTTTTCATTTACATAATCGATATTTCCATTTAAATCTATACTTAAAATCCCCAGAGGAGCTTTTTGGGAGAGTATTTCATATTTAAATTTACTTTCCAACAAATCCTTTTCAATCTTTTTTTTCTCAGTTATATCCCGAGTAACTTCAATCGCATACAGGATGTTCCCTTTATTGTCTAAAACAGGAAAAGCTCTTGTTTCAAAAAACTTTTTTTCTTTATTGGAAAGTAATAATTCTTTTTCCACTGAAGCAATTTCTCCTGTTTCAAACACCTGCCCTGGAGCACAGATCTCACATTTAGTGTCTCTTTTTTGATAGATTTTATAGCAAAACTTACCTCTTATCTCTTCCAATGTTTTCCCTATCATTGATAGGAGTTTTTTATTCGCAAACACTATTTTAAAATTCCTGTCTATCATGTTGACAGGATCAGGGATTGAGTCCAGAAGCAATCTGAATAGCTCTTCGGATTTTTTTATTTGCTCCTTTGCTAAAATTAGATCAGTTACATCTCTATTTGTTGCTATTCTACCTATTATTTCTCCCTTTTCTGAGAAAACTGGAGTACAGGTATGCTTTATAAATTTAATCTTTCCCTCTTTTGTTATTATTCTGAACTCATTTGAGCAATCATTTCTATTATTTTTTTCTTTACTTATCTTTTTTTTAACGAGTTCCAAATCCTCCGGATGTATTATTTTTTCGAATAAATTTTGATCTTTGATAAAATCCTCTGGATCATAACCAGTTATTTCCTTTGTTGCAGGGGAAAGATATATAAATTTTCCAGATTTATCTCTCCAATATACCCAATCCTTAACAGAGTTTAAAGCTGTTTTGTAAAAAGTTAAACTTTCATTATTACCATTTATAATTATTTTTTTCATAGGGATTCCTATTACTTTAATATATCATTATAATATTTTTTTAAAGAAAGTCAATACTAAACTATGTCATAATAAACGAGTAATTTTATAAATCGTTAAAATTGACAATAATATTATATTTTGCTATTCTTTATCCTAATTTTAAAGGAGGTCGAAATGTACAAAAAAGGTAATTTTTTATTTACTTCGGAATCAGTAACAGAAGGTCATCCAGATAAAATAGCGGACCAGATCTCGGATGCCATTTTAGATGCTTTAATTGAGCAGGATAAGGATTCACATGTTGCAGTTGAAACAATAACAACAACCGGTCTTGTTTTTATAGCGGGTGAAGTTACTACAAAAGGTTATGTTGATTTTCCGCAAGTGGTTAGAGATACTGTTAGAGAAATAGGATACACGAGGGCAAAGTATGGTTTTGATTATGAAACATGTTCGGTGATTTCATCAATACATGAGCAATCTCCTGATATCGCAATGGGAGTTAATCCCGGTGGTGCGGGTGATCAAGGTATGATGTTTGGCTATGCTACCACTGAAACAGAGGAATTAATGCCTATGCCAATAATGTTTGCTCACAAGTTAGTTAAACAACTTACTAAGGTTAGAAAGGATGATGTCTTGCCCTATTTAAGGCCTGATGGAAAGTCTCAGGTGACTATTGAATATAGAGATGGGAAACCTGTTAGAGTTGATGCCATAGTTATTTCAACTCAGCATTCTCCGGATGTAAAACAGTCTGAGATTAGAGAGGATGTTATTGAAAAAGTGATTTATGAAGTTATTCCAAGGGATATGATTGATGAGAACACAAAATATTATATAAATCCTACCGGAAAGTTTGTAATGGGGGGACCTATGGCTGATACGGGACTTACAGGAAGAAAAATAATAGTAGATACATACGGCGGAGTCGTAAGTCACGGTGGAGGAGCTTTTTCAGGAAAAGACCCCACAAAGGTGGACAGATCTGCTGCTTACATGGCAAGATATATTGCAAAAAATATGGTAGCTGCAGGGGTTTCAGAAGAATTTACTGTTCAGCTTGCTTATGCAATTGGAGTGGCTGATCCTGTTTCTATTATGATTGATACCCATGGAAAGGGAAAAGTAGATGAGGCAAAGATAGTTAAGGCCATAAGGGAGATTTTTGACCTTACTCCGAGAGGTATAATAAATCAGCTTAATCTTTTAAGGCCTATTTATAAAAAAACAGCAGCTTACGGACACTTTGGAAGAACGGAAGATAGTTTCTCATGGGAAAAAACCGATAAAGTTGAAGAGATTAAAAGTGCATTATTTTAATAAGGAGGAATAATGAAATATGATGTAAAGGACCTTGGCCTTGCTGAGGAAGGTAAGAAGAAAATAGAGTGGGCTGAAAACAATATGCCCGTTTTGAGGAAAATAAGAGAAGATTTTGAAAGAGAAAAACCTTTAAAAGGAGTGAAAATCGCTGCCTGCTTGCATGTAACAACTGAGACTGCTAATTTGATGAGAACACTTAAAGCTGGTGGAGCAGAAGTAGCACTTACTGCTTCCAATCCTCTTTCAACACAGGATGAAACGGCAGCAGCATTGGTAAAGGAATATGGGATTTCTGTTTTTGCAATTAAGGGAGAGGATAATGAAACATATTATAAGCATATTTATGAGGCTTTAGCGATAGAACCAGATATTACAATGGATGATGGAGCAGACTTGGTTTCTACAATCCACACTAAAAAGAGAGAACTTCTTTCAAAAATTAAGGGCGGAACAGAGGAAACAACAACGGGTGTTATAAGACTTAAAAGCATGGCAAAACAGGGAGTTCTTGAATATCCTATCATAGCTGTGAATAATGCTATGACAAAACATTTTTTTGATAATAGATATGGGACGGGGCAGAGCAGTCTTGATGGTATTTTAAGGGCTACAAATGTTCTTATTGCGGGAATGAATTTTGTTGTGGCTGGTTATGGTTGGTGTGGAAAAGGTGTTGCGATGAGGGCAAAGGGAGCAGGTGCAAGGGTTATAATAACAGAAGTTGATCCTATTAAAGCACTTGAAGCTTCTATGGATGGTTTCTGGGTATTGCCAATGAGTGAGGCTGCAAAAATAGGTGATATTTTTATAACTGTTACAGGTAATAAAAATGTAATTAATGTTGAGCATTTCAAATTAATGAAAGACGGAGCGATTGTTGCAAACTCAGGACACTTTAATGTTGAGATAAACCTTGAGGGCCTTAAAAAAATAGCAGTAAGCGAAAGAGAGGTAAGACCTTTTGTTAAAGAGTATAAGCTTGATGATGGAAGGAGAGTAAATGTTCTTGCAGATGGAAGATTGGTAAACCTTTCCGCTGCTGAGGGACATCCTGCTATGGTTATGGATATGAGTTTTGCAAACCAAGCCCTTTCAGCTGTTCATATTTTAAATCATTATGAAGAAATCGGAAAAACTGTTATTGATGTTCCGGAGCACCTTGATAGGGAGATTGCAAGGCTTAAACTTGAAACAATGGGTATAAATATTGATAAATTGACAAAAGAGCAGGAAGAATATTTAGCCGGATGGCAGGAGGGTACATAAAATGGAGGAATTAGTTTTAAAATTAATACCTGAGATTAATTTAATTAAAAATGATGATTTAAAAAGTAAAACAATTAAAATTTGGGAGAAGGCTATTAAAGAGAATGGCTGGACAGAAGATGATTTAATGAAAATGCCATTTACTCTTCTTATTGAGAACACAGACCTTAATATTATTGATCACACGAGAAGTGTTACTCAAACTGCTATTAAAATCGGCGAGGCTTTAAGAGATTTTCACGGAGAAAGACTTAAAATTGACTTTGATATTTTGACAAGCGGTGCTATTTTGCACGATGTTGGAAAACTTTATGAATATAAGAAAGTTGATGGAAAATTTGTAAAATCAGAGCTTGGAGCAATTGTAAGACATCCTATTTCAGGTGCTGCAATTGCTTACGGAGAAGGAATGCCTTTTGAAATAGTGCATACCATTGCATCTCATTCAAAGGAAGGAGATGCTGCGAAAAGGAGTGTAGAAGCAATAATAATTCATCATGCCGATTTTCTGAATTATGAACCATTTAAACTCTGGGGGTAAAAATGGGAGAAACTTTTGTTCAAAAGGTTTTTTCTAAAAAGGTAGGTAAAAAGGTTGTTCACGGAGAAATTGTTGTTGTGGAACCCGATTATGTTATGTCCCACGACAATGCAGCTCCGATTTCAAAAATTTTTGCTAAATTTGGAGTTGATAAAGTAAAATATCCGGATAGAATAGTTATTATTTTGGACCACACGGTTCCGGCACCTACGGAAGTTGAAGCTTCAAACCACAAGCTCATAAGGGAGTTTGTAAAGACACAGGGAATTCCTAACTTTTATGATATAAACAATGGGATTTGTCATCAGGTTTTACCTGAGAAAGGCTATGCTTTACCTTCAAAGATAATTCTTGGCTCAGATTCACATACAACTACCTACGGAGCTTTCGGGGCTTTCTCAGCTGGGATTGGAAGAACTGAGGTTGCTTCAATCTGGGCAACGGGAGAGCTGTGGATGAAAGTTCCGGAAGTTCACAAATTCATAATAAAGGGTAAACTTCCCGAGGGTGTTTTTGCAAAGGATGTTGCACTTCATATAATAGGAAAGATAGGAGCAGATGGAGCAACTTACAAAGCAGTTGAATTTACAGGTGAAGTTGCTTCTGAATTTTCAATTGCCTCAAGAATGGTTCTTTCAAATATGGCAGCAGAGATGGGAGCTAAAGCAGGCTATTTCCTTCCTGATGAAAAGACACTTGAATATGTAAAGGATATAGCAAAAGCAGATTTTGAGGTTTTAACATCGGATGAAGATGCAGAGTATGAAAAAGTTCTGGAATTTGATGTATCTTCTTTAACTCCTCAAATAGCAAAACCTCATACTGTTGATAATGTAAGCCCGATTGATGAAGTCTTAGGAACAAAAATTCATCAGGGGCTCATAGGAACATGTACAAATGGAAGATTGGAAGACCTTGAAATTGCTGCTAAAATTCTGAAAGGAAGAAAGGTAAAATCAGGAGTTAGATGTCTTGTCTTTGCAGCTTCAATGCAGGAATACATTAAAGCTTTGAAAAATGGAATTTTCGAGATTTTTGCTGAATCAGGGTGTGTGATAATGAATCCGGGTTGCGGTCCTTGTTTGGGGGCTCACGAAGGAGTTCTTGCTCCAGGAGAGGTAGCAATATCAACGGCTAATAGGAATTTCAAAGGAAGAATGGGAAGTAGGGAAGCCTTTATCTATCTTGCATCGCCCGCTACTGTTGCAGCTTCTGTTATAGAGGGTGAAATTACAGACCCGCGAAAATATCTTTTGTAAGGAGGGGATAAGATGCCGGGAATAATTAAGGGAAGAGTTTGGAAATATGGGGATGGAGTAAATACTGATGTTATTTACCCCGGGAAATATACATACAAAAATTTAACACCTGAAGAAATGGCCTCCCATGCTCTTGAGGATTTGGACCCAGAGTTTTCAAAAAATGTTAAAAAAGGAGATATTATTGTGGCCGGGAAGAATTTTGGTATGGGAAGCTCAAGAGAGCAGGCTGTGACATCTTTGAAGTATGCCGGAATTTCTGCAATTATTGCAAAATCTTTTTCAAGAATATACTTTAGAAATGCGATAAATCAAGGAATACCTGCGATTGAGTCACCTGAGGCTGTGGATGCTATAGAGAATGGAGAAACTATTGAGATAGATTTTAAACAGGGTGAAATAAAAACATCAAAAGGTACCTTTAAATTTCCTCCTTTCCCGGAAAAAATGCTTGAAATTTTGGAAGCAGGAGGGCTTGTCAATTACACGAGAAAAAAATTGGGTAAAGATTAATGTGTGGAATTGTTGGGCTTTTTGAAAACAATAGGGTAGTTGAGAGATTATACAGAGGGCTTTTAACCCTTCAGCATAGAGGACAGGATGCTGCAGGAATTTTAACCTACGATGGAGACAGTTTCCACTTTAAAAAAGGAAAAGGACTTGTACGAGATGTTTTCCAGAGTTTTGAAGACATAAAAAATTTAAAGGGAAATATCGGAATTGCTCAGGTTAGATATCCTACAATAGGAAGTGGAAAATCCGAAGATGCCCAGCCTTTTGTAGTTAATTATCCTTACGGTATTGCAATTGTTCACAATGGAAATATTCCCAATTATAATAATGTAAGAAGAATTATAGAAAAAGAATACAAAAGAATGCTATACTCACATAATGATGTGGAAGCAATTTTGAATGTTTTTGCTCAAGCGCTTTCAGAAAGGGTTAAAGATAAAATTACTTTTAAAGACATTGTTAAAGCAGTGGAAAGAGTTTACGATACTGTAAAAGGGGCATATTCTGTTTTGGCATATATTAAAGGATTCGGAATGGTAGCTTTTAAAGACCCCCTTGGTATAAGACCTCTTGTTTTTGGATGGAAAAAGGATGAGTTTTTACCTCAGTATGCTTTTGCCTCAGAAAGTGTAACTCTTTCAAGTCTTGGGTATAAGGAATTCAGGGATGTTGCAAATGGAGAAGTAATCTATATTGAAGAGAAAACAAGAAAGATTTTCTCGGAAAGAGTGGAAAAATATAAAAGTTGTCCCCATACCCCCTGTATTTTTGAATGGGTGTACTTTGCGAGACCTGATTCTGTAATCGATAAGGTTAATGTATATAAATCAAGAGTTTTTATGGGAAGATATCTTGCGGAGCAGGTTAAAAAGAGAAACATTGAAATTGATGTTGTTATTCCTGTTCCAGATTCTGCAAGAGATGCAGCCATTGAACTTGCAAGGGTATTAAATGTTAAATATAGAGAAGGTCTTGTTAAAAATAGATACATAGGAAGGACTTTTATAATGCCGGGAGAGGGAACGAGAAAGATTTCTGTTCAGCAGAAATTGAATCCTATAGAATCTGAAATTAAAGGGAAAAAGGTTTTACTTGTTGATGACAGTATAGTTCGTGGAAACACCTCAAGGAATATTATAAAGATGGTGAGAGATGCAGGTGCTGAGAAAGTTTATTTTGCCTCGTATTCCGCACCATTAACTTCTCCATGTTTTTATGGAATTGATATGCAAACAAGAAATGAATTTATTGCAAGAGGCAGAGACCACAAGACAATAGCTCAGCTTCTTTCTGCGGATGAAGTCATTTACCAGACTCTTGAGGATATGGAAAAGGCTGTGTCAGGTGGGAATGAGGAGCTTGCCCATTTTTGCGATGCCTGTTTTACAGGACACTATCCCACTAAAGAGATAGATCAGAAATTAATTGAAGAAATTGAAAAAGAGAGAGAAACAATAAACAGAGAAAATAAACAATAAATCTTTTAAAAAGATTATTTACAAAATATCTTTTCTCTAATTTTTCTTATTAAAAAAATCTCTTTACCAACTTTTAGAGAGAAAATTGTTTTACCAATATTATATCATTTATATTTATTTGAGAAACTTTCCTTAAATTTTTCTACCCCTTAACTGTTAACCTTCAGCTTTTTATCTCAAATTTTTATAAATTTTTAGTATAGTTTAATAGTTGCTACTTGTTTTTTCTGTTTTTATTTCTTATCGGGGTCTTTGCCGTTGACTATCCATTCTTCTGCTGTTTTTTCAGCATTGGGGTCTTTTCCTGCATCAATGTATCTTTCCCATTGATAGATACCGCTTTCCTGAGCTATTCTTTTAAATTGTAAAGTTAAAACAGCTGAACTTAAAATAACGGCTGACCTTTCCATACCTTTTGCTTTATATAGCTTTTGCCCTTCTTCCATAACAGCTTTAGCTTCAGGTGAAAGGGGTTTTAATGTTCTCATATCTACCATAACTCCAAATTTTGAAGGGGCTGTTGCAAGAGCTTTTTTTGAATCTTCTACCCATTTTTTCATCTCTTCAGTGCTTACAATATCTCCAAAAATAAGCTTGTAGCCCCAAGGCTTTTTTTCAATCTTATACATTAGTTCACCTCCTTATATAAAAGTATATATGCAAGTCTTAAAAGTGTCAATAGGTTAAAGCATAAAAATCAGAATGTCAAATTTTTGACCCTTTTGTATTAGAAATACCTTATTTGTAAGGAAGTAAACTGGCATATTTTTTGATAATCTTTTATGGAGGTTTAATGTGGATTTAACAACATTATTGGGAATAGCGACATCTTTCGGTTTGGTTGTGATAGCCATTGCCTCTCAAGGCAATTTATCTGTCTTTCTTAATTGGAATGCACTTTTAATAGTGTTGGGTGGTACTTTTGGGGCTGTTTTAGTTAACTATCCCTTAAAAAATGTTTTGAGTGTTTTTAAAGTTGTTAAGAATGCATTTTTTTATAAGTCTGATGAGCTTGTTGATATAATCCCCAAGATGGTTGAGTTTTCAAGAATAGCAAGAAGAGATGGCCTTCTTGCCCTTGAAAAATTTATAGAGGATGAAGAGGATGTTTTTATGGCTGAGGGTATCAGAATGATTGTTGATGGGATAGATCCAATGACTATAAAGGAAATTATGGAAAATGAAATAGATTATCTCTCGGAAAGGCATAGATCGGGCTATGAACTTTTTGAAGCAATGGGGAACTATGCCCCTGCATTTGGACTTTTGGGAACATTAATAGGTTTAATTTTAATGTTAAAATCACTTGATAGCCCGTCAAAGATTGGACCGGCTATGGCAATTGCTCTTGTAACAACTTTTTATGGGGCGCTTTTTGCTAATGTTATATTTTTACCGATAGCCGGTAAACTTAAAGAGAGATCAAATTTTGAAATTTTGAAGAAAATGATGATTTTAAATGGTCTTTTGGCAATTCAGCAGGGAGATATTCCGAGAATTGTTGAACAAAAGCTTGTTTCATTCCTTCCAACTGAAATAAGGGAAAGATATTTGAAGGAGGGGAGCCTGTGATTAAGTACAGGAATAAAATGGATTACAAATCTAAAAATGAGAAAAATTCAAGATGGCTTACCCTTTACATCTCAATGATTTTAATAGTTCTAACTTTTTTTATATCTCTTTCAGCTTATTCAATAAGAACTTTTGAAAAGATGAAGAAATTCCAGAAAGCATATAATAAAAGTTTGATATTTTCAAAAGGAAAAAGCAAGGGTAAAATTTCAATAACTAATTTTGGAGATGGAGATAGACTATCTATTATTATAAATGAGTTAAGAGAAAAAGGATTAACTAAGAAAAAATTAAATGAATATCTAAAAGAGTCTGATTTAATAAATTTAGGTGTTAGAGCTGGTGAGGATGGCTATACTTTGACTGTACCCACAAAAGTTGTCTTTCTTTCTAATAATAAGATTGATCCAAAGTCGTATGTTTATTTGACAAAGATAGGTTATCTTGCAAAGTATTTGCCTTATTATGTCTATATAGAGGGCTATGTTTTAAAGGGTGAAAATATTAGTGGAAATCCATGGGGTATTGCAGCTCAAAGGGCTTATGAAGTTTACAATTTTTTCAGGTCAATGGGAATTTCCAAGGAAAAGATGATTATTGCAGGTTTTTCCACAAATAGTGCTGAAAATTCGTACTTAAAAGTAAGGTTTGAAAAAGAAGAATGATAAAAGATAGAATTAAAAAGGGTAGTGTTAGTTCAAAATGGATGCTTACATTTTCTGATGTATCAACTCTTATGCTCACCTTCTTTGTTCTTCTTTTTGGAATTTCTTACATCACTCCAAAAGGTATAAGATTTTTTGAAACTCTTATGAATATAAGTTTGACCAAAAAAGCCAAAGCTTATCCCTCTGAAAATCTCCCTTTTACCCCTATTCCAGGGGTTCCCCTTTTAACAATGAATTCTGAAGAATTAAAGCTTATAGATGATCTTTCAGAACTTTATGATAATTATAAAGGAGAGGGGAATATTAAGCTTTATTCCGGGTTTCAAAAATTAACTCTTGTGGTGGGAGAGAAGCTTTTATTCCCCGTTAATAGCTGGACATTAACTCCTCAGGCAAAGGTTTTCCTCTCCTCTGTTGCTACTAAGATAAAAAAATATAAATATAAAACTATAATAGAGGGGCATACTGATTCTAGCGTTTCCTCTAAAATTACAAATGAAGAGCTCTCTATTAAAAGGGCTCTTTCAGTACTTAATTTTTTAATTTCTCAAGGAGTAAATCCGAATAATTTGGGGATAGCTGGGTACGGTGATTCAAGGCCTCTTTATCCGGACACAAATCCAATTAATAGAGCTAAAAATAGAAGAGTTGAAATAACAATTTATTTAAGGAGGATATAAATGGGCGAAGAAGAAAAAATTGATCTCGACGAAAAAGGAGGTAAAAAAGGTTTTCCTATAATGTTGATTTTAATAGTTGCTTTAGTTTCTGCTGGAATTACCTTTGCTGTTGTTAAATTTGTTTTAACACCCAAAGCGCCTGTCCAGCAAACAGAAACAGCTAACCCGGAAAAAAAGGTAGAGAAAAAAGCCAAAGAAAATAACGGAAAGGAAGTTAAAGCAGAAGACAGCAGCGGTGCCAACGATGCTGTTGATCTTGCCACTGAGGATACTGGCGAAGCCTCAAGAGGGATTTTATCTTTGAATGAATTTATAGTCAATCTCAATGATCCGATTGGAAGAAGGTATATAAAAATTAACATGAAGCTTGAACTTGCAAAAAAAGAGTATGAAGACAAGATTAGATCTGATGAGCTTCTTATTCCCCAGATAAGAGATGTGATTTTTCTTATCATAAGCTCGAAATCATATGATGATTTAAGGACTGTTTCGGGAAAGCTCACATTGAAACAGGAAATTATCTCAAAAGTAAATGAGGTTCTTAGTAAAAAATTTGGAGAAGATGTTGTAACGAATTGTTTTTTTACTGATTTTGTGATCCAGTAATGAAAGTAGAAACCAAAGAGAAAAAGATTGAGGATTTTCCTGCTTTTAAAAAGATAGTTGAGGAGTGGGAAGATTTCCTTGATTTAAAATTAACAGTTTTTGTTGAATTGGGAAGGAAAAAAATCACTCTTCGTGAATTTCTTGATTTGGATGTGGGCTCTATTGTTGATTTAAAAAAGTCAGCGGGAGAAAGTATGGATATCTATGTAAATGGGAGTTATTTTGGCAAAGGTGAGGTTACTGTTATTGAAAACACCTTTGGATTAAGGATTACGGAAATTTATGATAAGAGGGAATTATAATGGTGCAAAATCCGCCTTCTTTAACCTATTCTGGATTTAAAGTATTTGCTGTTTTGCTAATTGTAGTGGCAATGATTGTTTTTATTGCCTATATTTTAAGAAAGGTTAACCTGGTGGGTAATAGGTTTATTGGCGGAGAAAATTTTCAGATTGTTTCAAGATTTCCATTGGGTGAAAGGAAATATCTTTTTTTGGTTAGGATTGGAAAAGAGCTGATTTTGTTAGGAGTGACCCCTCAAAATATTACTTTTATAAAAGAGATGGAAGTGGATAATTTCTTTGTTCAAAGTAGTAATGAAGAGAGTAATTTCCTTAAGGTTTTAAAGAAAAAAGTGAGAGGTAAAGTAAAATGAAGAGAAGGAAAATTCTCTTTATCCTCTTAGTTTTATTTATTCTATTAATGGTATCCCCTGTTTTTTCACAGGTAACAAAACAGAAGAATAATCCGAGTTTTACTATTAATGTAAAATCCGGAGATAATTGGTCTTTGCCTGTAAAGATTATGGTGCTTCTCACTTTTCTTTCTCTTCTTCCTACTCTTTTTATTATTCTTACTTCATTTACGAGAATAGCCATAACTTTTTACTTCCTAAAACAGGCTCTTGGGGCGAGAGAGATGCCTCCCAATCAGGTTTTAGTTGGTTTGGCTCTTTTTCTAACGATTTTTATTATGACTCCTACTTTCAATGCGATTTACAATCAGGCTATAGTCCCCTATGAAAAGGGAAAAATAAATGAAGTACAGGCAATAGAGAAAGCTTCTATACCTTTAAAACATTTTATGCTAAGACAGACAAGAGAAAAGGATTTAAAGTACATTATAGAACTTTCGAAGTCTAAATATCCCCAAAAAAGAGAGGATGTTAGTATGACTACTTTGATTCCGGCTTTTATCCTAAGTGAAATAAAAACTGGTTTTGAAATCGGTTTCTTGATTTATATTCCATTCTTGATAATTGATGTCGTAGTCGCTTCAATCCTTGTTTCATTGGGAATGATTTTTTTGCCACCGGTTATGGTCTCATTGCCTTTTAAAATTATTCTTTTTATTCTTGCTGACGGGTGGACTTTGCTTGTCGGGGCATTGATAAAGAGTTTCGGAGGATAAAAATGAATGAAGCTATGATTTTAGGACTTGCAAGAGAAGCAATTTGGACAGCTATTTTGGTTGCTGCACCTGTTCTTTTGGTTTCTCTTTTAGTAGGGCTTTTGATTAGTATTTTTCAAGCTGCCACTTCAATTTCTGATGCGACTTTGAATTTTGCTCCAAAAGTATTGGCTGCAATTCTTGTGTTTTTTCTAACTATGCCTTGGATGGTAAAAAAACTTGTGACTCTCGTTCAGTACCTGATTAATAATATACCTTATTTTATAAGAGGATAGATGTTAAGAGTACTTGATTTATTTTATTGGAAGCAATTTTTACTTGTTCTTATAAGAATGATTGCATTTATTTCGGTTATGCCATATTTTTCAAATCCTTCTGTCAGCAATAAAGTCAAAGTAACTTTTGCTCTTTTTCTCTCTATTATAGTTTTCCCGTTAATTCCTTATGAAGAGTGGGTAATCCCTACAAAGCTTTTTTCTATTACTTTCTTAATTTTTAAAGAAATAATGATAGGTGTTATTCTGGGTTTTGTTGTTAATCTTTTATTTATGAGTGTGGTTATTATGGGAGAACTTTTAGGATATCAAATAGGTTTTACAATGGCAACAATGGTTGATCCTATGAGCAACATGAATAACAATATTCTTACTATTTTCTCCTTTGTTTTTGCAACTACTCTCTTTCTTGTTCTAAATGGTCATTATTATTTTCTCTGGGGTATGAAAGAGAGCTTTGTTTTTCTTCCTCCAGGTCTTTCAATGATTAAGTTTTCACTTTTAAAATATATTGTTAGCTTGGTTAAGCACATTTTTGTTGTTGCTATTAAGATTGGTGCTCCTGCTATTGCAACTGTTCTTTTGGTTGATATCACATTAGGGTTTATTGGTAAGGTTTCTCCCAAGGTCCAGATTATTTTTGTTGGATTTCCTCTTAAAATAGTCTTGGGATTGGTAGCTCTTTCGGTTATCTTTTCGGTATCTTTTTCTTTATGGAAAAGTGAAGTGAGAAATTTACCTGCTGTAATTTCCAAAATATTTTTATATGTGAAGTAAAATGGCAGATAAGGGAGAAAAAACAGAAAAACCGACGCATTGGCGTTTACAAAAAGCAAGGAGAGAAGGAAATATACCTCGTTCTAAGGAGATTAATGAGGGATTTGTTCTTTTAATGTTGGCTATTTCGATGATTTATTATTTACCTTTTGTTGGGAGAACAATTATAGATTCTTTCAGATATTTTTACTCTGTTGCTCCATATTTTAGGCTTGATATTACCAACTTTGTTTATGTTATGGGAGTTGCTCTTAAGATCTTTGTTATAATAATGATTCCAATTTCTATTTTATTTATTGCTATTAGTGTGATAGCAACGGTAGCTCAAGGTGGGTTAAAGTTTACTTTTAAAAGATTGTCGTGGAACTTTGAGAGATTAAACTTTTTTAAAGGATTTAAGAAGATAATAGCTTCGAGAGGTACATTGGTTGAGCTTTTAAAGAATTTTATTAAAATAATTGTTATTGCATGGATTTCTTATACTACTATTAAGGGAAATCTTGATAAATTGATTTTTCTTTCTCAAAAACCCTTTGAGGTGATTTTAAGGAATATCGGAGAAGTGGCTTTCTCTATATCTTTTAAAGTAGCAATATTTATCCTCTTTTTATCTATTTTTGATTATCTTTATCAAAGATATGATTATATGGAAAATTTGAAAATGAGTAAACAGGAAGTGAAAGAGGAGTTTAAACAATATGAAGGGAATCCTCAGATTAAAGGAAGGATTAGAAATATTCAGTACAGTTATGCTATGAAAAGGATGATGCAGGAAGTGCCCAAAGCAGATGTGGTTATTACAAACCCTGAACATTATGCTGTTGCTTTAAAATATGATAAGGATATAATGCATGCGCCGGAACTTATTGCTAAAGGAGCAGATTATATAGCTCTTAAGATAAAAAGTGTTGCAAAGGAGAATGATGTTCCAATAGTTGAAAATCCATCACTTGCAAGAAGAATTTACAGAGATGTTGAG
>Ga0256835_1001395_pt1 | contig 14617 bp, 11 predicted proteins | sample PIR30metaG_FD_185972 | JGI IMG/M metagenome (GOLD analysis project Ga0256835, IMG submission 185972) | Hydrothermal vent microbial communities from East Pacific Rise, Pacific Ocean - PIR-30 | ecosystem: Environmental > Aquatic > Marine > Hydrothermal vents | place: Pacific Ocean: East Pacific...
CAAGCGCGTGGTCAATATCATCCGCAAGTCCGGCCAGGAGCAGGCCGGCGACGTGGACGAACGCCTCTTCCAGGATGCAGCCGAGAGCGGGCTCTACAGCGCTTTCCGACAGATCGATCAGCAGGTGTCTTCCCAGCTGGCGCAGGGCGCCTTCCAGGAGGCCCTGGGCGCCATCGCCTCGCTCAAAGGGCGTGTGGACGCTTTTTTCGACGCCGTGATGGTCATGGCCGAGGACGCCGCCCTGCGCACCAACCGACTGGCGCTGCTGGGAAAGATCGCCGGCCTGTTCGCACGTTTTGCGGATTTTTCCAAGATTTCAACCTAGACAAGGAACTCGCATGCCTTTCGATCCCGATAAAGACGTTGTACTCAAACAGTGGCGCTGTGAAGACACGGGCCTGATCATTTCCATCAACCAGTACGCCGGCGGGCAGCCCAAGCTGCAGATCGGCCCGCGCATCCTGAAGAAGAAGGACGGTAGCGACCGGGCGCCGGTCCGCGCGGGACGGCTCAGCATTGAGGACGTTCTTTGGCTCTACGACATCATTGATGAGGTCAAGGACGAACTCGGCGCGCTGGCGGGCCCGCAGTAGCGGCGGCCGCCGGCAAGAGAGCGGTGGTCATGAGCGTCGATGACGCCATCGTCCGGCCCGTGCGCGGGAAGCGCTCTCCCCGGCTGGGGCCTGTGGCCGTCATGGCGGCCACGCGACCGGACCTTGAGCGCATCTGCCGGCTCTGCGGCTTGGCGGAAGGCCGGCGATACCCCCTCTACATCAGCGAGCTGGCCGTCCCCGCCGATCCCGACGGAGGCGTGGCGGTGGCGGGGCCCGTGGTGGGTGCGCCGTACGCGGCCATGATCCTGGAGACACTCCTGTGTTGGGGGGCCCGCGAAGTCCTCTTCTGCGGTTGGTGCGGCGCCATATCCGCTGCGGCCGACATCGGCAGCCTGATCGTACCGCAGAGGGCCTTCATCGACGAGGGAACCTCGCGGCACTACCGTCGACGGAGGGCGGAAGAAGGGCCGGGGGAAGCCCCCTTCTTTTCGACGCCTGCACCGGAGCTGGCGCAGGCGTTGATACGGGCCGCCGGCCGACAGGGCTGCCCGGTGGTGGAGGGGCCGGTGTGGTCCACCGACGCCATCTACCGCGAAACCCCGCGGAAGGTCGAATACTACCGGCAACGGGGCTGTCTGGCCGTGGAGATGGAACTCTCGGCGCTTTTCTCGGTGGCCGCCTTCCGGCGGGCGCCGCTGGCCGGCATGCTGGTGGTCTCCGATGACCTGTCGACGCTCCACTGGCGGCCGGGCTTCCGGAAGCCGGCTTTCCGGGAGGGACGACACGCCGCCTGCCGGGCGGTGGCCGATCTGGCGCTGCATCGACTGGAAGCTTTTTCAACATAGCGCCCCTCCGGCGCGTCGCTGCTCAACCCGAATGCCCCGGGAAGAGGATCACTTTGCACCTGTAAGCCTTGGTCCCTTTACGCCTTGAAAAAATGAATGACGACATCGACAGACTGGCCGCGGACCTGGAAAAGTACAACCAGGCTTACCGCAGCGGGCAGCCGCTGATCAGCGACCGCGAGTACGACGAACTGGTGGAGAAGCTGCGGCGCCTGGATCCGCAGCATCCATTCCTGCATCGTGTGGAGCCCGAAGTCTTCGAATCCCGCCGGAAGATCCGCCACCCGGTACCCATGCTCTCCACCGAGAAAGCTTACACCCGCGACCAGTTGCAGCGTTTCGTGGACCGCGTGGAGAAGGAGGCCCGCCAGATAGGCATCGAGGAGGTTCTCTTCCGGGTGACGCCCAAGCTCGACGGCTTGGCCGCGCGGGACGACGGCGACGTGTTCGTAACGCGGGGAAACGGCGAGGTGGGCTACGAGATCAGCAGTGCTTTCGACAAGGGTGTCATTCCGCTGGGAGGCCGCGGAAAGGGGCTGGGCGAGATCGTCATCCGCAAGTCCTACTTCGAGGAGCACCTGGCCTCCGAGTTCGAACACCCGCGCAACATGGTGGTGGGTATCATCGCCTCGGACGTGCTCAACGAGCACGCCCGCCAGGCGCTGCAGGACGGTGCCGTGCACTTTGTGCCTTACAGCGAACTGCCCAGTTGGACCGGCGGCGGCCAGGAGATGGTCGAGAACATCGCGGCTATCAGCGAAGAGCTGATGGCCAAAGTGGACTACCCCACTGACGGCATGGTAGCCGAGGTGACCGACGAGCGCCTGCGGGCTCACATGGGCGCTACGGCCCACCACTACCGCTGGCAGATCGCCATCAAGACCCGCGGGGAGACCGCCGTGACCACTGTTGAGGAGATCCAGTGGCAGGTGGGGCGCACCGGCAACGTGACCCCGGTGCTGCAGGTGGCGCCCGTTTCGCTCTCCGGCGCCACCATTCGGCGCGTGACCGCTCACCATGCCGGCATGGTGAAGCGCATCCGGCCCGGCCGCGGGGCACGCATCGAGATCATCCGCAGCGGGGAAGTGATTCCCAAGATCGAGCGCGTCATCACCCCTTCCGACGACTTCACCATCCCGGAACAGTGCCCCTCCTGCGGTGGGCAGCTCAACTGGCAGAACGATTTCCTCAAGTGCCGCAACCCCGCCTGCCGCGCCCAGGCGGTGCAGCGCATCCGTTACTGGTTCCAGACCCTGGGAACCGCCGACTGGTTCGGTATTAAGACGGTCGAGAAGCTGGTGGCCGCCGGCTATGACACGCTGGAGAAGATCTACGCCATGGACCGGGAGGACTTCGAGAGGCTGGGGTTCGGACCGGTGCAGTCCCGCAACCTGGCCGAGGCCCTGGCACTCAGCCGCAGCAAGCCGGTGGAGGACTGGCGCTTTCTGGCCGCCTTCGGTATCCCCGACCTGGGCAAGGGGGAGAGCCGCCGGCTGCTGGCCTACTTTCCGCTTGAAAAACTGCTGGAAGTAAAGGCCGAGGACATCGAAAAGATCCACGGCTTCGGGGAGATTACCAGCCACTCCATCACCGCCGGCCTAGCGGCCGTGGCCGACACTTTCCGCCACATGTTGGCGCTGGGGTTCAACCTTCAGCGCACGCCGCTGGCCGAGTCGCAACCCGAGGTCCGGAGCCCGGTGGCCGGCAAGGGCATCGTCTTTACGGGCAAAATGCAGGGCGGTTCGCGCGAAGAGATGCAGGAGGAAGCCCGCCGCCTGGGGGCACGCGTGCAGAGCACGGTGAGCCGCAGGACCGACTACCTGGTCTGCGGGGAAAAGGTTGGCCGCACCAAGCTGGACAAGGCCCGGCGGCTGGGGGTGACCATTATGACGGAGGCGCAATACCGCCGGATGATCGGGGAGAGCGCTCGGCCGGCGGGAACAGAAGAACCGTCAGGAGGAGAGCCGTGAACGAGCGAGTGCGCGCACACGTGATTGTCAGCGGTCGGGTGCAGGGCGTTTTTTTTCGTGCCGAGACCCGACAGGCCGCCCGTCGCATCGGGGTTTCGGGATGGGTCCGGAACCTGCCCGACGGAACCGTGGAGGCCGTTTTCGAGGGAACCCGCGCCCAGGTGGACGCCATGCTGGACTGGTGTCGCCAGGGACCACCGACGGCCCGTGTGGACGATCTGCAGGTGCAGGAGCAGGCGGCCACGGGAGCGTTTTCAGGGTTTGATGTCAGGTACTGACGAGGTGTCAGGCGTCAGATAGGAGGCGCCAACTGTCAGGTCTCAGACCCAAAAACCATTGTATCGGCCACGCTGGGCAGGGGAGCGGATAACACGACAGGCGAACTACACCATCAGCGGTCATTGCTGGCCGCCGGTGGTGACATTCGCCTGTCGTGGGATGACTTTTCTTTAGATGGCGTCTTTTAACTTCTTGCCGGGCTTGAACTTGACGACGTTGCAGGCCTTGATCTTGATGGCCTCGCCGGTCTGAGGATTGCGTCCCTTGCGGGCCTTGCGGCGGACTTTGGAGAAGGTGCCGAAGCCCACCAGCGTTACCTTGCCGTTCTTCTTTTTCAGGGCCTTGGTGACACCCTCCATGAAGGAATCCAGCGCCGCCGCAGCGGCGGCTTTGGAAATTCCTGCGTCTTTAGCCATTTTTTCAACCAGTTCCGACTTTGTCATGATGCTATCCCCCTTTCCTGTTTTGGATTGCGCCTAAAGCATTTCTACCTGATTTTCTTGCAGTTACTGCAGCTTTTTTTTGATGTCAACACAAAACAGCATCCACCGGGCATTTTTGGATTATTTTTGGTGTAAAGTGCTTCCTGACAGGCTTTTACGGGCTTCAAGGGCTGTAAACGCTGTATCACGGCGGGTTTGCGGCCGTCCACCACCGGGCAAATCGGGGCAGGGTCCGGTTCACATCCCGGGTATGGCTAGAAGAGGGCTTCGGTGAACCGGACGGGGTCGAAATGCTGGAGGTCCTCGATCCCTTCCCCGACGCCGATGTAGGCCAGCGGGACCTGCAGGGTGTCGCAGATACCAATGACGATGCCGCCTTTGGCCGTGCCGTCCAATTTGGTCAGACAGATGCCGGTAATGCCCAGGGCCTCGTGAAACATGGTGGCCTGGGACAGGGCGTTTTGCCCGGTGGTGGCGTCCAGCACCAGCAGGGTTTCATGGGGGGCGTCGGGCAGCTTCTTGGCGATGGTGCGGCGGATCTTCTTGAGTTCCTCCATCAGGTTGACCTTGGTGTGCAGCCGCCCGGCGGTGTCCACCAGCACGATGTCCCTGCCGCGCGCCAGGGCGGCCTCCACGGCGTCATAGGCCACGGCGGCCGGATCGGAGCCGTCGCGGTGGCGCACGATTTCGGCACCGGCGCGCTGCGCCCAGATCTCGAGTTGTTCCATGGCCGCCGCGCGGAAAGTGTCTGCGGCCGCCAGCAGTACACTTTTTCCGGCGGCGGTGTAGTGGGCCGCCAGCTTTCCGATGGTAGTGGTTTTGCCCACACCGTTGACGCCCACCACCATGATGACCCGCGGTTTGGTTTCCGCATCGTCTTGCGCCGGCGCGGAGGTGCTTTTCTCCAGGATGGCCAGGATTTCCTCTCGCAGCACCCGTCGGAGTCCCTCGCTGTCAGAAAACTCGTCGCTGCGGGCCGCAATACGCTCGGTGAGCTCGGTGGCCGTGCGCACCCCGATGTCCGAAGTGATCAGCAGTTCCTCCAGGTCTTCCAGGGCCTCTTCGTCCATGCGCCGGCCGCCGAAGAGACGATCCAGGCTCCCGCTAAAGGTGCTGCGTGTCTTGGCCAGGCCGCTTTTCAGACGCCCGAACAGCCCCGGGCCCGCAGGCGCTTCGGTCGCCTGTCCTTCGGTCGCGGCCTCGGCCGCCTGGGGCCTTTCCGCCGGCAGTACTGCCGGTTCGGGTTCTTCTGGGGGCGCGGGCTCGGCGGGCACGGGTTCGGCCGCCGGCAGGTCGATGGCCTTGGCTTCCCCCTCTGCCGTGTCAAAAGATGCCGCACCCTCCTGCACTGCCTTTTCCGATGCCGCTTCCGGCGCCTCGGCAGGTTCTGGAGGCCTGCGCCTGAGCACCAGCACGATCAACAGGACGAGGAGGACCACCACGGCGATGCCGGCACCCCACCATACCGGAGAGATGCCCGGCATCAGGGAATCGAGTAAATCACTGATCGCGCTGAAATCCATTTTCTATGCTGCTGCTCCGTGTACTGCTGCCGGGTTGCGCCCGGTCAGTTAAGGGTGTCTTTGCGGTTGAGGTTGACCGATACGAGTTTGGAGACGCCTTTCTTCTCCATGGTGACACCGAAGAGCATGTCGGCGAATTCCATGCTCTTCTTGTTGTGCGTGATCATGATGATCTGGGATTTCTCACCGATGATCTTGAGCATGTTGTTGAAACGGTAGATGTTGGCCTCGTCCAGGGGCGCGTCGATTTCATCCATCAGGCAGAAAGAAGCCGGCTTGAGCAGGAAGATGGAGAAGATGAAAGCGATGGCCGCCATGGCCTTCTCACCGCCCGAGAGCAGGCTCATGCGGGTGAGTTTTTTGCCGGGCGGATGAACCATGAACTCCACCCCGGTTTCCAGGGGCTTGGAGGGTTCGGTTAGCACCAGCTTGGCCGAACCACCCTCGAAGAGCCGCGGAAAGACTTCCTTGAGCTTTTCGTTGACAGCGTCGAAGGTCTCCATAAAACGTTTCTGGGTGACGCGGTTGATTTTGTTGACCACACGCTTGAGGTCGTCAATGGCACTGACCAGGTCGTCGCGCTGCTTTACCAGGAAGTCCAACCGTTCGCTGAGTTCGTCGAACTCGCCGGGTGCTTCCAGGTTGACGTCCCCGATGCGCTCCAGGCGCTGGCGCAGGGTGGCGAGTTCCTCTTCCATCTGCTCCGGCGAGGGCGCTTCGGCACCGTCCTCCCGGGACGCGTCGCTCGCCGCCACTTCCCTTTGGAGCTGGGCCAGAGGCTTATGGTAGCTCTCCAGGAGCCGGGCGGCCGTGTTCTCGCACTGCATCTGCAGCCGGTTCTGGTCCAGTTCCAGCATGCGGATCTTCTCCGACAGCGCCTCGCGTTCGCTCTGGATGCGGTTGACGGCCGAGTCCTTTTCCTTCAGCGCGCTGTCGATCTCGGCATAGGCCGCGGTCTGGCTGTCGATCTCCCGGTCCATGCGCTTGAGAGACTCGTAGAGGGCCTCCAGCCGGCTGCGCAGGGCTCCCATGGCCTCTTCGGCCTCCCGGGCCTTGCGGCGCTTGTGGGCGATTTCCTCGCCGGTTTTCTCGTAGCGGGCCTGCCCGTCGCGGTAGAAGGCGTTCAGCCGCTGCAGGGTGCCGCGGTTGTTCTCGAAGCGGCTTTTCAGGGCGTTGTACTCCAGCTGGAGTTCGACCACATCCGCTGCGCTGCGCTCCACCTCGGCCGAAAGCGTCTCGACCTCCAGGCTCGCCCGGTTGACCTGCTCCTGGGCTTGGCGCACTTCCTTCGCCAGGCGCTCCAGGGTCTCCTTCTGGCGTGCCAGTTCTTCGTCGAGGTCCATTTCCTCGCCCATGAACTGTTCCTGTTCCAGGCGCGCGATCTCCAGTCGCTGCCGAGCGAGCTTGAGGGTTTCTTCCAGCCGGAAACACTCCTTTTCCGCCGCGCCGAGATCGGCGTCCAGTTCGCTCTTCTCCTCGAGGAGCTGTTGCAGTTCGATTTCCAGTTCCCGCACCTGCTGTTCAATTTCGTCCTGGTGCTTGCGGGCCGCCTGGATTTGCTGCTCCAGGGAGGCGATCTGCTGGGCCAGCTGGCGGATCTCGTTTTTCTTGGCGAGGATGCCGGCTAGGTTCTCGCTGCTGCCGCCAACCATGATACCGCGTCGGCTGATCAGCTGGCCGTCGGGGGTTACCACGCTCTGTGATTTGCCGTTGGCGTTGAAGATTTCCAGGGCCTCTTCCAGGTCCCGGGCCAGGGTGACGTGGCCCAGCAGGGCTTCGGCGATAGCTTCGAATCCGGGCTGAACCGCCACGTGGTGCAGCAGGCTCTTTTCGGGGTCAGGGCGGGCACCCTCGGGCACCGCAATGGCCTTGAGGGCGGAGACCGGGATAAAGCCGCTGCGGCCCGCGCTTTCCGTCTGCAGGAAGTCGATGGCCCGCCGGCCGGTGTCCTGGTCGCTAACCAGGACATACTGCAGGGATTCGCCCAGCACGGCTTCGACCGCCGTCTCGTAGCCTTGCTGCGGCTCCAGGATGTCGACCATCAGGCCGATGATGCCGTCCGCGGCCTGCGGGGCGAGTCCGGTTTCGGACCGGTCCTTCATGATAGCGCGCACACCGCCCCGGTACCACTCGAAGCTGTCCTCCATTTTTTTGAGGGTGGTGTGCCGCGAAATGGCCTTGTGGCGCTCGAGTTCGAGCGCTTGGGCGGCCTTGACCTGTTCGCCCAGTTCACGGCTCTTGCGGTCCAGGGCCGCCCGGGTGGTTTCGATGCGGCTGTCGACCACGCGGATCTCCTCCTGCAGCCGGCGATGCTGCTCGCGGGCCCTCTGCTCCTGCGCCGTCAGGGTTTCGACCTCGCGGCTGGCGGCGGCTTCCTGTTCGTCGGCGCGCTTGAGGCGCCGCTGCAGGCTTTCGCGGTTGTTCATGGCGGACTGCAGCATGTTCTTGTGGGCGGCCTCGCGGGTCACCAGGTCCATGAGGGCCGACTTGTGCCGCTCCAGGCGCTGCCGACGTTCTTCTAGGCGCTGCCGCGTTTCCTGGGAGGCGGCCTGCAGCTCCCGGAGGCGGTTGCCGGCTGCCTCGATTTTTTCGCGCAGTTCGGCGTTTTCCCGTTCCAGGGCGGCGATGTCGGCCTCGATGGTCTTGTTGTTGCGGCGCAGTTCCTCGCGGGCCGCTTCCAGTTCCTCGGCCTCGCGTTTCAGCCGCCGGCTTTCCTCCTTGAGGTGGGCCAGGTCGTTTTCGGCGCGGTCGGCCTGCCGCTGGGCCTCAAAGCGCTTGGCCCGGCGGGCGCTGATCTCCTTTTCCTTCTCCAGCCGCTTGACGCGGATCTCCTCGATGGCCGCATCGATCTGCTGAAGGTTGGTCTGGTGGCCCATGTCGGCGTCTTTGAGCTGCGACAGCATGGCGCCGATCTCGGCGATCTTGCGGCGCCACTGCTCATAGCGGGCCACGCCCAGGCGGATGTCCAGTTCCCGGATGCGCTGCTGGTACTTCTTGTAGCGCTTGGCCTTCTGTACCTGGCGTTTGAGGCTGCGCAGGCGGCGCTCGATTTCGGAAATGATGTCCTGCACCCGCAGCAGGTTCTGATTGGTGGCCTTGATCTTGCGAAGGGTCTCGTCCTTGCGGGCTTTGTAGCGGGTGATGCCGGCGGCCTCCTCGATGAAGTAGCGGCGCTCTTCCGGGCCGGCCTCGGTGATCGCGCCCACGTTGCCCTGGCTGATGATGGCATAGGAGCGGGTTGTCAGGCCGCTGCCCAGGAAGACGTGGCGGATGTCCTTCAGGCGGCAAGGGCGCTTGTTGAGGAAGTAGCCGCTCTCTCCCGAGCGGTACAGCCGCCGTGTGAGCATGATCTCCGAGTAGTCCTTGAGTTCTTCAGGGGCCGTACCGTTGTCGTTGACCAGGGTCAGGGACACCTCGGCCATGTTCAGCGGCGGCTTGTCCTTGGAGCCCGCGAAAATGACGTCTTCCATGGATTTGCCGCGCAGCGTCTTGACGCTCTGCTCGCCCATGACCCAGCGGATGGCGTCGACCAGGTTGCTCTTACCGCAGCCGTTGGGCCCCACCACGGCGCAGATGCCCTCGGGGAAGTGGATGCTGGTCTTTTCCGGAAAGGACTTGAATCCGTTGATTTCCAGTTTTTTCAGTTTCATGCCCGCTATATTCCGTATATGGAGAAACCGCCCGGCAGGCCGTCGGTCCAGCTGCTACAATATTTCAGCCTCTCAAGCGGTTTTTCAACGATATGGATTTATTTGAGATAGTGAAGACGACAGCCGACTGCCGACGCCCGATGGCTTGCGTTGAGCCTAGATAACAGGAAGCGCTGCGAATGTAAAGAAAAAACACAAGGGAAGGTAGAGAAAAACGCTTCTTCTACAACATGTGGTATGAATTCGGCAGGAAACGCGCTCTCTGCATGCAGGCCGGTTCGGCCGGCCCGGGCGCTTTGTTATGTAAGTCTATGAATTATAGGATGTTACAAAAATCTGCCAGATTTCAGCTTTTCCTGGCACCTTCTTCACAATATCTGGCTCAGGAACAACTTGGTGCGGTCGCTGGTGGGGCTGGTGAAAAAGTGCTCCGCCGTGCCCTCCTCGATGATGCGGCCGTCCTCCATGAAGACCACCCGGTCGGACACCTCGCGGGCGAAGCCCATCTCATGGGTGACGACCACCATGGTCATGCCCTCGCGGGCCAGGTTTTTCATGACGTCCAGCACCTCGCCGATCATTTCCGGGTCCAGTGCGCTGGTGGCCTCGTCGAAAAGCATGATCTTGGGGTGCATGGCCAGGGCGCGGGCGATGGCTACCCGCTGCTGTTGACCCCCCGAGAGCTGCGAGGGGTAGTTGTTCTCCTTTTCGAGGATGCCCACCTTTTCCAGCAGGGCCCGGGCGACCTCGACGGCCTCGGCCTTGTCGCGCTTGCGTACCACGATCTGGGCCAGGGTGACGTTGTCGAGCACCGTTTTGTGCGGGAAGAGGTTAAAGTGCTGGAATACCATACCGACTTCTTCGCGCACCTTGTTCATATTGACCCTGCGGTCGGTAATGTCGACGCCGTCGATGATCAGCTTGCCCTTGTCGATGGCCTCCAGGCGGTTAATGCAGCGCAGGAAGGTGCTCTTGCCGGATCCCGAGGGGCCGATGACGACCACCACCTCTCCCTTGTGGATCTCGATGGAGAAATCCACCAGGGCCTCGACCTTGCGGTGGTCCGGCGTATAGAAAGTCTTGTATACATGCTCGGCCTTAATCACTGATACGGAGTCTCCTTTCGATGAACTGGGTGGCCATGGAGAACGTAAAGGTCAGTACCAGGTACAGGGCCGCCACCGTGAAATAGATCTCGAAGGCATAGTAGGTGCGGGCCACGGCCTGCTGCCCCTGGAACATGAGGTCTGCCAGGGCGATGACCGACACCAGCGAGGAATCCTTGATCAGGGAGATGAACTGGCCGGCCAGCGGCGGGATGATGCGCTTGAAGGCCTGGGGCAGGATGATGTGCCGCATGGCCTGGGCGTAGGACATGCCCAGCGAGCGGGCGGCTTCCATCTGCCCGCGGTCGATGGACTGGATTCCGGCGCGCACGATTTCTCCCACGTAGGCGCCGGCGAAAATGGCCAGGGCGGCGGTGCCGGCGGCGAAGGCCGACACCCGCAGCATGGACCCGGCGAAAAAGTAGATGATGTAGATCTGGACCAGCAGGGGCGTGTTGCGGATCAGTTCCACGTAGGCCGACGAGATCCAGCGGGTAATGGGTTCGGTGGAGAGCCTGGCGATGCCCACCACGGTTCCGATGATGATGGCGAAAAAGGTGGCCACCACCGAGATTTTGAGGGTCATCACGAAGCCGATCATGAGGATCCCCATGCGCAGATGCACCGAGGGATCTTCGGCGGACTTGGGACCGTAGTAGAAGAGCATCTCCGGGATACTCTCCCAGTGCCAGATGTAGCTGATGCCCCGTGTGATGAAAAAATAATAGGCGGCCGCCAGCAGGGCAGCCAGAATGACGAGGGTGATCAGGGACCGCAGGGTGAAACGCAAAACCAGGCCTCCTTGTGGGCCGCCTGTAGGGGCCGACCCGTGTCCGGCGGCCCCTCACAAAGCAGCGCGGGCTATTGTTTCTTGGCCAGCTCGTCGATGTAGTCGACGAACCATTTCTGCTTGAGCTGTTCCCAGCGGCCGTCGCCGCGCACCTGGCGCAGGAAGTTGTTGAGCCAGTTCATGAAATCCGGGTCGCCCTTGTTGATGGCCCAGGCCAGAGGCTCGAAGGTGATGGGCTTGAAAATGCCCACGGTTTTGTCCTTGTACTTGGCGGCGAAGACGCGCACCTGGGGTTCGTCGTAGATGAAGGCGTCGGCCAGCCCGTTGGCCACCTGCAGAGCGCCCTCGGCCTCGGTCTTGAACAGGCGCAGGGTGGCCTTTGGGGCCAGCTTCTCCGCCGTGAAAGCGCCCGTGACTCCCAGCTTGCTGGTGATGACCATGCCCTTCTTGTTCAGGTCGGCGATGCTCTTGATTTTGCCGGCGTTCTTCTTGTTGATCAGCAGGCACTGGCCGATGTAGTAGTAAGGCTCGCAGAAATTGACCTTCAGGTTGCGGCTCTGCAGAAGGGTCATGCCGCTCATGATGATGTCGAACTTGCCGGTCATCAGGGCCGGGATGATGCCGTCCCAGGCCGTGTTGACCAATTTGACCTTCTTTTCACCGCCCTTGCCGAAGATGGCCTTGCCCATCTCGTAGGCCATGTCGACGTCGAATCCCACGATGTTGCCCTTTTCATCCTGCATTTCGAATGGCTGGTAGCCGGCTTCCATGCCCACCCGCAGTTCGCCGCGCTTGATGATCTGCTCCAGCGTCGATTTCTTGGCCAGTTCAATGTCGGCTGCGAAGGCCGTTGCGGACAGGAAGATTCCTGCCACGATCAGTGCCGCCAAACCGAAAAACAACCCTTTTTTCATGCCAGACCTCCTTGTGAAAATAAGTGGTGATGATGTTTGCCCCGGGCCGCCCCGGGCGACAAGAACCGCAAGTCGTTGCAAATACCTATACCGCAGGAGGGGTTCAAAGTAAAGTCTCGTCGAAGCCGTTGGGGTCACGGGTGGGGTCGCCAACGTAGATGGAGGCCACGCGCAGGTCGGTGCGCAGGGTCCAGCCCATGCGTTCCCAGAAACGGGCCCCCTCTGCGTTATTGCGAAGGATGAAAAGATGGCACTTGGCGATGCCGATGGTTTCCAGGGTGGCCAGGCATTTGTCCACCAGGGCGCGGCCGATGCCCTGCCGGCGGTAATCCGGGTGCACGGCCAGGTGGTTGAGGTATCCCCTGCGCCCGTCGTGCCCGCAGAGCACGGCGGCCACCACGCGCATCTTGTCGATGGCCACGTAGCTCAGGCCGGGGTTGCGGAACAGGTAGTTTCGCACGTTGTCGCGCGAGTCGGCTTCGCTCAGACCGATACCCTCGCAGGTCCGCCACAGGGCGACGACCTGGTCGTAGTGTTTCATGGCCATGGGTTGGATCGCGTATGTCACGTCGAAAGCTCCGGCTGTTGGGGTTGGCCCGTTGCAGGGCCCGTCAAGCTAATACCGGCGACCGGACAATGTCAAGTGCGTGATGGCCCCCGGGAAGGGCGATCGCAAGTCGTCTGACCTCGCCCGCTGCACCCGGGTGAACGCGGACCATGAGGCCTCCCGGCCTTGACCCGCCCAATCGTCACTGGCGATCGCCCCGGCCCTCAGGGGTACACTAACCGCGGTCCGGAATTGTGGGTTGACACCCAAACCGCGGACCGGCTATCAGTGGGCAGGCGCTGACGCCTCATGAGCGGAAAAGGACGTTTTCTCAATAGTCTGGTCAACGCAACCCAATATCGGAGCAACCCAATATCGGAGGGACACCATGTCGGCACAGGAACAGTTTTCACTGGATGCGTTTTTGAAACTGCCCGAAGTCAGCGAGATCGTCAGGGAAGAAAACCCCGCACTGGCCGCCCGGCGCCGGAGTATGCCGCCGGTCTGCGATGTTTTCAATGCGCCCTTCACACGCCTGGAGGAGCAGGGGCAGATCCGGTTCGAGATCGACAACGAGACGCGCCGCAAGCTGCCGACCCTGATCAAGAACAAAGTCAAGGCCATCCGCGCCGTCCAGGACCCGGACGAGGCGTTTCGCGAGACCTACCAACGCCGCCGCAACATCGGCATCGTGTTTTCCGGTGGGCCGGCGCCGGGCGGCCACAACGTGATCGCAGGCCTTTACGACGCCGCCAAAAGGGCCAACCCGGACTCGCGCATCTACGGCTTCCTGATGGGCCCCGACGGCATCATCGAGAACCAGGCCGTGGAACTGACCGACGAACTGGTCGACGCCCACCGCAACATGGGCGGTTTCGGCATGATCAAGACCGGGCGTACCAAGATCGACACCGCGGAAAAGATGCAGCTTTCACGCGAGACCTGCCGTGAACTCGGGCTCGACGCCCTGGTGATCGTCGGCGGCGACGACTCCAACACCAATGCGGCGTTCCTTGCCCACGAACTGCTCGACGACGGCGTGCAGGTTATCGGGGTGCCCAAGACCATCGACGGCGACGTGCAGGTGCGCGACGCCGACGGCAACGTGCTGTGCGCCATGTCCTTCGGCTTTCACAGCGCCGCGCGCGCCTTTTCCCAGGACATCAGCAACCTGTGCACCGACTGCAACTCGGACATGAAGTATTGGCACATCTGCAAGGTCATGGGCCGCTCGGCCAGCCATTTGGCCCTGGAGGTGGCGCTGCAGACCCACGCCAACATGACCCTCATCGGCGAGGACCTGGCCGACTACGTGGACCAGGAACGGCTGGAAAAGGCGCGCCGTCAGGGGGACATCGACTTCAACGCATACGGCATGACCCTGCGCCACCTGTCGCGCGTGATCTGCGACGGCATCGTGCGGCGTGCGGCCGTGGGCAAGAACTGCGGCGTGCTGGTGATCCCCGAGGGGGTGCTGGAGTTCATCAACGAGATCCAGGTTTTCATCATCAAGCTCAACACCATCATCGCCGAGTACAACAAGACCCACGACCGGGGGTTTCACGCCGACCATCCCCTGCTGGAGGACAAGCTGGAGTACCTGCGCCGGCTGGCGCGCCGCTCCCGTGAAGACGGCACCTTCTCGGTGTGGAACACCCGCGACGACGACCTGTTCAACGATATTCCGGCCTTTTTTCAGGAGGGCCTGCTGACCGAACGCGACAGTCACGGCAACTTCCAGTTCTCCCAGGTCGAGACCGACAAGGTGATCATGGGGCTGGTGCGCGACTACCTGGACATCCTGTGGGAGGAGGGGCGCTACAAGATGGGCATCGAGCGCAACTACTACCGCCAGGTCATGCGCAAGGCGGGCCTGGATGCCGATGCCTATGAAAAGGCCCTGTTCCGCAATCCCGGCGAAACCTACCTGCTGATGAAGCCCGAGATCATCTCGGAAAAGACCCTGCGGCAGCAGCTGGTCGAGGCCGGCATGCTG